>OHAT01002718.1_pt1 | contig 12763 bp, 8 predicted proteins | sample 1577141 | NCBI WGS metagenome assembly OHAT01 (sample SAMEA3541578, study PRJEB24748) | human gut metagenome | biome: human gut; feature: human-associated habitat; material: faeces | place: China | collected 2012
ATGGCGTGGATGTCTGTTGTTATCATTATCTTCCTAAATTGGCGCAAACCGCCTGTCGTGCCTGTTGGTTCAAAAGATTCTGTATGAGAATTCGGAAATGAAATTAAACTATCAGAGAAGGCGCGGGAATAGGAGTGGATGAACAATAGCGACTTTGAGCGAACAAAAAACCGATAAATTGTGTTTATTTATTCTAATTATATATCTTTGTCCCGAATTATAAACACGTAAATTTATGAAAAAGATTTTTGGTGCTTTATTGATTGCTGTATGTATTGGTATGGCAATGCCTGCTCAGGCTCAAATACATTTTGGTGTAAAGGGAGGTTTGAACTTGTCAAAAGCGAGCTTCTCTAATGTGAAAGAAAACTTTAAGAAGGATAATTTTACCGGCTTCTTTATTGGCCCAATGGCTGAGTTTAATATTCCAATCGTAGGGTTGGGGGTAGATGCTGCGTTGCTTTTTGCCCAAAGAGGTATCAAGGTTTCTGATGCCGACGCGGATGTTACTGTGAAGCAGAACGGTATTGATATCCCGGTTAACTTGAAGTATAACATCGGCTTGGGGAGCCTGGCCGGTATTTATCTGGCTGCCGGTCCTGATTTTTATTTCGACTTTGAAAAGAAAACCGGAATCGACAAGAAGAAGGCGGAAGTAGGTATCAATGTAGGTGCCGGTCTGAAGTTGCTGAACCATTTGCAGGTGGGAGCTAATTATAATATCCCATTGGGCGACACTGCTGATATTGACGGTGGCGGTTCCTATAAAACCAAGACTTGGCAGGTATCTGTTGCTTATATTTTTTAGCGGATAATTTACTTTAACATAGTAGAACAAGAGGCTTTCGACTGTCGGAAGCCTCTTTTTTTATATCTTTGTGCCTGCAATGAAAAAGTATGTAGATGTCATATTACCGCTTCCACTTCCAAAGAGCTTTACTTACTCTTTGCCGGACGAGTGTGCGGAAGAAGTGAAGATCGGTTGCCGCGTGGTAGTTCCTTTCGGACGGAAGAAGTTCTATACGGCTATCGTTCTTAATGTTCATTATTGTGCTCCGACGGAGTATGAGGTGAAGGACATATCTGCATTGCTGGATGCTTCTCCTATATTATTGCCTGTTCAATTCAAGTTTTGGGAGTGGATAGCCGATTATTATCTCTGTACGCAAGGGGATGTTTATAAGGCGGCGCTGCCTTCGGGATTGAAACTCGAAAGCGAAACGATTGTAGAGTATAATCCCGATTTTGAAGCGGATGCACCATTGCCGGAACGTGAACAGCGCATTCTGGATTTGCTTGCCGTGGATGCACAGCAGTGTGTCACTAAGCTGGAGAAGGAGAGCGGGATAAAAAATATTCTGACTGTCATCAAGTCGCTGCTCGATAAAGAAGCGATTTTTGTAAAGGAGGAGTTGAGGCGTACTTATAAACCCAAGACGGAGGCGCGGGTGCGGCTTGCGGGTTCGGCGGATGAAAAACGGCTGCATATACTGTTTGATATCCTGTCGCGTGCCCCGAAGCAGTTGGCATTGTTGATGAAATATGTGGAATGTTCGGGGATTCTGGGAAATGAAGTCCCGAAAGAAGTCTCCAAGAAAGAACTGTTGCAACGCGCCAATGTGTCGCCTTCCATTCTGAACGGTCTGGTAGAGAAAAAGATATTTGAGATTTATCATCATGAGATCGGCCGGTTGAACCAGCAGGTGAAGGAGGTCGTCGAACTGAATACGTTGAATGAGTTTCAGCAACGGGCACACGATGAAATCGTACAGTCCTTCCGGGAAAAGAATGTCTGCCTGCTTCATGGGGTGACATCCAGTGGTAAGACGGAAGTATATATTCATCTGATAGAAGAAACTATTCGTCAGGGAAAGCAAGTATTGTATTTGTTGCCTGAGATTGCCCTGACTACCCAGATTACAGAACGTCTGCAACGGGTTTTCGGCTCTCGGCTGGGCATTTATCACTCTAAGTTTCCCGACGCTCACCGGGTGGAGATATGGCGGAAACAGTTGGGAGAAAATGGCTATGATATTATTTTAGGAGTCCGTTCTTCCGTTTTCCTCCCTTTCCGGAACCTGGGACTGGTGATTGTGGACGAGGAACACGAGAATACTTATAAGCAGCAAGACCCTGCTCCCCGTTATCATGCACGTAGCGCAGCTATTGTACTGGCTGCCATGTATGGAGCTAAAACACTGTTGGGAACGGCTACTCCTTCTATCGAGACGTGGCAGAACGCGACGGACGGAAAATACGGCTTTGTCCAACTGAAAGAACGCTATAAAGAGATTCAGTTGCCGGAGATTATCCCGGTAGATATCAAGGAACTGCACCGTAAGAAACGAATGGTCGGACAGTTCTCGCCTTTGCTGGTACAATATATGAAAGAAGCCCTGGAACAGAAGGAACAGGTGATTCTTTTCCAGAACCGTCGCGGCTTTGCTCCCATGATAGAATGCCGTACTTGCGGCTGGGTGCCGAAGTGCAAAAACTGTGATGTGAGCCTGACTTACCACAAAGGAATCAATCAACTGACCTGCCACTATTGCGGCTATACCTATCAACTTCCGAAGGCCTGTCCCGCTTGCGAAGGTACGGAACTGGTGAACCGCGGCTTTGGTACGGAAAAGATTGAGGACGACATCAAAATCCTTTTCCCCGAAGCAGCCGTGGCGCGTATGGATTTGGATACCACCCGCACCCGCTCTGCTTACGAAAAGATTATTGCAGACTTTGAACAGGGAAAGACCGATATTCTGATCGGTACGCAAATGGTGTCGAAGGGTTTGGACTTCGACCATGTAAGTATCGTCGGAATACTGAATGCCGATACGATGTTGAATTATCCCGATTTCCGTTCTTACGAACGTGCCTTCCAGCTAATGGCACAAGTCGCGGGACGCGCCGGGCGTAAGAATAAACGCGGACGTGTGATACTCCAGACCAAGAGTATCGACCACCCTATTATTCATCAGGTGATTGCCAATGACTATGAAGATATGGTAGGCGGGCAACTGGCGGAACGTCAGATGTTCCACTATCCTCCTTATTATCGCCTGGTATATGTTTATCTGAAAAATCATAATGAGTCGTTGCTGGATCAAATGGCGGCGGTAATGGCCGGCAAGTTGAGGGCAGTATTCGGCAACCGGGTGCTGGGACCGGATAAACCTCCTGTTGCCCGTATCCAGACACTGTTCATCAAAAAGATCGTTGTGAAGATAGAACAGAATGCCCCAATGGGGCGTGCCCGGGAACTGCTTTTGCGCATTCAACGGGAGATGATAGAGGATGAGCGTTATAAGTCCCTGATAGTCTACTATGATGTAGACCCTATGTGATAAAAGAAATTATTCCCCCTTATTAATAAACCTTGTATTAATTTAATTAACTAACCATGAAACGATTTACAATTTTTTCTCTGACTTGTTTCCTTAGCATGGGTTCTGTGTTTGCCCAGCAAGGAGTAACCCAGTGCGGCGTTCCGACAGGACAACCGAAGTTCCCTTTACAGGCTTATCAGGAATTGCCCGACCCTGCGGCACCTTCCGAAAAAGAATGGGCGGCAGTCACGGCACCGCAAGTGTCGTGGGGAACGATTGATGTCCGCTACGCGAAACATCAGCTTCCGGCTTTGAAGAAAACCACGAACACCTCTCTGAAAGGCTGGCGCGGCGAACGTGTGAATGCCCAAGCGGTCGTGTGGACAGGCACGGAGCTGAAGGACTTGAATTTCAGCTTTACCGATTTTAAGGATAAGAAGGGGAACTCTCTTTCGGGAGATGCGTTGACAGCCGGCTTTGTCCGCTACGTCATGACGGACGAACTGAACAAAGACGGAAGAGGTGCGTGCGGCTATCGGAAGTCGGTGGACTTTGACTCTCTATTGGTAGCCGATCCGATTGACTCGGAACTGAAAACGATGGCTTTGCCTGCTCGTACTGTTCAGCCTATCTGGGTACAATGCTGGATTCCCCAGTCTGCGGTTCCCGGAACTTATAAAGGACAGTTATTGGTTAACGACGGCTCGAATCTGTTACAGCGCCTCAATCTTGAGATTACGGTTTCTTCCCGCGTACTTCCCCAACCCTCGGAATGGGCTTTTCATCTGGATTTGTGGCAAAGCCCGTATGCCGTAGCCCGTTATTATCAGGTGCCTTTATGGAGTCAGGAGCATCTGGACGCTATGCGTCCTCTGATGAAAATGCTGGCAAATGCCGGGCAGAAGATTATTACGGCTACTTTGACTCATAAACCCTGGAACGGGCAGACGGAAGATTATTTCGACACAATGGTGACTTGGATAAAACGTGCAGACGGTACGTGGACGTTTGACTATACCATTTTTGACCGTTGGGTGGAATTTATGATGAGTGTCGGCATTGACAAGCAGATAAACTGTTATTCAATGGTTCCCTGGAAACTGTCTTTCCAGTATTACGACCAGGCTACGAACTCGTTGAAATTTGTGAAGACCGCACCGGGCGAACAGGCTTATGAAGAAATGTGGGTGGCAATGCTTGCTTCTTTTGCAAAACACCTCAAAGAAAAAGGCTGGTTTGATATTTGTACGATTGCTATGGATGAGCGCCCAATGGACGTAATGCAGAAGACTCTGAAAGTGATTCGTAAGGCTGATCCGGATTTTAAAGTTTCACTGGCAGGAAATTATCATGCGGAAATTGAGCCGGATTTGTATGATTATTGCATTGTGATCGGTCAGAACTATCCCGAAGATGTACGTCTCCGCCGTAAAGCCGAGAATAAGCGCACTACCTATTATACTTGCTGCACGGAAGCACACCCCAATACGTTTACTTTCTCCGACCCGGCCGAAGCTGCCTGGATGAGTTTCTATTCTTCAAAGAAGCATCTGGACGGTTATCTGCGTTGGGCGTACAACAGTTGGCCGTTGGAGCCGTTGCTCGATTCCCGTTTCCGTACTTGGGCAGCCGGAGATACTTATCTGGTATACCCCGGAGCACGTAGCTGTATCCGTTTCGAACGTTTGATCGAAGGAGTACAGGCACATGAGAAAATAAATATTCTTCGTCAGGAATTTGAGAAGAACGGAAATAAAGCCGGACTGAAGAAGATTGAGAAAATGCTGGCTCCGTTCAACTTGGGGGATATGCCGGAGATCCCGGCAGCTGTCACCGTGAACCGGGCGAATCAGATTTTGAACTCATTCTAACCGGCGTAACACCGGAGCAAGGTTTCCTTGTGGCATATTGTCAAGTATTAAAAGTTTATTATGAAGAAAATATTATTTGTTTGCTTGGGAAATATCTGCCGTAGTTCTACGGCAGAGGGTGTAATGCTTCATTTAATAGAGGAGGCGGGACTGGAGAAAGAGTTTGTGATAGACTCCGCCGGAATCCTGTCTTACCATCAGGGAGAATTGCCGGACAGCCGGATGCGTGCCCACGCTGCCCGTCGGGGGTATCAACTGGTGCATCGTTCACGCCCGGTACGGACAGAGGACTTTTATAATTTTGATCTGATTATCGGTATGGATGACCGTAATATTGAGGACCTGAAAGATAAAGCTCCCTCTCCCGAAGAATGGAAGAAGATTCACCGCATGACGGAATATTGCAACCGTATCCCCGCAGATCATGTCCCCGACCCCTACTATGGTGGGGCCGAAGGTTTCGAGTATGTGCTGGATATTTTGGAAGATGCCTGTTCCGGCCTGCTTATTTCTTTAACTCAGGATAACTGATCCGGGTATGATAAGCAATCTTTAGTTTTTCTTTGAATACAGTTTTTATTGTGGCAATATCTTTGAAAGTAATAGGGCATTCCTTGAAGTAGCCCTCTGTAACCTGGGAGTCAATAATCTTGTCGACCAGGTTACTTATACTTTCTTCCGTATATTCAGGCAGACTGCGTGAAGCTGCTTCTACGGCATCCGCCATCATCAGGATGGCCTGTTCTTTAGTAAACGGGTTCGGACCGGGATAAGTGAATAATTCTTCGTTTGGCTCCTCGTCCGGATGTTCGTTTTTCCACGAGATATAGAAATATTTTGTTTTCCCCCGTCCATGATGCGTACTGATAAAGTCTTTGACGGCTTTAGGCAGATTGTGTTTGTCGGCTAGTTTTAATCCGTCCGTGACATGACTGATCACGACCTGTGCACTCTGTTCGTAGCTCAGGTTCTTGTGCGGATTGACCCCTCCCGACTGGTTCTCGGTGAAGAAAGCCGGATTCTCCATTTTTCCGATATCGTGGTACAAAGCTCCCGTACGTACGAGCTGGCTTTTCGCACCGACGCGGATAGCTGCTTCTGCCGCAAGATTGGCTACCTGCATGGAGTGCTGGAAAGTTCCCGGTACCGTCTCGGACATCTGGCGCAGTAAGTCATTATTGATATTCGATAGTTCCACCAAAGTGACATTGGAGGTAAATCCGAATGTTTTTTCCAACAGGAACAACAGCGGATAAGCGAATAATAGCAGAACTCCATTTATTATAAAATAGGTGTACATCCGCAAATTCAGTTTCGAGAAGTCATTGGAAAGCCCGTTCTCCGTCATTAACTCGAAGGCAAAGTAAATGGCGGCATAAGTCAATATGACTAATAGCGCCGTCCGGAAAAGCTGGGATCTTTGGGATAATTCCCTTAAACTGAATATCGCAACCAGTCCCGCCGCCAACTGGGTCAGGATAAATTCATGCGGGAAGCGTAGGGATATGGAGCATATTAATATCGTGATGACGTGTGTCAGGAAAGCGGTCCTTGAATCGAGGAACACACGAATAATGATCGGCAACATCGCATAGGGGATGATATACACATTGAATATATTGTGTGTGACCATGAAAGCCGTGACTATACTGTAAAATACAATCAAAGTGAACAGCAGCGACAAACTGCCCTTCCGTTGATAATAGTCTTTCCGGAATAAATCAAGATAAAGCATGAAACACAACATCAGCATACCCACAAACAGAATCTGCCCTCCGAGAATCAGGCGGCTTTGCCCCATTGACTCATTCCGCTTAATGGATTCTTTCCGCAGTGATTCCAGAATATTATAAGTTTCCGGGCTGATGATCTCTCCCCGGTCGATAATCTTTTGTCCGCTGACTACCAGCCCGTTCGCCCAGGAATAGTTGTTCAGCATTTCTTCTTTGGCAGTCTGGGTGCGTTGTTCGTCAAAAGTGAGGTTGGGAGTGATGTATTCGTTCAACGAACATTGTCTTAGAATATCTCGGTTGAAATGGGTAGAGTCAGCCGAAAGCAGGTATTCGTAAGCCTTCTTCACCGTGTAAATCTCCTCGGTGGGATGCGGGTTGGCTAGCTTGTCGTCTATAACCATGATAGACGAAGTGCTGTCTTTTTGCAGTTGCTGTATGTCTTCTGTCGATACAATCCCTGCCTGATAGATTTCTTTGAGCGTGCGTTCGATATACCGCAGGTAATCTATGGATGGAAGGATCCCTTTCAGGTTCGTATGATAGTTCTCCTTCAATTTGCTGATGGCGTCCTTTTCTATCTTCTTGTCGAGCTCGTAGTAAGGTTGGAAAAGAACTAACAGACTGTCTTGTTCGCGCTTCACCACCGCCTCGTCTTTATAGATAGGAAAATCGAAAGTAGCTATCAACTGCCCGTACTTCCAGGGTTTGTTTATATCAAACTGGTAGTTGAACTTCCCGTCGCGCGGTAAGAAATAAACAATCAGTGCCACAGTAGCCACAAATAGCAGTGATTTATATAGCAAATCTCTCCATGAGAAACTCTTTTTCTTCTTCAAATGTTCCATACGCATTGAAATTTTTGCGAAAAGTACAAAAAAAAACAATAGTGTGGAAAAAAAGGTTTAATTTTGCCACGATTTACCTATACTAACCCAAATTATGGCAGAAAGAAAAGTAAGAGTTCGTTTTGCTCCGAGTCCTACGGGAGCACTGCACATCGGTGGTGTGCGTACAGCTTTGTATAATTATCTATTTGCGCGTCAACACGACGGAGACCTGATATTTCGTATAGAAGATACTGACTCTCACCGGTTTGTTCCGGGAGCGGAAGAGTATATACTCGAATCTTTCAAGTGGTTGGGTATCCACTTTGACGAAGGTGTGAGCTTCGGTGGGGAACATGGCCCGTACCGTCAGTCGGAACGCCGCGAAATCTATAAGAAATATGTAGAGGTTTTGCTGGAGAATGGAAAAGCATACATCGCCTTTGATACCCCGGAGGAACTGGACGCCAAGCGTGCGGAAATTGCTAACTTCCAATATGACGCATCTACCCGAGGGATGATGCGCAATTCACTGACTATGCCGAAGGAAGAAGTGGATGCACTGATTGCGGAAGGCAAGCAATATGTAGTCCGTTTCAAGATTGAACCGAACGAAGATGTTCGTGTGAACGACTTGATCCGTGGTGAAGTGATTATCAACTCATCTATTCTGGATGATAAGGTTCTTTATAAATCGGCCGATGAACTGCCTACCTACCACCTTGCTAACATCGTGGACGATCATTTAATGGAGGTTTCCCATGTGATCCGTGGGGAAGAATGGTTGCCTTCCGCTCCGCTGCACGTACTGTTGTACCGTGCTTTCGGCTGGGAAGATACCATGCCGGAATTTGCTCACCTGCCTCTGCTCTTGAAGCCGGAAGGCAACGGCAAACTGAGCAAGCGTGACGGTGACCGTCTGGGATTCCCCGTATTCCCATTGGAATGGCATGATCCGAAATCGGGAGAGGTTTCTTCCGGTTATCGTGAATCCGGTTATTTGCCTGAAGCTGTCATCAATTTCCTTGCTTTGCTTGGCTGGAATCCGGGTAACGATCAGGAAGTGATGTCAATGGACGAACTTATAAAGTTATTCGACTTGCACCGTTGCAGTAAGTCGGGTGCTAAATTTGATTATAAGAAAGGTATTTGGTTCAACCACCAGTATATCCAGCAGAAACCGAATGAAGAGATTGCCGAACTGTTTGTGCCTGTATTGAAAGAACACGGTGTGGAGGCTCCTTTCGAGAAGGTTGTTACTGTGGTCGGGATGATGAAAGACCGCGTAAGTTTCGTAAAGGAACTGTGGGAGACATGCAGCTTCTTCTTTGTGGCTCCTACCGAATATGATGAAAAGACAGTGAAGAAACGCTGGAAAGAAGACTCGGCAAAATGTATGACTGAGTTGGCGGAAGTAATTGCCGGCATCGAGGATTTCAGCATTGAAGGCCAGGAGAGAGTAGTGATGGACTGGATTGCTGAAAAAGGTTACCATACAGGTAATATAATGAATGCCTTCCGTCTGACACTGGTGGGCGAAGGTAAAGGTCCGCATATGTTCGATATTTCCTGGGTATTGGGTAAGGAAGAGACATTGGCTCGTATGAAGCGTGCCGTAGAGGTACTTAAATAATTAGGATTTGTAAATTATGCTTTACAATCTGGCAATAGTTGTTTATGACCTTTTGGTTCATTTTGCTGCTCCGTTCAGCCGTAAGCCCCGAAAAATGATGAAAGGGCATTGGGTGGTGTATGAACTTCTACGACAGCAAGTGGAGAAAGGGGAGCAGTATATTTGGTTTCATGCTGCTTCGCTTGGCGAGTTTGAACAAGGGCGTCCATTAATAGAAATGATCAGGGAAAAATATCCCGATTATAAGATATTGCTTACATTTTTCTCTCCGTCCGGTTACGAAGTGCGCAAGCATTACCGGGGAGCGGATATTGTCTGCTATCTGCCGTTTGACAAACCGCGAAATGTGAAGAAGTTCCTGGATATCGCAAACCCTTGTATGGCATTCTTTATCAAGTACGAGTTTTGGAAAAATTATCTGGACGAACTGCATAAACGCCGTATCCCGGTGTATAGTGTGTCTTCTATTTTCCGCCGCGATCAGATCTTCTTTAAATGGTATGGAGGGACATATCGGAATGTGTTGAAGGATTTCGACCACCTGTTTGTGCAGAATGAGACTTCCAAACGTTATTTGTCAAAGATAGGTATTAACCGTGTGACGGTAGTGGGTGATACCCGTTTTGACCGGGTATTGCAGATTCGCGAGGAAGCCAAAGATCTTCCGTTAGTGAAACTGTTCAAAGGAGACAATGCCTTTACTTTTGTGGCGGGAAGCTCTTGGGGACCGGATGAAGATTTATTCCTTGAGTATTTCAACAATCACCCGGAAATGAAGCTGATTATAGCTCCCCATGTAATTGATGAAAATCACCTGGTAGAGATTATCAGCAAACTGAAACGTCCTTACGTGCGTTATACCCGTGCCGACGAAAAGAATGTATTGAAAGCTGACTGTCTCATTATTGATTGTTTCGGATTGCTTTCTTCTATTTATCGTTATGGAGAAATAGCTTATATCGGGGGTGGTTTCGGGGTTGGTATTCACAACACTTTGGAGGCAGCCGTGTATGGTATTCCTGTGATTTTCGGACCTAAATACCAGAAATTTATGGAAGCTGTTCAATTGCTGGAAGCAAAAGGAGCCTATTCTATCAAAGATTATGATGAACTGAAAACTTTGCTGGATCGTTTCCGGACTGATGAGGTATTCTTGCGTGAAACCGGTACAAATGCGGGGTATTATGTGACAAGCAACGCCGGAGCTACGGAGAAGATTATGCACATGATTAATTTCTAATTATAAAAGTCCCCTAATTTTAGTTCTCTGTAATGGGTCAATCTAAAATAAGGGGACTTCTCTCTTCTTAAAGGGGATTGCATATTCCGAAATCCTGCCCTGAAAAACAATTCTCTTTTATTAGTATTTGTACGGACTTATATCTTATTGATTTCTTGTTCCAGTAAATCTTTTAATTCTTTGGCGGTAATGTGAGTAAATCGTTTCACTATATTCCCTTGCTTGTCTATTAGCAGATACATCGGTAACCCTGTCATTTGAAAATGTGTCCAAAGATATTCCCATTGCTCTTTGTCCAGCCAGTAATGTTCGCCTGCGATATCTTCTATGAGTATTTCCCATGTCTTCTTTATCGAACTGGGGCCGGTGAGGTAAATGAAAGCTACTTTGTCTTCACTTATATCTTTCTTTAGCGGCTCATATTCTTTGATAATCTGCCGGCAACCGCCACACCAGGTAGCCCAGAAATCGATAAACTGTACTTTGCCTTTATGACGTGCAATGAGTGCATCCAGCAGTTCTTCTTCTGCCACTTGTGGCGCTTCGCAGATGGTATATTTCTTTGTTGTTGCCTTCTTCCGGGGTTGCATCTGACGGTTCATGTCTTGAATGATGCCTATGAATATAGGATTTGTAATTTCCGAAGCCATGATTTCCTGCCGGGAGGTCAACGGTTGTAGGTTGTAAAGGCTGGAGCGCATATAGATTGCGCGTATGTAGTCAACCGGCAAACAGGTGCTGTCTTGCAGGATATGCCCCAGACGTTTTTTGGCTTCGGAAAATATTTTCCAGTTACAGTCGTCTCTCTCTTTAGTATATTTGCGGATGAGTGTCATCAAATCGTTTTGCTGCCGGAAGATTACTCCTGCTTTAAAAGCTGCTTCATATTGATGAATGAGTGTCTGCTCCTCTTTTGTGAGCGGTGCGTTTTCCAATAGATATTTTTCCATAGAGAGTGGGTCATAGTGTGTATCATATAAGAAGTTTGTGACTACATTACGGTAATTATAACAATAAAGTGCCAAAGGGTGATTGACAGGAAAATCTTTCAGGTAGTTGTGAAAATCATCAGGTAAATGTATATCGAGGAAAGCTGCAAAAGCTTGTTCTCGCGTAATGTTTTCTTTCTTCTGATAAGCTGTTTGCAGACAATAGTGGGTAGCTTGCAGGTTTTCCAGACAATCAAATGCGCATGAAAGATTGGCTAGTGTACGAGTGTCTTCGCTGAATTGCGACTGTGTGTTGTTGTGCGCTATGTACTGTTTGTATTGGTTGATGCAGCGTTCCTTGAACTCGTTGGCACTGATGCCTGCAATAGAATCCAATAAGTCGCCATCTCTATAAACAGGAGGTATCTTTGTTATCAGTTCCGGCTGACACCATTCATTGTTAATGGTAGCATACTGACCACTATATACAAATTGTTTTCCTGGCAGATTGCTTAAATTGATAGTTACATTGGTCTCTTTTTCGGGACTTAACAGAATGACTAAATCTGCATTTCCTATTATCATCCGTACTTGAGCACTATGGTAGAGAGGAATATTAATCGTGAAACTTCCATCTGCTTCAACAGTCGGATAAAGTGTCTCGGCTGTTCCCATTACGATATTGGGAGCACCGATCTTGAATATCAGATTGTCGTCTGGATTGTAGTTGGCGATTGTCCCACTCAGGATGGCTTGTCCTTTTTTATACTCGGGGGTCGGTAATTGTGCCTGTGCTAGATTGAATAACAAAGACAGGCAAAGGAAGGTAAATAGTCTGCTCATAGTAGTTCTTTTATTGTATGGATTATTTCTTTATCGGTATTCTCTTTACTATAACTTCTGATTCCTTCTTGATCTACAATGAAAAAGTAAGGTGCGGCACCGCTTGTCTGATATTGTTTGATTACTTCATTGGCTGCGTTTAGAATAGTATCATTTAACTTCTTCCGGTTTGCGTAATTTCGAATAGAAGATACTTGGCGGCTCCAAGATTCTATTGCGATAAGCTCAAACTCTTTGCTACTGAATAATGTGGTGGAATCATCAGGTTGCCGGCTTTCGTCAGTGACGTAATATGTCGCAGATTCAATCTTTTCTAACTTGGTAAGTACTTTCTTTAAAAACGTTCTTTCCATGATTTGGGTAT
>OHAT01002721.1_pt1 | contig 12753 bp, 11 predicted proteins | sample 1577141 | NCBI WGS metagenome assembly OHAT01 (sample SAMEA3541578, study PRJEB24748) | human gut metagenome | biome: human gut; feature: human-associated habitat; material: faeces | place: China | collected 2012
GCTGCACGTTCCCGGCGTTTTTATGGCCGAACCGGTGGTCGTGCCCGGCCACGAAGTGCACCGCGCCGTATGTCCCGATCAGCATTTCCAGATAGGCCTCCCACGGCATGGTCATCATCTCCCGGTCAAAGGGCGCGAAAATGACCCGCTCGATGCCGTACAGACGCTCCATCAGCCCCTGCCGGTCCCGGTTGGAGTTGATCAGGTACACGGGCTGCCCCGTGACCACCTCCTTCGGCGGCCGGTCAAAGGTGAATGCCGCGGGGACGGCCCCCAGCTCCCGGGCGCGCTCCGCCGTCTTCCGCAGCAGTGCGCCGTGGCCCCGGTGCACGCCGTCGAAGAAGCCCAGGGCGATAACTGTCTTTTCCAAGTTGTTCACGCTCCGAAAAAGTTTTTCTCTGATGTCAGAACACCCGCTTCCCAGCGGCTCAGGCACAGAAACGCCCCATCCGGGCTGTACACCCGGTACAGCCCCGGCTGCAAGCCCTCCGCCGCCAGCGGATTGCCGCACAGGCACCGTCTGTGGTCCCGTTCACCGGCGATGTGATAGGCCGGGTACTGCCGGAACAGCGAGTCGGTAGGGGAGAGCAGGGCCTCGCCCTGCGCCTGTACGTCCTCAATGCTGCGGCTCTCCGCCAGCGTAAACCCGGCGGCCATGGTCCGCCGCAGAGAGCTCATGCATCCGCCGCAGCCCAGCGCCTGCCCGATGTCGTTGCACAGCGCCCGCACATACGTGCCCTTGCTGCACCGTATCCGCAGCCGCCAGTCGCCGTCCTCCGGCTCCAGCAGCGCCAGCTCGTGTATGGTCACCCGCCGTGGGGGCCGTTCGATCTCCTGCCCCTTCCGGGCCAGCTGATACAGCTTCTGCCCGTTGATCTTGATAGCCGAGTACATGGGCGGCACCTGGTCGATCTCCCCGGTGAACCGCGCCAGCACGTCCTCCAGCTGCGCCCGCGTCACGGACACAGGGCGCTCCGATACCACCTCGCCGGTGGTATCCTGGGTGTTGGTCGTCAGCCCCAGCCGCAGCCCCGCGACGTACTCCTTGTCCCCGCCCTCGGCGTAGGACACCGCCCGCGTGGCGTTTCCCACGAACACCGGCAGCACGCCGGTGGCCATGGGATCCAGCGTTCCGGCGTGGCCCACCTTTTTCGTTTTCAGTATGCCCCGCAGCTTGCCGCACACGTCCATGCTGGTCCATCCCGCGGGCTTGTCGATAATGATGATCCCGTCGGCCATGTTATCCCATGACCTCCGTATAGGCCGCCAGAATGGCCGCCTTCGCCTCGTCCATGGTGCCGTCCACCGTGGCCCCGGCGGCGCCCCTGTGGCCGCCGCCGCCCAGCACGCGGCACACGGCGCTGGCGTCCACCCGCGGTCCCGTCCGCAGCGACAGCTTCACCCGTCCCGGCTTCAGCTCCCGCAGCGTGATGCCGCAGTCGGTGCCCTGCACCAGCGCCGCCAGGCTGCTCAGCTCCTCCACGTCGGACTCGGCAGCGCCCAGCTCCCGGCACAGCGCCAGAGGGATGGACATCACCACCACCCGGCCGTTGTCGTACAGCTCCATGTCCGCCACCATCCGGGCCTCCATGGCCAGCCGCACCGGCGACTTCGTGCGGAACAGTGCCTTGTTCACCGGCCCCACGTCGATGCCCCGATCCATCAGCGCGGCGGCGATGCGGTGCGTCCGCGCCGTGGTGTTGGCATAGACGAAGCACCCGCAGTCTGTGGACACCGCCACATACAGCGCCAACGCCATCTCCGGCGTGATGTCCGTCAGTCTGCCCACGATCTCATACACGATCTCGCCGCAGGCGGCGGCCTCCGCGTCCAGGCACGTCCGTTCCGCGAAGAACTCCTGGGAGCCGTGGTGGTCGATGGCCAGGCAGATGTCGTTTTTATACGGCACCGCGTTCTCCGGCAGCAGATTGGGCGCGGCGATGTCCACCGACACCACGCTCTGCGGCACATAGCCCTTCGGTGCCCACAGCCCCTCGGCGTAGGGCGTGTACGTCTCCGTGATCTCCGGGTTTTCCAGCAGATACGCCGTCCGGCCCAGCGCCCGCAGGGCGCGGCACAGCGCGGCGGCACAGCCCACCGTGTCCCCATCCGGGCGCACGTGGGTCAGGATCAGCACGCCGTCCAGCGTCCGCAGAAAGTCCGCCGTCTCCTGCACCGTCAGCCGCGCGCTCATTCCCGGTCCTCCGGCAGCACGATGTCCGCGTTGGCGGGGTTGGCGGGCTTCACGTGGTTCAGCAGGTCCAGAATGTGCGCGCCGTGGGCGATGGAGTCGTCCATGAAAAACTGCAGCTCCGGCGTGTAGCGCAGGTCGATGGCCTGGCCCAGCTCGTGCCGCAGATATCCGGCCGCAGACTTCAGCCCCTTCATCAGACCCTTTTCATCCGCGCAGTTCAGCGCGCTGATATACACCCGCGCGTACCGCAGGTCGCTGGTGGTGTCCACCCGCGTGATGGTCAGCATCCCCTCGGATACCCGCGGGTCCTTTACGGTGCGGAGCAGGGCGCTCAGCTCCTTGCGTATCTCCTCATTGATGCGCCCGATACGGTTTCCGGCCATAGACCGTTCCTCCTCTCAAGAAAAAGATGGGTGGGCGCTCGCCCACCCATCGGCTGTTTGTTATACCTCGATCTGCTCCATGGTGAAGGCCTCCACGATGTCGCCTTCCTTGATGTCGTTGAATTTCTCGATGCTCAGGCCGCACTCGTAGCCGGCCTGGACCTCCTTCACGGAGTCCTTGAACCGCTGCAGAGAGGCCAGCACGCCCTCGTGGATGACGATGCCGTCGCGGACCAGCCGTACCTGGCAGTCCTTGCGCTGCAGCTTGCCGTCCTGCACGTAGCAGCCGGCAACGGTGCCCACGCCGGAGACCTTGTACGTCTGGCGCACCTCGGCGTGGCCCAGCAGCACCTCGCGGAACTTGGGGGCCAGCATACCCTTCATGGCGGCTTCGATCTCGTTGATGGCATCGTAGATCACGCGGTACATCCGCATATCCACGTTGGCCCGGGCGGCACTGTCGCGGGCAGCGGCGTCCGGCCGGACGTTGAAGCCCACGATGATGGCCTGAGAGGTGGACGCCAGCATGACGTCGCTCTCGTTGATGGCGCCCACGCCGCCGTGGATCACGCGGACGCGGACCTCCTCGTTGCTCAGCTTCTCCAGCGAGGACTTCACCGCCTCCACGCTGCCCTGCACGTCCGCCTTGACGATCAGGTTCAGGTTCTTCATCTCACCGGCCTGGATCTGGCTGAACAGATCCTCCAGCGACACCTTGGTCACAGGGGCGTTGGCCTTGGCCTTCTCCTCGGCCTTGCGCTGCTCCACCAGCTCGCGGGCCAGCTTTTCGTCGGCCACGGCGTTGAAGGTAGCGCCGGCGGAGGGTGCCTCGCTCAGACCCGTGATCTCCACGGGCACGCTGGGTCCGGCCTCGGTGATGCGCTGGCCCTTGTCACTGACCATGGCACGCACGCGGCCCACAGAGGTACCGGCGATGATGATGTCGCCCTGATGCAGCGTGCCGTTCTGTACCAGCAGCGTGGCCACGGGGCCGCGGCCCTTGTCCAGACGGGCCTCGATCACAGTGCCCTGCGCCGCGCGGTTGGGGTTGGCCTTCAGCTCGCCCACCTCGGCGGTCAGCGTCAGCATCTCCAGCAGATTGTCCACACCCATGCCGGTCTTGGCGGAGATGGGGCACACGATGGTGTCGCCGCCCCACTCCTCGCACACCAGGCCGTACTCGGTCAGCTGCTGCTTGATGCGCTCGGGGTTGGCCTCGGGCTTATCCATCTTGTTGATGGCCACGATGATGGGGATACCGGCGGCCTTGGCGTGGTTGATGGACTCCACGGTCTGGGGCATGATGCCGTCCTCGGCGGCCACCACCAGAATGGCGATATCCGTGACCATGGCGCCCCGGGCGCGCATGGAGGTGAAGGCCTCGTGGCCGGGGGTGTCCAGGAAGGTGATGGGCTTGCCGTTGATCTGCACCTGATAGGCGCCGATGTGCTGGGTGATGCCGCCGGCCTCGCCGCTGGCCACGTGGGCGTTGCGGATATAGTCCAGCAGGCTGGTTTTGCCGTGGTCCACGTGGCCCATGACCACCACCACGGGTGCCCGGGGCACCAGGTCCTCATCCTTATCCTGATGGTCGTCGATCAGGCGCTCCTCGATGGTGACGACGACCTCCTTCTCTACCTTGCAGCCCATCTCCTCGGCGATGATGGCGGCGGTGTCGAAGTCGATCATCTGGCTCAGGGAGGCCATCACGCCGTTCTTCATCAGGCACTTGACCACCTCCGCGCCGGTCTTCTTCATCCGGCTGGCCAGCTCGCCCACGCTGATCTCGTCGGGGATCTGCACGGTCACAGGGGTCTTCTTGATGACCTCCAGCCGCAGCTTCCGCAGCCGGTCGGCCTCCTCCTGCTTGCGCTTGTTGCTGGCGAAGTTATTGTCCCGCCGCTGCTTATTGCTGCGGAACTTCTCCTTGCCCTGTGGGGCCTGCTGGTCCCGCTTGCCGCTGCTGCGGGCGTCGGCCATATCCTGCAATTTCTCGTCGTACTTGTCCAGATTGACGTTGGTGGCCTTGCGGGTGTCTACCACCTGCCGCTGGGGCACGCGGGACATGGGCTGCTTGGGCTGCTCCGCCTTGGGCGCGCCGCCCTGCTGGGGCTTGCCGCTCTGGCCCTGACCCTGTACCGGCGCGGATGCGTTCTGCGCCGGCTTGGCGGCGGGCTTCTCCGCCTTCTTCTCCTCCGGCTTGGCGCCCTCGGCAAAGATCACCGCGATACTGCTCACCGGGTTGTGCTGGGTCAGATACTCAAAGATCAGGCTCAGCTCCCGGTCCTCCAGCACCTGCATATGATTTTTGGGCGTTTCGGCGTACTTGGTCAGGATCTCCGTGATCTCCTTCGTGGACACGCCGAAGTCCTTGGCCACCTCATGCACTCTGTATTTGTTAGCGATACTACCCAAATAAAGCCACCTCCATCTCAGTTGCTCGCGCCGCGCTCACGGCGCGCTGTGTTCCTGTTATCTGCCGGTCGTCTTCCGGCTTCCCTTGCCCTTCTTTACCGGCCGCGCGTTTTCATACCGTGCGCCGGGGGCCTCCTTCTTTGCCGGCCGTTTATCCCTGGGCGGGCGGCCGCTCCGTTCCTTATAGACCCGGTCGGGGCGTCCCTCCGGATACTCCCGCCGCGGCGGACGCCGGTGTTCCGGCGCGGGGGGCCTGTGCTCCGGTGCCGGAGGCTCCGGAGATGCGTGGGGCGGTTCCGGCGGCTTGCCGCCGTGAACGCGGTGCCTGCCCTGCCGCAGGTTCTTCTCGTGCTGTAGTTGCTCTTCCTTCCGTTCCCTTGCCCGTTTGGCCTTCAGGTCCAGCGCCTCCGCCGCCGCGCCGTAGATCTCCGGCTCCGCCGCCGCCAGCTTTTTCACCAGCGACTGGGCGAACCCGATGTCCGTCACCGCGCACATGGCCACGCTGGTCCGGCCCAGCGCCCGGCCGAAATCCTCCTTGTCCGCCGGGAAGGGCAGGCACAGGCAGCTGCCTGCCCGACCGAAGCTGTACGCCCGCCGCACCGAGGATGCCGCCGCGTCCCGCGCCGTAAAGATGACCCTGGCCTTCTTGGCCCGTGCCGCCGCGCCTACGGGTTCCTCGCCCACGGCCACCGCACCGGCGCGCAGCGCCAGACCCAAAGTGGATAACAAATGCTCTGTCATAGCGCCACCATCTGCCCTTCCAGCGCGTCGTACACCTCCGCCGGTATGGCGGTGTCGAAGGCGCGCTCCAGCGCACGGCTTTTCCGTGCTTTTTTCAGGCACTCCGGATCCGGGCACACGTACGCGCCCCGGCCGGACTTCTTTCCGGTGCTGTCCAGCAGTATCTCCCCCTCCGGGGTCTTCACGATACGCAGCAGCGCCTTTTTGTCTTTCATTTCCCGGCAGCCCACACATTGCCGCTGGGGTATCTTACGGGTCTTCTGCATCGCTGCCGTTCCTTTCCGCAGCCGCCGCTTACTCCGCGTTGGCCGCCTTGATGTCGATCTTATAGCCGGTCAGCCGCGCGGCCAGACGGGCGTTCTGCCCCTCCTTGCCGATGGCCAGACTCAGCTGGTCTGCGGGCACCGTCACGCGGCAGGCCTTGCCCTCGTCGGCCAACTGTACGCTGACCACATCCGCCGGCGCCAGCGCCGCGGCGATAAACTCTGCCGGGTCCTCGCTGTACTTCACAATGTCGATCTTCTCGCCCCGCAGCTCGTCCACGATGGCGTTCACGCGCTGCCCCCTGGGGCCCACGCACGCGCCGATGGCGTCCACGTTGGGGTCCTCGGACCACACGGCGATCTTCGTGCGGTTGCCCGCCTCCCGGGCGATGGACCGCACCTCCACGGTGCCGTCGTAGATCTCCGGCACCTCCAGCTCAAACAGCCGCTTCACCAGTCCGGGATGGGTGCGGGAGATCATCACCTGCGGCCCGCGTGTGCTGCGGCGCACCTCCACCAGATACACCTTCACCATCTGCCCCTCGTGCAGCTCCTCGCCGGGCACCTGCTCGTTCATGGTCAGCACAGCCTCCGTGGCCTCGCTGCCGCTGCCGATCCGCAGGATCACATTGCCGTTCCGGGGGTCGATGCGGCTGACGGTGCCGGTGAGGATCTCGTGCTGTTTGCTGCCCCACTCGTCATAGATCATGCCGTGCTCGGCCTCCCGCAGGCCCTGGATGATGACCTGCTTGCCGTTGCCGGCGGCGATGCGGCCGAATTCCACGGACTCCACCGGGAAGTTCACCATGCCGCCCAGCTCGTTCTTGGCGGAGATGCGCTTGGCCTCCTCCAGCGAGATCTGGCTGGCGGGGTTCTCCACCTCCTCCACGATCTCCTTCTGGACGTACATTTTCAGGTCCTTCTTCTCCTCATCCACGTCCACCACCACATACTCCACGCCCTCGTGGTCGCGCTTATAGGCGGTGGTCAGCGCCTGGATGATCTTGCCCATCATAAAGCTCTGGGGAATGCCCCGTTCCTTTTCCAGCATAGCCAGCGCCGCAAAGATCTCGTCACATTTCATGGTCGTTTCTCCTTCTATCTCAAGTCGTGTTGTCTCAGAATTCCACCCGCAGGCGCACCAGCGCCGTCTCGTTCTTCTCAAAGCGTACCGTCTCGCCGCCCATGTCCAGCAGCACCGCGCCGTCTTCATAGCCCGCCAGGGTCCCGGCGAACTCCTTGCGCCCGTCCTTGGGCTGGTACGTTTTCACCAGCACGGGGCTGCCCATGAACTGCGCAAAATCCCCCGGCCGCTTCAGCTGGCGCTCCAGCCCCGCCGAGCCCACCTCGAACACGTAGCTGCTCTCGATGGGGTCCGCCTCGTCCAGCAGATCGCTGACCGTGCGGCTGATGGCCTCGCAGTCCAGAATGTCCACGCCGCCGTCCTTGTCCAGATACAGCCGCAGGTACCACTGTCCCGCCTCCCGGACGTACTCCACATCCCAGATGCGGCAGCCCTGCGCCTGCACCGCCGGCTCCGCCAGCGCCCATACGACCTCGGTGATCTTTTTCACAGCAAGCCCTCCAACAGAACGTCCCGGTCATCATGGAACGATGACCATTAAAAAAAGCGGACGATCTCGTCCACTCCAGTCAATACCTTAACCTTACGTACACACATAGCATACCATATAAGCACACGAAACGCAAGGGTTTTTCCGCAAAAAGCACCCGTAAAATAGGTCGAAAAGCTGAAAAGAACGCCCTTAGGACGCTCTTTTCAGCTTCATAACGCCTCTCGACAGCAAAAACGCCGCCAAATTTACCAGCACCACCGTGGCGCCCACCGGCGTGCCCCACAGGTACGACCCGGTCAGCCCCACGCAGAAGCACACCACACTCAGCCCCGCGGCGCAGATGACCACGCCCCGGAAGCTCCGCAGCAGCGTCATGGCCGTCAGCGCCGGGAAGATGACCAGACTGGAGATGAGCATCGCGCCCATCATCCGCATACCCAGCACGATGGTCAGCGCCGTCAGCACCGACAGGATGGTGTTGTACAGCCCCACCTTCACCCCGGTGGCCCGGGCGAAGCTCTCGTCGAAGGTGATGGCGAACAGCCGATGGTAAAACAGCACATACAGCACCAGTACCGCCGCGCACAGCCCCACGCTCAGCGCCACATCCGCCCGGTCCATGGCCAGGATGGAGCCGAACATAAAGCTGTCCACATCCGTGGTCATGCCGGTGGTCAGACTGGTGACCACCACGCCCACGGCCAGCGCCGACGCGCTGACCACCGCGATGGCCGCGTCCGCGCCCATCCGGCTTCTCTCCGTCATCCGCAGCAGCCCCAGTGCCGCCAGCACCACCACCGGGATAGACACCGGCAGCGGCGCCCAGCCGCAGGCCAGTGCGATGCTCAGTGCGCCGAAGGACACATGGCTCAGCCCGTCGCCGATCATGGAGTACCGCTTCAGCACCAGCGGTACGCCCAGCAGCGCCGCGCACAGCGCCACCAGGATACCCACCACGAACGCCCGCAGGATGAACGGGTACGTGAACATTTCCAGCAGTAAGCTCATGCCTCGTCACCTCCGAACCGTTTGCCCCAGGGGGACGTTAGATAGTCCGCCGCCGTGCCGAAGAAGTACGTTCCATGGCCGGCGTGCAGAATATGGTCGGCGTAGCGCAGGGCACTGCGTATATCGTGTGTCACCGCCACGATGGCGATGCCCTCCTGCTTGTTCAGGTATTCCAGCGTGCGGTACAGCTCCTGGGCCGCCGCCGGGTCCAGTCCCGTCACCGGCTCGTCCAGGATCAGCAGTTCACCGGCGGCGCACAGGGCACGCGCCAGCAGCACCCGCTGCTGCTGCCCGCCGGACAGCTCCCGGTAGCACCGGTCCTTCAGCTCCAGCACGCCCAGCTTGCCCATGTGCATCAGCGCGGTGGACTTCTCCTTCGGCGTGTAGAAAAACCGCATTCCCTTCCCGCTGAGAAAGCCGCTGCGCACTACCTCCGTCACCGTGGCGGGAAAGTCCTTCTGCGCCTTTGTCTGCTGGGGCAGATAGCCGATGGCTCCGCCCCGCAGGGCAGGGGAGCGTACGATCTCGCCCGCCATGGGGCGCAGCAGCCCCAGCAGGCTCTTCACCAGTGTGGACTTGCCGCTGCCGTTTTCTCCCACGATGCACACATAGTCGCCGCTGCGTACCTGAAAGCTCAGGTGCTCCCACACCGGCTTGCCCTCATAGCCCAGCGCCGCGTCCCGGCAGTCCAACAGTATGCGCTTCTCCTGTTCCATCAGGACAGTCCCTCCTTCAGTGCCGCCGCGTTGGCGGTCATCAGACTGATATAGGTGGCTCCGCCGTCGAATTCCGCCCGGCTCACCGTCTGGCAGGAGTGGAATGTCCGCACCTGCGCCCCGGTGGTCTCGGCGATGGCCTGCGCCACCTTCTGGCTGCTCAGCTCGATGGTGTATACCACCGGTATCTCCTGCTCCTCCACCACGTCGATCAGGTATTTCAGCGTGGCGAGAGACGGCTCCGTGTCTCCCGCGCAGCCGTGGAACGCCGCCCGGTAATCCAGATCATATTCCCTGCAGAAATACAGCAGCGGGAACCGGTCGCCGAACACCACCAGACGCCGTGCCGCATGATCCGTGATGTCGCGGAATGTCTCGTCCAGCGCCTGCAATTCGTCCAGATAGTCCGCCAGCCGAGCCCGATAGCCGTCGGCATTGTCCGGATCGGCCTCACACAGCGTATCGCAGATGGCCCGGCACAGGGCCATGGCATTCACCGGCGATGTCCAGATGTGCTCGTCGTACTCTATTTCCTCTTCGTGGCCGTCGTGCAGATGCCCGTCATGCGCCTCATGGTCATCGTGCTCGCCATGTTCGTCATGTGCGTGGTCATGGCTGCCCTGCATCCCCTCGGCGTACTCCTCCCGGTATGTCTCCACGCAGTCCATCATAGCCAGCCGGTAGGGGATAGCCTCGCCTGCCGCGTCCAGAATGTCCTCCACCCACAGCTCGCTTTCCCCGCCGTTGTAGATGAACACCTCCGCCTCGCTGACGGCGATCACGTCCAGCGGCGTGGGCTCAAAGCTGTGTGTCTCCCGCCCGGCGGGCACCAGCAGCTGTACGTCCACCGCGTCCCCGCCGATCTGCCGCACAAAGTCGTAGTAGGGGAACAGCGTGCACACCACGTTCAGTTTCCCGCTTTGCGGACGGTCCTGCCGCCCGCAGCCCGCCAGCGTCAGCGCCAATACCGCCGCCAGCACCAGCGCCCGGAACCGTCTCATCATCCCCCACCTCCCTGCAAAGAATAGAAAACAGTATACCACACTTCTCCCCGAAAGAAAACCCCCGCGTCCCCGCTGTCCTTCCCACCGCCGCGTTAAAATTTTACCAATCAAGTTTCTCGAAAAGAAAACAACCTCCGGCCGGTTGCAAAAATCCCGGAACCCCGCCAAAAACTGAATGGTTCAATGTAAAAAAGAAGCAAAAACCATATAAAATATGTGGAAAAATCCGTTCACAGAATGTTAAAAATGTACAATATGGCGCTCAATTTTTATAAAAACTGCTAATTGCGGGCGGAAAGAGTTTCCTGTATACTTTTTTCAGGTAGCCTTGAAGGGATTTTATCCCGTGAGGAAATACCTGCGGGGCATGGCGGTGCCCCGTGCCGTTTCCTGTCAATAGACGGGTGCGGTAAAGTTTATCAGCTTCTGCGTCGACGTAGGGGCAAAAATCTGTTAAGGAGAGAAAACAATGGAAGAAAGAAAAGGCTTTGGAACCAATTTTGGGTTCCTCATGGCCGCGGTCGGCTCTGCAGTCGGCCTGGGCAACATCTGGGGCTTCCCCAATAAGATGGGTGCCTCCGGCGGCTTCACGTTCCTCATCATCTATCTGATCCTGGCGGTCCTGTGCGGCTTCATCGTTATGGTGGGCGAGCTGGCCATCGGCCGCAAGACCGGTCACGGCGCCGTGGGCGCGTACAAGGCTCTGTCCAAGAAGTTCAAGTGGATGGGCTGGCTGGGCATCCTGTCCGCCTTCTTCATCCTGTTCTTCTACTGCGCACTGGGCGGCTACTGCATCAAGTACACCGTTCTGAACATCGGCGATCTGTTCGGTGCCGGCTTCGGCTCCAATGGCCTGTCCGGCGGCGAAATTTTCGGCAACTTCCTGGGCAGTCCCGTTGAGGGTGTTATCTACGGCCTTATTTTCGTGGCGCTGACCATGCTCATCGTTATGGGCGGCGTCGGCGGCGGCATCGAGAAGGTCTGCTCCGTGGGTATGCCCGCCCTGTTCGTGGCCCTGCTGATCTGCATCATCCGCGCCTGCACCCTGGAGGGTACCGACGTGGCCGTGCAGATCCTGCAGGCGGACGGTTCTCTTGTGGAGGGCGTTGTTAACGGCAGTGCTCTGGACGGTCTGAAGTACATGTTCTCCCCCGGCTGGGCGGCCAATGTCGGCTATTATGTGCCCGCCAAGGCGGTTGTTGACGGCGCGGAGGTCTCCTCCATCATGGTCAATGGCGTGGCACAGGCCATCGTCTCCTACCAGTCCGGCGCTCCCAGCATCTTTAACGTTGTTTCCACCGCTGGCGGCCAGATGTTCTTCTCCCTGTCTCTGGGCATGGGCGCCATGATCACCTACGGCTCCTACCTGCAGAAGAAGGAGAACCTGCAGAAGAACGCCCTGCTGATCATCATCATGGACACCATGGTGGCGCTGATGGCCGGTCTGTGCGTCATGCCCGCCCGCTTCGCGCTGGATCCCGCCGGCAACATCGGCGGCCCCAAGCTGCTGTTTATCACCATGCAGAACGTGTTCCACTCCATGGGCACACTGGGCCCCATCTTCGGCATCCTGTTCTATCTGCTGGTGGTGTTCGCCGCCATCTCCTCCTCCATCTCCCTGCTGGAGGTCATCGTGGCCCACTTTGTGGATAAGGCCCGTATCGAGGGCAAGGGCGACAAGCGCAAGAAGTACACCCTGATCGCCGCGGCTCTGGTGGGCCTGGGCTGCATCCTGGTCTGCGCCGACTGCCTGGGTTCCAGCGGTATCGCACCGGCCAATATACTGAATATAGCGGAACCCAAGAACTGGGCGGCTGACTGGCTGGACTTCTGGGATGCACTGTCCGAGGGCGTTATGATGCCCCTGGGCGCCCTGCTGATGTGCCTGATGATCGGCTGGGAGGTCGGCCCCGAGTTCGTCAAGGAAGAGGCAGAGCAGTCCGGTCATGCCATGGGCAGCTACGGCTTCTTCAAGGTCTGCGTCAAGTTCATCACGCCGCTGATCATGGTCCTCATCCTGTACGGTCAGATAAAGGAATTCTTCCTGTAAAGTCTCTTGATGACTTGTTAGCAAACAAACGCTTACTTAACAGAGGGGACGCCGGTGCCGCCGCACCGGCGTCTCTTTTTGCGTCCGCGGACCCGGAAAGATTTGTGCTGCCTGCCGTAAAAAGCACACGATGCTGTGTTTGCCGCCCGGTTTCTCTTGTAAAAACGACGAAAACGGAGTTCACAATTTGTTAAAATAATGGAATATGACGTTAAGAACTTGACAATATCTTGGCGTGACGGTATGATACAGGAGGTTGGCGGGGCAGATACGCTGTTTCGCCGGCTGATGGTATTCACCACCAATTTGTGAGGAGGTAAATCACACACATGGAAAAGAAAAGCACTAAAATAGCGTATTTCGTAGCGCTGGGTATCTTCATTGTCCTGCTGGTCATCCTGG
>OHAT01002735.1_pt1 | contig 12711 bp, 7 predicted proteins | sample 1577141 | NCBI WGS metagenome assembly OHAT01 (sample SAMEA3541578, study PRJEB24748) | human gut metagenome | biome: human gut; feature: human-associated habitat; material: faeces | place: China | collected 2012
CGAATTAAAGATACCCCCCCGTTTCCGGCCCCATGTTAAAAAGCAGGTCTATGATACTGAGATTAGGGGTAAATGGGAAACGCTCGGCAAAGGTCTGGTGGTAAGGTTTGGGCGTGAAAGGGCGTTCTGCGCGGCGGCGGGACGGTTTGGGGTGGATGACGTCACGGAGGTCGTCGTGGTTCGCGGTGATGGGGTAATAATCTTCCGTGAACGTGAGGGGGCGGTTAAGACCGATGTTTTCCATGAGCTCGCGTAATATTTTCGTGTTGAGGTCGAGGAGGTATTTTTCTTTTCGCTCGAAGAAGGGAAGAAGGTTGTCAATATAATAGTCGTAATAAGGCGAATTTTTGTAGGCGGATTCGATGCCCTTGAAGTGGAGTTTCTGCCAGTTGGTGGAATAGTCAACGAGTACGTCTTTCGTGAGAATCTTGAGGGAAGCCCCTTTCACGACAGGAACGGAGAGGGTCATGACGCCGTTGGCGGTCATGATATCGCAACGGTTACGATAACTTTGTTTCCCGTAACTCTCGTGTTGTTCGACGAGTATTTCCGAACAGTTCTTGATCTCCGAGAAGTATTGAATCGGGGGAAAATAGGCGGTGTTGACGAGTATATTCATATATTTTTGTTCATTTACGATTTATGATTTCTTGATTTATGATTGAAAAATCAAACGTGTCGGCTTTGTGCGGCTTTTTTAGCGTGGCAAAGATAAGAATTTTTCATTTGAACGGAAATCTGTAATATTTTCTCTTTTTTGACAAATATATACCTAAAAAGTATGGAATGTGGTTCAATTGTTGTATATTGTAAGGCGAAAAGAATATTGTCCCGGTTCGGTGGGGGACTTCACGGGTTGGCAAGAAAGGAGGATAATTTTTTACCCGTGAATAGAACAAAAGCCATGATTCCACGTAAATTAATGGTAACCGTTTTCTAACCGGATTGTAACATTAAAGCGGTTGATTTGAAAAGTAATTGATTAAAAAAAGATATATGATGCTAAAACTCGTGGAACAAGATAAATTATTACAGCCGTACGAGGGGATTATCGAGCGGAGGCACCGTCAGGTGCTGGATATGGAGCGGGAGTTCACGTACAGGACTACACGGTTGGCTGATTCGTGTAACTCTTATTTATATTACGGGTTACACCGGACGGCGAGCGAATGGGTGTTCCGGGAATGGGCACCGAACGCCACGGCGATTTATTTCCTCGGGGGGTTTAATGATTGGCGTAAGCATCCCGATTACGCGCTTACCAAAGCGGGCAGCGGGAATTGGGAAATTCGTCTTCCGGCGGATGTATTGGCTCACGAGATGCTGTATCGTCTACTGGTGGAATGGGACGGCGGGAGCGGCGAACGTCTGCCTTCACACGTCAGACGGGTGGTACAGGACGAATACACGAAAGTGTACAGCGCACAGGTATGGGAGCCGCTGCATCCCTATTTGATGCACAACGAGCGACCGCCCCGTGCGGAGAATCCCCTAATTTACGAGGCGCATATCGGTATGGCGACGGAGCACCGGAGGGTGGCGACATTCACGGAATTTCGTTTGTTCGTGTTGCCCCGGATCGTGGACTTGGGGTACAACACGATACAATTGATGGCGATACAGGAACACCCGTATTACGGTTCGTTCGGTTATCAAGTGGCTAATTTCTTCGCCGTGAGTTCCCGTTTCGGGACTCCGGAAGAGTTGAGAGCCTTGATTGACGCGGCACACGGTATGGGGATTCGGGTGATCATGGATATCGTGCATTCCCACGCGGTGAACAACGAGGAGGAGGGATTAAGTCGTTTTGACGGTACGGAAGACCAGTATTTCTATCCCGGCGCGAGGGGACACCACCCGTTGTGGGATTCGCGTTGTTTTGATTACGGGAAACATGAAGTGTTGAATTTCCTGTTGTCGAATTGTAAATACTGGTTGGAGGAGTTTCACTTTGACGGTTTCCGTTTTGACGGGATCACGAGTATGCTCTACTGGGATCACGGTATCGAACGGAGTTTCACGGAATACTCGATGTATTACGACGGGAACGAGGACGAGAACGCGATCACTTATCTGGCTTTGGCAAACCGGGTGATTCATCAAGTATTGCCCGATGCGATTTCCATAGCCGAAGACGTGAGCGGTATGCCCGGCGTGGCTTCCCCGATAGAGGACGGGGGGATGGGTTTCGATTACCGGATGAACATGGGTACGCCGGATTACTGGATTAAATTGCTGAAAGAGAAACGGGACGAGGAGTGGCACGTGGGCGATCTGTTCTACGAGTTGACGAACAAGCGGGATGAGGAACACACGATCAGTTACGCCGAGAGTCACGATCAAGCGTTGGTGGGTGACAAGACGATCTTTTTCCGGCTGGTGGATAAGGCCGTTTACACTTCGATGAGTGTGTTTGACTCGAATGTCATTGTAGACCGGGGCATGGCGCTTCACAAGATGATCCGACTGGTGACGATAGGCACGGCGGCGGACGGTTATCTGAATTTCATGGGTAACGAGTGGGGACACCCGGAATGGATAGATTTCCCGCGGGAGGGCAACGGTTGGAGCTACGAGCATGCCCGGAGGTTGTGGAGTCTGGTTGACGACGAGAACCTGCGTTTCCGTTTCCTCAACGTTTTCGATAAAGCCATGTTGCAGGCTGTAACGGATAACCGCGTGTTCGATTGGCGTCCGGAACCGCTGGTTCGGGATAACGAGCGGCAGGTATTGATCTTTACGCGGGGGGACGTGATGTTCGTGTTTAACTTCAACCCGGAGAAGTCTTTCCCGGATTACAAGTTTGATGCGCCTTCCGGTAAGTTTACCTATATTCTGGACACGGATGACAAGGCATTTGACGGGGCGGGACGAATAAACCACGGGACGGAACATTTCACCCGTTACGTGTCGCCCGGTCGGGGACAGTTAAGTTTATATATACCCGCGAGAACGGGGATGATCTTACGACGATCATAGAATAATTTATGATTTATGATTGACGATTTACGATTAATGAAATCTGCAATTATAAATCTAAAATCATTAAATCTAAAATTGAAACATGAGTTATTTGAATTTCAACAAAGAAGAATTGGTTAACTTGGAATATTCCTTAAAAAGAGAGGTGCTTTCGACCAATAGGGCCGGGGGATATTTTTCGACGACCATAGTCTGTTGTAACACGAGGAAGTATCACGGGTTACTGGTAGTGCCGATCAAGGAGTTCGGCGGGGAGAACCACGTGTTGTTGTCCTCGTTGGACGAAACGATAGTTCAGCACGGCAAGGAATTTAACTTGGGTATACACAAATACCCCGGGATATACGAGCCTTGCGGGCATAAATATATCGTGGATCTGGAATATGATCCGCTGTTTACATTGACGTATCGGGTAGGAGGCGTCGTGTTGAAAAAAGAAATTTTGATGGTGCACAATGAGGCACAGTTATTGATACGTTATACACTGGAAGACGCTCATTCGGAAACGTTTCTGCGTTTGAAGCCGTTTCTTGCCTATCGCAACGCGCACGCGTTGAGCCGAGCGAATATGATGGCAAACACGAAGTACGAGACGGTTGAAAACGGTATCCGTTCGAAGCTCTACGTCGGGTTTCCGGCGTTGAATATGCAGTTGAGCAAGGCGAACGAGTTCGTGGCGGTACCCGACTGGTATTATAATATAGAATACTTGGAGGAGAAGGCACGCGGGTATGATTACAAGGAAGATTTGTTCGTGCCGGGATACTTGGAAGTGCCGATCAAGAAAGGAGAGAGTATCATTTTCTCCGCTTCGACGGAGGAAGTAAAAACCAGCGGTTTGAAACGTAAGTTCCAACAATTGGAGGAAAAACGGAAACACCGTGACGATTGCGAGAGTTGCCTGACCTATTCCGCTTCGCAGTTTATCGTGCATGACGGTAAAGACACGGAGGTGGTGGCGGGTTACCCGTGGTTCGGGCGATGGGGACGTGACACGTTTATAGCCTTGCCCGGTTTGACGTTGGCTGCTTGCGGCAACTTGAAGGAGTGTAAAGAAGTGCTCGACACGATGTCGCGGCAGTTACACAACGGCTTGTTCCCGAATATCGGTAAGGGGGATAAAGCTGCATATAACTCGATAGATGCCCCGATGTGGTACTTTTGGGCGGTGCAACAGTATGACGAGGCTCTGAACGAATCGGGAGTGATATGGAAGACCTACGGGAGCAAGATGAAAGCGATACTGACGGCGTTCCGGGACGGTATTAACCCTGGGTTGCACATGGACGGTAACGGTCTGATTTGGGCGTCGCAGCCCGGCAAAGCGTTGACGTGGATGGATGCCGTGGTAAAAGGTGTGCCCGTGACAGCCAGAGCCGGGTATGCCGTTGAGATCAACGCATTATGGTACAATGCCGTTTGCTACTCGTTAAAGTTGGCAGAAGAGGCAAAAGACATGAAATTTGTTGAAGAATGGAAAGATATGCCGGAGTTGATACGGAAGTCGTTCGTGGAAACTTTCTGGAACGAGGAAAAGGGGTATCTGGCGGATTATGCGGACGAGCGGGGACAGAATCTGTGGGTAAGACCCAATCAGGTATTCGCTTGTTCTTTAGCTTATTCCCCGATTACCGATGACATGAAAGAAAGCGTGTTGAGGGTGATTACCAAAGAATTGTTGACTCCCAAGGGACTCCGTACCTTATCACCCAAGGACCCGAATTATCACGGGCATTACGAGGGCGACCAGAATCACCGGGACGAAGCGTATCATCAAGGTACGGTATGGCCTTGGCTGATCGGGGCGTATATAGAAGCGAATTTGAAGTTGTACGGGAAACAGTTTTTACCCGAGGCGAAGGAGTTGTTGGACGGATTCGAGGATGATATGACGCTTTACGGGGTATGTTCGATTGCCGAAGTGTATGACGGTGATCCTCCACATCACCCGAACGGAAGCATATCTCAAGCTTGGAGTGTGGGAGAAGTCTTGAGGAGCATGGAATTAATTAGAAAATATGAATAAATCATTCATGTTGCCACACATATAAATTATATAATATGAAAGTATTGATGTTTGGGTGGGAGTTTCCACCACATATTGCAGGGGGCTTGGGAACGGCCAGTTACGGCTTGACGAAGGGATTGGCTAAACATGGAGTCAAAATCATGTTCGTTATGCCTAAGGCCGGGGGTGATGAAGACCAAAGTGTTGCAAAGATCATTAATGCGAGTGATGTAGAAATGATGAGCGAGTATTCTACATTGGACGAATACTGGCAGAACGTGAACTTTATGGAGATCGGTTCCAATCTGGTTCCTTATCTCGATCCGGAAACTTTCGAGAGGACGGTGACAGAAGCGGTGAAAACCGGGGAGCACGGGGAACATATCACTTTCCGTAACAAGTTTCAGTTCTCCGGTAAATACGGGGCGAATCTGATGGAGGAGGTTGCACGCTACGCCATGGTGGCTGGGACGATAGCGGCGCAACAGGATTTTGATATTATACATGCGCACGACTGGCTGACATATGCTGCCGGGATTGTGGCAAAGAAGGTTTCGGGCAAACCGCTGGTGATTCACGTGCACGCCACGGAGTATGATCGGAGCGGGGAGCACGTGAACCAACAGGTGTATGATATCGAACGGCGGGGAATGGAGGTCGCCGACCGGGTGATTACCGTAAGTAATTTGACGCGTAATATCGTGATCAATCGTTACGGTATTGATCCCGACAAGGTGGTGACCGTTCATAACGCCGTGGATTTTCAAACACGCGAGGACATGGAAGTTGAACGGGGCGTGAAAGAGAAGGTGGTTACGTTTTTGGGACGGATCACTTTCCAGAAAGGTCCCGAGTATTTTATAGAAGCAGCGTACAAAGTCTTGAAACGTTATCCTAACGTGCGTTTCGTTATGGCGGGAAGCGGTGACCTGTTCAACCGGTCTATCCGTCGGGTGGCACAGTTGAAGATAGCGACAAAGTTCCATTTCACCGGATTCTTGCGGGGGGACGACGTGCAGAAGATGTTCTCGTACAGCGACGTGTACGTGATGCCTTCTGTTTCCGAACCTTTCGGTATCTCTCCGCTGGAGGCAATGAGGGCGGGTGTACCCACTATCATTTCCAAACAATCCGGGGTGGCAGAGGTTTTGAAGCATTCTATTAAAGTCGATTATTGGGATGTGGACGCGTTGGCGGACGCCATGTACGCTTTACTGTCTTACCCTGCACTGGGTAAAATGGCGGGTGAACAAGGATTGGAGGAAGTCAATCAGTTGAAATGGGAAAATGCCGCTTTAAAAGTAAAAGAGGTGTACGAAAACGTGTTAGGAATTTAAATTAAGTAATAAAAATAGACGGTTGAAAAGGAAGAAAAGGGAGAAGTCATTTTCAATTTTCAATTTTCAATTCTCAATTAAAAATGTATGGTTATGAGAAAGACATTGTGTTTCTATTTTCAGATACATCAACCGGTGAGACTGAGAAGGTATCGCTTTTTTGATATAGGCAAACGTCATGATTATTTTGACGAGTACGTGAATCGCTCGACAATCCGGCGGGTGGCGGAGAAATGCTATTTGCCGATGAACAGGTTAATCATGGATATAATTAAGCATTACGGGGAGAATTTCAAGGTGAGTTTTTCCATTTCCGGGTCGGCATTGGAACAGTTTGCCCTGCATACCCCGGAGGTGATCGAGAGTTTCCAAGAGTTGGCGAAGACCGGGTGCGTGGAGTTTCTGGCGGAAACTTATCCCCATTCGCTGGCATCCCTCTCGTCTACCGATGAATTCGAGTTGCAGGTGAAGCGGCACGTGGAGAGAATGGAGGAGTTGTTCGGTCAGAAACCGGTAACGCTGCGCAATTCTTCGTTGATATATTCCGATCAAATCGGGGAGCGGGTGGCCGCGATGGGATTTGAAGCGATGCTGACGGACGGGGCGAAGCACGTGTTGGGATGGAAGAGTCCGAATTTCCTGTACACGAACGCGGCGAACCCGAAACTGAAGTTGTTGTTGAAGAATTCTCGGTTGAGCGATGATCTTTCCATGCGTTTTGGCGAGCGGGGTTGGAACGAGTGGCCGATCACGGCGGATAAATACGCCCGTTGGTTGAACGAGAGTGCGGCGGAGAGCGAGATCGTGAATCTCTTTATGAATTACGAAACGTTCGGCGAGAATCAATCCGCGGAAACGGGTATTTTCGAGTTTATGCGGTCGTTGCCGGAATATATATTCTCCATGACGGATTTCGAGTTTTTGACGCCGAAAGAGGTGGTGAAGAAGCATCAACCCGTGGCACCCTTGCACGTGCCATACCCGATTTCATGGTCGGATGAAGAAAAAGATATTACAGGATGGTTAGGGAACGAACTGCAAACGGAGGCATTCGAGGAGTTGTTCAAGATACAACCTCGGGTGAGGGCGTTGAACGATCAGGCTCTGGATAAGGATTACTGGCGTTTGCAATCGAGCGACCATTTCTATTATATGAGGACAAAACTATTCTCGGATAATGATTTCCACCGTTACGTTTCTCCTTACGAAACTCCTTACGAGGCATTTATTAATTACATGAATGTGTTAAGTGATGTTATCTTGAGGGTGGAGGATATGGAAAAAAAGCGTATACTTGTAGATGAAAAGGACACCGATAAAGAGGAAAGCCCCGTGAAATCAAAGAAAACGACGAGGACGCCTCAAAAAAAGAGTGCGGAAAGTTCTGCGAAGACATCAAAAAAGGTGGACGACAAGGAGAAAAAAGTTAAGTCAAAACATTAAAAAGTATGAACAATTTGGAATTGAAAAATCCCGCCTATTTGTTCGAGGTAAGCTGGGAAGTGTGTAATAAGGTTGGAGGTATACACACGGTGATCTCAACGAAGGTGTTGAGTATGGCCGGGGAATTCAAGAACAACCATATATTGATCGGACCCGACGTGTGGCGGTATGATGTACCGAACCCCGAGTTCACGGAAGATCCCCACTTGTTTAAATCGTGGCGTTTGAAAGCTGCGCAGGAGGGGTTGCGTATAAAAGTGGGACGTTGGAATATCGCGGGTAACCCGGCGGTAATACTCGTGGATTTCACCTCGTTTATACCGCAGAAAGATCAGATACTGACCTCTTTCTGGGATAAGTTTCAAGTGGATTCGCTCACGGGACAGTGGGACTACATCGAACCCGTGTTGTTCGGGTTCACGGCGGGAAAAGTGATAGAGAGTTTCGTGCGTTACCATGTGTCCGCACGTCAGCAGGTGATAGCGCAATTCCACGAGTGGATGACCGGAAGCGGGTTGCTTTACTTGCGGGACGTGATGCCACAGATTGGGTGCGTGTTCACTACTCATGCCACGGTACTCGGGCGTAGTATCGCCGGGAACGGGTTGCCGTTATACGATCCGATGAAGGATTATGACCCCGCGGAAACGGCAAGGCGTTTTGGTGTGACTGCCAAACAGTCATTGGAAAGCAAGTCGGCGGAATGGGCGGATGCCTTCACGACGGTGAGTGATATCACGGCGTTGGAGTGTGCGCATTTCTTGGGCAAGAACGTGGATACGGTTACCCCGAACGGATTCGAGAATAGTTTTACGCCGGACGAGGCGAATTACCCGAGGAAACGTCAGGAAGGGCGTGATAGGTTGTTGAAAGTTGCTCAGGCACAGTTGGGCAGAGCAGTGGCGGAAGACGCGTTGATAGTGGGTATCAGCGGGCGTTACGAGTTCAAGAACAAAGGACTGGACGTGTTTGTCGAGGCGTTAGGACGTTTGAACCGGAATGCGGAAAACAAACGGGATATACTTGCTTTCATTCTTGTTCCGGCAGGCTTCAAGGGCGTGAACCGGGAATTGGTAAATAATCTGGAACGTCCGTATCAAGCGGTGGAAACCGTGTTGCCCTATATGACACACGAATTGTCCGACCCGCAGAACGATCCCGTGTTGCGGAAACTGGGCGAGGAACAGTTGTTGAACCGGGCGGAGGACAAAGTGAAAGTATTTTTCTGTCCGAGTTACCTGAACGGGAATGACGGGGTATTCAATATGCCTTATTATGACCTGCTCGTGGGTATGGATTTGACAGTGTTTCCCTCGTACTATGAACCGTGGGGATACACGCCGCTGGAAAGTCTGGCGTTCAAGGTGCCGACTATCACGACGACTTTGGCGGGATTCGGGTTGTGGGTGGAATCCCATTACAAGAAAGCGCATCCCGGTATCGAGGTGATTCGTCGGGATGACCGGAATAACGAGGAAGTGGTACGGAAGATAGCCGACAAGATAAAGGAGGTTGCCGCCATGAACAAGCGGGATTTTCAAGCTATATGCAAGAACGCGAAAGAAGTGTCCAAGATTGCCTTGTGGGAGAATCTGGTGTCCTATTACAACGATGCCTACCGCATGGCTGTCGGCAAGGTGAACGAACGTATCGCCGAACTTCCGGTCGTGGAGGAGGAGCAATGGTCGTTTATCGAGAAAAAGAGCGCTTCTGCCACGCCGAACTGGATTTCGGTTATCATTCATCGTTCCATCCCGGAACGGTTGAGGGCGTTGGAGGAGTTGACGAATAATCTCTGGTGGTGCTGGAACGAGGAGGCTATTGATTTGTTCAAGAGCATCGACTCGTTGCAATGGATGCTGACCCGTCATAATCCCATCGCCTTGTTGGACAAGATTTCTTTGAATCGCTACAAGGAGTTGGAGAATGACGAGGAGTTCGTGGCACGTTTAGAGGCCGTGTACAATAAGTTCTCGAAGTACATGGAGGAAAAAAAGCAGATGAGTGAGCCTTCTATCGCTTACTTCAGCATGGAGTACGGGTTACATTCGTCATTGAAGATATATTCCGGAGGTTTGGGTGTCCTTGCCGGGGACTACATGAAAGAGGCAAGTGACAAGAAAACCAAGATAACGGGAGTAGGTTTGTTGTATCGTTACGGTTACTTTACCCAGAAATTCTCGGCTGCCGGTAATCAGGAAGCGGAGTATGAGGCGCAGGATTTCACGAAGATTCCGGTAGCCCCGGCGCGTGACGCTAATGGCAATTGGTTGACTATCAGCTTAACCTTCCCCGGACGGGATGTGTATGCCCGTATCTGGAAAGTGAACGTGGGACGGGTGGAACTCTATTTGTTGGATACCGATTACGAGGATAATCAAGAGGCAGACCGTAGTATCACGCACTTCCTGTATGGCGGGGATTGGGAAAACCGTTTGAAGCAGGAGATATTGTTGGGTATCGGTGGAATCCGTGCTTTGCGCAAGCTGGGCATCGAGGCGGATGTTTATCATTGTAACGAGGGACATGCCGCGTTTACCGGTCTGGAACGCCTGCGGGAATACGTGGCGGACGGTCAGCTTTCATTCGCGGAAGCGATGGAAGTGGTTCGCGCTTCTTCGTTGTTCACGACTCATACCCCGGTTCCTGCCGGACATGATTCGTTCTCGGAAGGTATGTTGAAGACTTATTTCTGGTTCGTGCCTGATCGGTTGAAGATCACGTGGGAACAGATGTTGGCTTTGGGACGGATAAATGCGAACGACCCGAACGAGAAGTTCTCCATGAGTTTCCTCGCGGCGAACCTGTCGCAGGAGGTGAACGGTGTCAGCTGGCTGCACGGCAAGGTGAGCCGGGATATATTCAAGGACTTGTGGCCGGGTTACATGCCGGAAGAGTTGCATATCAGTTACGTGACTAACGGGGTACACTACCCGACGTGGGCGGCTCCCGAGTGGAAAAAGATACAGGGGGGCGTGTTCGGTGAGAAGTTCAAGACGCATCATTACGATAAGGCTTGTTTCGAGGGTATTTATCAAGTGCCCGATTCAATCATCAGCGAGACGCGCAACATCTTGCGTTCCCGGTTGATTCGTCATATCAAGCATCGTTTGGCGGACGAGCAGGTCACGGCATATTTTACCCCGAAACAGATCGTGGATATTCAGGACACGTTGCGGGATGATATACTGACGATCGGTTTTGCCCGTCGTTTCGCGACGTACAAGCGGGCACACCTGTTGTTCCGCAACCTCGATCGTTTGAACGAGATCGTGAATAACCCGGATCGTCCCGTGCAGTTTATTTTCGCGGGGAAAGCACATCCGGCGGATCAAGCGGGACAGGATTTGATTAAACGTATCGTGGAAGTGTCGAAATACCCGCAGTTCTTGGGTAAGATATTGTTCCTGCCGAATTACGATATGGACTTGGCACGCCTAATGGTGCAAGGGGTGGATGTTTGGATGAACACGCCCACGCGGCCGCAGGAGGCTTCCGGTACGAGTGGCGAGAAAGCCGCCATGAACGGGGTGATGCATTTCAGCGTCCTTGACGGATGGTGGGTGGAAGGTTACCAGAAGGATGCCGGTTGGGCTTTGCCGATGGAACGGGCATACGAGAATCAGGAATTTCAGAATGAACTGGATTCCGAGATGATATACAATATTATCGAGTCGGAGATCGCCCCCGCTTTCTACGATAAGGCGGTCGACGGGATCTCCGCTTCGTGGGCAGGATTTATCAAAAACACGATCGCCAAGGTGGCAGCAAACTTCACGTCTAACCGGATGTTGTCGGATTACGAGGATAAATTCTATCTTCCGATGTCCCGCCGTTATCACCGTTTGAGCGAGAATAACTATGCTTTGGCGAATCAGATTGCGGAGTGGAAGAAGAAGGTAAGCCGCGAATGGGATTCCGTGCAGGTAGACGGTTTGATATTACCGGATAAATCCAAACAGATTATTTCTCTCGGGAAATCCTATCAGGCCAAAGTTACTCTCGAGCTTGGGGAATTATCTCTTGACGACGTGGGTATTGAGTTGGTTGCCATGATGAAGAAAGACGAGCGGCTTGAGGTTTGCTTCACGCAGGAGTTCGTTCCCGTTTCTTTCGAGAATGGTAAGGGACTTTACTCGATCGAGGTAACCCCCGATGATCCCGGGCAGTTCATGCTGGGCTTGCGGATATTCCCGAAGAATATCTTGTTACCGCACAGGCAGGATTTTGCTTTGGTGAAGTGGGTTTAGTTAATTTTAGATTTTAGATTGAAGGACTTCGTAATTTTATATTGACGCTTGAAAAGTTTCCCGGGGCGTAAGGTGGTATTCCAGCTCCTCCTCTGTTTATAGAGGAGGTGGATGCGAAGCAGACGGAGGAGTTCAATCTAAAATCTAAAATCGCTAAATCTAAAATGGTATCTAGGCTTTCAATCGCATCGTAAACGTGCTTCCTTTTCCTAATTCGCTTTGTACCGTCAGTGTTCCGCTGTGTGCTTCCACGAAGTCGCGGGAGATGGAAAGTCCTAGACCGCTGCCCTGTGTTTTTGTTCCGGGGACGCGGAAATAGTGATCGAAGATGCTTTTGTGGTAGCGGGGATCGATGCCTTTTCCGAAGTCTTGGACGTACAATTCGATATATCCGTCTTGTGTTTGGCAGGCTCCGATAATAACTCTACTGTTCTCCGCCGAGTAGCGGATGGCATTGCTTAACAGGTTTGTCAATACCCATGCTATCTTCTCGCTGTCAACGAACAATTTGCCGATTTTATCTTCGGGGTATTCCACTTCAATCTGGATGTTGAATTTATCGGCCTGCACCTGATTGGCTTTGATGGCATATTCCATCAGTTCGATAGGCTTCGTTATCTTAGGCATCATCTGCAATTTTCCCGCCTCCACCTGCGTCATATTCAGCAGTTCTCCGGTTATTCCAAGAAGG
>OHAT01002752.1_pt1 | contig 12631 bp, 10 predicted proteins | sample 1577141 | NCBI WGS metagenome assembly OHAT01 (sample SAMEA3541578, study PRJEB24748) | human gut metagenome | biome: human gut; feature: human-associated habitat; material: faeces | place: China | collected 2012
GGTAATTACGCTAGAGACCGGAAAGCTCGCCAAACAAGCCGATGGGGCTGTTATGTTGAAGATGGGCAATACGATGCTTCTGGCTACGGTTGTTTCTGCACAGGATGCAGGTCCGGACGTGGACTTTATGCCTTTGTCCGTGGATTATAAAGAAAAGTTCGCTTCTTTGGGACGTTTCCCCGGGGGATTCACTCGCAGGGAGGGAAGAACTTCCGATTACGAGATTCTGGTATCCCGTTTGATAGACCGCGCGTTGCGTCCCTTGTTCCCGGATGATTACCATGCCGAGACTTTCGTGCAGGTAACATTGTATTCGGGCGATGCCGAGACGATGCCGGATTGTTTGGCAGGGTTGGCTGCATCTGCCGCTATCGCCGTGAGTGATATTCCTTTCCACGGACCGATTTCCGAAGTTCGTGTAGCTCGTGTGGATGGCGAGTTGGTGATCAACCCGACCAGAAGCCAATTGGCGACGGCTGATTTGGATATTATGGTTGCCGCTACTTACGAGAATATCATGATGGTGGAGGGTGAGATGAACGAGGTGTCCGAGAAAGAGATGCTGGAGGCTATTATCTTCGCTCACGAGGCTATAAAAGATCATTGTCGGGTGCAAGAGGAATTGGCAGCAGCTGTCGGTAAAGAGAAGCGGGTTTACAGTCATGAAGTGAATGACGAGGAACTTCGTAAAGATATTTGGGCTAAATGCTATGACAAGGCTTACGCTATGGCCCGCCAGTGCAACGCGGATAAACATTTGCGCGAGAGATTGTTCACTCAGGTGAAAGATGAGTATTTGGAATCTCTTCCGGAAGAGGAGAGAGAGGCGAAGAAGATGCTTGTCGGTCGTTATTATCATGACGTGGAGAAAGAAGCTGTACGTAGAATGATTTTGGACGAGGGTTTGCGTCTGGACGGTCGTACTACCGATCAGATTCGCCCTATCTGGTGTGAGGCAGGTCCTCTACCCGGACCTCACGGATCGTCTGTCTTTACCCGCGGTGAAACACAGGCATTGGCTACCGTTACTCTGGGAACCAAACTCGATGAAAAGATTATTGATGAAGCCACGGAACAAGGAAAAGAAAAATTCTTGTTGCACTATAATTTCCCGCCGTTCTCTACAGGTGAGGCAAAGCCTTCCCGCGGTGTGGGACGTCGTGAAATAGGTCATGGAAATTTGGCTCACCGCGCGTTGAAGCGTATGTTGCCGGATGGTTATCCTTACTCCGTGCGTATCGTTTCGGATATTTTGGAATCTAACGGTTCGTCTTCCATGGCTACCGTGTGTGCCGGGACATTGGCATTGATGGATGCCGGTATTCCAATCAAGAAACCGGTAACGGGTATCGCGATGGGATTGATTACCGATAATGAAAAATATGCCGTGTTGTCGGATATCTTGGGTGACGAGGATCACTTGGGGGATATGGACTTCAAGGTAACCGGAACCGTGGATGGAATCACCGCTACCCAGATGGATATCAAGGTTGACGGACTTCCTTACGAGATTCTGGAGAAAGCTTTGGAGCAGGCAAAACAGGGACGTTTGCATATCATGAATATTATCAAAGAAACCTTACCTGAGCCTCGTCCGGAGTTGAAACCGCATGCTCCGCGTATGGTGACTCTCACGGTGGATAAAGACCAGATCGGTGCTATCATTGGTCCCGGTGGAAAGATTATTCAAGATATTCAAGAGAAATCTGGTGCCGTTATCGTTATCGAAGAAGTGGGTAATCAAGGTATCGTGGATATTTCTGCCAGCAACGCCGAGGCTATCGAGATTGCGGTTGCCCGTATCAAAGCTATCGCTAGTAAGCCGGAAATCGGGGAAGTTTATGAAGGTGTCGTGAAAACGATCACTGCATTCGGTGCTTTCGTTGAATTTATGCCCGGTAAAGACGGATTGCTGCACGTTTCTGAAATCGATCACAAACGTATTGAAAAAGTGGAAGATGCCTTGAAAGAAGGTGATAAAGTTCGCGTGAAATTGATCGATATAGATCCTAAAACCGGTAAGTTCAAACTTTCCCGGAAAGTGTTGCTTCCGAAACCCGAAGGGATGGAGCAACAAAACGATCGTCCCCGTGGTGATCGTCAGGATCGCGGAGATCGTCAAGACCGCGGCCCAAGACAGGATAGAGGTCCTCGCCATGACAGAGGTCCGAGACCGGAAAGAAGAGATAGAGAATAGATAGAAAGGGGCGTTAAGCCCCTTTCGTTTTTTATATAATTCCCTTCAACTCTAAGTTGAAAATAGATTTTGATTTATATTATTTTTTCTTTAATTTTGTGAGAGGACAGTAATAACGGAAATGGAAGATGTAAATTGACTGGTATTATGAAACAATGTGTACCGATAATGATGTTCATTTTATCAATTAATTTAATTTGGAAATGTACAAGTATTCCTGATAATATTGAATATGAAAGTGAGCAAAAAGTGGCTCCCTTACAAGGGCGTGCCAATATATTGGCTCCAGCTGGAGGTAATTTTCGAGATTCATTCGAAATGGCATTTGAAGGCATACAAATAAAATTTAATTTAGAAGTAACTTTTCAGATCAAGATATATGAAAGTTTAATGGTACAAGAATTTCCGGTAGTTGTTTATAGACAAAACTCTTTGGTAAGAATATTTGTAAAGAAAGAAGAAATTCGCAAATATAGTTGGAATGGATATTGTCTAATTGCATTACATGAATGGTATCATTTAGTACTGGCCAAAAAAGGTACAAATGAGGATGAACATAAACAAATGCTAGAAGATCCATTGTATCATCGATGGATACAGGAAGTTTTTGGATGTGATGAATATTTGGCTAAATACTTTGTTTATATAGGATTAGAGGATTCTGATATGTATAAAGCATTACATGAAAGCGAGAAAAAGCTAATAGAATGGATTAAAAAGGATTATAACATAATGAAATAGAAACTATGATTAAGTTACTTACTTTTATTACGATTTTCTTTGGATCTCCTGTGCAAGATTCAATATGTAATGATTCGTGCCAAATTCCAATTTGTTTATGGGAATATGTTAAGGAAACGAGAGATAATGTGAAATCTCCAGATGTAAATGATATTTTTCTTCTTATAGCCCCTAAAACAAAAGAAAAGGGAATTTATCGTGTTGCATGGTTCGATACAATACAAATGAACACTCCCATGATTTCTTATTACATAGAAGTGAATGATTATCATTTCGTATTCAACCATTCTAATTTTAAGGAGGAAAGAATGTGTAGTAATAGTCAAAAAGAAAAGATAATACCTATCCCCACGCAAGTAATTTGTACATTACCTAAAATATTTTTATCTAAAGTAAGTGTTATCGATTTGAATGAATGGCATGCGAAGATGAAAAATAAGACGGAAATAGAGCTATTTCGCGAAAAATTTTGGAAGGAGAAGTGTGTATGGATTATTGATTGTACCCTTATGAAAGAAGGAGCAATTACATTAATAGAAACAACTTTTGCGGATGTTGTCATCTAATTTGACGAGAAAAGTTTGTGCTTATGGACTTTTGACTTATTTTCTTATCTTTGTGCGAATGAAATATTGTATAATATGGAAAATAGATTAAATGTAGGTATCACGCATGGAGATGTAAACGGAATATCTTATGAATTGATCATAAAACTGTTGGCGGAGAACCGGATTTGTGAGTTGTGTGTCCCTATTCTATACGGGTCGCCCAAAGTGGCAGCCTACTACCGGAAGGTATTAAACGTGGAGAATTTTAATTTGAACACGATTCGGGAACCTAGAGAGGCGAACGGGAAAAGATCTAATATTATCAATTGTGTGGATGACAACGTGAAAGTGGATTTAGGTAAGGAGACTCCTGATTCAGATCAAGCCTCGATGATTGCTTTAAAATACGCTCTGGATCAGTTGGAGCGTAACGAGATTGACGTGTTGACGTTGGCTCCTCAAGGACCGGAAAGCTTTTTAAAGGAAGAGGCAAATTCTTTGGCAGAATATTTGTCAAAACGTTATAATACTTCCGAGACCATGTCACTTTTCGTGAGCGAGAAGATGAAAATGGGATTCGTGACGGAATATTCAAAATTACGTGATGTACCCCACCAGATTACACGGAAGAATATCTTGAAAAAATTGATGTTGTTGGATGATACATTGAGAATTGATTTCACGATATCAAAACCTAAAATTGCCGTGTTGGGTTTGAATCCTCAAGTGAATTGCGGACAGAATGGTGATGAAGAGGTAGATGTTATCGTGCCGGCTATCGAGCAGGCTCGGCAAGAGGGAATCATGGCAATAGGCCCATTCTCTGCCGATCGGTTCTTCTCCGAGAAAATGTACGAGAAGTTTGATGCCGTTCTCGCGATGTATTACGATCAAGGAGTGGCAGCGTTTAAGGCAATAGATGAAGAAAGTGCCGCTTGTTATGTAGCCGGACTTCCCGTGATTTGTTCTACCTCCTTGACGGAGCCCGGTTATGATATCGTGGGACAGAATATAGGTGATGAGCAAGGAATGCGTAACGCTCTTTATCTGGCAATGGATGTGTTTGTACACCGGGAACAGAATATCGAGTTACAGAAAAATCCTCTTCCGCATTATGATATCGCATCGAATAGTAACGAGAGCGATTTGAATGTTGAACAGATTGAAGGAGTGAGGGTTGAACTTGATGATTAGAGTATAAAAAAAGCCGCAATTGCGGCTTTTTTCATGCTTCTGCGACCAGTTCCGCTATATCTCGAACCGGAATCTCGGTTGAAGTTTTGCTTAATGTTTTCTTGCATAGCGGGCATGCCGTTACGATTACGTCCGGATGATAAGCGGCGTAAGCTTTTACCGTGTCCCCGCTGATTTTTGTTTTTTGTTTGGAATCAATAGCCGTGTTTGCCAGACTACCACCACAACAAAGTGATTTTTTGCCGTCGTACACGGTTGTTATCTTGTAACTTACTTGATTCAACACGTTCTCCGGGGCACTCACGATCCGGCTTCCTCGTCCCAATTCGCAAGGATTGTGGAACACGGTTTTCAGATCCATGTTGTTGACCTTTAGTTGTCCGTCCCGAAGTAGCATTTCGATGTATTCCGTGTGATGCATCACTTTTGCCTTCAGGGTATAATCCTCTTTGAAGGTTTTGTAGCATATCGGGCAGGAGGTGACAAGTATATCGGCGTTTGACGCCTCAATCATTTCCTGATTTTTGTCCATAACAACTTGAGCCGCTTGCCAATTTCCAGAAAGAGCTAACGGACGTCCGCAACAGACTCCGGCTTTTTCGTCAATAAACGAGTAATCGACATTAGCTTTCGCGAATATCTGCTGCATGGATTTGATAATTCCGGGAGTGAGGTGACTCATACAACCGGCAAAGTAAGCTACTTTCGCCGGTTGTACTTGCGGTTGTGGCACGTAAGTGTACGTGTCTTTCGTCACACGAATGGTATCCGGGCGTTGGCTTTGCCGAATGGCGTTCAAATTGATACCCACGGGGCATGATTCTTCGCAACGACCGCACATCAAGCAATCTTCGGCTTGTTGAGAGAGTGGTTCGTGATTACGAATACGGCGTAAGAAATAGACCGGTTGCGTGTCATTAATACCACATGAGCTGTTCAATTGACACGTGTTGATACAGATTCCGCAACGGGAGCAGGAGTTGACTTGTATTTCACTGAACCCGTTGTATTCTCTACCTTGTTTTACTCCCCAGTTCTTCAAGAAAATATATACCATTTCCGTGGGAATGTGCATATAACGCGAAAAGGGTAATAACAAGAAAAATAACCCGAGAAGGGATGAATAAACCCACCATGCCGGATAGGATAGGTGTTCCAACGGGAGGAAACCGCTAAAGAAGTTTCCCGCGTTATACGTGAGAAAACTTCCCCCGCCATTCAAACCGCTCGTGAAACTTTCTGCCAGAAATCGTACCGGGAAAATCAACCAGAGTACGGTCAGTATCAATAAGTCGTACGCTCTCTGTTTGGTTGTTTTCTTCATCCCGAAAAGGCGGGAATAGAATCGCTTGGTAACAGCTAATCCTATGCCGATTAACAAGAATAGCAGGATTAAATCCATCAAGAATGCAAAAGTTTCGCTGTAAGGGAAGGTTTCATTAGCCGGGTGGAAATACCGGAAAAAGATAGCAAAATAGGGGGGATTAAATGCACTGGTATGGTATATCATGGACTCGATTTTCCCGACAACTATCAGCAGAAACCAACCGAAAGCGAAGGTCATGTGCATGTAACCTAACATCGGGTTGGTTTTGAATATATTGTGATGTAATAAACTCTCCCGGAATATTTCCCACCCGGAACGAATCGTTTGCAAGGAGAATAACCCTTTACGGATTTTCTTGCGTTCCTCCTTGGGGAAACTCTTGATCCACTTGTAGTATTTGATACACAAGTAGACCAGTAGCGTTATAAGCCCAATCGTGAAAGGTAGGACAAAATGGTCGTAGTACATAGCTTCAATCTTCTAGTTTATGGTTATTTCTTATGAAATTCAGCATTTCCAGTATCATTTTTCGGGTTTCCACGCCTCTTGGACATACCAGCATACACTTCCCGCACAGCATACATTTTTGCAGTTGCTCTTTGGCGTCTTTCGTTTCACCCCGTTTCATGAGCATCTGCACTTTACGGATGTTGAAGTCCGTGAGATTCCCGGCAGTGCAACCGGCAGTACATCCCCCGCAACCGATGCAGAGTTTGCTGCTCGGGACGGTCTTGGCAATGTATTCTGTCATCGCCTTGTCGTTTCTGTCGTAATTGATACTCCTCGTTTCCGATATGCTATATCCCCAGAAATTTATCATACTTTTTAAATTTTAGATTTTAGATTTTAGATTTAAGATTCCAACCGCACGGGCTGACGCTTTTTGCGTTTTTAATTCTAAATCATAAATTATTTAAGTATTGTGTTATTGAACTTGCGGCAGAGCGGGCATCTGCCAGCGTATCGGTCAGGTTCATCGGGGCACTTCCGCATCCTGCCACGAACACGCCTTCCATGTTGGTGAAGTTATTCCGGTAGTGCGGGTCTTGTGACTGGATAAATCCGTTTGGAGCCAGATTCAAACCTAATTTTTCTGCGGTCTGACGGGTGCCTTCCGAGGATTCCATGCCGACCAACAATATCATCATGTCCAACGCCATCCGTAACGGTTTTCCGACAAGTGTATCTTCTACCTTGATTTGCAGTTGTTTTTGCATATTCTCGGCGGCCTCGGACAATCGCCCGCGGATAAACTTGATGTTGTGTTTCTCTTGGGCATCGCGGTACATTTCCTCGTATCCCGGACCGAACATACGCATGTCCATGTAGAAACAGAGGATTTCTGCTTCAGGTAACAACTCCCGTATTTCGATAGCTTGTTTCACTCCCGTGATACAGCAGAGTTTGGAACAGTGGTAATTGCATACCTTTTCGTCACGGGAACCCACGCAATGGATGATTCCAACCCGTTTCGGGGTGTGTCCGTCAGCCATCGTGATGGCGTGATTGTAGAACATGTTTTCCAATTCCACGGAAGTGATGACGTTCTCGTATATCCCGTATCCATACTCTTCTTTCCGCCGGGCATCGAATATCTTGAATCCGGTAGCGACCAAAAGCGAGTCACCTTCCAAGAGGCTTCCGTCTGACAAGGGAACATTGAATTTCCCGTTTTTATCTTTCTCGATATTGGTCGGTTCCATCCCGAGATGAAGCCGGATATTCGGGTGTTCCAAGTGTCCTTTTAGTATCGTGTTTAAATCTTTAGCGTATTTGCGGTCAGGGAACAATTGATACCAATTATTCAAGTTGCCACCTGTTTCGTTGTTTTTCTCGACCAACTCTACTTCGACACCTTGATTTGCCAATTGGTGTGCTGCCTCGCAGCCTGCCGGACCTCCACCGATGATGATGACTTTTGCCATGTATTCAATTGAAAATTGAAAATTGAAAATTGAAAATGAATGACTTCATGGTTCTTTTTTCAATTTCGCGGTTTAACATTATAAATTTGCAACTCTCAAGTACGTGGGACATTTCGGGGTGCCTATGTTTTCACCTCGCACGTTTTTGTATTTCGCGTCCGGATCGTAAGGGATTCCCATCTTGTCTAACAAGGGTTCCACGGATACTTGGTGCATCTGCAAGCCGATTTCCCACGGATCGTAACCCAATACCAACGCGGCAAGTTCCTCGTAGGTCAGCACGGGAATGCCGTACCCGTCCTGCCCGTAGGTGGTTCCTTCCATTTCACTGATAGTGTATTGCCATTTATCCATAAACATGGCGCATCCCGGACAATTGTTCACGATAAAGTCGGGTTGATACGGTTGCATGGATTCGAATTTCTTTTTCGAGTTCGCTACCGAGTATCCCCGGTTTGCCATAACAAGGTATTGGCGGAAACCGAACCCGCAACAGTGTCTTCTTTCCGGGTAATCAATCACGTCGCCGCCCCACGCGTAGATTAACCCGGAAAGTACGGCGGGAAATTCAGCTCCCCCGATCCCTTTCGTGGGGAACATTTTGGAGTAGTGGCACCCGATGTGGTCGACTCCTCTTAGCGGTCTTCCCGTGTGGACGTCCACCAGTTTATATTTAGACTGTGCGGCAATTTCGTTTCTGAATTTGTAGACGATATCCGAGGTGTGTGCCAGATTTTTCGGTTTCTTGAATTCCCGTTTCGTGGCTTTCCACAAGTATTCGCGGATCTTTTCTTCAATTTCCGGATGGTGTTCCCACGTTTCCAGAATCTCTGTATATATCCCGAAAGAGGTAATGCACGAGGGGGTCATGTTCTCGTATCCCGCCTCTGTCATCAGTGCGAAGTGGCGTGCCACAACGGTCATGATTGTTTCCGCCGGAACAATATCGGAATGATACCCGATCCCGGTACATGTCGTGTGGCGCGGGTCGTCAATGATATCTTTACCCAGTCTGTTCTTCATGATGTCCAAATACGCCCATTCCGAACCCGGGAAGAACGTCTGCCGGATACAACTCCTCGCGTAGAAATAATGATCATCCGCGATCTCTTTCTGATAATCATTCCATATCTGTTGTTTTCCCTCTAAATTCATCTTCCAATTTTAGATTTTAAATTTTAAATCCTATTAATTTCTTGATTTATGATTTTAGATTAGATGATTCCCTCTCGCTAACCAATGTTTCTATTAATCGTAAATCATAATTCATAAATCATAAATTAATTAGTTTTCAATTGCATTATTGATGTTCTCCCGTGTTCTCCATGTATGTTTTCAAGAAATAGGCTTCTTCCAAATCAACCTTTTCTTTGTTTGCCTCGCGTTGAGAACATTGGTCTATATTGTTCAGAAAGTCCGTACCGCCGGTAACGTCGAAAATCTTTCTTAACTCTTCCATGCTTTCATTATCTACTTCCCGAAGGGCGCCCGCTCCCGGTTTGCGATAATTCGAGTGCATGCGTTCGTACACGTCGTCCAGATGTTCGTAAATCCATTCCCACACCGGACCCTGTTCCGGATGCATCTCCGGCTTCACGAGGTCGGGTGTCACGCAGTAGCCCCTAGCCAGGATGGATTCCCCGATCACGTGCTTTAAAGCGTATTGCTGGCGTCCTTTTTCAGAGTAAACGAAATAGCCCAGTTCCTGCGAAGCCTTACGCAACGCCATGATAATCAGTCCGGGAGTATTACAACGAGGACAACGTGTTTTGCATGACATACATTCCCCGCAATACCAGATAGTTTCTCCTTTCAGTAATTCCTCAATCTCTTCCTCGTTTCCTCTTTGTACGGTTTCCACGATCACCCGGGGATCGTAATTATAGAATTCCGCTGCCGGACAAATGGCGGTGCATACCCCGCAATTCATACAGCTGTTCATCCCCTCGATGAAGTGAATATCTTCACGTAATTTGTTTAATATCTCAGACATATCTAATTGTTGTGTGAAAATTTATTCTCCATAAATTTCTATGGTTACAAAATTATATTTTAATGAACGAGAACTAAAGGATGAAAATGCGTAAATGTGAATGGTATTTATACCACCGGGAACTACCTTTCCGGTGATATGTTGCAAATTGGCGGGTTGCGGGTTATTTAGAAACAAACTATATTTGAACTTGCAACCTGTCAACCTGTAACTTGCAACTTTTTCTTTTCGTATAGAAAAGGAAAAAGCCCCTGCCGGAGTTCTTTTTATTTAGGATAGATTATAAACCGCTATTAATCAATAAAATATATCAACGATCTTCCCAGACAGTTGATATACAAAGGAAATTCATACTGGCATTTACGCCAACATGAGGGCATCGGTTAAGTATGTACCGCTGTACTTTCCCCAGCCGATAAGATGTAGGGATTCATGTATATAGCATGAATTAGGGGCCTACATATTTCATAAATCTAATAGGATATATTCACGATTGCCTCTTTAATGCTTTCCACAATATAACGAACGTCATCATTAGTTACGTACGAACTGCCTCCCTGAGCATGCTCGTAAATCCCGCACCATGGAAGATGTTATCGCCCAATACTAAGCACACGCTATCATTACCTATAAAATCGGCACCAATCGTGAATGCTTGTGCAAGTCCATAAGGCGAAGGCTGCTCAGCATAAGTGAAGTTCACCCCATAGTCGTTACCAGCCCCCAGCAGATCGTATGGGGTCGAGATAATCAGAATGTCACGGATTCCTGCCAACATAAGTACTGATATTGGATAATAAACCATCGGTTTATCATATATCGGCATCAATTGCTTACTGATACCCTTGGTGATTGGGTACAATCTAGTACTACTTCCTCCTGCTAAAACAATACCCTTCATATGCTCTTACTTGTTTATATTCGTGTAGAGAGAGATGTGCTCGAAAAGCTATCAGTCTTTGTACTGTGATTCATAGTACTTTTCGTACTCTCCACTTGTGATGTTGTCCATCCAAGCTTCGTTTTCCAAATACCACTTAACTGTCTTTTCTATACCTTCCTCGAACTGCAGACTTGGTTCCCATCCTAGCTCTTTCTGAAGCTTAGAAGAGTCGATAGCATATCTCAAATCATGCCCCGCACGATCAGTAACGTAAGTGATCAGGTCTATATCCTCACCTTCCTTGCGACCAAGCAAGCGATCCACAGTCCTAATCACCACCTTGATGATATCGATATTCTTCCACTCATTGAAACCACCGATATTATAAGTATCCGCAATCTTACCCTCATGGAAAATCACATCAATCGCACGCGCATGATCCTCTACATACAACCAGTCGCGCACATTCTCACCCTTACCATACACAGGCAATGGCTTGCGATGACGGATATTATTGATGAACAACGGAATCAACTTCTCAGGGAATTGATAAGGACCATAATTATTCGAGCAGTTGGTCACAATAGTAGGCAAGCCATAAGTATCGTGGAAAGCACGCACAAAGTGATCACTGCTTGCCTTAGAAGCAGAATATGGCGAGTGAGGCATATATTTCAAATCCTCAGTAAAGAACTTCTCACCATAAGCTAAGTGATGCTCACCACTCGAAGCCTTGGTTGTAAATGAAGGCTCAATACCCTCTGGATGCGTCATCTCCAGCGCACCATACACCTCATCGGTAGAAATGTGATAGAATCTTTTGCCCTCATACTTCTCAGGCAAGCTTTCCCAATAAAGTTTGGCAGCTTGCAACAGAGACAGAGTTCCCATCACATTGGTCTTTGCAAATGTGAATGGATCCTTAATACTTCTATCCACATGACTCTCTGCTGCCAAGTGAATGATACCATCCACATGCTCTTCTTGCATCAACTTGTAGAATGCATCGAAATCGCAAATATCCATCTTCACAAACTTGTAATTTGGCTTATCCTCTATGTCCTTTAGATTAGCCAGATTACCAGCATAAGTCAACTTATCCAAATTAATTATATTATACTCGGGATACTTATTTACGAACAAACGAACTACATGGCTTCCAATAAAGCCTGCACCACCTGTAATTACTATATTCTTCATATCGTTTTCTTTACTTTTTTTAAATTGAAATACATTTTTCAAGGCTATCTATCCAATAAGGAAATTTTACATAAAAGGTTTCCTTAATAGTACACTTATCCAATACAGAATAAGCTGGACGGGTAACAGGTGAAGGGTATTCAGAGCTATAGCAAGACTGAATATCGCAATCATTATTGCCAACAATCTTGGCAATCATCTGAGTGAAGTCATACCAAGAGCAAACACCTTCATTCGAAAAATGGAAAACACCAACCTGGGGTTTCTCAATTATAGTGATAATAACATGGGCTAAATCCAATGCGTATGTAGGAGTTCCACACTGATCAAAAACGACCTTCAAAGCAGGCTTAGTTGCAGTGAGGTTGATCATTGTTTTGCAGAAGTTCTTCCCAAACTCAGAATATAACCAAGCTGTGCGGATGATAATATATATGCAACCTGTTGCAATGATTTTTTGCTCGCTATGTAGCTTAGTCTTACCATATACACCTGTAGGAGTACCTTTTTGATCAGGTCCGCATGGAATATTGTACGGCTCCTTACCGAATACATAGTCGGTTGATATTTGAATCAACCATCCATCAACTTCCTTCATTACCTTAGCTAGGTTTTCTGGAGCA
>OHAT01002758.1_pt1 | contig 12619 bp, 7 predicted proteins | sample 1577141 | NCBI WGS metagenome assembly OHAT01 (sample SAMEA3541578, study PRJEB24748) | human gut metagenome | biome: human gut; feature: human-associated habitat; material: faeces | place: China | collected 2012
CCTGCCCTGCGTCAAGGCCAACGACTTCGTGCCTGACTTTCCCAAGACCCGGCCGGACATGATCTACCTCTGCTATCCCAACAATCCCACGGGCACCGTGCTCAATCGCGCGGCCCTGCAGGGCTGGGTGGATTACGCCAGGCGCGAAGGCTGCGTGATCCTCTTTGATTCGGCCTATGAGGCCTTTATCCGCGATCCGGACGTGCCGCACAGCATCTACGAGCTGGAGGGCGCGCAGGAAGTGGCCGTGGAGTTCCGCAGCTTTTCCAAAACCGCCGGTTTCACGGGCCTGCGCTGCGCCTACACCGTGGTGCCCAAGGCCCTGCGGGTCAGCGACGGCAAGGGAGGCAAGGTGGGGCTTAACGGCCTCTGGAACCGCCGCCAGTGCACCAAGTACAACGGTTGCGCCTACATCGTGCAGCGCGCCGCCGCCGCCGTGTACGGCCAGGCAGGCCGCAGCCAGATCGAGGGCGTGATCAAGGGCTATCAAAGCAACGCCGCTCTGCTCAGCGCGGCCATGAAGGAAATGGGCCTGGAAGTCTTCGGCGGGGTCAACGCCCCCTATATCTGGGTGAGCGTGCCCAAGGGCATGGATTCCTGGGGCTTCTTCGACCATCTGCTGCATTCTGCGGCCCTGGTCTGCACGCCGGGCGCGGGCTTCGGCGCCAGCGGCGAAGGGTATGTGCGTCTGACTGCCTTCGGGTCGCTTGAGGATACGGAAGAAGCCATCCGTCGTATGCGCGAACTGCGCTAGAAACAACTTCTGGTGGCGGCAACGGACGAGATGCGAAAAAGGGGAGGGCAGCCTCCCCTTTTTTCGTGCCGCGTTTCAGGGGAACAGGCGGATCCGCCCCCTTGCCCGGCTCGCCACGGCAGGGCAGAGTGCTTATAGTATATTGAATGAAGCTAACATCTGAACCGCAACGCATTGAGGCAGATATGACCACGAGCACACAACAACTGGACGCCATGATTGAGCGCGTCCGCGCCGCGCAGGCCGTTTTCGCCCGCTACGACCAGGAACAGGTGGACGCCGTTTTCCACCACGCGGCGGCCGCCGCCACTTCCAAGCGTATCGCCCTGGCCAAAATGGCCGTGGAGGAAACCGGCATGGGCATTCTGGAGGACAAGGTGATCAAGAATCACTTTGCCTCGGAATACGTCTACAATAAATATAAAGACAGCAAGACCTGCGGGATCATTGAGGACGACCCGGTTTCCGGCTATCGCGAAATAGCCGCGCCCCTGGGGCTGGTGGCGGGCATTGTGCCCACCACCAATCCCACGTCCACGGCCATTTTCAAGGCCTTGCTCTGTCTCAAGACCCGCAACGGAATCATCTTTTCGCCGCATCCGCGCGCCAGGCGCAGCACCAGGGCGGCGGCCATGATCATTCTGAAGGCAGCCGTGGAGGCCGGGGCCCCGGAAAACATCATCGACTGCCTGGAGGAACCCTCGCCGGAACTGACCCAGCACCTCATGAGCCACCGGGGCGTCAACCTGATCCTGGCTACCGGCGGGCCGGGCATGGTACATGCGGCCTACAGCTCGGGCACTCCCGCCATCGGCGTGGGCGCGGGCAACACGCCGGTGATCATCGACGCCACGGCGGACGTCAAGATGGCGGTCAATTCCATCCTGCTCAGCAAGACGTTTGACAACGGCATGATCTGCGCCTCGGAACAGACCGTGGTGGTCGAAGCCGCCATTGCCGACGCCGTGCGTGAGGAGTTCATCCGGCGCGGCGCCTGGTTCGCCGACGAGGAGCAAAGCGAGGCCCTGGCCAAAACCATCTTTGTGAACGGCGCGCTGAACAGCGCCATTGTGGGGCAGTCCGCCGTGCGCATCGCGGGGATGGCCGGGATCAGCCTGCCGGAAAGCACCAAGGTGCTCATTGCCGAACGCCCGGCGGTCAGGCCCGACGATCCCTTTGCCCACGAAAAACTTTCGCCGGTGCTGGGCTTTTACCGCGTGCCGGATTTTCCGGCCGCCGTGGACACGGCCCAGAGCCTGGTGCTGCTGGGCGGGGCCGGGCATACCTCGGTGCTCTATACCCGCGAAAGCAACGCCGGGCATATCCAGGCCTTTGAGGACGCCATGACCACCGGGAGGGTGCTGGTCAACATGCCCGCCTCGCAGGGAGCCATCGGCGACGTGTACAATTTCCGCGTCGCTCCGTCCCTGACGCTGGGCTGCGGGAGCTGGGGCGGCAATTCCGTCAGCGAAAACATCGGGGTAAAGCATCTCATGAACGTCAAGACCGTGGCCTGCCGCCGTGAAAACATGCTCTGGTTCCGCGTGCCGCCCAAGATCTACTTCAAGCTCGGGGCGTTGCGTCCGGCATTGGAGGAATACAAGGACCGCCGCCGGGCCTGCATCATCACGGACGCGACCATGGAACAGCTGGGGCACGTGCGCAAGGTGAGCGAGGTACTGGAAAACATGGGCATGGAGGTACGCGTCTTTGCCGGCGTGCAGCCCGATCCGGACATTGCCACGGCCCAGAAAGCCCTGGATATGGTCAACGCCTTTCAGCCGGACATGTTCATTGCGCTGGGCGGCGGCTCGCCCATGGACGCGGCCAAGATCATCTGGCTGCTCTACGAGGTGCCGGACATCAAGTTTGACGACATCGCCCTGCGCTTCATGGACATTCGCAAGCGGGTAGTGTCCTTCCCGGATCTGGGCAAAAAGGCCGTGATGGTGGCCATTCCCACCACGTCCGGCACCGGCTCTGAAGTGACGCCCTTTGCCGTGATCACCGACAACCGCACCGGCGTCAAATATCCGCTCACCGACTATGCCCTGACCCCGGACATGGCTATTGTGGACCCGGAATTCGTCATGGACCTGCCGCCCTCGCTGATCGCCAATGCGGGCCTGGACGTGCTGACCCACGCCATTGAGGCTTATACCTCCACGCTGGCCACCAATTTCGCCGACGGCCAGGCCATGGAGGCTGTGCGCCTGGTCTTCAAATATCTGCGCCGCTCCTACGCGGGCGGCGAGGAACGGCTGATCCCGCGCGAAAAGATGCATTATGCGGCCACCATGGCGGGCATGGCCTTTGCCAACGCCTTCCTGGGCGTCTGCCACTCCCTGGCGCATACCCTGGGTTCCTGCTTCCATCTGCCGCACGGACTGGCCAACGCCATTCTGCTGTCCTACGTCATCGAGTACAATGCCACGGACACGCCCACCAAGCAGGGCATGCTGCCCCAGTACAAATACCCCTGGGTCAAGGGCCGCTACGCCCGCATCGCGGACATGCTGCATCTGGCCGACGACGTGGAAGGGGACGGGCCCGAGGCGCGCGCGGAAAAAACGGCTCGCCTGGTGCGGGCCATTGAAACCCTCAAGCGCGATCTGGGCATTCCCGCGTCCCTGCGCGAAGCGGGCATTGCGGAAGCCGATTTCCTGCAAAAGCTGGATGAGATGGCCGAACAGGCTTTTGACGACCAGTGCACGGTTTCCAACCCGCGCTATCCGCTGATAGCGGAACTGAAGGAGTTGTACCGTAAGGCCTATTACGGCGAGCCGCTGGCGTCGCTGGCGTAACAACACCGTGCCCTGACTGAAGCGTGCCCTGATGCCCACCACATCGGGGCACGCCCGATAACGGCGCGGCCGGGGAGGAGATGCGCTGTCCCCGGCCGCAACTTGCTGTTACGCTTCTTTCAATTCCTGGATCAGATTGGTGAGCCCTTGGGCCTGGGCGGCCAGGTCGGACACGGCCTTGGCGGCCTCTGCCATGGCCTCGGCGGTCTGGCGGGACATGTCGTTGACCTGGACGATGGACTGGTTGATCTCCTCGCTGGCGGCGGATTGCTCCTCGCTGGCCGTGGCAATGGCATTGACCTGGTCCGCCGTGGTCTCCACGGTGGCCACGATTTCCTCCAGGGCCGCGCCGGATTGGCCGGCAAGTTCCGTGGCCTCGCCGATGCGTTCCACGGCATTGTCCACGCCGATCATGCTCTTGGCCGTGCTTTCCTGGATGGCCTTGATGGCATTGCCCACGTCATTGGTGGAGGCCATGGTCTTTTCGGCCAGCTTGCGCACCTCATCAGCCACCACGGCGAAGCCGCGCCCGGCTTCGCCGGCCCGCGCCGCTTCAATGGCAGCATTGAGGGCCAGCAGATTTGTCTGGTCCGCAATGTCCGAAATCACGTTCATGATCCGGGTGATGTCCTGGGCGTGCTCATTGAGCTGCACCATGTCCTCCTTGAGAGCCAGGGACATCTGATGCACTTCTCCGATACTTTGCACGGCCTGTTCCACAATATGGGAACCGGCGGCGGCTTTTTCCCTGGTTTCGGCCGAGGCGGTCGAGGCGGAACCAGCGTTTTGGGCGACTTCCTGGACCGTGGCGTTCATCTCATTCATGGCCGTGGCCGCTTCGCCCAGGCGCTGGGAGGATTCGCCGGCACCACGGTCGGACTGCTCGATCTGGGCCGACAGCTGGGTGGAGGCGGAGGAGACCACCGAGGCCACTTCTTCCAGCCTGCCGGCGGCGGTCAGCATGGCCTCGGTCTTGGCCTGGGCTTCCTTGCCCGCAGCTTCGGCTTTTTCCATGGCAAGCGTGGCTTCATCGCCCTTGGCCTGAGCTTCGGCGGACTTGGCGTTGGCTTCCTCGATTTTTTCGTTCAGGGAATCCACCATACTGTCCAACGCCTCGGAAAGGCGTCCGAATTCGTCCCGTTGCTCCAGGCGCAGCCTCTGGTCCAGCTCGCCCCGGGCCACGGACTGGGCGAAGCCGAGGGTTTTGGCCATGGGCGTTGTGATGGAGCGCGTCAGGAAGATGCCGATCAGAAGTCCGAGCACAAGGAGTACCGCGCAGACGCCGAAGGTCACCTTTACGCTGTCGTTGGAGGCCTGTGACACTTTTCCGACGACGCCGGCCTGCAGTTTGGCCGTCCGGGAGGCGATGTCGGCCATGATGGCCAGGCTCGCCTCTCTGGTTTCATTGCGCTGAATGTTCAGGGCGTCGGTTTTGTCCCAGAGTTCGAGCATATTGCGTTGCGCATCGCGGAAGGTTTCCGTGTCCTTGCGCATGACGCTGATCACCTCGCGCCACTTCGGATTGGTGACCTTGGCCAGCAGATTATCGATGTCGGCGAGCACCTTGGGGAAAAGTTTGGTGACATTGTCTTTGGAATATTCGCGGTTCTGTTCGGCCATGCTGCGCAGCATTCTGATCCGGATATCGTTGATGCTCTCGGCTATGGCGTCGGCCGCCTCAAGGCGATCCAGGCGCAGGCCCATTTCCGCGATGTCGCCTCTGGCCTGGGCTTCCCGGAAGGTTTTGAGCATTCCCTGCTTGTAGTCGCTTACAGCGGTGCCGGCCCTGAGGCCGGCGGGGGTCATGATGCCGCGGGCCTGGATGAAGGCTTCATTGGTTGCGTGGACATTGCGCAGGGTTGTCTCGAATTGCTTGAATTTGCCCTGCAACTGCGGTCCCAGCGCTGTGTCGATGTCCGGATTGTCCGCAATGGCCTTGACCAGTCTGTCTATTTGCCCGTTCACGGCGATCAGGCTTTTCTCGGTGGCGTCCCAGTATGATTCCCGCCCGGTAAGCAGATACATGTTCATGCTGGCGGGCACGTCCTTGAGCCTGTCCTGCGCCGTGGCGGCCAGTTCGTCCAGGGGCAGATAGTTTTCCTCGATGGACGTCATGCCGTCCTCAATGCCCACCAGCGAATTGATGGAAAATACACTGTTGAGCAAGACCAGCAGGAGGATAGTGCCTATCCCCAGTGCCATTTTCATTCCGATTTTCAGGTTCTTCATCGATTCCCTCCTCATGAGACAAAGATTTTTCACCGGCCCGGCGGGCGGCCTTGCCGGCAGGGCCGCGAAAAATTGCGGTGGGTATCCGCCGGAGCGGGCCGCTCCGGCCCCTTGCCCGTTCTTATGGTTTTTCTCCCTTTCTTCCGTGATAGTTTTTGTATATCGAAAATCTTATCGTCCTCCTTAAAGTACGGCAAAACCGGAGCGCCTCAGTGCATACAAAGGCGCTCCGGTCTCAGCAACCGCAAGCAGATGAATGTATCAGAAAGCTCTCTCTCCAAAGAAAAAATTTGGAAAAATATACTCTATACGTTGTTTCGGCATAAAATAAATAATAAACCTAAAGAAATAGAAATTTTTTGATATGCCATCTTATTTGTGTATATAATGACGAGAATGCATAAATTATTTATATCCGTCATTACCTGGTCGGTAATTTCCAATAAAACTTTAGATTGTTCAAGACGGTTTGCTATGAAATTTTCTTCCGGGCATGCGGCACATCGCGAGCTTGCATTTTTACGAGGATCGCCTCTGAAAAAGAGCCGTCCGGGCTTTACAGGGACGCACGGCCTGAAGTAAGAAAAAGCATGAAGAACCGATGGATGATGATTTTCACCGCTATTGCGGCCCTGGCCTGCGGCGCGTATTGGCCTGCGGGCTCAGTCGCGGCGGCGGAACAGCGCGTCGCGCCGCAAGTTGCCGGAACGCGTCCCGCGACGGACAAGCATCCGGCCGGGGCCGCGTCCGGGCAAAACCGTCCGGGGACGGGCGCCAAGGCCGACGTCCGGAAAAAGAAGGCCCTGCACGGCAATGCCTGGGCTTTCGGACAGTCGGATGACCGCGATGCCGCCATCTGGCGCCAGGGCATGCCCGTGCGGAGCCTGCATGACCGCGCCGTGAGCAAGGCCGGGGTCAAGAAGAAAGCCATGAACACCGCGCCGGGCATCGACAATGCCCTCAATGAAGCGGCCGGAAGCAAGAAGAAAAAGAGCGGCCTGGCCCTCAGTGTGGAAAATGAAACCTCCACCTGGCGGGAGCGCCTGCCCACGGAGACCGCGCGGCCGGATGAAATTCTGCCTCTGGAAAGCCGCCATGTGGTGCGGGCTTTTGCCGATCTGGAAACCGGAGAGGATCTGAGCATCAGCGTGGGCCCGGAGCTGATTCTCAAGGACGAGCAGAACCGGGATCACAGCGCCAGCAACAGCCAGCCGGATTCTGCGCTGGGGCTTGGCATGCAGTTCAAGCTGGACTTTTAGAGACTGTCGTCACGAGCGTCTTTTCGGTTATCTCCGCGTCGAACATCGCCTTTTATTTCGGTCGCGCTAGCCGTTCACAGCTCTGCTGTGTTATGGATAGCGATAGTGATTTCGATGAAAGGAATTTTGTGTAACTCATTGCTGTCTTCATCCGTAGCTTCCTTCGTCGCACGGATAAAGCGAGTACCAGAAGAGTACACTCCCTGCATAAAAGGCTCGTTCTCCTTGATATAACACGAAAATCCGTCTCGTAGCGACAGTCTCTAGAGCAGATTAGCTTTGAAATTCTACAAATTTCAAAGTGAAATTGCTTTGGGGAAGCGCCAAAGGGCCACGCAACAGGCTCCTTTTTATTCGGATTTGCTTTTGCGGGGCGTCCATGGAACCACTGGAAGCCAAAAGCTATCTCGCGCCCTATGATCCGGCCGCCAGGCCGGTAGTCTGGTTTAATGACGACTTCCCACCCGATACCTGGAGCAAGCCCCATGTGCATCCCTGGGGCGAGCTGGCCTACACCGGGCACGGCTGCATGGTCATGTGCACGGAGCAGGGCAACTGGCTGGCCCCGCCCCAGCGGGCCGTCTGGGTGCCCGCCGGTTGCCGTCATGAATGGTATGTGCCTTGCGAAGCCAGGGATTGCAGCCTCTGGATCGACCAGCGCGTTCTGCTGGGGGTGGAGCGTTTCACCCGCTGCCACGTGATGGAGATCACGCCCCTGGTGCGCGAATTGCTGCTGCATCTCACGCCGCAGCCCTATTCCTACGGTGCGGATGCCCGGGGCCGTCTGGTGGCCGTGCTGCTGGACCTGCTTCTGGAATCGCCGGAAGAGGCGCAGCCGCTGGCCATGCCCAGCGACCACCGCCTGGTGGAGCTGTGCACGGCCCTGCTCACCACGCCCGGCGTGTCCACTTCCCTGGCGCAGTGGGCCGAGCGCCTGGGCATGTCCGAGCGCAATCTGGCCCGGCTTTTCCGCCGGGAGACCGGCACTTCCTTCCGCACCTGGCGGCAGCGCCAGCGCATGCAGGCCGCCTACAACCGTCTGAAACAGGGCGAGAGCGTCACCTCCGTGGCCCTGGACAGCGGCTATTCCTCGATTTCAGCCTTTATCGCCACCTTCAAGCAGGCCTTCGGGCGCACGCCGGGCTGCGTTTTCCGGGCGCGCGGCGACAATTAAAGCATCCAGCACTTGAAATGCTTCAACTGCCTTAAGCCTGAACGCGTGGCTCCTCCCTCCATGCCTTCGCATGCGTCAGTCGCTTTTTTATGGCCTTTTTTGTCCGATTGCCGACAGATTTTGTCAGATTTCCGCAAGCAGTCCGCGCGCGAAAGACGCTATCTGAGAATTGAGGAAAAGAATCGCCGGACTTCCCGGAGCGGATGCGTTTTGAAATCGCGGCCATGTGAACATGCTCCGGTTCCAGCCCAATGAGCAAGCCATGTCAGGATAACACGTTCTAGTAACAGACCAGTATCCACGCGGAGGGTACGCCATGTCGGACATCAGGATCAAAAATTTCATCAACGGCGAATGGCAGGAAGAGGCAGGCGGCAAGCGCGTGCCGCTCTACAACCCCTCCACCGGCGAGGAAATCGGCAGCGTGCCCATTTCCGGCCCGGCCACGGCTGAGGCGGCCATCGCCACGGCCCATGCGGCCTACAGGCCCTGGCGCAATCTCTCCATCGGCAAGCGCATGGCCTATATCTACAAAATACATGACTGCATGGTGCGGGATCTGGAAAAACTGGCCCAGGCCATTGCTCTGGACCAGGCCAAGCATATTTCCGAAGCGCGCGGCGAAGTGCAGCGGGTGATCGAAATCCTGGAATCCGCCGCGGCCACGCCGTCCACGATCCAGGGCGACACCTTGGATTACATCTCCACCAATATCTCGGCCAAGGTGGTACGCCAGCCCCTGGGCGTGTTCGGCGGGGTGGCTCCCTTCAACTTCCCGGCCCTGGTCTTCGGCTGGTTCATTCCCTACGCCATTGCCGTGGGCAATACCTTCATCTTCAAACCCTCCACCCAGTCGCCCTATTTCATGCAGCTCATCTGCGAGATCTTCATGGAAATCGGGCTGCCCGCGGGCGTGGTCAACGTGGTGCACGGCAACCGCGACGTTCCCGGTTCCTGGTATGAGGACCCGCGCATGGCGGGCGTCTGCCTGGTGGGCTCTACGCCCACGGCCAAAGCCATGGCCGCGGGCTGCGCCAAGGGGGCCAAGCGTTCCATGCTGCTGGGCGGGGCCAAGAACCTGCTTCTGGTCATGGAAGACAGCAATATGGACGTCTTCATCAACAACTTCCTCAATTCCTGCTACGGCTCCGCCGGGCAGCGTTGTTTGGCCGGGTCCATCGTGGCCGCCGTGCCGGAAGTTTACGAGGAAGTGCTGGAGCGCATGATCGAGGCCTCCAAGACAGTCAAGGTGGGCGACGCCTTTGACCCCGACGTCTACATGGGGCCGCTGATTTCCCGCAAGGCCGCGGACAATGTGCTCAATTACGTGGATATCGCCCTCAAACACGGCCAGGGCTGCAAGCTGGTTCTGGATCGCCGCCGGGTGGACCTGCCGGAAAAGAACAAGAACGGTTTCTTTGTCGGCCCCTGCATCATCCGCGACGTGACGCCCTGCAACCCCCTGTTCACCACCGAGGTGTTCGGTCCTCTGGTGGCCACCATCAAGGTGGCGGACATTCACGACGCCATCGAGCTGGTCAACAGTTCGGAATACGGCAACGGGGCCTGCATTTTCACCCAGAACATGCATTACGCGGAAGTGTTCAGCCGCGATACGGATGTGGGCATGGTGGGCGTCAACGTGGGCATCTGCGCGCCGCATCCCTATGTGCCCTTCGGCGGCATCAAGGGCTCCCTGCTCGGCACGGACAAGGTGCAGGGCAAGGGCGGCATAGACTTCTTCACCCAGCACAAGGTCACCACGACGCGCACCTATGATCCCAAGGGCAAGGCCGGTCAGGCCGCCCCGGTCGCGCCGCGCGTGCGCTCCTGCGTGGCTTCGTAGCGCATCAGGCTTCGCGGGGCGCGGCATGCCCGCGTCCCGCCCCGACACCCTCTCACCCTGGAGGCATGAGGATGAAACTGCGCAATCTTTTGGGTCCGGCCCTCGCGGCCGTGCTTTTCCTGGCCGCCGCGCCCGTGTTGCAGGCCAAGGAATTGGTCAAGGTTCCCATGGGCTGGATGAACGAAAACGAAACCTTCGCCGCCTGGCTGGCCCATGAACGCGGCTGGGACAAGGAAGAAGGCCTGGATTTCGAAGTCAATTATTTCAATTCCGGTATGGACATCGTCAACGCCACGCCCTCCGGTTCCTGGGTTGTGGCGGGCAACGGCGCGGTGCCCGGCGTCTGGGGCGGCCTGCGCTACGACACCTATGTGATCGCCATCGGCAATGACGAATCCTACACCAACGGCGTGCTGGTCCGCCCGGACAGCCCCATCGCCAAGGTCAAGGGCTGGAACAAGGACTTCCCCGACGTATTGGGCAGCCCGGAAACCGTGCGCGGCAAGACCTTCCTCTGCACCACCATGTCCTCGCCGCACATGGCCCTTTCCTCCTGGCTCAAGGTGCTGGGCCTCACGGACAAGGACGTGGTCATCAAGAACATGGATCAGCCCCAGGCCTTGGGCGCGTTTGAAAACGGCACCGGCGACGGCGTGGCCCTCTGGGCGCCGCACCTCTACGTAGGCGAAGCCAAGGGCTGGAGGCTGGCGGGCAACATCAAGAATTGCGGCCAGACCCTGCCCATTGTGATCCAGGCAGACAAAAAGTATGCCGACGCCCATCCGGAAGTCATCACCGGCTTCCTGCGCGCCTATATGCGCGGCATCCATATGCTCAAGAACGAGCCCGCCGAATCCCTGGTGCCCCTGTACCGCCGTTTCTTCATGGACTGGGCGGGCCAGCAGTACACCCCGGAAGTGGCTCTCAAGGACATCAAGACCCACCCGGTCTTCAACTATGAGGAGCAGCTCAGGCTGCTGGACAATTCCAAGGGCATGAGCGAGGCGCAGCAGTGGCAGCGGTACCTGGCCGCCTTCTTTACCCAGTTGGGCCGCCTCACCCCTGAGGAATATGAAAGGGTCAAGAACGCCGACTATGTGACCGACCAGTTTATGAAGATGGTCAAGACGCCCATTCCGCCGTACGCCAAGTAGCCTTGCGGGCGCTGTCCTCGCTTGAACGGCGGTGAACCCGGCCCCGCGCGCCCAGAGCGCGCGGGGCATTTTACATTCAAGGGCGGGATGAGCCCAGGGCGAAGCGTTTCCAGTCCACCCGCAGCAACACCCACAGAAGCATGGCGCACTGGACGAGCTGGGAGGCGATCATGGCCCAATAAACTCCGGCGGAAGAGCGCAGCACCACGTGCCCCAGCCACCACGAAAGCGGCAGGCGCACTCCCCATACGGCAAGCGCGTAACTCCACATGGGATAGTGCGTGGCTCCCGCGCCGATGAAGACGCCCACCAGAACCAGATTTGCCACCATCAGCGGCACGGACAGGAAATTAAACACCAGATAGCGCACTGTTTCCTGATGCACGCGGGCGTCGTCGGTCATCATGGCGGCCAGCGCGTCGCGCGTGAACCAGAGCAGGGCCGTAAGCGCGCTCATGCCCGCCACGGCTAGGATCAGCATGGCGCAGGCCGTGCGCTGGGCCTCCTGTTTTTCTCCCCTGCCCAGACTCCGGCCCACAAGAACCGCCACTGCCATCTGGCAGGCCACGGCGGGCAGAAAGATGACGGCTTCGATGCGCATGCCCGCCGTTAACCCGGCCAGGGCGGTCACGCTGTCGTCCGGCAGGGTCATGGTGATGACGAGCACGAGGACAAAACCGGTCTGCCACAAAAAGGACGTGCCCAAGGCGGGCAGGCTCACGCGGAGCAGGTAACGCCCCCCGCTGCGCATCCAGCGGCGCGGCGGCAGGGAATCCCGTTGCAGCAGGCCTGAGCGCAGCAGGCAGCCCAGCAGCACGCAGGCCCCCAGGCTCACCGAGGCGAAGGTCGCCCAGGCCAGCCCGGCGGCGCCGTAACGCGGAAATCCCCACCAGCCCAGCCCGAACGCCAGATCCCCCCAGATGTTCAGGGCGCCGGTGCCCAGCGCCGCCAACAGGGGAAGGCGCACGGATTCGGCCGCCCGCAGCGCGGCTGTGGTGATGGACAGAAGATACTGGCCGGGCAGGGTCCAGAGATAGGCCATGAGAAAGATACCGGCCGGGGTCCGCAGGTGCTCGGGCGTGCGCATGACGGCCAGCAGATCCTGCCGGAACAGGCCGCCGACACAGGCGAGGCAGCTTCCGGCGACCAGACCGGCTGCCAGCGTCAGGCCCGTGAAACGCCGGGCCCGGCGCTCCCGCCGCGCTCCCAGGCTCTGGCTGATGGCGGCCACGGCCCCGTTAGCGGTCGCAATGCCGATGGTCATGAGCACCATGTGGCATTGGGCGATAAGGCCGATAGAGGCCTGCACGTCCGCACCCAGGCGGCCGCCCGCCCAGACATCCGTCAGGCCGATGCCGAATTGCACGAGCAGCATGAGAATCTGCGGCCAGGTGATGCT
>OHAT01002767.1_pt1 | contig 12578 bp, 12 predicted proteins | sample 1577141 | NCBI WGS metagenome assembly OHAT01 (sample SAMEA3541578, study PRJEB24748) | human gut metagenome | biome: human gut; feature: human-associated habitat; material: faeces | place: China | collected 2012
GGTGGTTTTCTTTATACAAAAAGAATCCCGGCTGCAATTCGCAGCCGGGATAAAAAATCAGTATACGCCATCCATGACATTATCGTATTGTTTCTGGATGTGGTCATGGAACTCCTCACTGGTCATAGACCGATGCAGGTCCGTGCCATTTTCAACCAGATAATAGTAGATCATATCAGTGTAATCCGGATCCTCACGGCACATCTTCTGGTACCGTTTTTCTATTTCGTACGGAAAGTCAAGATAGAAGTCAATTTCATTCATATCTCCGTTTAGATACTCCCGCACCATACGCAGAACTGCGTTAATATTCGTTCGTCTCATTAGGCTGTGTCTCCTTGGGGATTTTGCATGTTTCCGGTGCATTGGCTGGCGTCAGCATCCCGGCCCAGGCATCGCCTTCCAGTGCCATAGCAGGTGCGCTTTCCAAAACCCACAGCAGGTACCGGTAGGGATCCAGAACGTTCTCCTTAGCTGTTTCAATCAGGCTGTAGATCACAGCACTGGCCTGGGCACCGGCCGGTGTATTGGAAAACAGCCAACCCTTCCGCTTATGTGCTTAAGAGCATAAGCGGAATTATGTCCTCTTCCCATTTATGTGCTACTAGTAATCTATGGTATCATGAAACCACCCAATGATATGTAGGGAGGTTATCATGAACCAGAAAAACAGCACAGATTTTGCAGCTTATTTGTTGCAAAACCATTATTCTGGCAACACAATAGCAAGTTATTGCAGAGCATTGAACCGGTTGCACCTTGACTATTCTATCTACGATGCACTGCCCCTTTATGAGAACATAAATACTTGCCTTGAGATGTACGCATCAAGTGCGTCAGCCAGATCGTATGCAATTACAAATGTAGCTGCGAACAGATATTTTGAAATGATGGTCGGACAGAGTATGTCCGCGTTTTCCACATCGCTCAAATCTGAAACCCCATCAGATCAAGTGTTAGATGAATTCTTCCATTATTCGGTAAACTTTAAGCAAATGTCTAAGTCTGCAGCTCATTCTGAGTGCTCGTATGTACGACCGTTTATTGAACAACTGGGATACGGAGGAATTGAGCAGTATTCAACGATATCTGCAGCCGATGTACGCGACTTTGTCATGAACCATTTTGCTGGATTGAAACCGTCCAGCATAGGTCGCTACGTTACTTCCTTACGAAATTTATTCAGATTTCTGGAATACAAGGGCGTAAAGATCAGCGCTTCAATTTTGACCCTTCCTTTGGCTCCCGCCAACTGGAAGGGTTCCAAAATGCTGGTAACATTGACCGCGGAAGAGGAGGAACGTCTGCGTTGTCATGCATTCCCGGATACCGAATTGGGAGCCAGAAATCGTGTGATTTTGTACTTGCTGCTGGATCTGGGACTCAGATGCTCTGAGATTCCAGGAATACAGTTGGAGGATATACACTGGAATAGCGGTGCGGTTATGATCAGGAATGCGAAAAACGGCGTACCCAGAGAACTTCCGTTATCCAGAAATCTTGGAAGCGCACTGGAAATCTATATTCTGAATTACAGGCCCAGGTGCTCCGGCAGTTTTCTTTTGCTCAACACTAAACCCTGCAGAGGACACTCGCCGGTTACTGTTGGAACAGTGAGAAGTGTTGTCAGGAATGTGTTCAAACTGTGCTCTGTTTCAGGCTGGTGGAAAGGCTCCCATAGTATCAGAAGAACCGCAGCTTCCAATATCTATAACTGCGGAGCGGGTATTAAGCTGACTGCAGATATCCTTGGTCATGAGTCGCTGGATTCCACCACGCATTATGTGCGTGTAGATTTTACCGCGCTGAGAGAGATTTGCCGCGAATGGCCCGGAAAGGGGGCGGCAAAATGAAAGGCAATAGAATCAGCAGACAGCTGGATGAATATCTTGACTTCAAACACAGTCTCGGATTTAAGCTGACACACGAAGAATCGGTTCTCAGAAACTTCGCAAATTATACGCTCGACATAGGATATTCCGGCAGTCTCAATGTTGAAATTGTGCTTTCATGGATCGCATCAGGTTCTAAAAAGGATAAAACCATGGCCCGGAAAATGCAGGTCATTAAGCCGTTCTCAAAGTATGTTTCAGCACTTGATTCTGAGGCACAATGTATTCAAGGCAAATTCTACCGCAATGCACACGACAGACCGGAACCCTACATTTATTCAGAGGATGAAGTGCTGATGCTTATGAACGAATGTGATCGTTTATATTCACCTGACGGGATCCGTGCTCGTACCATAAAATGTATCATCGGACTTCTGTGGGCAACAGGAATGCGTCCTTCCGAACCAGTGAATCTGATACGAAAGGATGTGGATTTAGCGCATGCGTGTATTACGGTTCGTGAAACCAAGTTTGCGAAGGAACGTATTATCCCGGTTTCAACATCAGTGATTCAGGCACTTGAGGAATATATAAACTGGCTCGACCCTCTCGTTGGTGGTATGGCCCCAGACGATCCGCTGTTTCGGACCACAGGAGGAGTTCCTTTATGCGAACGGGCTCTATCATATGCGTTTAGCTGCATACGGGATTCTATTGGTGCGGCTCCAAATGGCTATTCGCATATCAGACTTTATGATTTTCGGCACACGCTGGCCTGCAGCACCATTTTGCGGTGGCTAAACGAAGGAGACGATGCCTCCGCAATGATTTACAACCTTTCTGCTTTTCTTGGTCATGTAAAAGTAGAAGATACGTATTGGTACCTGACCGCAACTCCTGAACTGATAAATATCACCTGCTCTATGTACGAGAGGCGTTTCGGAGGTGGATATGATGCATAACTCTGCCTTCCAAGCCTTAGTCCAAAACTTTTTCCTGAAACGTTTGATGCAGCAGAGGAACTTATCCGGAAATACTGTAAGTTCCTATCGGGATACGTTCAAACTCTATATTATGTTCCTTCAAACTGAACATGGCGTAAAAAGCGAAAAGATAGCCATGGTGCATATGAACGCGGAATTCGTTGAAGGGTTCTGTCAATACCTGATCCAGAAAAGGGGTTGCAGCTTGGCCACAGTAAATAACAGATTGGCTGCCTTGAAATCATTTCTAAAGTTTGCTCTCGAACAGGCCCCGGAACATAGCGACACAATTAGGCAGGCTCTCATAATACCGTTTCGGAAGCAAGAGAAATCTGTCATGTGTTTTATTACGCGGAATGAATTTGATGCATACATTGCCCAGTGTGACACAAATACCGCAATTGGTGCACGGGATAAATTAATGCTGCTTCTGCTCTACAACACAGGTGTTCGTGTTTCGGAACTTCTTTCCATAAGGTATTCTGATATACGAAATTTGTATGATTCCGGTAATGCGAGTATAAGAATATATGGAAAGGGACGCAAGGAACGAACTGTTCCTTTATGGAAAACCACAGCAAAATATATTCAGAAATACACCGAATCCTTGAACATTTCTGGTAATGACATACTCTTTTTGAACAAGAATGGGTCACCGCTCACACGTTCAGGAGTAACGAGCCGGATTGAGAAATTAAGCCAACTTGCTGCATCTCAAGCTCCCACACTTCAGGAAAAGAATATTACGCCACATTCTTTCCGGCACTCGGTAGCTATGAATCTTCTCCAATCCGGTGTAGATATATCTACAATCGCCATTTGGTTAGGCCATTCCAGTATTGAAACAACCCACAAGTATATGGTCGCCGACTTAGACCTTAAGCGGAAGGCTATGGAATCGGTTGGTGACTGCGGAAATAAGACCTACAACTATAAACCATCCAAAGACATTCTGGAATTCCTGAAATCATTGTAAAATATGTGGATATTTATGTTCTGATAATATCTGCAAATACGCTTGAATCAACTAAATTTTGGACTTAACAGCACATAAATGGGAAGAGGACATAATTCCGGCCCATAACAAACGGCTTTATGCTGCGCTCAGCACGGTTATTGCTCAGTTCCAGTCTGCCGTCTTCCAGATAACGTACCAGGTATGTCCACTGCTCCAGCAGGTAATGCAGTGCCTTTCCAAGAGCAGATTTCGGTGCCGTTTTGGAGATCGTCTCATTTGCCCATACCAATAGAGCGTCCAGAACCGGTTTTTCCTGTTCCAGGCGCTTAGCATATCGTTCTTCCGGTGTTAGTTCTGCGAAAGACTCCTCCAGTTGGAACAGCCTGGTGCAATAGCACTCACCAGTTGCTGCCAAAGAACCTTTTCGGTCCTCTTTGGGCAGAGTCTGTAAGGCTTCGTCAAATTTCCTCCGGGCATGTGCCCAACAGCCCACAACACGGATATTTTCAGGCAGTTTGTGGTAGCCCTGGTATCCGTCTGCATGAAGCCAGCCTGAGAACCCTTTCAGGAACTCTTCTGCATGGGCTGCCTTGCGGCTTGGCTGGTATTCATACAGGACGATAGGGCTTTCTGCACAGCCACTGGTCCGGTACAGCCACATATAGGACTTGCTGGTGGCTGCCTTACCGGATTCCTTCAGCACCTGTAGCGTCGTTTCATCTCCATGCAGAACTGTCTCCCGGCAAAGATTCCGGTGCAGTACATCATAAATCGGACGCAGCCAGACATCCGAGGTGTTCAGCATCCAGTTGGCCATTGTCTGCCGGGATAGCTTCAATCCCTCCCGGTTAAATTCCTGCTCCAAACGATACAGCGGAGAATACATCACGAATTTCTGAGTCATGATGTGAGCCACTGCTTCGGCTGAAGCAAAGCTGCCCGAGCAAAGCACTGGCTGCTTTGGCGTCTTCAGAATATTGGCTTCTCCGGTCTCTTCTTCACACTTCTTGCAGGCATATGTATAGTAGACATCCTCCCGGATCCAGAAGCGGGCAGGCTCCATCTGCAGGCTCCGGTGGACCTCCTTGCCAATCTCCTCCATAACAGTTCCGCAGAAAACACAGATCCGTTCTTCGTTAGACAGGCGGTGTTCCACCACTTCTGTAGGAGTTCCTTCGGGAACAATGTCCGTCACGCTGCCGGACTGCCGCTTGCGTTCATGGGCTTTCACAGCAATCTGCTCCGGTGTGGCAGATTTGGTTCCGTACGCATAGGCTTCTGCTTCGTTGATGGAAAAGGCAAGCTGGTCCATCAGTTCTTCCTGAATCCGCTCAGAGGACGAACCAAACTGCCGCTTTTTAGCAAGGCCCAACTGCTCCAGAAGCCATTGGTTCTGGAGCTTTAACTCATTGTATTCCGCGCGTGAAATGGTCACCATTTCAGCGTTACTTGCGGCAGTTTTCTTCTCGTTTTCCATAAGAAAATTATACCACAAAATATGCGAAAAAGCCAGCGTTTTCAGGTGTTTCAGGGCTCTATATCGCGCTTAAGCCAGACACCGCTTTGTTTGCTTTTGGCTGTTCTGTTTTCAAGCCTTCCATGAGCCAACGGTACTGTTGAGGGGTTAACGTCCGGACCTCATCTTTCGTTCGTGGCCACTGGAAGCTACCACTTTCCAACCGCTTATATAAAAGCAGAAATCCATCGCCCTCCCAGTACAGTGCCTTAATCCTGTCCCGTCGTCTCCCACAGAACAAAAACAATGCTGTCTGGAACGGATCCATCTGAAACTGTGTGCGTACTATGCCGGCCAAACCATCAATACCTCGGCGCAGATCTGTATAACCGCAGGCTATGTAGACCGGACAGATGCAGTTGAAATCATTCAGCATAATTTCAAAATCCGAAGCACATGTTCCACTGTGGTGGGATCTGCTCCATTATGGATATTTGTTGTAATACCTCCAGCATGGATACTAATGGCAATCTGGCAATTGCTGTTCGTTGCCATGACAGGAGTGACCTCGGCAAACTGCAGTTCCTGTTGTGCCTTAGCCATTGCAAATATCTTCTTCTGCCATTTGTAATAGGTCTGCTCGCAAACTCCTTTTTCCTTGCACCAGGTCTTTACGCTCAAACCACTATTTCTGCACTCCGAGATCCGCTCTGCCCACAGGGCCACTTTATTTTGCCCATTTAGCTGCTGTAATTCTGTACTCATAAGTAAAAAACACCCCCGTACCGCGGATAGTATACGCGACTCGCATATACTATCCGCTACTATACAGGAGTATTCTTTCACGCTATTCATTTTACCGCAAGTCGCCGTTAGCTTTGACGCTTACGTTTACCCGTTTGCGCATGGCGCGAACGGTCCTTTGCTTTTAATCCTGCTCGAACATTTTCAGAGAGTTCAGGATCGCTGCCACACCATCCTGCCCGCCAAACCATTGTTCCAATTCTGCTCCGTCTGCGGGCGGCATAGGTTCGGATGCAGCGGAGATAGCCGCATCCTGCTGTGCGGTGGAAGGCTTCGGCTCGGGCTGCTTTTTCAGGTAGCTCTGGTTCTTTGCCAGGATGGCAAGGATCATCTCCTCCAGTGCCGCCTGATTTGGAACCGGAACAGATACCTCCGGTGTCTCCTTGCAGTTGATATAGTGCAGGACAGCGCTGACAAGAAACTGCGCTTTGCTGCGGCCTTGCCGGTTGAGCAGGTCGATCACCGCTTTATGCTGTGGGTCACAGATGTTGAAGCGAATCGTGAATTTCCCGGGGTCCTTCTTGTCGGTCATAGCACTCACCGCCCGCTGTGCTGAAGCCGGTAAAGATACTCATACCCCTTGGCATTGGCATTGATGTCCTCCACAAAAATCGCCTGCCCGATTTTTCCGGACGCTTCGATCTGCCGGCGCAGCAGAGTAGCGCCCCCGCCCAGGAAGATCACTTTGCCGGACTTGAGTTCCAGCATCCGCTCCCGCAGGCCGCTGAGCAGGTCGTTGATAAACTCCTGTGCTTCCCGTTCTGCCAGAGCGATGACCTCCGGCGCCGCGTCCTGATCCTCGCCGCGCAGGATCCGGTCAATCTCGCTTTCCTCCAGCAGAATGTCCAGCTCGGCATTTGCTTTTGCGCAGATGCGGTTATAGAGCAGGATCACACCGTTTTCCAGAGAATCACAGGCTGCCATGTCCGGCACACCGTTCCGCAAACGCACATAATCCGCCGTAAAGCCGCCGATATCGACCACCAGCGCTCTGGGGAATGAGGCGAGGTTTTTTACCGTGGCAGCAGCGGCAGAAAAGGACTGCGGGAAACAGGCTGTGTTTTCAATGAAAATGGCATAGGGCTTTCCCTTAAACTGAAAGGCAACCGCACCCCGCCCATTGAAATAGTTGATAAACCGCTTTGCCTGCACGCCAAAATGCGCGGGAGGAAGGCCGACCGCCAGCTGCACGCGCATGAGGCTGCCGCTGTACTGTCCCATCGCTTCGATCTCATGCGCGATGGCAAAAAGCGTCAGAATGAAGAAGCGTTCATCCTCCGTCTTATCTCTGCGGTAGGGGATCCGCTGATCGGTCAATGTGTAATACTTCCCCCGATAGGCCAATGCGTCCGTTCCGAAGCCGGGCGTGTCGCTCTGGATAAGCCCGGAGGTAAACGGCGGCGTATGGACGGTTTTGATTTGTTTGTTCCCGTGATCGACAGCAATTAACATGGCTATGTACCTCCTATACTTCTCTTATACGGATGCAATACGCATAAGAGCAACAAAAATCGGATCGTTCCGGAAAAAATATGCCTGTATACAAAGAAAAAGCCGGAGGCCGCGATGCGGCTCCCGGCTTTCTGCGTCTGAACAACTGGGTTATTTTGCGAAAAAGTATATGTAGAGGTTATAGTCCCGCTTCCGCGTAATTAACCGGAGCCAGACATGAAAATGTGCCGTTTCCGCATACAGATTAAATTCCGTGGGCACGCTCGTCGGCTGAGCATACAGCCGGCACATCCGCTCCATCGCCCACAGGGTTTTGAATTCCGGCAGGGCGAGAAGCTGCGACTGGAAGGCATCGATCTCCTGCCCAAGCTCCGGAGCTGGGCGCATTTCTTCATCCGGGAACCAGGTTGTCCACCATCGCCACCCGTCATAGTCAGAGCGGGAATAGGCAACCAGCGAAGCAGGATACCGGGCGCCGCTCAACGGCAGCGTCTTCCGCGCTCCGGAGAAGATCTCCGTGAACACACAGGCCGGCGTCAGCTTGATTGCCTGCGGGTTCTTATGCTCCGCAAGACGGTGCTGCTTCACGGCGTACCATTCGCTTATGGGGAGTACCTTCCTCGCGGCATCCCGCAGGGCTTCGTCCATGCCACACGCAGGACAGACATAGACATTCAGCGCACGGCTCAAAGCGTTCTCGGCAAGAGATTCCCGCATAGGGCCGCCGCAGCGCATACAGGGCATGGCGCCGGGCGTGTGCTTGTTCTTTGCCCATTCGTTTTCCAAATCAGCCTTTGGATAAAGTTCAATATAAAATTTGCCCATTTCTTGTTCCTTTCCTGAAATCAGGCGATCTTCTGTTCGCCCCAGTGGATACGCAGATGTCCTTCGTCATCCGTTTCACGGGTCATCAACGTGGAGAGCAGATCATAATCCACACCGAATTTGGCATAGATCTCATCCATATCCGCGTCCTGCCCCTTCATAAACATGGTGAGCTTTTCCTTTGCCAGCACCATCTGCATGAGGTTGGATTCCAGACTTCCAATGTAGATGGGGAAATACAGATCCTTTTTCTCCGTGGAGGTGTAGCGGACAAAGCGCATATAGAACTGGCTCATGCCGGCATTGTTGTAGTGCATCTCCGGAATGATGATCTTGTTGACAAACTCGAAGTTGACGCTGGAGGGAAGGCTCTGCTGTGTGCAGAGCAGGATGCCGTTCCGACTGTCCCGCAATATATCCCGCAGAGCGCGCCGCTTGGCAAAGGTGACGGTGGAGCCCGTCACCACAAAGAGAGGCCGCTCCGGAAGGTATTCGCGGATGGCGGCGGCGTAACGGTCCAACACCGTTGTATGCCGCACGCCGATGGCTACAACTTCTTCCGGCCACCGGGCAAGGGCTTCCACAACGGCCATCTCCTTGAGAGGCGTCTCGCCTTCGTATTCCTTCATGCAGTCCGGAGCGGCACTGATGCGCAGAAGCAGTGTGATCTGCTGAATAAGCCGCATCAGTGCGTCCTTCCGGCTGTTTCCGGTCGAATTGTAATATTCACGCTGGATGCGGTAAAACTCCTTCAGCACGATATTGTAGACCTCCCGCTCCTCCGGGAGAAACGGAATCGGCATCTGATGGATACGGCGGATGTCCTTTCCCGTGACCTCTTCAAAGGTGCGGGTAATGACCGTCTTTCCCAGCAGCCGATCCAACTCGTCGGCGTTGTAGATGTCCTGATTTCGCTGTCCCACGCCAAAGACGGTGATCTTTTCCGGCAGATGGGAATTTGCGAACAAGCGGTAGCCCTTTTTATAAGCGGGGATCGGCATTGCGTAATAGGGATTTTCCTTGTGCTCCATATCCGCAGACCGTTTATCGTAGCTGTAAAGCGTCCGGCACCACGAGATCATGTTGATGGAATTGTTGTAGAGCAGCTCCAGCTGCGGAGCAAATTCAGAGATATTGTTCCGCGTGCTGGTGCCGGTGGTCAGAAGCTTATACTTGCAGCGGCGAAAGCAGGACAGCACGGAAAGCGTCTGCTTGGAGCTGGGGTTGGAGATGTTGTCGCTCTCATCAAAAATAAACTGGATTTTATAGCCAAGCTGCTTGATATAGCGCCCGATCTGCTTTTTGTACTGGCTGACCTTGTTCAGCGTTAGAATCACAAAATCGCCCGGTCGGATGCGCTGCAGATCAGCCAGACGCTCCACAAACACATAGGAAAAACCCGCGCCCTTCAAAATCACATCCCAGTTGTTGCGGATGGAGATGGCGCTGGAAATGACCCATATACTGTGGACAGCTCCCATTTCCACGCGGCGCTTCCCCGTGAAAATGGCGGCGGGTGTTTTTCCGCTGCCCTGCTCCCATTGCAGGAAGGCGTACCGCTTTTGGAGCGTCAGGTTGACATCGTGGCTCTGGAGCGGATTCAGGTGGATGTAAGCATGATTCTGGGCGTCCCAATATTGAAAGCGACCGATCCAGTCAGCAAGCTGCGCGTTTTCGGTCATCTCGGAAAAGGGCTGCTCCTGATTGTCATACTCCCGGCATTTCCGGCGCAGCAGCCGCTCATAGCCCGGAAACCGTTCCGGCTCATCGTTCAGCACCGCCTGATAGATCGGCACCGGCGTGCGCATCTCGTCCGTCAGGAGCTTTGCCATCTTCCGGCTGTATGCCTTGTAGACAAAGCTGTATTTCTGCTTGACCAGACGAATTTCGTCCCGCTCCGGTTTGGCGTTTTGGCGGCACAAAGCCTGCTTCAGATACGCCAGCACCTTTGCTTCGGTAAGCTGCACGCGCTGCCACTCCTCATATGGCATATCCGCCGGCTGCCTCTGGGTATAAAAGCGGTGAACGTAGGCAAAGCAGGCGTCGTATTTTTCCCGCGTGACCGGATGGCTTCGGATCTGATACAGATACTTCTTCACCTGATAGAGAAAAGTGCTCTTGGTGGTTTTGAGCTGTGCCAGTTCCAGAAAGACTTTGTTCCGATTGCCTGCCAGATCCGCCTTTGCGACCATGACAAACTTCTCGTAAAGCGCGGTCGCTGCCATGACCGGATGCCCGGAGGGAATATAGATATCCGCGCAGTCCGTCGAGTACCGTTTGGGCGTCCAGTCCGCCGCGGTGCTTTTCTTCTGCCAGAATTGCAACTTGGTCGGAAAGTCATCCACGCCACTGTCTGAAAAGGCGTGCTCCGGCAGCATCACCTGCCCTAAGAAGCTGAATCGGCTCTCCATCATGCGGATGGCGCCTTTATCGGAGAAGCTGTCAGCAAGGAAGGACGCCGGCACAATGACTGCCAGAATACCGAGGGGCTTGAGCAGCTTTGCCGCCTTCAGGCAGTAATACTGATGGGAAGTCATAACGGTGGCGTCCGGCATGATCCAGCGCAGGTGAAAGGGCGGATTGCCCAGGACAAAATCAAAATGCGTTTGGGGCTCATAGTCCCGAATGTCACCCTGTACGATGTGTGCCTGCGGGTAGAGCTTTCGGGCAACAGCGCAGGCATTGGGATCGACCTCACATCCGTAGGCAGTATTCTCGTTCGGCAGAAAATTGAAGAAATTTCCCATGCCGCAGGTGAGATCTGCTACCAAATCTGTGTCGGTGAGGCGCAGGGCCGAAACGATCATTTCGCACAGGGGCGGCGGTGTGAAAAACTGGCCGTTTTCCAGCTCCTTTTTCGCCGCGCTGAATGCGTTGTAGTTTTCATAGTCGCTGCGCCGCAGCCCATGCAGGCCACCATCTCCGGTATAGCGATTGAAAATATCCTCGTCGGTCACACCGGCCTGCTCACAGGCTTCGCTTTGCAGCAGGCGGATGATCTGTTCATTCAGCTCTCTGCGCTCCTGCTCCGTCCGCCTTTTCGGGTAATATTCGTATTTCATGTTCAAATCACATCCTTTTTGTAAATGGGGGGGAGGACGCCGAAAACCGGCATCCTCCCCTTGAAATGTATAGAAAGCAGGTCAATACAGCGTATGAAACGCCGCAATGATCCGCAGCCGTACCTCCGGGGTGCGGTCTGCGCTGGTAACATAGCGCCAGCCTTTCTCTGTGGTGTAAGCGTCGATTTCCTCGACGCGGCCGCTGTCCAGACGGAGCCGCATGAAAATATGGGGCCCATTCGTCTGTTCAGCCAGTTTGATCGCCATTGCTGAAATGTTCCTCCTCTGTCAGTAATGTAAGCTGTTCCTCCTTGGGTGGAGCCGGAGAGCGCGGCTTATTCAGCCGCCGCTCCTTCTGCTCCCTGCGCCGCTGCCGGGACTCCCGCTTTTTGGCAGCCTGCTCCTTCTTGAGATCGACCGCATGGACGACCTCCAAGCCGTCCGCTACATCCCGCAGATCCTGCAGAAGATCCCTTTGCTCACTTTTGGCAATGCGGATATTCTCCACATCATAGTGAAATTCAAAGTAATCATACTCCCCGTACCGGCGGTGCATTTTGCTGAAAAATGTCTGCCGCCGATCCTCTGGTGTCAGGTGCGGGGAGTCGATCACAGAGCTGCTCCAAAGCGGGTTGAAGTGCGCCTTTTTCATTTCCAGCCAGATCTCCGCGTCCGTTCGGGCCACAGGATGGGGAAACACACGCTCGCCCTTTGTCACCTGTACTTTCTTTTCCTCCAGAAAGCCAATGCGGGTGATCCATGTGCGGCGCACATCATAAAAGATATTGGCGCGGCTCAGGTCCCGCTTCTGCTTGCGAATGACGCAGACAGGATTCTGGCAGCGGCAGCGAATACACTGCTCCACATGGTATTGGACTTCGACATGGCCGCCATCATAGCCATTACCGCCAACCACGCAGGCGCAGTAGGCTCCGCCGGTAATCTCCATGTACTGCCGGTGCTGTCTCTCACTTCTCTCCGATTCCACCCTCTCGGCGCTTTGCTCGTAGGAATATCGCTTACCAGTGGTGTGGCAGGGGCAGAGAGGGACAGGAAAGCCGCTGATGCTGTGTGGACAGTCCTTGCGTTCATAGGGACAGCGCAGCAGTGGATTGTCATTTTCCGGGCAGTAATCGATACCTTGAAAAGAAGCATCGCAGCAGGCAAGGTCCCGGCCGAGATCACTTTTGCCATCGACCAAAAGGC
>OHAT01002772.1_pt1 | contig 12562 bp, 8 predicted proteins | sample 1577141 | NCBI WGS metagenome assembly OHAT01 (sample SAMEA3541578, study PRJEB24748) | human gut metagenome | biome: human gut; feature: human-associated habitat; material: faeces | place: China | collected 2012
GCGGATAACCTCAACCGCAGAATTTCAACTCACACGCTCACGTGGAGCGTGACAAGTAAAGGTGAGCGGATAACCTCAACCGCAGAATTTCAACTCACACGCTCACGTGGAGCGTGACAAGTAAAGGTGAGCGGATAACCTCAACCGCAGAATTTCAACTCACACGCTCACGTGGAGCGTGACAAACAGCAACGATAATTACCATATACCAGTGCCATTTCAACTCACACGCTCACGTGGAGCGTGACCCTGCACTGCTATTCTTCTCTTTTTCTTCAAGTATATTTCAACTCACACGCTCACGTGGAGCGTGACTAGCTATCCCAAAGCTGAGCGTACCTGCTATCAGAATTTCAACTCACACGCTCACGTGGAGCGTGACTCGATGTATCTTGCCATATGTTATACCTCCTAAAATTTCAACTCACACGCTCACGTGGAGCGTGACTTTTTTATTCTGCTAGCCTGCAAACCATTTTGCATTTCAACTCACACGCTCACGTGGAGCGTGACAGACTTACCACCCCGAAAAATTCGGTTACGATTATTTCAACTCACACGCTCACGTGGAGCGTGACGACATGAGAGAAAAAAGAGGCATGACACAAGATATTTCAACTCACACGCTCACGTGGAGCGTGACTTCGGTGTACAAGTCTCTCTGATCTGCATGAATTATTTCAACTCACACGCTCACGTGGAGCGTGACCAGCGGCGCACCGCGGCGAAGCCGTTCGGGGCGATTTCAACTCACACGCTCACGTGGAGCGTGACGCGAGGTTGACCCGCATTTGAAAGATAAACGTGATTTCAACTCACACGCTCACGTGGAGCGTGACATTGCTGACGAGTATGGTTATGAAAAGTATAGCAGATTTCAACTCACACGCTCACGTGGAGCGTGACGAGCAGAAAACGGCAACGATTATTTTGCAGTAATTATTTCAACTCACACGCTCACGTGGAGCGTGACCTGTAAAGAGAAAGGGTTTACCATTTGAATTTGTCATTTCAACTCACACGCTCACGTGGAGCGTGACGCCTCTTTGGGCGAATTTGAGGCGGATCAAAACATTTCAACTCACACGCTCACGTGGAGCGTGACGACGCAGGAACGTCAGGAGAAGGAGCAGGAACGTCATTTCAACTCACACGCTCACGTGGAGCGTGACCATTGCAACGATCGTATTCTGCATACTGTTGAAATTTCAACTCACACGCTCACGTGGAGCGTGACATACCTATGCAATGAAGGTGCTAGGGCTGAAATCATTTCAACTCACACGCTCACGTGGAGCGTGACTAGAGAGGGGATTGACTATGTTTTTTGTTGACAATTTCAACTCACACGCTCACGTGGAGCGTGACGATTTAGTGAAAAACTTAAAAGAACGCTATCCAATTTCAACTCACACGCTCACGTGGAGCTGACTTCTCGGCGATAAGGTTGTTAACTGTTCTTGTCTTATTTCAACTCACACGCTCACGTGGAGCGTGACCACAGCAGATTTGAAAATCAGTGCAGACGTTTTCATTTCAACTCACACGCTCACGTGGAGCGTGACGACAACATCACAACCATAGTGTCTATGATTAGAAATTTCAACTCACACGCTCACGTGGAGCGTGACCATAAGCAGTTGTATCAATACCATTGAAGATATATTTCAACTCACACGCTCACGTGGAGCGTGACTCAGACGTTCAGGAAATGGTGGTTTCCTGCTATATTTCAACTCACACGCTCACGTGGAGCGTGACGGGAACACCCTCTGCTGCTTTGCTTGTTTATCTTTATTTCAACTCACACGCTCACGTGGAGCGTGACGTATAATCATTAATACCGATACAAATTCAACAGATTTCAACTCACACGCTCACGTGGAGCGTGACTTGTAGTTCTTGGATTTGCATTGCATACCATGCATTTCAACTCACACGCTCACGTGGAGCGTGACTGCGTTAAAATTTTACAATGACAAAACAACATTAAATTTCAACTCACACGCTCACGTGGAGCGTGACTTTGAAACTGTTCCGCTATTATGCAGCTTATCAATTTCAACTCACACGCTCACGTGGAGCGTGACCAGAGGGCTTGTTCTCTGACTGATGAACAGGTTATTTCAACTCACACGCTCACGTGGAGCGTGACTTTATCCGTGTAATGGATAAATATAAGGCAAAAATTTCAACTCACACGCTCACGTGGAGCGTGACTTTTTGCAAAGCTCCATATTTTGTTTCACAAAAAATTTCAACTCACACGCTCACGTGGAGCGTGACCCTATTGCAACATTTATACAAAAAAAGACAGAGATTTCAACTCACACGCTCACGTGGAGCGTGACGCAAATGGACTTCCTTATTCAGAAAATGCAGGAATTTCAACTCACACGCTCACGTGGAGCGTGACAAGAAGAAGATACATACAACACTGAGGAAGTAAATTTCAACTCACACGCTCACGTGGAGCGTGACCCTTGATAACATTTTCATATTTTAGCCAATCTGCATTTCAACTCACACGCTCACGTGGAGCGTGACGGAATATATGCATTACCATATTATTTTAGAACGATTTCAACTCACACGCTCACGTGGAGCGTGACCGGTAGCGGTGCGAAAGAGCATACATTATTTGAAAAATTTCAACTCACACGCTCACGTGGAGCGTGACAGGCGTAACGCTTTGCACCTAACGTCTTGAATTTTATTTCAACTCACACGCTCACGTGGAGCGTGACCTTCTTTTGTTAGTATTGTTTTCCACGTTCTTAAATTTCAACTCACACGCTCACGTGGAGCGTGACCAGTTCGTGTTTTAAGTATATCATTTGACAAAGTATTTCAACTCACACGCTCACGTGGAGCGTGACTTACTCAACTTTTATCATCTATTATGCGTGATAATTTCAACTCACACGCTCACGTGGAGCGTGACGGGTATGGGATTTTGAAGGAGTTTACTCAAAATTCATTTCAACTCACACGCTCACGTGGAGCGTGACGAAATTGTTAGAAACTGGATAAACGCACAAAGCATTTCAACTCACACGCTCACGTGGAGCGTGACAGGCATAATTTCTTCATCATATCTTCTTATATATGCATTTCAACTCACACGCTCACGTGGAGCGTGACTACAAAATTGTAACTATTTACTGTGGCAGTATCATTTCAACTCACACGCTCACGTGGAGCGTGACGCGAAGCCGAAGCAAAACATTGTGAAAAAGGGCATATTTCAACTCACACGCTCACGTGGAGCGTGACAAGGCGGTGTATTTGTATGATGAATGAATTTTATGCATTTCAACTCACACGCTCACGTGGAGCGTGACTCTGTCACCAATCTCCGTTCTAAAATAATATGGATTTCAACTCACACGCTCACGTGGAGCGTGACTGTGATACTGATAGTATTAAATTTTTAAACTATATTTCAACTCACACGCTCACGTGGAGCGTGACTGGTATCATTGAAATAGCTGGCATCGTACTTGTAGATTTCAACTCACACGCTCACGTGGAGCGTGACATCATTGGAATATAACCCGATAGAAAATTATTCCATTTCAACTCACACGCTCACGTGGAGCGTGACGCAAAGATGATACGGTAAGAATTGCAGGTGAAAATTTCAACTCACACGCTCACGTGGAGCGTGACGTATCCAATATCACATGGTTTCTTATCTCTATCATTTCAACTCACACGCTCACGTGGAGCGTGACTTGGCTATTTGTAACAGGAAGAGTTGTATTTACTATTTCAACTCACACGCTCACGTGGAGCGTGACTTATTTGTTCTTCTACTACTGGCAAACGTCTTGCAATTTCAACTCACACGCTCACGTGGAGCGTGACACGTATTATCTGTTAAAAATTAACTATTTTGTCATTTCAACTCACACGCTCACGTGGAGCGTGACTTCATCGGAAGTTATTCAGGGTTTAAGCTAACAATTTCAACTCACACGCTCACGTGGAGCGTGACCAAAATCTGCTTACCCATATCAACAACGTTTTCATTTCAACTCACACGCTCACGTGGAGCGTGACCCAGCGTTCAAACGGAAAAACTTATGCAGTGTGTATTTCAACTCACACGCTCACGTGGAGCGTGACCCCCAGAGATATGGCGCATTTTGCAAATCTTAAAATTTCAACTCACACGCTCACGTGGAGCGTGACATGCCCTTTTATGTGGCTCTGCAACTAGAACTCTATTTCAACTCACACGCTCACGTGGAGCGTGACCTTATCGCTTGCTCAAACTTAGCATCGTAATTTTCATTTCAACTCACACGCTCACGTGGAGCGTGACCTCGTAACTTCTTTCATCACGGTCGATATACTCGAATTTCAACTCACACGCTCACGTGGAGCGTGACACTTGATGTTGTGTATATCTGGTGCTTGCTCAACGTGATGCGGACTTATTTTTTTATTTAATGGGTATCGGTTTGATTTTGTTCACTGTGCGTTCACAAATAGCATGGCATTTTCATGCGAACTTACTAGGGATTTGTGGATCACTTGGGGTACGCTGGTCAAAATATTAGGACGCCTTCAGGGTCATAGGTCTCTTTGGTGCCGTAGTGTTCTACTCTATGCTTCCAATTGTTGCCTAAGTAATATATCCGCAGACTATCATGCTTTGGGTCTATTATTTTCAGAAGTTTATCTTTCACTTTCAGAAAAGTGCCATAGTCTACGTCTATTTCAAACACGCTGTTCTGCACTCGCTGACCATAATTTTGACACTCTTTCGACACTTTTCTAAGTCTTGTTTTGCCCTTATTATCCGTGGTAGACACGTCATAGCTTACTAAGGTCATCATTTATATCACCTCTATTTCAGCAAATAGTTCGGGTACTCATCTAGCTCGCCACGGATATATTTTGCGAGAAGCGAGCTTTGCACATATGGGAGTAGCCCTTGCTGTATCTTTTCGCCCAGATATGGGTGGACTATGCTTGTGCGCTTACGCTCCTGCCATGCGGTGAGGACTTTTTTCTTGCCCTCTTTGGAGAGGTATACTGCTCCACTGACCTGAGTTTCAAAGTCCTCGGGCTTTATCATTTTCAAGTTTATCATGGTAAGCACAAGTCGCTCCACCACGCAACGAAATTCCTCTACAAGGTCGCAGGACAGGCTGCTTCTGCCTGAACGCAGGGCGTGGTAAAAGCCGAGGCAGCTATCAAGTCCTACGCTTTCAAGGGCTGATGTATATGATGAAATTGCGATAGTATACAGAAACGAGAGCATGGCGTTTACTCTGTCGAGGGGTGGGCGTTTGGTGCGGTTGGCAAGGTAAAAGTCTTCTTTTTGGCGGAGTATCAGTCGGTCAAATATATCAAAATATGCCTTTGCACAGCTTCCCTCTATACCCATGATGATATCTTTATCGGAAGTTTCATAGACGGTCTTTATGCCGTTTTCAAGATATTTTATACAATCTGTAAGCGCTCCGTCACTGTTTATATCCGGGTTATCGTGGAGCGAACGTCTGATAAGATAACGTGTATTTGAAAGCTTTGCGGCGACAGTATTCCTGATAAGGTCGAGCTGAGGGGTAGAAAAAAGCTCAAACTGCTCTTTTCGCAGATAGACGTTGCCCTTTGTTTTGCCCTGAACTCTTGCGAGAAATTTACCTTGAGGAGAAATAAAATTAACGGCTATGCCATATTCTGCACACTTGCCCATAAGCGCAGGTGAACAGCCAGAATAGCTGAAAATATAGATATCCTCGATATTAGTAAAAGGCACACGGAACTTCTCGCTGTCCTCTGCCCTGCACACTATGTTTTCGCCGTCAAGTGTGAGGTAGGCAGTTTCTTCGAGAATATAAAGTGAATTGAGCAGTTTACGCATTGTTTTCGCCTCCGTTCATGGAGAAAATCGTATTTTTCACGCTATATTTCTTCACTTTTGGAAAGCACATATCCGACAGTGAACAGCCTGAACATTTCTGACCTTTTACACGCTTTGGAATAATATCCGCTGCAAGTATCTCACGCATTTTTCCAAGATAGTCGCAAAGCATTTTATCATACTCTGCGCCCTGAGTATCAAAGGGCAATTCTGATCGTCTGCGCACATCTGCATAGTACAGAAAACATCGGCTATTGCAATGAAATACGTTATCCACGCAAAGCTTCTGCGCATAGACTTGTATAGCGTCAGTCTGATTGAACTCCCCTGCTTTGGGTCTGGTGGGTTTATACTCCACAATTTCCACACGGAATGTGCCGTCCAGAGTATCTATATAGTCGCCGCTTTTATCACGGACAAACTCGATACAATCTACAACTCCGAAAATATTGTACTTAGGGTCATCGTTATACACTGACACGTCACTTCGGACGATCTTATGCTTATTTTCAAAGTTGCGCTCGCCGCTGTGGACGTTCTCATGGAGGAGGTTTGCTTTGACGACAAAGGCGTTTTCAGCCCAGTCGTCATTAACTTCTAAAAGAGCAAACCTGCGTGGACAATACATATAATGCTGTATGTCACGGATATTGATAGTTACATCTTCGCTCATCAGAGCTTTTCAATAAGGGTAACGCCCTCAGGCATATCCTTATCTATGGAGATATCATAGTCTGAGTAATGTCTTGGTGTTGTCACGCCGTCTTTGAGCTTAACTGACACCTTGTCAAAGAGGATATGTGCAGGGGCATTGCCCAGGGCGGAGTCATGCTTGAACACGATAAGCTTACGCATACAAAGCTTTCCTCTTGCGGCGCTTCTGTCATGCTCGAACATATTGATGATAGATGTCCAAAGAAGCTCAAGGTCGTCCTCACTAAAGCCTGTTATCTTCTGAGCGAGCATTGCGGAAACATAGCCCTCGCCACGATAGAGAGCATATGGGATTATGCTCTTTTTGCCCATTTCGGTCTCACCGCTCTGCTGTCTGTCTTCTGTTGTTCTTGCCTGTCTTGTGATTGTGATATCCTGAGCAAAAACAGGGTCGATACTTCTTGCAAAGTTGAGCTGTACAGGACCTCTTACAATGCCGCACGGGTCATCGCCTGTACTCATTACTGCACCGAAAGTTCTTACGTCAAAGTAGTTCTGACAGATATAGTCACGAGCCTGCTTAACGTCATCAGGATTCTTGCCTTTCTGCTTTGTGGCAAGACCAAGGGTATTATAAGCTTCGGTGAACTTTGTATTGAGGGCTTTGTCTGCCTTGATAAGGATATTGTAGCCTGCTTCGCCCTCTTTGGTAAGCTCCACAAAGTTTCTTATCTTTCTTTTAAGGCACACGTCTGTAACGATGCCGAGGCTTGTTTCAGGGTCTGTTCTAGGCATATTGCCTGCGTCAGGGTCGCCGTTTGGGTTGCCGTTCTCAACGTCAAAAAGCATTACAAATTCATATCTGTTCTTGATTGCGTTTTCCATAATATTTCGTCCTTTCTTTATTCTTCTGATTTTTTGGTGTAAAGTGCTTTATTCTGCTGTGCATAACCTACAATAAATCTACCCTGATCGTCTAGGGAGAGTGTAGACGGGAATTTGCCGTCAAGTCCGTCAAGTATCTCTCCGCAGAGTTTGTTATAGAATATTGGGCTTGAAAGCTTCTTGATATGGTTTTGTGAAAGCTTATACAGCTTTGGAAAAACTGTTGACGGCTTTGAGCATGCAGAAGCAAAGTATGAGTCCTTAATTGTTCTGTTAAGTCCTCCGCCTGAAGCGTCCTGCTGGATCTTTTCAAGCACTGCGAAAAGTCTTCCGCAGAGATAAGCCTGATTTTTGTTTTCAAGGTCTAATGACATTTTGATCTCCTCCTTATTTTGCTTACGGTTTATGCAGCCTTTTATCAAGCCTGCCCTTGTATCATTGAGTTTTATAAAATGGTTGTTCTCCTCGTCGCTGTCGGTCTTGACCCTTGTTATTACTGTGGAAAGCAGTTCGTCAGGGTATCTTGTACCTTTGAGTATTGCTTCAAAAAGTGCGGCGGTGAGAGGTGACGGAACTTTTTCTTTGGACGATTTTGGTGAGATAAGCTCACGCTTGATACGTTCAATGCTTACTTGATGCTTACCCTCAGTAAACGAGATATCCTGCTGATGTTTGAGTACATTGTCAAATATCTTGCCGAACTTATCGTGGAAGATGAACTTCTGGGATATTCTTGAACTGTTTGGGGTAAAGCCTGCAACGTAAAATTCTACGTTAGGGTCATATGGCATATCGGCTGTCCTGCCCTGTTTAAGCTGGGTCATGACAGTGTTTATGTTTCGGTCAGCTTCGGTCACAACGGTTTTATTTAATTCGTCCTCAAATCCGCTGAACATACCGGCAAACATATTGCATTCTTCTGCATCGTTCTTCTTCATTGCGAAATAGACTATTGTCATATCGTCAAAAGTCTTGTAATGGCTTCTGTCAGCAAGCAGAGAATTAAACGCAGAGGTATACATTTTCATGGCTTTCTCAGAAACATTGCTGTTGTAGGACTGTTTCTTGCCATAGGACTCAAAGGCTTTTTCTTTCATACATATAAGCACACTACCTGTTCCAGAACCTATACCCTTTATTTTATCATGGATACGGGCTTGCGGGAGCTTCTCGCCAAGAATGGAACAGGTGGATAGTTCGGTATCGTCACTGTCGCTGTCGGCGTTAAGCTGGGCGAAGTAACCTTCATAGGCAGCTTTGAATTTGCTGTCATTGTGAAGCTTAGTTTCAGGTGAGCCGTCAAGTCCAAACTCATAGTAGGAGCTTGAATACTCCTTGCCTAGGGCAAGAAGGTGTGGGTTTTGGGTTTCCTGCTCAGGTTTCCATGTACGGATAAAATTAAGATAGGCTTTGCAGATAGGTGAGTCGATATTCTCAAAGAACTTCTCATTCCATTCGCAAAAGCAATTGTGTGATTTTGCCGCTTTGTTGGTAGCGTCTGTAGGGGTCAAAGTTCCTTTATCATAGTTCAGACCGAATATGTAGAGTGGTCTGTGTTCGATCGTGTTTTTGTCTATGCCCGGTTTCTGCGTTCTTACAGGAAGCTGTTCCATTACTGGATCATAGACTGTTTTTGTCTTTTTATTTTTCAGAGGGATAATTCGGGGTACTCTCAAATCGTTTATTGCGGCTATCTTGCCCTCGGGGGTAAGAAGAATTTCAAAGTGTATGGCTTGCTTACAATAGCCTGCAGGAGTTTTATTCTCCTGCAAAGCACTGTAATCGCACAAGGCTTTAATCAGCATTTAATCTCCTCCCTGTATTTTGCAACATCAATAACACCGTCTATCATATGTGGACGGTAGAAAACTGCGTCGGCCTTGTCAGAAAACTTAGGGTCGTTCCAATCATTATTGACAGGCTTGCCTCCGTCCTCAAACTTCATGCCGTAAAGCATAAAGCCAAGGTCTTTATCACCCATATTTTGCGGTGCTATCTGTGTAAGGTCAAAGTCGTCAACAAGTTCAATACTCTTTATTGCAAATTCACGGCAGCCAAGGCATGGCTGTCTGAAATGCTGGCCGTTTCTGAGACGTCTGAGCATTATATTATAATGCTTCTCATCAGATTCGTCGGGGTGGTCTGATTTAAGATAGGTGCGCTCAAACGTGAACTCGATACCGTATTTCACATTTTTCAACACCATTGCCGCACGCTGACTTCGTATCTCCGAGGTGTACATCTCCGCTGAGCCTCCGCCTTTCATTTGCTGTTTCACTGATGATAACAACAGCTTATCTTTGACCTCGTTTCGTCGGATATTGGTAAACTCGATAGGGTTGAACACCACTATTTTGTTTATCTGATAGCGCACGGCAGGCTTCCAATATACTGATTTGATAAGTCCCTCCAGTGCGCTTGGTGTGGGTACGTCGTAACTCACCCTCTCAACTTTCATTTCAGGTCTTGAGAAGCAAGCGTAGTCACCTGTCACGATGGTCTTAAAACCATAGCTCATTTTAGCATCACTCCTTTTAAGCTTATATTAGTATTTGGTACATTACTTTCGCTCTACATATATGATACTCCATTATGAATAAAATGTCAATAGTTTTCATGTATAAAAAAAGTGTCGGATTTTAGGCATATTTCACAATTCTACGTTCAATGGTTTGTGGTATAAAAAAGTTGACTTTTTAAAATAATGTTTGTATAATATACTTGTCTATGCTTTACGCATATGTGAGTTGAAAAATATTCGTATTCGGTACGATATGGAATGCAGCAAGTGGCAGACTGTCTTGGTGGCAGCCTGCCATTTGTTTTAGATGAAATAATCCTGCATTGCGGCTTGGGTGTCCAAACCTGTTTCATTATTATAATAACTTTGATTTTCAAGAATGAATATGCCTGTGCCGTGATCTTTGAGAACACCCTGAGAATAAAGATCCTTGAAAACGTTCATATAGACAGACACTGAATATTTCTGCAATGCTCTTCTTACTGACATATCACCATTACGCAAGGTTTCAACAAGTTTATGGCAAGTCTGGTCGTTAGGATCGTCGATAACGATAGAGATAGTGTCGGCGGAGATGTATTCAAACTGCATTGCATAGCTTCGGAATGGTATGCTGTATGGTAACATTAAGCCTTGGCGGTCGAATGAGTTGCTTTGTTCGTTATATTTCGCAATAGAGTTTTCAGCTATACGGCTTTGGTTGAAATCAAAAATGCCGTCATAGTATTCTTTGATACAATCGTAGGAAGTTATGTCTTGGTACTTTTTCAGCAAACCTTTTGTCTTGTTAATTCGCATGGCAAGGTCGCTTCCCTTGCGGTATGTTTCGTCAATGTCAAAAACGTACACATAGCCCTTGGCATCTTTACCCTCACGATTACATCTGCCCCCTGCCTGCAAAATACTGTCTAATCCTGAAAGCTGGCGGAAAACTGTGTTAAAGTCAAGGTCAACGCCTGCTTCTACAAGTGAAGTTGAAACTACTGTGATATGCTCGCCATTTTCAAGCTTCTTTCTTACTACTTCTATTACACGGCTTCTGTGGGCTGGGGTCATATTGGCGGAAAGGTGATATTTTTCACCTTGAACAAGGTTGTAAAGCTCTGCCGCTGTTTTCTTGGTATTCACAACGATCAGGGCATTTTTACACCGAGAGGCATTTTCTGCAATGGTTTCAAGAGTGGTTTTGCCCATGTCTTTATATTCGCATTTCTTGAAATGCTGAAATTCTGTGCGGTCGGTAACAAGCTTATTATAGTTCACATCAGGCAGGAACTTATCAAAAAGCTTAGAATAATCGGGCATTGTGGCGGAGAGAAAAAGGGCTTCGCTGTTAAGATACTTTGTTATATAGCCCACAGCTTTAAGGCAGGGGCGAAGAAGTTCTGTTGGAATAAGGTGTATTTCATCAAAAACTATCACGCTGTCACGGAGATTGTGGAGCTTTCGCAGAGCTGAGCCTTTATAATGGTATATGGATTGGAAAAATTGCACGCTTGTGGTGATTATAAGTGGTGCGTCCCAATTTTCGCAGGTCCTTTTGAGCTTCTCTGCGGTTTTCTTTTCTTCCTCTGTGTTGCCGTCATAGGAATAGTTTGAATGGTGCTGTAGGACAGGGAGAACATCACGGAACATCTCCTCAAAATCTTTGGCTGTTTGTTCTATAATGCTTGTGTATGGGATAACGTATATGATATGCCTTTTGCCGCTTTCAACGGCTTTTTCAAGGGCTATTTTAAGACTGCAAAGGGTCTTGCCACTGCCTGTTGGCATATCAAGGACGGATATGTGGCTGCCTTTTGTACAATGGTCTATAGCTTGCTTTTGTATACTGCTTCGTGCCTGCTGTAATTTGGTTTCAGAACGCATATTTTTCATGCGCTCATTAAGAATGGAAAGTGCCTTTTCAAAATCACCGCTCATGCCACGTTCAACATTTTTATTGCAAAATATTTCGGTATCGAGAAAATCTGCGTCTGTCAGGCAAGAGAACACATACTTGGTGAAAAAGGCGTAACGCTCGATAAGCTCGGTGGGGTCTTTTGCAGAACGCAGTTCATTGTACGGCGGCGTTCTTTCTTCCTGAGTCAGTGTGGCAAAGTCTATCTCATTGGTGTATGCACTGTAGTCATTATCGCCCGTGTATTCATTTTCTCTTTTTAAAGTGCCGCTAAGGGTCGGGCTGTCAGAATTGTCTGCGACTGTGCCGCCGTCCATAAGTCCTGTGTGGTGTCCTGCGATGCAATACTCCATAAGGGGTGCGAAACAGTCGTTTTTATCTGCAAGATCTTTATACTCTATAGCTCCGCAGGCAGCGTGACTGAATTTTATTTTGTCATCATCAAGACGTTTCTGAAAGTTAAGAGCATACTTACCTATATCGTGATACAGGCTCGCTTTTTTAGCTAAAGGTTTCAGAAAGTCTACTGAAAAGCTCTCCGCCAATTTGCTTACGCCTATAAGGTGGTCTTTTACAGTTTGTCTTTCGCCGTCCTCTCGGGTGTGTGCATAATATTCCATGGTCATTCCTCCCTTTTTAGATATACAAGTTTATCTATGTTTTTATTATACCATACAATTTAATACTTGTGGGGAAAATTTTTGTACAGATCGGAAGAGCG
>OHAT01002780.1_pt1 | contig 12527 bp, 10 predicted proteins | sample 1577141 | NCBI WGS metagenome assembly OHAT01 (sample SAMEA3541578, study PRJEB24748) | human gut metagenome | biome: human gut; feature: human-associated habitat; material: faeces | place: China | collected 2012
GGAGTGCCGTCAGGCAGGAAGGGCATATCCTCTTCCGGCAGAACCCGGGACACCACGCCCTTGTTGCCGTGGCGGCCGGCCATCTTGTCGCCCACGGAGATCTTCCGCTTCTGGGCCACATAGACCCGGACCACTTTGTTGACGCCAGGGGGCAGCTCATCGCCGTTTTCCCGCTTAAAGACCTTCACGTCCACAACGATGCCGCTCTCACCGTGGGGAACCTTCAAAGAGGTATCCCGGACCTCCCTGGCCTTCTCGCCAAAGATGGCCCGCAAGAGCCGCTCCTCCGGAGTGAGCTCGGTCTCTCCCTTGGGGGTGACCTTGCCCACCAGATAGTCGCCGGAGCGAACCTCCGCGCCGATGCGGATGATGCCGTCCTCGTCCAGGTCCTTCAGCGTATCCTCGCCCACGTTGGGGATGTCCCGGGTGATCTCCTCGGGGCCCAGCTTGGTATCCCGGGGTTCGGTCACATGCTCTTCAATGTGAATGGAGGTAAACACGTCCTCCCGGACCAAGCGCTCGTTCAGGAGAATGGCGTCCTCATAATTATAGCCCTCCCAGGTGACGAAGCCGATGAGCACATTCTTGCCCAGGGCAATTTCCCCCTGGGAGCAGGCCGGACCATCTGCAATGATCTGCTCCGGCTCCACCCGCTGGCCCACCTCCACGATGGGCCGCTGATTCACGCAGGTGCCCTGGTTGGAGCGGGTGAACTTGGTGAGCTTGTGGGTGACGGTTTCACCGTCGTCATACTTCACGGTGATGTTCGTGGCGGAGACGGCGGTCACCTCACCGGCGCCCTTGGCCTTGATGCAGACCTCGGAGTCTACGGCGCACTTGTGCTCGATGCCCGTGGCCACAATGGGAGCTTCGGTCACCATGAGGGGCACAGCCTGGCGCTGCATGTTGGCGCCCATGAGGGCCCGGTTGGCGTCGTCGTTCTGCAGGAAGGGAATGAAGGCTGTGGCCACGGAGCACATCATCTTGGGAGACACATCAATGTAATCGATGGTGTTCCGGTCCACTTCAATAATCTCGTTGCGGTGGCGGCAAGTGATACGGGCATTGGCCAGGCAGCCGTTTTCGTCCAGGCGCTCATTGGCCTGGGCCACATAGTAGTCGTCTTCCACATCTGCGGTCATATACTGTACCGTATCGGTGACGAAGCCCGTCTCCTTGTCCACCTTCCGGAAGGGAGCCTCCACAAAGCCGTACTCGTTGACCTGGGCAAAGGAGGCCAGGTAGTTGATGAGGCCGATGTTGGGACCTTCCGGCGTCTCAATGGGGCACATCCGGCCGTAATGGCTGTAGTGCACGTCCCGGACGTCAAAGGATGCCCGCTCCCGGCTCAGGCCGCCGGGGCCCAGAGCGGAAACACGGCGCTTATGGGTGAGCTCCGCCAGGGGGTTGTTCTGGTCCATGAACTGAGACAGGGGGGAAGAACCGAAGAACTCCCGGATCACCGCCGTCACAGGCCGGATGTTAATGAGGCTCTGGGGGGTGACAGAGTCCAGATCCTGGACGGTCATCCGCTCCCGGATCACCCGCTCTAGGCGGGTAAAGCCCACCCGCAGCTGGTTCTGAAGCAGCTCGCCCACGCAGCGCAGACGGCGGTTGCCCAGGTGGTCAATGTCGTCGGTGGTGCCCACACCGGCAGCCACGCAGCACAGGTAGTTGATGGAGGCCAAAATGTCATCTGCAATGATATGCTTGGGGATCAGGTCGTCCCGCCGCTGAGCAATGGCCTCAGCCCAGCCGCCCTCGGGAACGGTATCCAGCAGCTCCCGCAGGACGGAGAAGCGGACCTTCTCGTTGATGCCGTACTCCTTGGGGTCAAAGGAGACAAACCGGGACATGTCCACCATGTCGTTGGAGAACACCTTCAGGGTCCGTCCCCCCTCCAGGACCAGAACGGCCTGGTTCACCCCATGGGCAGAAAGCTCCTTGGCCTGGGCCCGGGTGAGGGTCTCGCCGGGCATAGCCAGAATCTCACCGGTGAGGGGATCGGCAATGGGCTCCGCCAGGACCTGCCCGGACAGCCGGGACCAGATGTCCATCTTCTTGTTGAACTTGTACCGGCCCACCTTGGACACATCATAGCGCCGGGCGTCAAAGAACAGGGTGTCCATATAGGCCTCGGCATTTTCCACTGTGGGAGGCTCGCCGGGGCGCAGGCGGCGGTAAATCTCCAGGAGGCTCTCCTCCCGGGTCTTGCAGGTGTCCTTCTCCAGGGTGGCGTTGATGAGGGGATCCTCGCCAAAAAGCTCTTTGATCTTGGCGTCGGTGTCCACACCCATGGCCCGGATCAGGCAGGTAATGGGCAGCTTCCGGTTCTTGTCGATGCGGACGTAAAACACGCCCTGGTTGTCGGTCTCATATTCCAGCCATGCGCCCCGGTAGGGAATCACAGTGGTGGTGTAGGTGTGCTGATCCGCCTTGTCCACCTCGTGGCCGTAGTACATCCCGGGCGAGCGGACAATCTGGGAGACGATAACACGCTCGCCGCCGTTGATGACGAAGGTGCCGCCGTTTGTCATAATGGGGAAGTCCCCCATGAAGATCTCCTGCTCCTTGATCTCGTCGGTCTCCGTGTTGCGCAGGCGCACCCGAACCTTGATGGGGCGAGCGTAGGTGGCATCCCGCTCCACGCACTCCTCCACAGTATACTTGGGCTGATCCCGCATGGAGAAATCCAGGAAGGACAGCTCCAGCTTCCCGCTGAAGTCCGTGATCGTGCCCACATCCCGGAAGACCTCCTGTAGGCCCTCGTCCAGGAACCACTGGTAGGAGTCCTTCTGGATCTTCAGAAGATTTGGCATTTCCAGGATTTCCTGATATTTGGCATAGCTCTTACGCATAGTCTTGCCAAACAGCTGATCCTTGACCATTGCCATTTACGTCATCACAGCCTTTCTTTCGGCAAAATGCCGGAATATTGTGTATGTTTCATTGATACGTCTGGGCCCGTTGTCTCTTTTTCCTTTTCCAGGACTTGACACAAACCCGCCGCTGTGGTACTATGTGTCTACAGGATGGGGAGATAGGCAGTGCATACCACCACAGCATGGACAGTTATGATAGCACATTTTCCCCCCTTTGTCAATATTTCGTAACCAAAAAGCTCAGTTTTGCCGTTCTGCACAAAGGAACGGCCTTTCTTTTTATATTTTTCTCTACACGGAAACTGGCAGGAGGCGCTCCCATGGACCGGGAAACATATACCATTGAAGACGTTGCGCAAATGACCGGTCTATCCAGCCGGACCATCCGCACCTACCGAAAAATGGGCCTTTTAGAAGGAGCCCTACAGGGCAACACCTGGACCTTCACCCCAGAGCAGGTGGGAAAGCTTCTGAATGAGCCTTATGTGCAAGGGGCCATAGAAGCAAAGCGGAACGCCATTTGGACCGGCTTTCTCCAGGACACCGGGAAGCAGGTTCCCAGTCTCTGCACAACGGCAGACTTCCCCGCCACAGACGCCCAAGGGGCAAACGCACTGCTGGACCGGCTCCTGGAGCAGCTCCCAGCAGGCGTGCGGATGAACTACTGCTATGACCACCGCCGGAACCTCGTTCGAATCTACCTGTCCGGCCCAAAAGATCTGATTCTGCCGGTTCTTACGGCTCTGTAATGCAACCCCGAACAGAGCCCGGAGACGGCAAAATGCCAATGGGGTGCAGAGACCGGCCCTTCAGCGTTGCCGTATCATACCCTCCCTGCACCATAGAGGGCATCAAAATGGTAAAATATGGCGGAAACCTCCTCCCAGGGGCTGGCCCATGTGTCCTCCCAGCAGAAACACCGTGCGGTTCCCTCCCAGTCTTCGGCGAATTCGGAATGCCTACCACGGGCGGACACATGGGGCCGCCCCTACGATCAGATCCCAACATCGTGCAGGAACGGATTCTGCAGCCTTGGCGTAGAACACCGTCCCTTCTGGCCTTATAAAATTCTCGCAAACTGGGCCTTTCTTTCATGCCAGGTGTCATTAAAATACAAGGCAGAAAGAAAGTAACAGGAGTGAGAATGAATGTCTCATGTCAAAATCCGCAAGCTGGTGCTGGCTGCTCTCTTTGCCGCCCTGTGCACCGTCATGACGCTGGTGATTCAGATCCCATCCCCCATGCAGGGCTACGTCAACCTGGGTGACTGCGCCGTGCTGCTCTCCGCCTGGGTGTTGGGCCCTGTCTACGGCGGGGTCGCCGCAGGCACCGGCTCCATGCTGGCCGACCTGTTTTCCGGATATGCCCACTATGCCCCGGGTACCTTCCTGATTAAGCTGTGTATGGCTGTGGCCGCCGCGCTGATTTTCCGCTTTCTCCGCAATCGCCCCGCATCCAAGCTCCTGCTGGCTCAAGGGGCAAGCGGCCTCGTGGCGGAGGCTGTCATGGTGGCAGGATACTTCGGCTATTCCTGCTTGTGGCTGGGCAAGGGTCTGGCTGCTGCCGCTTCTATCCCGGGCAACGTCGTACAAGGCGCCCTTGGCCTCGTCACGGCCACTGCGATTTATGTCCTTTTAAACCGCAGCTCCGCGCTGGCCCGTATTTGATCTCCATCCGAACCGCGCTCGCAAGCTCCGGCCCCTTCCTTTTGAAAAAGTCCCCCTTTTTCCAATTGCAGCCCTCCCCTTCCCCGTGATACCATGGTGGAAAAGGAGGGCTTTTTTATGCTACAAACAGCCTATTATGGAGTCGCCAACCGGCTGGAACGTATAGACTTTCCGTCCATCTGGCCCGGCTTTTCCTCCGGGTCTTTCGCCTTGTTCCAGGAGAAACTGGCCTGCCTTAGCGGACAGCTGGTCCCCCGTCCCCCGGAATTTCGCGGCAACACCTCCATCTTGTGGCAGGGCAGCCCCCTGGCCATCTGGAACCTGGAGCAGGAAATGGATCTGGACCAGCTCGCTTCCTACCTGGTCCATGAGCTGTTCCATGCCCATCAACTTGCCTCCGGGGAAACCCGCTTTCCCCAGGACATTCGCCTGGCCCTCTCCCCTGCGCCCTTGCCCAGCCTGGCCTCCCGGCTGCAGGAGGGGCGGCTTCTGGCTCAGGCGGCGTCCGCCGGACCGGAAGCCGCCCAGGCGCACCTAACCGATTTCTGCGCCCTGCGGCGGCAACGGCAGGAGCGCCCGGAGTGCCTCCAGGAGTGCCTGGTGGAGACGGTGGAGGGTACCGCCGAATTTGTTGGGCTTCAGGCCCTTCGGGCGCTGTCCCCGGAGAAATATCAGAGGGAGCTGGACCGGTACCGGGCCTTGCTGCAGCAACCCGGCCCCCTGCTGACGGACGCCCGGCGCATGGCGTACTACACCGGCGCCCTGACCCTGCTGTCCGCCCGGAGGGCTGGATTGGACCTGCGCCATCCCCTACCTGGGCAAAGCCAGCCTCTCTTCTCCTTCCTGAACCGTCTACTTCCCTCCGTTCCACCTCCCCCCTTGTCCTCCGAAGCCCTGGAGGAGGCCGCCGCCCTGGCAGAACAAGAGGACCGGACCCACCACCAGGCCGTAGCCCGATTCCTGGAGCAAACCCCGCGGTACCGGGCGGGCCCCTTCCGCATCTGCGGCTATGATCCCATGAACCAGTTTGCCGTAGACGGGAAGCTGTTCTGCACCCATTTTCTGGCATTACAGGACCCCAACACCGGCTCCATTCTCTCCCTCCCCGGCCAAAGCCTCCTGATCCTGACCCCCGGCAGCACCGAACTGGCGGAAGGCGTATACCACCGGTAGCCCAGAGCCACTATCGGGGCGCAATGCAATTCCCCCCGCATCCATGGGCCTGAAATCTGTAGGGTGCAGCCTCCTGAAGGCACCCTATGCTGTTCTCCACTGCCTGAGATGGCATTGCCCTTGGGGCAGTAGAGAGAATCGTTTATCAGAGCCCCATCCTCAGCGCAACCACTCGGATTTCAGTCTTTCCATTTAAGCGCCTGTCCGCACCCTTTGAGTGACAGCCTTTGCCTCTTCTTTTTTGAGAACCTTGCCATAAGACACCACTTTTCCGTCTACCACCAGCGCCGGGGTAGTCATGACTCCGTAGGCGGCAATCTGTGTGAAATCCGTCACATGGTCAATGGATGTGTCCATTCCCAACTCCGTCAAAGCGGCCCGAACCGCATCCTCCAAAGCGTTCCTTCTTTCTGACCATAAGTCTGTAACTCATCATTGACAAATCTGCACTCGCTGCCCGGTCCCAGAGCAACCGCATTTGCGTGCGCCACAAGTTATTATAAAATGCCTCTGTCAATAGGCAATTGGACCTTTGCAAAAAACGGAAGACGCAACGCACGATGCTGCTGTTTCTCACTGGCGCGACCGCACCTTTGGCTTCCCGGGGGAAGACAAGGGTGCGGCCATAACCGGACTTTTGTACTCCTTCAAAACTGGGTTTACGGTTTACCTTCCACAGCGTCTCTGGTCAGAACTCACAAAATGGGTGCTATGGTTTTGTGCAATAAGACGGATTGCGTAGAAAATCCCTGGTTTTCAAGTAAGTTTTTCTATGTACTTTTATCTAGGAAGCCAGTAAAGTATACACATGCGGAACACCCGCAACTATAAAACATATGGAGGTTCGTTTGAAATGAAGATGAAGAAAATTCTGGCCCTGGTTATGGCGCTGGTTCTGGTTCTGTCTCTGGCTGCCTGCCAGAACAGCTCCGGCAGCACCACCGGCGGCGACTCCGAGAAAAAGAGCATCGGCATCTGCATCTACAAATTTGACGACAACTTTATGACCACCTATCGGAAGAACCTGGAAGACTCCCTGAAGGCCAAGGGCTACGATGTCACCATCGTAGACGGCAACAACGACCAGGCCAAGCAAACCGAGCAGATCAACACCTTCATCAGCCAGGGTGTGGACGCGCTCATCATTAACCCCGTGATGACCACTGCCGCCGACGCCATTGTGAATCAGGTAAAGGCCGCTGGCATCCCCACTGTGTTCATCAACCGGGAGCCCACCGCAGAAATCATGCAGCTCTGGGACAAGATCGCATACGTGGGCTGCGACGCCGCTCAGTCCGGCACCTTCCAGGGTGAACTGATCCTGGAAACCGCCAACAAGGGCGATATCAACGGTGACGGCGTCATCTCCTACATCATGATCCAGGGCGACCCCGAAAACATCGATGCACAGCTGCGGACCCAGTACTCCGTAAAGGCTCTCACTGACGCTGGCATGGAGGTCAAAGAGCTGGACCTGCAGCGGGGCGACTGGGACCAGAACAAGGGGCAGGAAATCTGCCAGAACGACCTGACCAAGTACGGCGCTGAGGTAGAAGTTGTCTTCTGCAACAACGATGCCATGGCGCTGGGCGCTCTGCAGGCCATTGAGGCTGCCAACCGCGTAGTTGGCCAGGACATCTATCTGGTAGGCGTGGACGCCCTGTCCGATGCCCTCACCCAGGTAAAGGCCGGCAAGATGACCGGCACCGTTCTGAACGACGCCGCCAGCCAGGCTGCCAAAGCCATTGAGGTCATGGAGATGCTCCTGAATGGCCAGGCTGTGGAAAAGCAGTACTATGTGGACTATGTGAAGGTCACCCAGACCAACGTAGACGAGTTCATGAACTAATTCACTGACCTGGAGGAGGTGCGTGTGCTCCAAGCCCACACACCTCCTCCTCATTCCAGCCCCGATGCTCCGGCGGCAAAAAATCTAGGTACTTAGGGGGGCCTTTCATGGCGGAATACCGTTTGGAAATGCGTGATGTGTGCAAATCCTTTCCCGGCGTCAAAGCACTGGATCACGCACAGTTGAAACTGAAGCCGGGCACTGTGCACGCTCTCATGGGAGAGAACGGCGCAGGAAAGTCCACACTGATGAAGTGCATGTTCGGCATTTATAAAATGGACGAGGGCGAAATTTACTACGAGGGCGAAAAGGTCTACATCAAAGATCCCCTGGACGCTCTGAAGCGAGGCATTGCCATGGTGCATCAGGAGCTGCAGCCCATCCCCGAGCGCAGCGTGGCAGAGAACATCTTCGTGGGCCGCTACCCCATGCGGAGCATCCTGGTAGACCACGAGAAAATGTATGAAAAGGCGGCCCAGGTCCTGAAGGAGGTCCATTTGAACTACGACCCCCGGGCCAAGCTGAAGACTCTATCCGTGTCGCAAATGCAGCTGGTGGAAATCGCCAAGGCAGTTTCCGCAGATTGTAAGGTCCTGATTCTGGACGAGCCCACCTCTTCTCTCACCGCTGCAGAGGTGGAAGCGCTCTTTACCATCGTGGATGAACTTCGGGCAAAGGGCGTCTCCATCGTATACATTTCCCACAAAATGGATGAGATTCTCAGAATCTCCGACGAAGTCACCATCATGCGCGACGGGCAGTATATCGGCACCTGGGCAGCCAAGGAGTTGACCACCGATATGATCATCACCAAAATGGTGGGCCGGGAGCTGACCAATCTGTTTCCCACGCGGTGCAACACCCCCGGCGAAGTGGTCTTTGAAGTCAAGAATTTCACCTCCATCAATCCCCGCTCCTTCCGGGATGTGAGCTTCCAGCTCCGCAAGGGAGAGATCCTGGGTGTCGGCGGACTGGTAGGCGCCCAGCGCACCGAGCTGATGGAAGGTCTCTTTGGCATCCGTGCCCACCAGAGTGGAAAAATCTACTACAAAGGCAAGGAGTTGCGGATCAACAAACCCCGGGATGCCATTTCCAACGGCCTGTGCCTTTTGACAGAGGACCGGCGGGCCACGGGCATCATGGGCGTCCTGTCCGTGGAAGACAATGTGGCCATTTCCTCCCTGAGCAAATACTTAAGCGCCGGCATTTTCATTAATAACCGGAAGGTGGACCAGCTGGTAAAGGACAATGTGGCCAAGCTGTCCATCAAAACTCCCTCGGGCAAGACCCAGATTCAGTCCCTGTCCGGCGGCAACCAACAAAAGGTGCTCATTGCCCGCTGGCTGGCCAACGACCCGGATATCTTCATTCTGGACGAGCCCACCCGCGGCATTGACGTGGGCGCCAAATACGAAATTTACTGCATCATTGCCGATCTGGCAGCACAGGGGAAGAGCGTCATTATGATCTCTTCGGAAATGAGTGAGCTCATCGGCATGTCTGACCGGGTAATGGTCATGTGTGACGGCAGAGTCACCGGTTTCATCGACGGTCAAAAAGCCACCCAGGAGTCCATCCTGGAGCTGGCCACACAGTTTGCATAAGAGGAGGCCCTGGGAACATGGCAAATAAAACACAACAAACAAGCGGCAATGTCACTGTGCCGGAGCACGCCCGGAAGGCGCTGCAGGCCCGGGAGGTAGGCAACTTTCTGTCCAACTACGCCATCATTATCATCATCTCCATTATGGTTTTGGCAGTCGGTTTCTCCAAGCCCAATTTCTGGACCCTGGACAACGGCAAAAATTTGATCATCAACATCGCTCCCCGGTTTATCATCGCTGCCGGTGTTTCCGGCTGTCTCATCACCAAGGGCACGGACCTGTCCGCCGGCCGTCTGGTGGGGTTGAGCGCCTGCGTGGCTGCTACAGTCCTCCAGGAGGTGGGATATGGCGCACGGTTCTTCCCCAATATGCCGGATCTGCCTGTCATTGTGGGTCTCTTGATCGCTGTAGCCATTACGGCCCTCTTCGGTATGATCAACGGTATGGTCATTGCCTGGCTGAAGGTTCCTCCCTTTATAGCCACCCTGGGCATGCAGACCATCGTCTACGGCATTTGCCAGATTTACACCGGCAACGATCCCCAGGGCGGCTTGAAGGACTCCTACAAGGCTGTGGCCAACGGCTCTCTCTTTGGGGTCATTCCCTACCTGTTCCTCTTTGCCCTGGTCGTCGGCGTTTTCATGTGGCTGCTGTATAATAAGACCCGGCACGGCAAGTATATGTACGCCATCGGCGGCAATGAAAACGCGGCAGCAGTCGCTGGCGTCAACGTTCCGGCCACCCTCATCCGGATTTACACCCTGGCCGGCGCGCTCTACGGCCTGGCCGGCTTCCTCCTGGGCGCCAAGGCCGGCGGCGCTTCCACTGCTACAGGCTTCGGATATGAGCTGGAAGCCATTGCCGCCTGTACCATTGGCGGCGTATCCACCAACGGCGGCGTGGGCACCGTCCCCGGCATCCTGCTTGGCGTTCTGGTATTCGAGGTCCTGAAAATCTGCCTGCAATACATGCAGGTCAATCCCGCCTACACTTACATCGCCCAGGGCATCGTCATCGTCGTGGCCGTGGCTCTGGACCTGCGGAAATACCTGGCGAAAAAGTAACGCTTCCTAAAAGGGTCTGTTGCAAAATAGCTTTCTGTCAAATTGTCCCTAATATTTTAGCGGGAGAATACACAAATTTCCGTGTTTTCTCCCGCTATCTTCAACTTTTAGAAAGGGATCTGTTGCAAAAAGCGCATTTTGCAGCAGACCTCTTTTTTACTCAGACCGGCTGAATCTGGCACCGGGCCTCCGGCCAGCATTCTGCTGCCGCTGCCTGGATTGTCTCCAAATCCGCCGGACTCAGCTCCGCCAGGGGCGAGACACGCAAGCTCCGTCCGGTTCGCTTCCACCGGGCCACCACCTGCCCCCGGAGCAGAACTGCGGGATTTACGATCCCAGCCAGGCTAAAGATCCCACGGAGGCACTGGGGTGGTAAGCAGGGATTCTCCCTTTTCTCGTAGCTCAGCAGAAGCGGGTCGAATCCCGCCAAAAAGAGGCATTCCGGGATGGCCGCCGTCCGGCTGTCCCCCAGGTCATAGTAAATCCGTCCTCCGCAAGTCACTTCCTTAAGGTCCAAGCCCTGCATCCGCCGTTTCAGCTCCCTCTGAGCTGCTCCCAGGAAGTAGGCTGCGTCCCGCAGACTGGCAGGGCCGCAGTATGTAAAATACCGGCGAAGTATTTCCCGCCAGGCTTCCTCCTCCCCCATCGGTGTAAAGGGAGGCGCCAGGCGAAAGGCCTTCTCCTCCTGAACCAGGTGGACAATCTTCCCCGCCTCCGCCAGGGCCCGGATGGTTCCGCCCCAAGGCTGGAACACGCTCTCCTCCTCACGGTCTGTAAGCCCCTTGCTCCGGCAAGCCTGGCGCAGCGCCTCCCGGGTAGCCGGTCCCCCGGTCAGTGTATCCAAGATGAGGGAGGCAAAGTAGTCTTTCCGCTCCCTGGTGATCCATCCATCCGCCTCCAGGGTATCACAGGGGCGCAGAGCATGGCGACGTCCCTCATGGAGGTACAGGGGCAGATCCTCCTCCCGAAACACGTGAATCGTCCCCCGCAGGGTCCAGCTTTTCACCAGTCCCCGGTTCCACTCCGATCCGCCGCATCCCCGGATGGCCAGGGCATGGCGGCTGTTGGAAAGGAACTGAGCCTGAATTCCGTTTAAATCCCGGCAAATCTCCTCCCCCGGCGCAGGGTTCGTCAAATGCTGGCGGTACAACCGGAGGGCGATCAGCTCCTGCTCCGTCATGGCAGCTCCGGCCTCCGCTTTCCGGCGTAGACCTCCCGGTACAGCCGTTCCGCCGCCTGTCGGGCCTCCTGATCCGTGAGCGGGGCAGGCCTGGACATGAGCAGCAGGGGCAATGCCGGGCCATCCCCGTGGAGGCAGGGCATTTGATAGGGGTATGCATTCAGGCAGAAGCCGTTTCGCTCATAAAACCCAATTCTTCTGCGCTGCATATCTCCCTCTGGAGGCTCCACCTCCAGGAGCATCGGCTTTTTCCAATGTTCCCACACATATTCCAGCATTCTGGCCCCAATTCCCCGGCCTCGAAGGCCGGCATCCACGGCAAAGTTCTCCAAAAACATCAGTCCCTCCAGGTTCCATAGCATGAGTAGGCCCTGCACCCGGTCTTCTTCTTCCAAAGTCAGCAGCTCCAGGCTGGTTTTACCCAGAAGCTGCCGCACCTCCTCCATGTCCCGGCGCTCCTCCGCTGGAAACGCCTCCTCCAGCAGGGCCTCCACACCGGCCCCCACAGCAGGTGATAGCTCCTGCCACTGGCGGTATACTCGGAATTCCATGTTTCCCTTCCACCTTTCACAACATGTGCCACCATTATAACAAATAGACGGCGGCTTTTCTACCCCAAAGCATCGCGCATTCATGGCAGCAGCATTTCCCAACCCTTTACACCCTGGCTGTCTCGTGGTACAATGGCCAAAAAAACGGGGAGGGAGTCTCTTGCTTCATGTATATCCGCCCTTTTACAAGGACTTTCATTGCACCGCCTCAGCCTGTCCGGACAACTGCTGTGTAGGCTGGGAGGTGGTGGTGGACGATGCCGCCGCCGGCTTTTATAACCGCCTGCCCGGTCCCTTGGGGGACGCGCTGCGGCAATCCATGACCATAGACAGAGACGGGGACCGGATCATCGCCATGACCGGCGGCCACTGCCCCTTCTGGACCGAGGACCACCTGTGCCGCCTGGAGCTGGAGCTGGGACCGGAGGCTCCCTGCGCCACCTGCCGGAAGTTTCCCCGGCTTGCGGATAGGAATGAAACCTGCGCCCAAACGAGTGGCGAGAATAGGGCCCATAATGAAGCCTCTTGATTCAATACCTACAACTTTTGTGATACCT
>OHAT01002785.1_pt1 | contig 12514 bp, 10 predicted proteins | sample 1577141 | NCBI WGS metagenome assembly OHAT01 (sample SAMEA3541578, study PRJEB24748) | human gut metagenome | biome: human gut; feature: human-associated habitat; material: faeces | place: China | collected 2012
ATTTTACTCTTTGCTGACACAGTTTAATTTACATCCTCCATCTTCAGGTGTGTCCGAAGCATCTTTTTTACTTGGAAGAATGCCTAAAATCTTCTGTTTTTCTTCCAGGTGACTGGCGTACAGTCCGTCGATGATACCGTCGGCAAGTCCGATTACAGGTACATAAATATGCGTAGCATGAATAATGTCTGCAATGGTCAGGAATATATTGCCAGCCGGAACGATTACGTCAGCCCGGTCGGGTTTGAGCTGGTATTTTTCCATTCGTTCTTCTACAGATAGCTTGTTCAGGCTTTCATGCAGTTTGTGCAGCACTTCCACCGTAATTCGCTGCTTTTTCTTGTCTTTCTTTTCGGCCAGACGATAAAGTTTGTTGATGTTTCCACCCGAACCGATGATGTTCGTACCGGGATAAGAAATAGCCAGTTCCTGCATATCCTTTTTCAACCGTTCCCATTCAGTTTCCTTTACGGCATTGTTCAGAATACGTACTGTACCGATGTTGTACGAACGGCTGCATACGAGTTCTCCTTGTGAAAGCAAGTTGATTTCGGTACTACCTCCACCTACATCCACATACATATAGTTTCCGTTACGGTCTTCCATGCATTCAATGTGGTTGTTGTATATCATCTTGGCTTCTTCCTGTCCGTCAATGATTTCAATGCGGATTCCCGTTTTCTTTTTGATGCGTTTGATAATATCTTTTCCGTTCTTTGCATCACGCATGGCAGAAGTGGCACATGCACGGTAGTCTTCCACATCGTAGATTTTCATCAGGTGATGGAACACTTTCATCAGACGGAGCATGTTCTTTTCCTTGGTTTCGGAAATTTTCCCCATCGCAAATACGTCAAATCCCAGACGCAGAGGGACACGCAATAGAAGCACTTTTGAAAAGAAAACCTTTCCTTGTTCGTCTTCTTCTACACATTTGATGAGCAATCTTACTGCATTCGAACCAATATCAATGGCTCCATAGTACGTCTTGCAGTCTTTTAGCATATTGTCCATAATATCACATTTAAGTTATTGTTCATTTTCGGCCAGGTAATAATTGTAGAGCGCTTCCTGTGAGCGGAAAGGAGCTTCTTCCGTTTCTTCACTCCAGAACAGATTGTCGCCTGCACCGTCTACTATACGTCCCTGCAGGGTATCCTTCAGGCCGTATTCTACAATGCGTTTCATTTCTCCCTTGATGGCCGGATCGTAGACCGGAGTAATCACTTCGATGCGGTGATCCAGGTTGCGAGGCATCCAGTCGGCAGAACCTAAGTATATCTTTTCTTCTCCTCCGTTGGCAAAGATGAAAATGCGTGAATGTTCCAGATAGCGGTCGATGATGCCATGAATCCGGATGTGCGTGCTGACATCGGGTACATTGGTAATCAGTGAACAGTTGCCACGTACTACCAGGTCAATATCTACGCCTGCTTCCGAAGCTTCGTACAGTTTTTCTACCATAATCGGGTCGGTGATGTGATTGATCTTTATCTTGATGTAAGCAGGTTTTCCGGCTTTCTTGTTCTTTATTTCATTGTTGATTAATGTCACAAACTTGTTTTTCATCTCATTAGGTGAAACAAGCAGCTCCTTGAACCGTATCTGAGTGTAAGGACGCTCAATGAATTCGAACACCTGATTTACATCCTTCACGATTTTGGGATAAGCTGTCATCAACATGCAGTCTGTGTACATCTTGGCGTTTCCTTCGTGGAAGTTTCCGGTACTGATACAAGCAATATCCGGTCCGCTTTTCATTTCAATGTGCGTAATCTTGGAGTGAACCTTCAAGCCTTCTACACCGAAAATCACCTTGATGCCGGCATCCTGCATTTTCTTTGACCAGTTGATGTTGGACGCTTCGTCGAAACGAGCCAGCAATTCAATGACTACGGTTACCTTCTTTCCGTTGCGGGCAGCTCCGATAAGAGCTTTTACTACCTTTGATTCTTTAGCCAGACGGTAAAGCGTAATTTTAATGCTTGTAACTTGCTTGCTGACAGCTGCTTCCTGAAGCACACGGATGAAGGAGTCGAAATTATGATAAGGCACGTGGATAAAGCGGTCTTTCTCCTGAATCTTTTTCAACAGACTCTCTGGCCCGTCGAGTTCTTTTTTCAGGATAGGAGGCCATTTCGGGTATTTCAAGTTGCTGTGTCCACAATCCGGGAATTTCATTAAGTCCTTGTGATTCTGGTAACGTCCGCTTTCGATTACTGTGTCCAGGCTGTCGAGTTCAAGTTTTTTCAACACCCTTTTCAACAGGTCTTTCGGCATGTTGTTATCATAGATTACGCGAAGAGGTTCTCCTTTTTTACGGCTCTTTACCCCTTTTGAAATCTTTTGAAGTGTACCGGTGCGCAGGTCGTTGTCAATTTCCATTTCTGCGTCGCGGGTAAACTTAAAGGCATAGGCTTCGTATTTGTCGTATCCCAGTCCTTCGAACACCAGCGGAAGACAGCAGCGGATGACGTCGTCCAAATACATCAGATAACTTTTATTTTCATGATCCGGTAGTTGCACAAAACGTCCGCAAATATTTACCGGGAGTTCCAGAAAAGCATAGTCCGCCATCGGCTTGTTGCCGTTCTTGCTTACCTTTACGGCCAGGTAGATATTTTCATCGTTTTCGTAATCCAATAACTTAACAGCTGAGAACCATACGGGCACAATAAGTCCATTCAGCTTTTCTTTATAGAAAGACTGGATGAACTGTAGCTGTTCGGGAGTAACCTCCGAATTGGATACCAGATAAATATTTTCTTTTTTCAGATCCTCTGTCACACTGCTTACAGCTTCTTCGTAATCCTTTACGTAACGTGCGTTCAGTTTTCCGATTTGCTTAAGCAGTTTTTTTGCTTTTTCTCTTTCCTTGGCAGCCGATTTATCCATGCACTCAGCAATGCGGCTTTGAGAAGCTACTCTGACACGGAAAAATTCATCCAGGTTGTTGGAATAGATGCCAAGAAAGGCCATTCGTTCCAGCAATGGCACATGACTTCGGGTTGCTTCCTGCAGGATTCTGCGGTTAAAGTACATCCAACTGATGTCTCTTTCCAAATAAGGCTTTTCTTTTTTTCTATTTCTTGTTACCATAAAATCACTTTTTTTGCAAAGAAAATGATTTTATGTTACAATATGATTTCAGAACGATTATTTAGATTTTTTTACACAAACTCCTCTACCAGATACATTCCTTGCAGGGTATTTTGCGGAGCAAATCGCTCTATTTCATTCAATATGATGTATTCTGCAGATTTCACCCATTCCACAAACAGGCGGTTTGGTTTGTAGTTTTGAGAAAAACGCAGCAAGTTACTCAAGTTAAAATTGTGGTCGATGATACCTGCTCCGTTCTGCATGGCATCGAAAGCATTACACTCTTGTTCAATATGTGCCGGTACCATCAGGATGGGTTTTCCTAAATACATGGCTTCGCATACCGATTCAAATCCTGCCGTGCTGGCGTATGCCTTGCAACCTGCCATCTGGCGAAGAAACTCTATATCGTCAAGTTGATAGAAAGAAAGTGTGGAGTCTATTTTTTTCACAGGTTCTTCTTCCCAGTGGTCCCAGAAAAAGCGGAGAGGGGTATCCGGATGTTTTTTATGCCAGTTCAGAATATTTTCAGAGAATCCCGCATTCAGCATATACCCATGGATGTAGTCGCCTGGTTTGCTTTCCTGCTGCAATACATCTTGTCGCAACAAAGGAGGAACCACACTGATGTGCTGATGATTGTCTTCTGGCATGGAGCGGAAGGAGAGGGCCAGTTTTTGTGAAGCTCCCAATGCAGTCAGTCGTGTAAAGAAATTCAGGAAAAACAGGCTGCATTTGTTCTTTTTGGGTAATTTGAATTGGTTGTGAAGGAACAGGTACTGATGACCGATACAGATTTGAGGTACTGCCGGACGGAAAAAGAAATAAGTCAGTCCGGTCAATAATTCATAGAAGTTGATGACCAGTTCGGCACCGGTTTCTTTGATATGCCGGTTAATATAGCATATACTTTCTGCATATTCCGGTACTTTCAACAAGTTATATAAGATGCTTCGTGTCAGGTTTACCCGTTTGTTGGCGTGGGTAGGCAGGAAATTGGGGCTGATAAACTGTTTGACAGGAGCCTGGATGTTCCGTATAAAAAATCCCGGAAGCCGTCTGGATTCACTTTTTCCGACGAGCACTTCTACCACCTCGTGTCCGTTGCTTCTAAGCAGTCTTTCCATTGAAATGGCTTGTGTGAGGTGTCCTCTTCCTTCTCCCTGAACGATAAATAAGATTTTCATGATGCGATAGGTATTAGCGGTATGACATTGTTTTCTTCAGGTTTCGTAGCCTGCTGTTCCAATTCGGTGTAATAGATTACTTTCCATTCCCCGTTTTCGTCTTCAGTAAGTGCCGACATGGTTTCTACCCAGTCGCCTGAGTTCAGGTAGTGTATCTGGTCAATCATGCGGTTTTCCGGGTGATGGATATGACCGCAGATAACCCCTTCGCACTGACGGTTCTTCGCGAATTCTACCAGTACGTTTTCAAAATCAGAAATATAGGATACGGCAGATTTTACTTTCTGCTTGATGGCCTGTGAAAGTGAATAATAAGGTTTTCCTTTTCTTACGCGATAGCGGTTGTATTGGCTGTTGAGCCACAGCAGGAGCGTATAGCCTATATCTCCCAATTTAGCCAGCCATTTCATGCTGGTAGTTACCTTATCGAACACATCGCCGTGTGTTACGAAATAATGCTTTCCATTGCTTTCCAGTATGTAATCTTTTGTAATGGTCAGGTTGGCGAATTGCAGGGGAGCAAGATTGTCAAGAAAATCGTCATGATTGCCGCGGATATAAATGATTTCCGTGCCGTGTTTTTCCATCATTTTCATGATGATTTTAAAAAAGTGCGTGTGTTCCGCTTTCCATTTGCTGATGCCGGATTTCTGTAGATGCCATCCGTCGATGATGTCACCGTTCAGAATCAGTCGTCCGCAGTCTACTCTACTAAGAAAATCGCTGATTTGGTTTACTTTCGAATGAGTAGTTCCCAAATGAATGTCCGACACCACAATGGTCCGGTAATAAGGTCTTTCTTTCATGCTTCATGTTTTTCTTAACGCTGTACAAAAGAAGGGAATGTATATTACAAGAGTGTGACTGTCAAATGAATAACTTGTTTCAACAAGCGAGAAGACGGAGCAAGAAGAAAGCCATTCCTGCGTCCCACAGAAATGGCTTTTGAGAAATGACTAAATATCGGCAATTTACTTACAATGTGCGTTTTTTCAATATAGTATCAGGCTATATCTTCCATGTAGAAAATAGAATTGAATTCATTATAGAATTCTTCTGCCGCGGTTTCCAGATTTTCCAGTGCTTCTTCTTCAGTTTCACCGTATGCAAAGCATTGTTCATGATTGCACAGGTAAGCGTAATATTCACCGTCGGGCGTACATTCTACTACATATTTGTCTGCAACTGTTTCCATAATAATCTCCTTTTTTAAAGTCTGCCCAAAGGTCAGTGTTTTTTATTACAGAAAAGTTGCTATGTAGTTACGTTTACATGAAGTTGTGTATCTGTATTACAGGTTACAAAATAATGAAACGAAGAAAGGCACGCTGAGGTTAATCAGAATACCATGCAGGATGGCCAGCGGAATAGCATCTTTTCCGGAGTATTTGGTGATGGCGGCCAGCAGAATGTCGGAAGAGCCAATGCCTGCTGCTGAAATGGGGGCCAGACGTCCAAAATATTTCCGGATGAAAGGTGCACCGACCAGTGCGGTCATTTCACGGAAAATATTGGCCAGCAAGGCAATTGTTCCTAATTCCGTGGCTACTTGCAGTCCCATGCTCGGTGTCTTGAGTTGTGTGATGAGGACGGATGAAATGGAATAATACGCAAATCCACTGCCTACTGCCATGCAGTCGAACACACTCCACTGGCTCAAAATAAAGCCGGCGATGGCAGAGAAAAGAAATGTGCCTGATACTGTGGCAATGGGGACGAGCAGCATCTTGAAATTAAATTGCGCGACAAATCCTTTTAAATCTTGATTACCTCCTAAGTTCATTCCTAACAGGAGCATCAATACATAAAGTACTTTTACTGACATTTCATGAATGTCGAATCCGATGGTATAAAAATAGCCGATGAGGCATCCCATCAGGAAAAATATCAGAATCAAAAGACTACCCTTCACGGTTTGCTCCTTTCTTAAAGAAAAAGTGAGACACAAGTAGAGCGGCTACAGAGCTTCCCAACAGACTCAGCATGGAGATGATGGCTGCCTGTTGGCAGAAATAACTCAGGTTGCCAATGATGAGTTTGTTTGTTCCGATAGACAGTCCCAAAATAAAAAGTAACAGACAAACTACGATTTGTATCAGTACGGGTATCTTATGAATGCTTTGTTTACGGCGCAAAGGATAGCCTATAAGGACTCCTACAGCCATTATAGAAATAAAAGTGAACATGAAAATTGTTGATTATAAAATGAAACATAGAAAGTTTTTCTCTCACCAGGAATCCTTTCTATGGCACGTTTGTAAAGTTAAATGACCGGATAGACCAGATAATTTTCATACTATACTTTCAAATTATAAGTTTTTGTGTGGTTGAAATCGGGCGCGAAGGTATAATTTTTCTCTGAAAGTCAGAAATTTTATGCAATAAAAAACTTTATGTATAATAAATAGGTAATATTATGTGTGTTTTAGTTTTAAGTTGTTTCTTTTTGTATGGTTTTAAATTAGTAGAAATAAGGATGGAAGTATAATTATATATGGCTTATCCTGATAATTTCTATTTTATTGCTAAAGTTGGTTGGTCTTCTGTTAAATTGAAATCCATTAGGGAAAGAATGTGGAATATAAAGTGTTTTTGTGTGAAAATATTGGGGCTGAAGTGTAAAATCTATGTTCTTGAGTTGAAAACATAAAGGTGATGATATTACTTGAAAATCATTTGTATCTCTTTTTGTATCTACTGTATTTTTTAAGTTTATGCGAAAATTTTGTTTGCATCAAATTATAATAAAACCAGGATATTAATATGGATTTTGTTTGTTTTTTTATATTAAATAACTAAATTTGTTTTTGTGATTTTCATTTCTTATCTATTATTTTAAATCGTATTACAGATGGAAACAAAGCAGAAGTTTTTGCAGTTACAATTTTGTATGCTGCTTGTAGTGTGTACGTTATTGCCCGATTGGGGATCGTTAGTGGGGTCATTAATTGGTATGCCAGACTTTGACATTCCAGTGTTCTGTTGCCAAATTGTTGGAATTGTGGGAGGTGGATTAGCACTTTATTCGTTTTATAAGGCATTAGGGAAAGAATTACCTGTACCTTTTTTAGGGATAGCAGGTGGTGGACTTTTTATTGCTTTACTGACTTTGATTCCTAGTACACCTATGTGGCTGGATTATGTAAGCCTGATAGCTTTATTGATAGCTGTATTTATGGCGAAAGGAAGTCTTGGTATTCAATGGAATAATCCAGGAAGTCAAGGGGCTTATTTTATTTTGTTAGCTATTTTGCTGCATGTGTATGACAGTATTGGGGATAATACATTGACGGCTATAGCTGCTTTATTAGGATTGATTCTTTATTTGGTAGGATTGGGTAAGCTAAAAGCAAATCTTGATACAGATGGAGCTAAGGGAGCTTCTCGTTTGAAAATTGCTGTTATCTTGGGAATTGTAGCTGTGGTATTTGGTTGGATTCCATTATTGGGAGGCATTATTGCCGGTATTTTATTGATAATTGGTTTTATTTTCGAGTTCTTAGGTTACGGTTCAATGAAACAGTCGGCTTCATTAGGAGCAGATGGCCAAAAAGGAGCTGGATATTTACGTAACAGTATGATTGTTTTATTGGTGGGAGCTTTTATTGATCTATTTCCTTTGACAGGACTTATAGTGGGACTTATTTCATTAGTAGCACTTTGGCTTGTATTTAAAGGTTGGAATCTTATTCTTTTAGGAATGGAGGTTGAAAAGGAAGCTGAAATCGAAAATTGATAAATATTTAGATAGAAAAAGAAAAGCCCTAAGAGATTCTCTTAGGGCTTTTCTTTGATTGGTTGTTGGACTACCAGGATTCGAACCTGGACAAACAGAACCAAAACCTGTTGTGCTACCATTACACCATAGTCCAATCATTATGTGCTTTCCTTGGAAAGCGGTGCAAAGATACGTTTTTCTATCTATATAGTCCAAATATTTTCGCACTTTTTTTTGCTACAATATGCAAATGCTTATCTTTGTAAACCTAATTAAAAGATTTCGATACGATGAAAAAACTTCTAGCTTGCATTGCGCTGGGCTGCATAGCAACAGCGAACAGTTACGCAGGAACTCCACTCTGGATGCGTGACGTGCAGATTTCCCCGGATGGGAAGGAAATCGTTTTTTGTTATAAAGGGGATATTTATAAGGTGCCCGCCAAAGGAGGCACTGCCACCCAACTCACCACACAGAGTTCTTACGAATGTACACCTATATGGTCGCCCGATGGAAAAGAGATAGCTTTCGCCAGTGACCGGAACGGAAATTTCGATGTATTTGTAATGCCTGCCGACGGCGGACCGGCAAAACGGCTCACCACTCATTCGGCAACGGAATTGCCTTCCGCTTTTACCCCGGACGGGAAATACATACTTTTCTCCGCTGCTATTCAAGACCCTGCCAACAGTGCCTTGTTTCCCACATCGGCCATGACCGAGCTATATAAAGTGTCGACCAAGGGAGGACGAACCGAACAGGTGTTGGGAACTCCTGCCGAGGCTGTATGTTTTGATAAAACCGGAAAAACCTTGCTTTATCAAGACAGAAAAGGTTTTGAAGATGAATGGCGCAAACATCATACCTCTTCCATCACCAGAGATGTGTGGATGTATGACACGCAAAGCAAGAAACATACCAACCTTACCCGGCATGCAGGTGAAGACCGGAATCCGGTTCTCTCACCGGACAATCAGACTGTCTATTTCCTGAGCGAACGTGACGGGGGAAGTTTCAATGTATATTCGTTCCCGCTCAATGCCCCACAATCCGTCAATCCCGTGACAAGTTTCAAGACCCATCCGGTTCGTTTCCTTTCTATGGGCAGCAACGGAACTTTGTGCTATACTTATGATGGCGAAATCTATACCCAACAAGGAAATGCCGCCCCGCAAAAAGTAAAAATAAACCTGATACGTGACGATCAGGACAAAGTAGCCGACTTAAGTTTTACCAAGGGCGCTACTTCGGCCACGGTGTCACCCGATGGAAAACAGGTTGCATTCATCGTACGCGGAGAAGTCTTTGTCACTTCGGCTGATTACACTACTACCAAACAGATTACCCACACCCCGGCACGCGAAGTAGGGGTAACCTTTGCACCCGATAACCGCACACTGGCATACGCCAGCGAGAGAAACGGTAATTGGGAATTGTATCTGGCTAAAATAGCACGCAAGGAAGAAACCAACTTCCCGAATGCCACTCTTATCGAAGAGGAAGTATTGCTGCCGTCCGCCAAGGTGGAGCGCGCCTATCCCCGGTTTTCACCGGACGGCAAGGAACTTGCCTTTATCGAAGACCGTAACCGCTTGATGGTGATGAATCTCGATACAAAAAAAGTACGCCAGGTGACAGACGGTTCCACATGGTATAGCACCGGAGGAGGCTTTGATTATGCCTGGTCGCCCGATGGCAAATGGTTTACATTGGAGTTTATCGGAAACAAGCATGACCCATATTCGGATATCGGCTTAGTCAATGCACAGGGAGGAGATATCATTAATATCACTAACAGCGGTTACACCAGCGGTTCGCCCCGTTGGGTGCTCGACGGCAATGCGATCCTGTTCATCACCGAACGCTATGGCATGCGCAATCACGCTTCATGGGGGTCATTGAACGATGTCATGCTGGTATTCCTCAATCAGGATGCATACGACAAGTTCCGCTTGAGCAAAGAAGACTACGAGTTGCAGAAAGAACTGGAAAAGGAACAGGATAAGACCAAAGAAGACGAATCGAAGAAAGATAAGCAAAAAGATAAGGATAAAAAGGAAAATACCAAAGAAGAGAAAGTAAAGGATATTGTGGTCGAACTGAAGAATATGGAAGACCGCATTGTGCGCCTCACTCCCAACTCCTCGAACTTAAGCAGCGCCATCATCTCCAAAGACGGTGAGAAGCTTTATTATCTTTCTGCTTTTGAAGGCGGATTCGACCTTTGGAAACTGGACCTCAGAAAAAAGGATACCAAGTTGCTCCACAAAATGAATACCGGCTGGACAAACATGGAAATGGATAAGGAAGGAAAAGAAATCTTTGTTTTGGGCGGAAGCACCATGCAGAAGATGAATGCCGCTTCCGAAACATTAAAGCCCATAAGCTATAAGGCAGATATGACGATGGACTTGGCAGCCGAACGCGAATATATGTTCAATCATGTCTATAAACAGCATCAGAAGCGTTTCTACAATCTCAATATGCATGGAATAGACTGGGATGCCATGAGTGCCGCTTATCGCAAATTCCTGCCGCATATCAGCAATAACTATGATTTTGCCGAGATGCTGAGCGAATGGTTGGGCGAACTCAATGTGTCACACACCGGAGGACGTTATTATTCCAATCTAAAGGGAGATGCCACAGCCAACCTGGGACTGCTGTACGACTGGAGCTATGACGGCAAGGGGTTGCTCATTTCCGAAGTGGTGGAAAAAGGACCGTTCGACCATGCCTGCTCCAAAGTAAAAGCCGGAGATATTGTAGAGAAAATAAACGGAAAAGAAATTACTGCCGAAGCAGACTATGCGGCACTCTTCAATAATTTAAGCCGGAAGAAGACGCTGGTATCTCTCTATAATCCTCAGACCAAAGAACGCTGGGAAGAAGTAGTGATGCCTATCAGCAACGGTGCATTCAACGAACTGCTCTACACACGCTGGGTGAAACAGCGTGCCGCCGATGTGGATAAATGGTCCGGCGGACGTTTAGGTTATGTACATATCCAGTCGATGGGTGATGACAGTTTCCGTTCTGTTTACTCGGACATCTTGGGTAAATACAATGATCGCGAAGGAATTGTCATCGACACTCGCTTCAATGGCGGAGGCCGCTTGCACGAGGATATAGAGATACTATTCAGCGGTAAGAAGTATTTCACTCAGGTGGTACGTGGACGTGAAGCATGTGATATGCCGAGTCGTCGTTGGAACAAACCGTCCATCATGCTGCAATGCGAAGCCAATTATAGTAATGCACACGGTACTCCGTGGGTTTACAGTCATCAAAAACTGGGCAAACTGGTGGGTATGCCTGTACCGGGCACCATGACGAGTGTATCGTGGGAAACGCTTCAAGACCCTTCATTGGTATTCGGTATCCCTATCATCGGTTATCAATTGCCGGACGGAAGTTATCTGGAGAATACACAGTTGGAACCGGATATCAAGGTAGCCAATGCACCGGAGACAGTTGTTCAGGGCGAAGATACCCAGTTGAAAGTGGCTGTGGATGAACTGCTGAAGGAGATAGACGGGAAATAAAGTGCGAATATGAAGTTATAAAAAAGTGGAAGGAGAGAATGTGTATGTTCTCTCCTTCCGTTCTTATATCTATCACAAAGAATCTCTCTTTCCTTATTTGGCAATCACCAGATAATAATTCTTCTTTCCGCGTTGAACCAACAGGTATTTTTCATCCAGCAGGTCGGCAGTAGTGATTACCTGGTCAAAGGCATTTAATTTCTCTTTATTCAGCGAAACGCCTCCACCTTGAACCAGCTTACGCATCTCACCTTTTGAAGCGAAGACAGCAGCGTTATCGACGAATAAATCTACCGCTTTCACACCTTCTGCCAATGCATCACGTGATACCTCAAACCGGGGAACACCTTCGAATACGGCCAGCAACGTGTCTTCATCCAGTTTCTTCAATGCCTCCGAAGTAGCATTACCAAACAGAATGCCTGATGCCTCGACAGCCGCATTGTAGTCTTCTTCCGAGTGAACCATAACAGTCACTTCCTTGGCCAGACGCTTCTGCAATACACGCAAATGTGGAGCTTCGGCATGTTCTGCCGTCAATGCTTCCACTTCTTCCTGACTCAGTGAAGTAAAGATTTTGATGTAGCGGGCAGCGTCCTCATCACTTACATTCAACCAGAACTGGTAGAATTTGTAAGGAGAAGTATAACGGGGATCCAACCAGATGTTACCTGATTCAGTCTTACCGAACTTGCCACCATCGGCCTTTGTAATCAACGGACAAGTCAAAGCAAATACTTCGCCACCGTTGGTACGGCGGATCAACTCGGCACCGGTAGTAATGTTACCCCACTGGTCTGAGCCACCCATCTGAAGTTTACAGCCTTTTGTTTCGTATAAGTGCAGGAAGTCATAACCCTGCAACAGCTGGTAAGTAAATTCTGTAAATGACAAACCGTCACGGGCTTCACCGTTCAAACGTTTCTGTACAGAATCCTTAGCCATCATATAGTTCACTGTGA
>OHAT01002786.1_pt1 | contig 12511 bp, 9 predicted proteins | sample 1577141 | NCBI WGS metagenome assembly OHAT01 (sample SAMEA3541578, study PRJEB24748) | human gut metagenome | biome: human gut; feature: human-associated habitat; material: faeces | place: China | collected 2012
CCCGGCTGTGCCGGGGGCCGCTTTTCAGCCATGCGCACCGGCTCTTGGTCGGAGCGCATATTTTTATTGTTCCTGCTCGGCCTTGTATGCCATGGCCTCCTTCTGGTAGTCCAGCGCCGCCTGCCGCAGCTCGGCAATGGCGGCCTCGTCCAGCTGGCCTTTGATCTTGGCGGGGGAGCCGAAGGCCAAAGACCCGTCCGGTATCTCCACGTTCTGCGGTACCAGCGCCCCCGCGCCGATCAGGCAGTTGCTGCCGACCTTCGCGCCGTTCAGCACGATGGCGCCCATGCCGATGAGGGTGTTGTCACCCACGGTGCACCCATGGAGAATAGCCCCGTGGCCCACCGTTACGTTTTCGCCCACCGTCACCGGATGGTCGTAGTCCACGTGCACCACACAGTTGTCCTGGATATTCGTGCCCGCACCGATGGTGATCGGCGCCCGGTCGCCCCGCAGCACCGCGCCGAAGAACACGCTGCTGTTGGCGCCCAGGGTCACGCTGCCCCGGACGGTGGCGTTGTCCGCCACAAAGGCGGAGGGATGGATGACAGGTTTTTTCATGGCTGCACCTCGCAAAAGTTTTTCTGCATTGTATCACAACTTTCCGGGAAAATCGACAGTCACGGTAAAATTTGTGCTTACATTTTTCGTCAGAATATGTTATACTGATGTCAGGTAATGGTGAGCAAAAGGGGAACGCATGGTCGTGTGCCATGTGCCTTTTTGTGTATATATGTGTATGTATGTTGCGGATAAGGAGCGTGTGTGATGTTTGCAGCGGGTGATCTGGTGGTATACGGCGGCGAGGGCGTCTGCCGGGTGGAGTCCATAGGGCCCTCCGGCCTGGCCTATGACGACGGCGGCAGGGTCTATTACCATCTCTCTCCCCTGTACCGCGGCGGCACGGTCATGACACCGGTGGACACCGGTGTTCTCATGCGCCCCATCATCAGCCGCGCCCATGCGCTGGAGCTGATCGCCGCGCTGCCGGTCCTGCCGGAGCAGAAGCCCGCCGAGCGCGGTATGCGTGCTGCCAAGGATTTCTACCACCAGCTGGTGCTCCGCTGTGACTGCGCCGAGCTGGCCGCCATGATCCACGGTATCTGCCGCAAGCGGGCGTGGGCCCTGCGCCATGGTAAGAAGGTCAGCCAGATGGATGAGCGCTATCTCAAGCGGGCTGAGGACCAGCTCTACGGCGAGCTGGCCGCGGCACTGGATATGCCCCGGGATCAGATGATCCCCTATATCCGCCAGACCTGGGCCAAGTGGCCCGAGCAGCTGCCCAAGCAGGGGCAGGAGGAGCCGGCGGAGGCTGCTGAAGTGGAATAAGCGGACAGGGACGGCGGGAGCCGTCCCTGTTTTAACAGCAACTCGTATCAAACATTTGGGGCGGAAAGGGTGTATTCTGTTCACAGCGAGAGAAGGGAGCAAGCCTATGTACGAATGGCAGCAGCTGATCCAGACCGTCGTCAATGAGATGGACGACGCCATTATGCGCCGGGACGATCAGGCGTTGACACTGCGGGCGCTGGCGGCACGTCTGCACTATTCTGAGTACCACGCCACCCATAAATTCCGCGAGATCGCGGGTATGTCCCTGCGTACCTACCTGCACCAGCGGCGCCTGGCCTTTGCCCTGAAGGAGGTGCGCGATACCGACCGGCCTTTGTTGGACATCGCGCTGGACTACGGCTTTTCCGGGCAGGAGGCCTTTACCCACGCCTTCAAGGCGCTCTACGGCGTTACCCCCGGTGTTTACCGCCGCCGGCCCCGCCCCGTAGTGCTCCGCACCCGCATCCATCCCTTCGATCGCTATATCTTTGGATTGGGAGAGATCGGTATGGTCAAAAGTGAACAGGGCGTCAAGACGTATTTCTATTTTGTGCCGGGGCAGTACTTCAAGTATATCCGGCCCATCAGACGGGAGAAATAAGAAAACAGGGCAGCCCGTTGGGCTGCCCTGCTTTTCAGATCAAGAATTCCGCAGGGACGTCGTGGGAGGAAAACAGCAGCGGCGACAGTGTTCTGGCGTAGGCCCCGGTGTTCCCCACGGCCACAAGATCTCCCACCGCCAGCGCCGGACCGGTGAAGTTCTTAGCCAGCACGTCCGCGGCGCAGCAGAGGTTTCCTGCGATGTCTACGGTCTCGGTGATGCCGGTATCCTCCGCAGGCAGGGCGGTGATGGGGAAGGCGGTCTCGCCGGTAAACAGAGGCTCCTGAGGCGCAAGGGGGCCTTCTCCGGCGGCGTTACGCAGCATGGCGGCAAGAGAGGGCTTCTGGAAGCCGTTGAGACAGTTTTCTACGATGACATAGGTGGTGCCGTGGGACGTCTTTTTGTCTACCACAGGCAGATAGTACGTTCCCGCCTGCGCTGTCAGAAACCGCCCGGACTCCACCAGCAGCCGTGCGCGGAGGGTACGGGCGTTTTCCTCTGCCACGGCCTGCGTACATTGCTTCAAGGTGCTCATGTTCAGCGGCGGTTGGCACGCCGGGTCGTAAACGATGCCTACTCCGCCGCCGAAGTTGATATACTCGATGGCACAGTCCAGAATATCGCGGACGCGGAGGGCCAGCGCGAAGCAGTTTTTGTAGTAGCGGGCGAGAGTGTCCGCGGAGAGGTTCTGGGAGCGCAGGTGGACATGGAGGCCGCAGACGGCTATCGGCAGCGTTTGCAGCAGAGTTTTCAGTGCCGGGAGGTCGGACTCGTCGATGCCGAACTTGGATGTCCCGCCCGCACCGCCGTCCATACTGAAAGCGGGGTTCACGCGCAGGCCGATGGCCTTTGTCTCGCCGCGTGCAGCGGCCATAGCGGCGATTCGCCGCACCTCGCCGATAGAATCGGCGATCAGATGGCAGTTATCCCACGCGGCGGCCAGTGCACGATCGCTTTTGCCGGCTGCGGAGAAGTAGATATCCTCTTGTGCGATCCCGCATTCCGCGGCCAGGCGGACCTCACCCGCACTGGCCGCATCCGCGCCGATGCCAAGCGCCGCAAGGTGCCGTATTACCGGTGGGAAGGGGTTGGCCTTCACGGAGAACAGAATATCAAAGCCGGGGAAGGTCCTGTGGAGAGTCTCTGCCTGTGCGGTAAGGATCTCGCGGGAGTAAATGTAGCAGGGCGCGTGCTGACGCGCCAAGGCGAGGGCATTTTCGCTCATGGGGCACCATCCTTTCGTATACTGTTGATGTCAGTATAGCATAGGGTGGAGGGGAAAGGCAAAACATTCCTTGCACGCCGACGTGAAGTGTGCTACAATACGGCGTGGATATGCGGGCGTGGTGGAATTGGTAGACTCGATGGATTTAGGTTCCATTGCCAACAGGCGTGCGGGTTCGAGTCCCGCCGCCCGCACCAAAAAGGGAAAGACACATACTCAATGTGCCTCTCCCTTTTTGGTATGATGAACAGGAGGCGGCTCTATGAAACGAATAGCGTCCATACAGGACATCTCCTGTCTGGGGCGGTGCTCGCTGACGGTGGCGCTGCCGGTGATCTCCGCCATGGGGGTGGAGTGCGCCATCGTGCCCACGGCGGTGCTCAGCGCCCACACGGCGTTTCCGGGCTTTGTCAGCCGGGATCTCAGCGACCAGCTGCCGGCCATCGCCGATCACTGGCGGTCCCAGCAGGTGCATTTTGACGCGCTCTATACCGGTTACATCGCCTCCGCGCCCCAGGTGCAGCAGGTGATGGACTTTTTCGACGCGGTGAAGAGCCCGGATACGCTGCTGATCGTGGACCCGGCCATGGCGGACCACGGGAAGCTGTACAGCGGGTTTGACGGCGCTTTCCCGGCGGCGATGGCCCGCCTGACGGCTCGGGCGGACGTGGCGCTGCCCAATATCACGGAGGCCTGTCTGCTGACCGGTACGCCGTACCGGGAGGAGGTGGACGAGGGCTTTGCCCGTGAGCTGTTGCGGGGAGTGGCTGCGCTGGGGGCGAAGAAGGTGATCCTCACCGGGGTGTCCTTTGCGCCGGATAAGCTGGGCGCTATGGGCTATGACAGCGGCGCGGGGACGTATTTCACCTGTCTTGGTCCGCGGAACCCGGCCTCCTTCCACGGCACGGGGGATATCTTCGCCGCCGTTGTCACCGGCGGGCTCATGCGGGGCATGACGCTGGAGCAGGCGGCTTCGCTGGCGGTGGAATTTGTACTTGCCTGTATCGACGCCACGGCACGGGACCCACAGGCCGGGTGGTACGGCGTGGAGTTTGAAAAGGCGCTGCCGCTGCTGTGCGAACGGGTGCGGGAGCTGCCGGAAAACTGAAAAGAAAACAGCCCTGCGGCGCTGCCGCAGGGCTGCTGTGCATTTATTCGGGGTCGCCGTCCGCGTGCTCCGTCGGTTTGTCTTCGGCGGGGGTGCCTTCCGGGTCCTTATCCTCCGGCTTCTCATCGTAGTCCGGCATGGGGATGGGCTCGGACACGATGTTGATGTGCCTGGCGGGAGCCTCGATGGTCTCCGGCACGCTGGGCCGGAAGGCGGGCTGGCTGCTCTTGCTGGCGCCGTAGTTGTCCACGGTCTCCGGGTCGCGGCCCTCGATGATGGCCATCATCTCCTGGCCGGTGATCGTCTCCTTCTTCAGCAGATAGGCGGCGATCTTATCCAGCAGCTCCCGGTTCTCCCGAAGGATCTGCTTGGCCTCCTCGTGGCACTGGCGCAGGATCTTGATGGTCTCGCGGTCGGCTGCGGCGTAGGTCTCCTGGGCGCAGGTCATAGAGTAGCCGCCGTCCAGATACTGGCTCTGGACGCTGCCCAGGGCCATCATGTCGAACTCGTCGCACATACCGAAGCGTGCCACCAGGTTCCGGGCCATCTCCGTGGCGCGCTCGATGTCGTTGGCGGCGCCGGAGGTCATGGTGTTGCACACCACCTCCTCGCTGGAGCGTCCGGCCAGCAGGGTACGGATCTCGGTCAGAATGTCCTCGCGGGACATGAGGAACTTTTCCTCCTCCGGCAGGTGCAGGGTGTAGCCCAGCGCACCCTGGGTATGGGGTACGATGGTGATCTTGCTGACGGGCTGGGCATTCTTCTGCTTGGCCGCCACCAGCGCGTGACCCACCTCGTGGTAAGCGATGATGCGCTTTTCCGCCTCGGTGATGACGGTGCCCTTTTTCTCGCTGCCGGCGATGACCAGCTCAAAGGACACCAGCAGATCGTCCTGATTTACGGCCCGGCGGCCCTTACGCACGGCGCGCAGGGCGGCCTCGTTTACCAGGTTGGCCAGGTCGGCGCCCACGCAGCCGGCGGTGGCCTGGGCGATCTTTTCCAGGTTCACGTCCTCGGCCAGGCGGATATTGCGGGTGTGGACCTGCAAGGTGGCCAGACGGCCGGCCAGGTTGGGCCGGTCCACGGTGATGCGCCGGTCGAAGCGGCCGGGGCGCAGCAGCGCCTTGTCCAGTACCTCGGGGCGGTTGGTGGCGCCCAGCACGATGACGCCCTTGCTGGGGTCAAAGCCGTCCAGCTCGGCCAGCAGCTGGTTCAGCGTCTGCTCGCGCTCATCGTTGCCGCCAAAGCGGCTGCCGTCCCGGGATTTACCGATGGTGTCGATCTCATCGATGAAGATAATGCAGGGAGCGACCTTGGCGGCCTCCTTGAACAGGTCGCGGACGCGGCTGGCGCCCACGCCCACGAACATCTCCACAAAGTCGGAACCGGAGATGGAGAAGAAGGGGACGCCGGCCTCGCCGGCCACAGCCTTGGCCAGCAGGGTCTTGCCGGTACCGGGGGAGCCCACCAGCAGCGCGCCCTTAGGCAGCTTGGCGCCGATGGCGGTGTATTTGCCGGGATTGTGCAGGAAGTCGATGATCTCCTCCAGCGACTCCTTGGCCTCGTCCTGACCGGCCACATCCTTGAAGGTGACGCCGGTGGACTTCTCCATGTAGACCTTGGCGTTGGCCTTGCCCACACTGCCGATGCCGCCGAAGCCGCCGCCTCCGGATTTGCTCATCAGACGCATGACCAGCATGAACGCGCCCACGATGAAGATGGTGGGCAGGATATACTGGATCATGATCATCAGGAAGGGGCTCATCTCGGCCTTGTAGAAGCCGGTATAGGCCACATTGTGCTCCTCCAGCAGGGGGAGCAGATCGGCGTTGGAGAGGTACACGGTGTACAGCGTCAGGCCGGAGTCCTTGGACTGGGTGTAGGTTTTTGTCTCCGTCTTGCTGCCGGAGGTGACCTCCTCGGTGAAGACGTAGCCGTCCACGGGGGTGACGTAGATGGTGCTGTCCTTGAACAGGATCTCCTTCACCTGATCCTTTTCGATCATGGAGATCATGTCGCTGTATTTGATCTCGTGACTGGTGCTCTTGTTGGCGGCGTTGTTGTTGTAGGCGTTGAAATACTGGAACGCCACCGTCAGCACCAGTGCCCACACGATCAGCGTGAGAACGCCGCGGAAACCGCCGTTTTTGCCGTTCTTGCCGCCGCGGTTGTTATTGTTGCTGCTGTTGTTATTGGCCATATATTTATCCTCCGTTTGACTTGTGAGGGGAATATAATTTCTAATCAGTATACCACACCTGCCCGAAAGTCTCAAGGCAAAGGCAGAGGGTTTTCCTGTAAAATTTCTATGAATGTGCCTTTATATTGACGAAAGGATGTGGTATACTGGTGACAATTATATGGATCGCGAGGTATGCCCCATGAGAGAGATAAAGGACACCGAGAACAGACGGCCGCTGCCCGACGCCGAGGCGGACGGCATCATCGAGGGCCGCAACGCGGTCATCGAGGCCCTGCGGACGGAGACGGCCATCGACAAGATCTACATCGCCAAGGGCGAGACGGATAAGACGCTGGGGCACATCGCCTCCAAGGCCCGCGCCGCGGGCATCGTGGTGGTGGATGCCGACCGGCGGAAGCTGGACGCCATGAGCCGCACCCATGCCCACCAGGGGGTCATCGCTCTGGCGGCCGTGCGGGAATACGCCACGGTGGAGCAGATCCTGCAGTCCGCCGCCGACAGGGGCGAGGCGCCGCTGCTGGTGGTGTGCGACGAGATATCCGACCCCCACAACCTGGGCGCGATCCTGCGTACCGCCGAGTGTGCCGGGGCCCATGGGGTCATCATCCCCAAGCGGCGCAGCGCCGGGCTGACGGCCATCGTGGCAAAGACCTCCGCCGGCGCGGTGAGTTATATCCCGGTGGCGCGGGTGCCCAACATTCCGGCGCTGCTGAAGGACCTGAAAAAGCAGGGCGTGTGGGTGTTCGGTACGGCGGCGGACGGGAATACCACGCTGTACAATGCCGATTTGAAGGGGCCGGCGGCCATTGTCATCGGCTCCGAGGGGACGGGCATGACCCGCCTGGCGGCGGAGAATTGCGATTTTCTGGTGAGCATCCCCATGAAAGGAAAGATATCCTCACTGAACGCCAGCGCGGCGGCGGCCATACTGCTGTACGAGGCTGTGCGGCAGCGGGGATAACGGAAAGCGACGCGGAACAGGACGAAAACAGGAAAGAACAGCATGAGAAGGCGACGGGACGAGGAACTATACGGCGCGTTCGACGAGCAGGAGGACGAGCTTTCACTGGAGGCCATCCTTGCCGAGTACGGCAAGGGTGGGCGTCAGCCTGTCCTGGAGGAGCCGTCGGAGGGGCCTCCGTCCCAGCCGGAGCCCGTTCCTGAACCGGAGCCTATTCCGGAGCCGGAACCGGTCCAGAAAGAGGAGCGGGTCCCGGGACCGGAATACGAGTCCCCCGCGCCGGATCGGGTGGCGTTGAAGGATATCATGTCCCAGACGGTGGACGCGGTGCTGGAGGACGAGGACGATGGCGTCATCGCCCAGCCGGTGCCCCTGCGGGAGCGCTTTGCGGCACTGCTGGAGAGGCTTCGCCGTCCGGCAGCGGAGCAGAAGCGCCGTCCGGCTTTTCAGGACACCGAGCAGCTGTTCGACGAGCCGGAGGAGGAACCGGAGCCGGAGGAACCACCGGAGCCGGAGCCCCTGCCGGAGGATGTGCTGCGGGATGCCAAGCGCCGGTGCAGCCGACTACGCGGCGGACTGATATGGGGGATGCTCCCGGCGCTGGCACTGGTGGCCGCGGCGGTGCTGCAGGAGCTGGAAAAGCTGCCGTCGGCATGGCTGGACGAGTCGCTGCTGCGGTGCGCCGCCCTGGGGGCGGGGCTGCTGCTGACGGCACTGGCCTGTATGCCGGTGTGGAAGCAGGCCGTGTCGCTGCTGCGTGAGGGAAAGGCGGGCTGTGAGCTGTGCGCCGCTGTCGCCGTGCTGACGCAGCTGATCTGCTGTGTGTGCGGCGTGGTCACGGGCAGTACCCGGGCCACACCCTATGCCGCCGCCGGCACGCTGCTGATCCTGGCCTGCCAGTGGGGTTTGTACCTGGAGGCATCGGCGCTGCGGAACGCCTATCACCTGCTGGTGCTCAACGGCACCGTGCCCTATGTGGCGTCGGTGACGGCGGCGGGCGTATGCAGGCAGCAGGGGACGGCAGAGGGCTTTTACCGCCTGTGCAGCAAGCCCGATCCGGCGCGGAGATGGCAGAATTACGCCCTGCCGCTGGTGCTGGCCACGGCGGCGGTGCTGTCCGGCGTGGTGTGCTTTTCCGGCGGGAATATGAGCGATTTCCCCTGGGTGCTGACGGCGCTGACCACCGCCGGCGCGGGGCTGGGGATTCCCCTCAGCGGGGCCCTGCCCATGTACTATCTGTCCCGGCGGCTGAGCCGCAGCGGCTGCGCCGCCGCAGGCTATGCCGGGGCGAAGGCGGTCAGCCGGCCGCGGCGGCTGGTGCTGACGGACGACGATCTGTTCCCGGCGGGAACGGTGACACTGAACGGCTATAAGGTCTTCGGCGAGGAGCGCAGCCGCGCGGTGTCCTACGCCGCGTCGGTGGCCAGAGCGGCGGACAGCAGCCTGACGCCGCTGCTGGAGCGCCAGCTCACCGCCGAGGGCGGCTTCCGCCTGCCGGTGGAGTGGGTGAACTACTGCGAGGAGGGCGGCGTGGAGGCCAATATCCGGGGCGAAACGGTGCTCATGGGCAGCGCGTACTTTATGAAAAAGCGCAAGGTGGCCCTGCCCCGGGATATGAAGCTGTCTACCGGCGTGTTTCTGGCGGTAGACGGGGCGCTGACAGCGGTGTTTGCCGTGAAATATCAGCCCTCCCGCAACGCGGAATGGGCCCTGCGGACGCTGAAGCGGTTTCACATCGTGCCGGTGCTGGCCGTGCGAAGCGGCAACGTGACACCGGGGCTGATCAAGCGGAAATTCGGCGTGGACGCCAAGCCGGTGTATCCGGACGTATCCACGCGGCTGGCGCTGGCCCAGCTGGCGGAGCAGCAGGGCGAGCAGCCCTGCGTGGCCATCTGCCGGGAGGGGCTTATGCCGCTGGTGGAGTCTGTGGCCGGGAGCCGCCGGGCGGTGAAGGCTGTACGGACCGCCACCCTCCTTAGCTATATCGGCGCGGCGGCAGGCGTGGCGCTGGCCTACTATCTCACCTCTGTGGGCAATTTTGCCCTGCTGACGCCCATTGCCATGGTGCTGTATCAGGTGCTGTGGCTGCTGCCGACGCTATTGCTGGCGGGGCTGGTGAAGCACTATTGATCCCGGGGGAATTTTGCGCCCTGCCTGCGCCAGCCCTTCTCGACGTATACCCGATACGCCGTCGCCGGTCTGCCATCGGCAGGACGGAAGATCTCTCCGATGTGGGGAGATAGTTCGCTAATGGCAGAAAGGGAAGCGCACATATGGAAAAGTACAGGACAACACTGCCGGCGGGGTATCGGGAAGTCGATGTCATCGATATAAAGAACGACAAAAGAGTGAGGGTGTGGGGAGATATCCTCTCCGTACTGCTGATGGCGGCCACGGCAGGGGTCGGCTGTCTTGCCGTACCGCTGGCGGAGCTGATACACTTTGACTATACGGATATGGCAGCACTGCTGTCTGTGCTCCTGCGGCTGCTCGCCGCGGGCCTGGGCGGGACAGCGGTGGTCGTGCTGACCTGTCTGCTGGCCGCGGCCGCCATGCGTTGGTGCGGGGCGGAAAAGACGAATTTCGGCATTACCAAAGGGTTGGTCTGTACGGTGGGCTGTGACGAATATTTCAGCCGTGGGGCATATGCGCGGTACACCCTGGCCGCGCCGGCGATACTTTTTGCGGTGATCCTGCTGGCGGCGCTGGTGCTGCCGCGAAGCTGGTTCTGGGTGGCGTGGTTCTGGCAGATGAACAATATAAGCCTGATGGGAATGACCCTGTATATGCACCGAAGGCTGCGCCGCCTGCCGGAGGATATATGGATACAGGACGGCGGGACGGTCGTAACGGTATATGCGCCGCAGGACATCGGCGAGATGAACAGAGAATGACACTGCTGGTTGTACAAAGTGACGAAAAGTGCGGGAGTATCCCGCACTTTTCCCACAAATATCTAAATTAGAGGTTGTCAGGCTTGAAGAAATACTATATAATCGGTACGTTGAGCTACTGTCCGCGGCTGTGGGCGGCGGACTTCAAGAAAATGAAGGGAGAACATCATCACTATGACTGCTAACGACATTCGCAATATCGCCCTGCTGGGTCACGGAGGCTCCGGCAAGACCTCTCTGGCTGAGCAGATGCTCTTTATGACCAAGGGTACTGACCGTCTGGGCAAGACCGCCGACGGCAACACCACCTGCGACTATGATGCCGAGGAGATCAAGCGCCAGATATCCATCTCCCTGGCCTTTGCCCCCGTGCAGTATAAGGGCAAGAAGATCAACGTCATGGACGCCCCCGGCAACTTCGATTTCTCCGGCGAGGCCGTGTGCGCTATCCGCGCCGCCGAGTGCGCCGTCATCGTGGGCAACGCCAAGGACGGCCTGTCCGTGGGTATGGAGCGTACCTGGAAGATGCTGGGCAAGAAGCCCCGGATGATGTTCATCAACCGCGTGGAGGAGGCCAACGCCGACTACGCGTCCTGCATTGAGGCCATCAAGGCCAAGTACGGCACCGCCATCGCCCCCATCGTGGCCACCAAGGCCGACGCCAACAAGGCCGTCACCGTCATCGTGGACCTGCTGCACAACAAGGCTTACGACGCCAAGGGCGAGTGCGCCATCCCCGGCGACATGGCCGACGAGGTGGAGGCCCTGCGCGCTGAGCTGATGGAGGCCGCCGCCGGCGCCGACGAGGAGCTGATGGAGAAGTTCTTTGAGACCATGGAGCTGTCCGCCGAGGATATGGCCAAGGGCCTGAAGATCGGCGTGCGTGACGGCAGCGTGTGCCCCGTGCTGTGCGGCTCCGCCGTCACCGGCATGGGCGTGGATATGCTGATGCAGACCATCGTGGACCTGGTGCCCGTGGCCACCGATATGCCCGCCGAGGCTGCCGAGGACGACGACGGCAACGCCATCGAGGTCGCCTATGACCCCAACGGCCCCACCGCTGCCTTCGTGTTCAAGACCATCTCCGACCAGTACGGCAAGTTCTCCATGATCAAGGTCATCCGCGGCAAGGTCACCGGCGATATGTCCCTGTACAACATGACCACCGGCAATACCGAGAAGCTGGGCCGCCTGTACACCATGAAGGGCAAGAAGGCCGAGGAGACCAAGGAGATCTGCTGCGGCGACATCGGCGCCATCGGCAAGATGGACAAGGTCAAGACCGGCGACACCCTGTGCGACGCCAAGAACATCGTCCGCCTCCACGGCATGGACTATGCCCAGCCCTGCTACAGCCGCGCCATCTCCCCCAAGACCAAGCAGGAGATCGAGAAGCTGGGCACCGGCCTGAACAAGCTGAACGAGGAGGATCCCACCTTCTCCGTCACCAATAACGCCGAGACCCACCAGACCGTGATCTCCGGCGCCGGCGACATCCAGATTGACGTGCTGTGCAGCAAGCTGAAGAGCCGCTTCGGCGTGGACGCGGAGCTGGATACCCCCCGCGTTGCCTATCGTGAGAAGATCCGCAGCACCGTCCGCAAGCAGGGCCGCTATAAGAAGCAGACCGGCGGCAGCGGTCAGTTCGGCGATGTCCATATCATTTTCGAGCCCCAGACTGAGCAGGAGGATATGATCTTCGAGGAGAACGTGTTTGGCGGCTCTGTGCCCAAGAACTACTTCCCCGCCGTGGAAAAGGGCCTGCGCGAGAGCTGCCTGCACGGCGTGCTGGCCGGCTATCCCGTGGTGTTCCTGAAGGCCACTCTGGTGGATGGCTCCTACCACCCCGTTGACTCCTCCGAAATCGCGTTCAAGCTGGCTGCCAACCTGGCCTTCAAGGCCGCGCTGCCCGAGGCCAAGCCCGTGCTGATGGAGCCCATTGGTGAGCTGAAGGTCACCATCCCCGACAGCTATCTGGGCGATGTGATGGGCGATCTGAATAAGCGCCGCGGCCGTGTGATGGGCATGAACCCCACCGGTGACGGCGAGCAGGTGCTGGAGGCTGAGGTCCCCATGGCCGAGATGATGAGCTACGCCATCGATCTGCGATCCATGACCCAGTCCCGCGGTACGTTCACCTTCAACTTCGTCCGCTACGAGGATTGCCCCGCCGCGGCCCAGGAGAAG
>OHAT01002799.1_pt1 | contig 12479 bp, 15 predicted proteins | sample 1577141 | NCBI WGS metagenome assembly OHAT01 (sample SAMEA3541578, study PRJEB24748) | human gut metagenome | biome: human gut; feature: human-associated habitat; material: faeces | place: China | collected 2012
GGGGCCTTGCTTGCACTGATTTCGCTTGGCGCTGCAGTTGGCGTGCTGGGAAAGATGAAAACTGACGCACTAAATGCGGCAGAATCCATGGCACTGATCTCCGGAGCATTGGTGTTATTTGCCGTGGCTATCGAGATGATGGGCACGACCGGTGTGGAAAAAGGCCTTTCTGGATGTGTTGCAGCAATTGGAGCACTGACTGTATTGGGTGCTGCTATGGTGCTGTTACCCAGCATGGACAAATCGCTGGAGAAGATTGGAAGCGCGGCGCTGAAACTCTCGGCTGCATTGCTAGTATTGGCACCCGCGATGATGCTACTTGGTCAGCTTGCTTTTCAGCACGCAGTGGTTTGTGTAGTCGCGTTCATTGGGCTGATTGCCGGTTTGGTGGGTGCAAGTCTCTTCTTTGGCGCAATCAAGCCCATGGCAGATGGCATCAAAGTATTGACCGGTGCTCTGACAGATCTCGCAAAGGCATTTAGTATTTTTGCAGGTGGCGCATTGAAGCTTGGACTGGCTGTTGGTGTGATCGCAATTCTAAGCAAGTTTGCAGGTCCCATCTGTGAAGCAATTACGACAGCGGCTCCTGATATCAAAGCGGCTCTGGTGCAGATCCTTATGGTAATCTCGCAGGCCATCATGGAAGGAATGCCGTATATTACTGCTGCTCTGCTTGCGATTCTGGCGGGCATTGCACAGGTGGTCGTTGATGGTGCTCCTTATATTGTGACTACGCTTGTTGGTATCTTTGCAATCCTGGAAGAAACAATTGTGCAGTGCATTGGGATGTTGTGGGACAACAACGGCTCCGGTGGCGGAATAAAAGGAGCGCTGGAAGAACTCTGGGGTAAAATTGATAATTGGATTCAGGAACAACTTGACGCACACCCATGGTATGTTTGGCTGTTTGGAAATGTCCGCGGCGATACCGGAGAAATCCAAGATAATCCGTATAAGCGAACGGTTGACGGTTGGCTCTCTAGAGATGCTTTCTCTGGCATGGGCGGTGGACGCGCGAGTTCTGGCTCAGGTTCCGGTCGTAAGAATGGGATTCAGGATAATGCCGATGCGAAAAATCAGAACGTGTCCGCAACTAGGAACCAGATAGATGCAGAAAATGCATATGTGGCGGCTGCCAGGAAGAGTGCGGAAGAAACCCGGAATGCAACTGGCATTACGAACATTGCGACTAAGGCAACCCAGGATTACGAGAAAGCAACTATTGAAGTAACTGACGCGAGTGGCAGAGTATACTGCGTGACGGCTGAGCAGGCTGCTGCCATGATGGGAATCCGGGATGCGGCAAGCAGTCTTGCAGATTCCCAGAGAGACGCTGAAAACTCGGTGAACAATACGACAGGAGCAGTGAATGCTTCAGCAACAGCGATCAATGCTTATGCAGGAAAGACGGCTGCCGTAGAAAACACCATTGCCCAGACGAAGAAAGCGGTCAAGGACAGCGAAGGCGACATCAAAGATCAGGTCGAAAAAACCGTGGATGACGGAACGGCCGGAATTGTCACGATTGCTGCAGAAAATGGCAGCGAGGCCGGTGCCGCCCTTAAGGAGAATTTTCTTAATAGTGTGTCGGGAACCGTCAGTGAGATTTGGAATGCCCTGACCGGCGGAAGAAAGCTCAATTTCGAGGAATCTATTAGCAAACTTGCGGGTGATGCCTCGAAAAAAATGGACACGAGTTCCATCATTGACGGTCTGAAAGGCGTGCAGGACAACATTAACCTAACCAAAGAGGACTTCTTCGGGCAGTTGACTGGTGCACCTAATTACAGCAACGGCTCAGGCAGAAGTGGTAAGAAAGGTTCTTCCGGCACCAAGAAAACTGTGGCGCAGCAGATCGAGGAAAAGTACAAGACTAAGCTGGAAGCTAACAAGACCCAGCGGGAGATCCTGGACAACGAGTACGAGCTGTGGCAGGAAGAAAACCAATATCGAACGAACTTAAAGTTTTGAAGGGAACAAATCAGCCTTGCCGGATGAGGGATGAGGTGAGGTACGAGAGAATAACAAAAATCCCCAATCCCCCGAAATACTTCAATAACCACTCGAAAAGGATATACAAGATCACGGCACAAGAACTGGCAAAGAAGGGAATCCTTGACGTGGTAAATATAAACGCCGTGATAATGTATGCCGGGGAAATGGGAAAATACATGGAGGCACAAGAAATACTGGCAGAGGAAGGTCGAATATTGACGGAGATCACGAAGTTTGGCGAAAAGAAATACCGAAACCCTCTTGACAAGATGTCGAGCGAGTACTACGCCAATGCCATCCGGTTAGCTTGTGAGTTAGGTGTTACTCCTGCTTCGGCAAGCAAGGTAAAGGAAAAACCGAGGGAAGAAAAAGACGAATTTGATAATATAAACGCGATGTGATCATGAACAGGGGAAAAGAGTATATAAAGAAGATGCAGCAATATATCGCTGACGTGCTTTCCGGCGAACGGAACGCGGGAGTACTAGAGAAGTTAGCCATTCAACGCCATTTAGATGATTTAAAATTTTCGGTAGAACGAGGAATCTATTGGGACGAGAAAGCGGCTATGAAGGCGTTATCTTTCTTCACCTTGTTGCGGCACTATCAAGGAGAATGGGCGGGTAAGGAATTGATCTTGGAGGGATGGCAATGTTTTATTGTAGCTTCCCTTTTCGGTTGGAAAAAAGTCGGGGGAGTGAGAAGATTTAATACCGCTTACGTTGAGGTAAGCCGGAAAAACGGTAAAACCTTGTTGGCGGCTGGTATCGGGTTATATCTTCTTTACTTGGATGACGAGCAAGGGGCGCAGATATATAGTGCAGCAGTAGACAAGGATCAGGCGAAGGTGTGTTGGGAGGCTGCCGTGGCGATGATCGAGCAGTCGGCACCGCTCATGAAACGAACGATGTTAAGCAAGAAAGCGATAGCGGTAGAGAGTTCCCGGTCTACTTTTAAACCGTTATCCAAGGACACGAAAAATAAAGATGGATTCAACCCTCACGGGGCGATTATCGACGAGTTACACAAGTGGACTACCTTAGAAATCTACGACGTGATTCGCTCGGGTATGGGTGCAAGGCGGCAGCCGCTTATCTTTATAATCACAACGGCGGGGTTGAATCTTTCTCTCCCCTGTTATGGTGTTCGTAAGGTAAATACCGAAATACTGAAAGGTGACAAGATTCAGTTGGATAGGTTTATAATGATCTTCTCGATGGACGAGGGGGATGACTGGAAGGATTCGAGCAAGTGGGGTAAGGCAATCCCGAATTTAGGCGTGTCGGTAAAACCGGAGTTCATGCAAGGTGAATTTACAGCAGTGCTAAACGATCCATCTAAGGAACTGGAATTTAAAACGAAGAACTTGAATCTATGGGTGGATGCCCCAACCGTATGGATTCCGGATGACGTGATTCAAGCGAATAATTTCGGGACGAGAGACGAGGATTTGAAGGGTAAGGAGTGTTACGCCGGGTTGGATTTGGCGAGCACGGACGACATAACGGCTTTGGCGTTGTTCTTCCCGATGTTAGAACATCCTGTTTTGCGCTTGTTTTTCTGGGTTCCGGAGGCGAAAGTGAAGCAAAAAGCCGATCGGGTGGATTACAGGTTGTGGGTACAACAAGGATTTATCACGGTAACAGAGGGTGATGTGGTAGATACTGACTATTTAAGCAAGGATATAGAGCGAATATTTCACCTTTACCGGGTGAAAAACTTGACCTATGACCCGTGGATGTCAACGAACGGGACAATCCAGTATCTTGAAAAAGTGGGATTTTACAATATTCTTGACCCGATAGCCCAAACGATAACGTACCTCTCGGAGCCAACGAAAGACTTACAAAAAAGATTACTCCGGCGTGAACTGGATTTGATGAATAACCCGGTGTTGCGTTGGATGTTCCGGAACGTGGCAATATACACCGATCCGAACATGAACATACGCTTGAACAAGGCGAAATCGACAGAAAAGATAGACGGTTGTGCCGCTTCCGTGAACGCTATTGCCGGGTATATATCCAAGACTGTGAACACCAAGGTTGCATACGGGGGAGGGCGTGAATTAAAAGTATTATGATGGATAAAATACCCGACAGCGTTTTGAAATTAATGACTAAAGAGGGTTTCATGGAACTGTTTTGGTCGAAAGTAACTTCCGGAATGACCTATCGCAAGGCATACGAGGAGGTCGAGAATGAACATTTTAGCGTTTTTCAGAAACGAAGATACGCTAGTTTCGATAGTTTTGAGGTTGTTTTGTATCGAAAAAAGAATCGCTAGTATGAAATTTGTAAAAACACTATATCATAATACACTGAAAGTAAGTTTATTGTAAATTGGTTTATAGAATTAATATAAAATACCTAACAGTGTTAGGTTGATTCGCTTGCATAATTCGAGGAAATTTGTAGAAAAAAGAAGAGCTATGAATTTCCTCGATCGTGCATTAAATAAAATCGGTTACGCGAGAAGCGTGGATGTCGAACAAAAAGGTTCGGCAAAGGAAGCCGCTTCGACAATAATTCCAAGCGTGAGAGTGAATAATGACACGGCTTTGAAATTTACCGCTGTTTTTTCCGCTATACGATTGAGAAGCGAAAATATAGCATCCTTGCCGAAACGTGTGTTCAAGGAAACGAGTAACGGGAAGGTTGCAGACTTGAAACACCCGGCTAGTATCGTGATGCGGGAACGTCCGAACGGTTACATGAATGTCTTCACGTTTTGGGAATACCTGAATGCTTGTCTTGACGGGTGGGGCAACGCTTACGCTTTGATCGAAACGGATGGGCATGGCTACCCGATAGCTTTGCACCCGTTACACCCGAGAGACGTGAGTGTAACATTTAAAGACCGGGAGAAATATTTTAAAGTTTCCGCCACGGGTTTCTCCGGGACGTATGTTGATGGGGAAATTTGTCATTTTTTTTCGTTGTCTAACGACGGGATTTCCGGGATAAATCCAATTTCCTACAATGCTGATGCCATTGGTCTTGGAATTTCGGCGACTCAATTCGGGAAAGATTTTTTCGAGAGCGGGGGGAATATCAAGGCAGTAATGGAGTCGGATAAAGCCGTGGATCAGGAAGTTTTTGAGCGGTTGAAAACACAAGTAAGGAGTAATCATGGAACTCCTATCTTGGAAGACGGGATAAAATACAAAACAGTAGGAATCGCTCCCGAAGCAGCGCAAATGTTGCAAACGAAGTTATTCTCTATACAGGATATTTCCCGTATATTTAACATTCCCCCGCACATGCTTGCCGATTTATCCCATGCCAATTACTCGACCGTTGAACAACAAAATATTCTTTTCGGGCAATATTCCATGCGCCCAACGGTAAAGCTGTACGAGGTTGAGTTAGAGCGCAAATTGTTTCTTGACACGGAAGATTATAGCGTGAAATTCGATTTAAAGGGACTGATGCGGGGTGATTCGCAGGCTAGAGCTAATTATTACAATATGATGTTATCTACCGGATCGATGAGTCGAAACGAGGTAAGAGTTGAGGAAGGATTAGAAAGAGTTAAAGGACTTGACGAGTTCCTCGTGGCGTTAAACATGGGTAAGAACGATGGAAAAACAAAACAATAATAAGACTATGAAGCAAAGTATTTACGATAGAATGGCGATCCGGGCGGCGATACCGGCAGACGTGGAAGAAACTCGGACGTTGGAATTTATGGCGAGTGATAACACGCGAGATTCTTACGGGACAGTGCTACCCGTGGATAAATGGGATTTGGACAGGTTTAATAAAAACGGTCTGGTGACATACCAGCACAGGGTGTATAGTGATGATCCGGATTCGGTGATAGGTAAAGCGGAGGCGAGGGTTGAGAAAAAGAAACTGATCGTCCGGATAACTTTCGAGTCTGCCGACTTGAATCCCCGTGCAGAAAAAATCTTTCGGAAACTACTAGCCGGTACATTGAACGGTGTTAGCGTTTCGTTCTCTCCCACGAGTAGAAGTGTCGGACACTGGGGAGAGGGTAAAGAATCCAGAGATGGGGAGAACCCGACGTTCTATTTTGACGGGCAGGAGTTACTGGAGGTTGCCGTGGTTACATTACCAAGCAACAAGAACGCAACCCGGAGAAGTTTTGAAACCGACATCGTGCGAACAATTCACGACGCCTTGGACGGGAAACGGACTTATTCCGAGATCGAGGCGATGACGATCGGGGAAGCAATGAGGCTCATGGGGGTAGCCCCGGAAGAGCAACAAGATGACGAAGAGGGTGAATCCCGTGATGGGGATGACGATAATACTTCTGCTATCGAGGTAGCGAGAGCGATGTGTAATTTATAATCTATAAAGAATGAAAAAAGAAGACGAAATCAAGCGGGAATTGTCGACCGCTATCGAGAATTACGACAACCTCGTGAAAGAGGGAAAAATGGAAGAAGCACGACAAGCCTCGACGAAAGTCAAGGAGTTGTATGACGATCTAAATGCCGTTCGGATTGCGGAGGCTGCCCGGAAAGAAACAGCGGCAAAGAGCATGACCGAGAAAGAGAAAAAGGAAATAGACCGTTTCTCGTTTCGCAAGTTCATGCACGAGGCATCGAGAAAAGAGTTATCCGGTTTCGAGGCAGAGATGGCAGCAGAAGCGAAGAAAGAGGCGAGAGAGTTCGGTATGTCCGTGGGTGATTTCGGTATCCCTTACGTGGTATTGGTTGGGAAACGTGCCAATGCCGGGCAAAATGTTACAACCCCGGCAGACGGGGGCTTGTTGGTGCAGGACGAGGGAATGAGTTACGTTGAAATGTTGCGTAACAAGTTAATCTTGGATCAAGTTGGGGCAACCATGTTGACGGGATTAACCGGGAACGTTCCGATCGTGTACGGGACGAAATTTCAAGGCGAGTGGTTGGAAGAAGGTGCGAAATCCAATATCGAGAAATTGAAATTTACTGGCGCCACGATGAAACCCAAGCGATTGAGTATTCAAGGTGTTTACTCTAACCAACTTCTGACACAGGCGTCTCTTGACGTTGAAGCCCTTGTAATGAAAGAACTCGTGGATGCCCATGCCGAGAATTTGAACTCCGCCGCGATAAATGGTTCCGGAACCGGGGCAGAGCCGATCGGGTTATTGAATATTGCCGGGATCGGCAGTGTCGTTGGTGGCGAAAACGGTAAGGCGATTGATTGGGAAATGATTGTCGCTCTTGAAACAGCTGTTGCCATTAAGAACGCGGACATTGGTTCGTTGGCTTACTTGACGAACACGAAAGTACGCGGGGCAATGAAGACGAAAGAAAAAAGCGTTGGTACCGCTCGCTACCTGATGGAAGGTAACACCGTGAACGGGTACAAGACCGTGATCTCGAATCTTGTCCCGGGTGATTTGAGCAAGGGAACGGCATCCAAAACCTTGTCCGCCATGATTTACGGTAATTTTGCCGATCTACTGATTGGTTGGTGGGGTGGTTTGGACGTGAAAGCCGATCCTTACACGATGTTGGATACCGACGAGGTACGTATAGTGGCTCGTGCATTTCACGATATTGCCGTGAGAAGAAAAGAGAGTTTTGCCGCTATTAAAGACATTATCGCCTGATGAAGTGTTTGTTTTTAAGATCGGTTAAGGGTTACGCCTACTTTGCCGGGGATGTTGGAGAACTCCCCGACGAAGAGGCTGCTGACTTGGTGAAAAAAGGTTTTGTAACCTTGTATCAAGGAGAGGATGAAAATACTTTGCCCGAGGGAATGCCAGCCCGGAAAATTCTTTTCGAGAATGGTTTTCGAACCGTGGAAGACGGAAAGAACGCCAAGGAAGCACTGGAAGAGATCAAGGGTATCGGCAAGAAAATGGCTGTAACGATAATAGAATATTGCGATAGTTATGAAGGTTGAATGTTTGGAACCGGGAGTTTCCCCCGTGACGCTGGATGAAGCGAAAAAACATCTTCGTGTAACCGGGGATGAATTTGACGATAGCATTTTGGGGATGGTCGAGGCGGCAACGTCTACGGCTGAAAATATTACCGGGTTGAAATTTCGGAAGGGTACTTATAAAGTGACTTCGGAATATCTCCGGGTGATACGTACTGAACTAATGCCGATCCTGTCGGCGGAGGTTCGCGTGGACGGAAAGATCGTCGAGGGTGTGGACGTGGAGGGAAGTAGAATTATATTACCCGACATGAAAGGCGAAACGGTGGAAATTACCATCCAAACGGGATACAAAATATTGCCTTACGATATTCGTGCGGCTATCTTGTTAATGGCTGGAAAGTTATTTGACAACCCGTCGGATAGCGTTGAAAATTTACCTAAAGCATCTACAAACCTGTTAAAGCATTACCGGAGATGGGAGCGATAAACTGTGGTGAATTTACCGAGATGGTTACTTTCAAACGACTTGAAAGGACTCGTACAGGCACGGGAGCGGTAGACAAGAAGTACGTGGAAGCTGGGAAGGCATACGTTAAAATGGAGTACAAGACGATCGGCGAGGGTGCGGATGATACCAAGATTGCTTTGGCGAGCGTTATCGAGTTGACAACGTACATTTTAGCCGGGGTTGATAACACGTACCGGGTTGTTGTTAAAGGAAAGGAGTACGAGATTCTATCAGTGGTAGAGGTGAAACGACGTTACATGATCATAACGGCTAAATTGCTATGAAAGTAGAGGGAGAAGAGGAAGTGAAAAGAGTTTTTACCCGGATGATAAAAGATTACCCGACGAGGGTTGTCGCCGCCGGGATAAGAAAAGCCATGAAGCCGTTTACCGATCGATCAAAGGCGTTAAACCCGACGTTCGGACACTTGTACAAGGTTAAAGTGTTGAACAAGAAACGTAACATACCCGTGATAGTTGCCGGGGCATGGAAAGGTAAGAAAGGAGGTGGTAATGGGAAGAATTAGGAAAGGACAAACGAGGCGGACGCCTGTTAGGAGCAAGGGGGATAATTATATTTCCGAGTGGCAGAGAAATATTTGGGTGGAGTACGGGACGTTATCGAACCGGGCAAGAAGTCACAAGTTTAAATCTGCACGTCGAGAGAAGTCCCGACATTGGAAAGGTGGTATAAAACCCGCCTTAGCGGCAGAGAAAGCGTGGAATGAAACTCAATCTACTGTTATAGCGAATATTCCCAAGGAAGTAAAAAAGTCAGCGGAAAAGTACGACAAAAAGAAGTAACATGGGATTAGGTAATAGAATAAACGAGGTTTTGCATGGATTCGTGGACGTGTACCCGGAGATTGCCGATTTCGAGGATCAAGAAAATATCCCGTTACCTTTTGCTATCTATAAAATGAAACAAGAGGGAACGAAGACCAAGGATTCTAGTAGTTTCGGGAATTACTCGGTGAGCGTTTTACTGGTTTGCGAGGGATATGACGAGAGTCTTGTTATGACGGGTAAGGTCAGGGAGGCTTTATTATCTCTACAGGACAGGAACACGAACGTTACTTTTATCTCTTCCTCGGTAGACTTTGACGATGACGATAGGGCATACGTCACTGAAATAAATTTTACAATTAAAACATATTGAAATGAGTCAAATTAATGGTTATAACATCGTGTTCAAGGCGGGAGGCAAACTACTTGCCGGTACAACATCGAATACATTTAATATCACCCCGAAGGTGAAAGAATCCTTGACAAAGGAGGATCTAGGGACAACAAACAAAACCGTAACGGGTTACGATTCGGATTTCTCTGTCGAGGGAGTGATGGAATTGAACGAGGCGGAGCAAAAAGCGACTCGCTTGGATCGTGAAGATATTATCGACATGGTATTAGCCTGGGAACCGCTTGATTTTGTTTACGGTGACTTAGCGGAGGGAAGCACGAGAAGAAAAGGGAAGATGATTATTACCGCTTATTCTGAAAGCACTAACGCTGACGGTGAGGCGACCTATTCCCTGTCTTGCGCGTCTACGAGTAAACTTGAAAAAGAAACACCCGCGAGCGCATGAAAGAGACGATAACGATTAACGGGAAAGAATACCGGGTAGCGGTGAACTGGAACGCTATCCGGGACTATTGCCAACGAAAAGGGATAAAGGACTTGACCCAGATTGATAGTGTTCTATCCTTTAACATCGATGGAATGTTGACGATGGCGCATTGCTGTATTAAAGAAGGGGAAAGGTTGGAGGGGCGGCAGCTTGAAGAGACAGAAGAAGACTTGGGAGCAATGATGGCGCCGATGGAAATGACAGAGTTCGCGAAGTCTTACGTTAGGCAGGCAACGACCGGGATTGCCGTGGAAAGTACGGCAAAAAAAAAGCGGTGAGCGTAACGCTTGACGAGTATCTCGGGATCGCTCTTGGAATGTTGGGAATGGGTAGCGTGGAGTTTTGGGAAATGATTTTGCGTGATTTCTTCTTGAAACTCCACTACTTCAACAGGATGAAGCAACAAGATTATCAAGCGACCGCCGAATTGATACGCTTGCAGACGCTAACACTGGTAAACATTCAACTGGCATCAAAGGACAAGATAAAAGACCCGAAAAAACTTTGGCGTTTCCCGTGGGATGAAGAAGAAACGGAAAGAATAGATGATGATATTTCTAACGCGTTAAAATTGAGTAAACTGTTATGAGTGTAATATCGAGGTTAAAAGTATGGTTGACGGCTGACACGAAAGAATTTTCGGATCGGTTGAACAAGGGGAAAAAAGAGGTATCCGGTTTTTCTTCGGCGATGAAAAAGGTCGGGGGCGTTATTGCCGGGGCTTTCGCTCTTTCCTCGATAAAATCATTTTTGACGGAATGCCAGAACTTGTGGAAGGTTCAAGAAAAAGCTGAAAACAAGCTTGAATCTGTAATTAAGGCAACAGGTGGGGCGGCGGAATTGACCGCCGACCAGATGAAAAAATACGCTTCATCCCTGCAAGACGTAACAACCTACGGGGACGAGGTAACGATTGACGCGATGTCGATCATGGCAACGTTTAAGTCTATTAAGGGAGACGTGTTCAAGGAGGCTATAAAATCGGCACAGGACATGGCTTACGTGATGAACACGGACTTGAATCAAGCCGCTTTACAACTAGGTAAAGCGTTAGAGTCTCCTGAACTTGGCTTAAATGCGTTGAGACGGTCGGGAGTTTCTTTCTCGACGGAACAAATAGCGCAAATAAAGAAACTTGTGGCGGAAGGCAAGAAGCAAGAGGCACAGCTTATAATGCTTAAGGAGTTACAAACGGAGTTTGGAGGTGCCGCCGCGAATGCCGCTAACACGGCAACGGGAGCGACCGTGCAACTCTCGAACGCGTGGGGGGATTTGAAAGAAACGGTGGGAAAGGCTGTAACTCCTAGTATTGAAGCCATAAAATATTTGACAAAAGTGATACAAGCAAACAACGCTGTTATCGCTGATGAATCTATACCCACGTGGAAAAAATGGCTTGGTTATCTCGTCCCCGGGTTGAATAGACAAAACAGGATGCAAGCAGAAGAGGGTATTTACTTGAAAGAAATAAATGATAAAGAAATCAAGAACCTGAAATTGTATTCCTTGTCTCTTGAAGAGTTGAATGAAGCATTTTTGAAATGGAATAAAATAAATATAGATAGTAATTTTGATTATAATGAAACACTCGCGGCAATCGTTGAAGAAACGAGGTTACGCAAATCGGGTGTGGCTGCAATGACTGAACAGCAGAAAAAAGAAAAAGAGATTCAAGCTATGTCAGAGAAATCAATACAAGATATTGATGATAAGATAAATGCTTATAATGAATTGTACACGATAATTGATAAAAATGACAAAGTTTTTGCCGATTCGATAAAGAAAGAGATCGCTAGTTTACAGCAAGCTAAAGAGCAAATAAAGGCTTTGACAGTGGATGAAATCGCTAAAATGTCCGAGAATACATCCAAAGCAATAAGTGATAAAATAAAATCCTATCAGGGGCTTTTGAGTGCCGTTGAAATGACGGATCAAGCGAGTGCGATAGCCTATACCCGTGAAATAAACAGGTTGGAAACCCTGATAGCGAAAAACAAAGAACTTGTAAACGCTAAACTTCGGCAGGAGGTTGATGTTCCTGTTATTAAAGCACAACCATCTCTTGGTGTAGAAGGGGCATTGATAGATAATACGCCGTATTTGGCAGCTTTTCAGAAAATTATAGATCTCCCTAAAATATTGAAACCCGCAACCGGGGAATTGAGAAATCTTCAAGGAGAAATGTTAGATATTTCTAACGAGATAAGTGGTGCGTTTGCAAACATGGCAGTGGGAGTTGGAGAAAGTATAGGAGAATTGATCGCGGGTGGAGGGGGTATGGCGGGGTTCACGAAACTTGTCGGGGGAGCTTTTGCGGATATGGCGATACAAGTGGGAAGAATAGCAATTGGAGTTGGGATGGCAACAGAAGCGATAAAGGCTTCCTTGGTGAAATTAGGGGGATTAGGGGCAATTGCTGCAGGAGTCGCTTTGGTTGCTCTTGGAACTGCCGCAAAATCCGCACTAAGCAGTGTCGCGAACGGTGGTGGAGGTACAT
>OHAT01002802.1_pt1 | contig 12461 bp, 9 predicted proteins | sample 1577141 | NCBI WGS metagenome assembly OHAT01 (sample SAMEA3541578, study PRJEB24748) | human gut metagenome | biome: human gut; feature: human-associated habitat; material: faeces | place: China | collected 2012
GCGAACTGCTCAGAAATTGGTGACCATTCTGCTCAAATCGTGTTGACAAAACACAGCCAACGCTCATCCACCTCGTGGCGCCGTCGACGTCCACCCTGGCCACTGTGGGTGTACGGGATGGGCTACTTGCTATCTCCGGAGAAGCTTGTTTACGGAATTGAGCTAACTGCTAGAATGTAGTTATATTTATTGCATTTTGCACGATAATTGCGAGGGGTGAGCCATGAAGTACTCCGAGCTCGTCGATTCCGGTGCCACATCCACTCAGGTGATGGACTACCTCTCCGAGGGCGAACCTACGCCGATAACCCTAAGAGTTCCGAGGAATCTCAAGGACGCAGCGGCGGAGACAGCTCGCCTCAGGGGTGTCAGCTTCTCCGCATTTATCCGCTCGTGCATCATCAATGAACTCCCCGAGGGGGATTAAAGGTTGACGGGACAGGTCAAGTCAAAAGAGCGCGTCCAGGAGCACGGCGAGGTTTTCACGAACGAGCGCGAGGTCAACGCCATGCTCGACATGGTGAAGCAGGAGACCGAGCGCATCGACTCGCGGTTCTTCGAGCCCGCCTGCGGCGATGGCAACTTTCTCTCCGAGGTGCTCAGACGGAAGCTGGACGTGGTGGACTCGCGGTACTGCAGGTCGCTCCCGGAGTGGGAGAGATACGCGTTCATCGCGGTGGGCAGCATCTACGGCGTCGAGCTTCTCCGTGACAACACGATTGCATGCCGCGAGAGGCTGTATGGGATTGTCGAGAGTCGCTACGTGCGGGTGTCTAAGGGAAGCCAGAACCAGGCCTTCCTCGATGCGATCGCATTCGTGCTCGAGCGAAATATCCTCAACGGCAACGCCCTCAGCCTCAAGGCGGTGGATGAGCATGGGCAGGACACCGACGAGCCGATCGTCTTCTCCGAGTGGTCTGTCGTTCTGGGCGATAAGGTGAAGCGCCGCGACTTCCGCCTCGACGAGATGCTGGAGGGCAACGTCGACAAAGGCCAGACCCGCTCGCTCTTCGGAGCAGGCAACACTCCCGCGGTCGATTGGGAGTACGACGAGGAGACGAAGTCGTTCATCCCCAAGCCCATTCGAGAGTATCCGCTTACGAGCCTCTACGAGGTGATGGACGTTGAGTAGCCTCTTCGAGAGTGCCTACAACCCGGACGTGCTGAGCTGCATCGCGAACCTGAGCAACGACGAGGTGTTCACCCCGCCCGAGCTAGCGAACAAGATGCTCGACCTGCTTCCGCAGGAGATATGGAGCGACCCCAACGTGACGTTTCTGGACCCTGCGTGCAAGTCAGGCGTGTTCCTACGCGAGATCGCCAAGCGACTAATCAGCGGACTAGAAAGCGAGTACCCGGATCTGCAGGAGCGTCTTGATCACATCTACAAGAGGCAGATTTACGGAATAGCCATCACGGAACTCACGAGCCTGCTCTCGCGGCGCAGTCTGTACTGCTCGAAATACCCAAACAGTAAGTACTCGGTCGTGCGATTCAATGAGCCTCAAGGACGCATTGACTACCGGCAACTTGAACACACTTGGGAGGCCGGGCGATGCAAGTATTGCGGCGTGCCCAAAGCTGTCTACGACCGTGCAGACGGTCTGGAATCATATGCCTATGAGTTCATCCATTTAACTAATCTCGAAGAGGTATTCAACGTGAAATTCGACGTCATCATCGGTAACCCTCCATATCAGATGAACGATGGCGGCGGTAACGGTAGTAGCGCAATGCCGATATACCACCGCTTCATCGACCAGGCCAAGAAGCTAAACCCTCGATACCTCTGCATGATCGTTCCGGCAAAATGGCAGTCGGGTGGAAAGGGCCTTGACAGCTTCCGAGACACCATGCTTCATGACCGCCGAATTAAGGAAATGGTTACCTACAGCGATTCGAGAGATTGCTTTCAGGGAGTCGACATTGCTGGAGGAGTTTCATACTTCCTCTGGCAAAGGGATTACGACGGTTTGTGCAAATCTACATTCATTGAGAACGGCGAAATGATGACCTCGGAGCGCAAGCTTGATGAGTATTCCATTTACATTGCCTCGGACAAAGCGATTCATGTAATCAGGACTATTCAACAAAGGGCAACCAGTTATTACGATGGGATTGTCCGGTCTCGTAAACCATTTGGCATTGGGGCGGGATGCGAATCTCATAAGGGGAATCTTAAGCTTAGATATCGCGGAGGATTGACCGCCGTTAGTTCTGACGAAGTAACAAGCGGGCTTGAGATGGTTGATCAGTGGAAGGTCATCGTTTCGAAGGCGGCAGCCGAGCACGCAGGGCAATCCGATAAGAATGGTCAACGCAAGATGCTAACCGTAATCGAAGTTCTTCCTCCTCGAACGGTTTGCAGCGAGACATATCTCGTGGTAGATGCATTTGACTCCCAGCGGGAGGCGGAGAACCTGGCGGATTACCTTCGCACGAAGTTCGCTAGATATCTCATTTGGCAGGCTACTCCTACGCAAAATATCTCAAAGAGCTGCTTTATGTTTCTTCCCGTTGTAGACCTTTCCAAGAAGCCTGTGGACTCCGACCTATATACATACTTTGGGCTTGATGAAGCCTCCGTAAATGAAATTGAAGCCAAGATGAAGCCAATTCTCCAGGTTGGTGATTCAGGTGCCAATTAGTGACTTCTTCCCATCGCGCCCGAATGCCCAACCCATCATCTACGCCTACTGCGAGCCTAAGAACTCCGAGCTCAAGGGTCTGCTCAAGGTCGGCTATACCTCGCGAACTATCGACGAACGCATGCACGAGCACTACCCGACGCTCAAGCCCGGCGAGAAGCCCTATGAGGTCGTGTTCGTCGAGCCTGCGATGCGCACTGATGGCACCACGTTCATGGACCACGACGTGCACGCGAACCTCGAGGCAAACGGCTTCCACCGCCTGAAGGACCGCGACGGCAAGAAGACGGAGTGGTTCCGCTGCACCGTCGACGACGTGAAAGCCGCGTACATCGCCGTGCGCGACCGAGCGGCGAACGTCGAGAGGCGCGCGCGCGACTTCAGGATGCGGCCTGAGCAGGCGGCGGCGGTGCAAAAGACCGAGGAGTACTTCCGCTCCATCGATCGCGAGGGCGGCACACGAACGCCAAAGTTCCTGTGGAACGCCAAGATGCGCTTCGGGAAGACCTTCGCCACCTACGAGCTCGCCAAGGACATGGGGTTCAGGCGCGTGCTCGTGCTGACCTTCAAGCCGGCGGTGCAGGCGGCGTGGGAGGAGGACCTCACCACGCACGTCGACTTCGAGGGATGGCAGTTCATCAGCAGGCCAAAGGAGCCTGGCAGGCCGAACATCGCCGAGCAGTACAAGGCGGCCGACAAGTCCCGCCCAATCGTCTGCTTCGGCTCCTTCCAGGACTTCCTCGGCCGAGACCGGTCGGGGCGCATCAAGCCGCAGCACGAGTGGGTCCGCGAGGAGGACTGGGACCTCGTCGTCTTCGACGAGTACCACTTCGGCGCTTGGAACGAGAACTCCAAGACGCTCTTCGAGCAGGAGGACGAGGACGAGCGGGACACGCAGGAGGACGTCGACACCCGCGTAGGCCACGTGAACACGGGAAACGAGATGGACGAGGGCGACCTGCCGATCGTGACACGCTACTACCTCTTCCTCTCCGGCACGCCCTTCCGGGCACTCAACTCGGGCGAGTTCATCGAGGAGCAGATCTTCAACTGGACGTACTCCGACGAGCAGAAGGCCAAGGAGGCGTGGCCGAGCGAGCACCCCGGCGTCCCGAACCCATACGAGTCGCTCCCGCGCATGGTCATGCTCACCTACCAGATGCCCGACGAGATCCGCAAGGTGGCACTCGGCGGCGAGTACAACAGCTTCGACCTCAACGCCTTCTTCGAGGCGAAGGGAGAGGGCGACGAGGCGGAGTTCGTCCTCAAGGAGTCCGTCCAGAAGTGGCTCGACCTCATACGCGGCGCATACAGGCCCTCTGCCGTGGACGACCTCAAGCTCGGGGCCGAGAAGCCGGCCCTGCCGTACTCCGACACGAGGCTGCTCCGCGTGCTCAACCACACGCTCTGGTACCTGCCCCGCGTAAACAGCTGCTACGCCATGAGGAACCTCCTAGCCGAGCCGCAGAACGTCTTCTTCCACGACTACACCGTCAACGTGTGCGCCGGCCCAGAGGCGGGCGTGGGGGAAGAGGCGCTCGACAGGGTGCGCGAGAGCATGGAGGACCCGCTCAACTCCCAGACCATCACCCTCACCTGCGGCAAGCTCACGACGGGCGTCACCGTGAAGCCGTGGACGGGAATCTTCATGCTGACGAACATGAAGAGCCCGGAGACGTACTTCCAGGCCGCGTTCCGCGTGCAGTCTCCCTGGACCATCAAGGACGACGCGGGAAACACCGAGATAGTGAAGAGGGAGTGCTACGTCTTCGACTTCGCGCTCGACAGGTCCCTGCGCATGGTGTCCGACTACAGCTGCCGCCTCAAGGTGGACGAGAACGAGGGGCCGGAGCAGAAGGTCGGCGAGTTCATAGACTTCCTCCCGGTGCTCGCCTACGACGGGAGCGCGATGCGCCCCGTGAGCGCGGCGGACATCCTCGACATCGCCATGGCGGGCACCTCTGCCACGCTGCTCGCACGCCGCTGGGAGAGCGCCCTGCTAGTCAACGTCGACAACGACACGCTACGCCGCATCCTCGGCAACGAAGACGCGCTGAGGGCGCTCATGAGCATAGAGGGCTTCCGCAACCTCAACCAGGACATCGAGACGATCATCAACCGCTCCGAGGCCATAAAGAAGGCCAAGCGCGAGAGGGACAGCCTCACGTCCAAGGAGCAGAAGGAGATGACTGCAGAGGAGAAGGAGCTCAAGAGCAAGAGAAAGCAGATCCAGGAAAAGCTCATCAAGTTCGCGACGCGCATCCCCGTGTTCATGTACCTCACCGACTACCGCGAACAGACGCTCAAGGACGTGATCACGCAGCTGGAGCCCGGCCTCTTCAAGAAGGTGACGGGGCTCACGGTCAAGGACTTCGAGCTCCTGGTGTCGCTTGGGGTCTTCAACGACGCCCTCATGAACGATGCGGTCTACAAGTTCCGCCGCTACGAGGACTCCTCCCTCACCTATGCGGGCGTGAACCGCCACGAGGGCGAGAGGGTCGGCCTCTTCGACACCACCCTCTCTGACTTCGAGTACATGGAGATGGCCCAGCAGGAGTCAATGGTTGAGCCCAACGGGCTGTCGAGGGCTTCCTCAGCCGAGCCGGCATGGACAACGGGTGAGGCCGCGCCCTCGCCAGCCGCTACGAAGCCTTTGGACAAGATCGATTTCGCCCCTTCTAAGGGCGGCACGCCGTCGGCAAGCTTCACGCCGAGGGGAGAGGGGGACGCAAGGCGCGACTGGCTCGACGACGAGCTGGACGACGCCGGGCTCGAGTACCTCGACAAGCGCAACGGCAACGGCTGCCTTTGGGTCATCGACTCAGCGGCGGCGTCCGCGCTCGTAAAGAAGCTCAACGAGAGCGGCGTGGGGTTCAAGCTCAGCTCTCACGGGGGGAGGGCGACGGGCGGCCGCGCCGCCTGGTGGCTCAAAGGCTACCCGGAAGAATCATTCGACACCAGCAAGCCTGCTCCCGTTGTCACGAAGGCTGAGCTCGACGACCTGGATCTTGGCGACACAGTGTTCCACAGGGCATTCGGTTATGGTCAAGTCGTCAGCTTGGATGACTCTAACATTGAAGTGGTGTTCGAGAGCGAAAACCACAAGAAGAAGCCATCGCGTAGGTTCGTATTCCCCGGATCGTTCTATCAAGGCTTGCTGAAGATTGTGTAGGAGTAAAGACATTGTGATTAGGAAACTGGTGGTCAAAGGCTTTCGTAAACTCAGGAGCTTTTATTGGGAGCCTCAAGACGGCATCAACACGGTTGTCGGTGATAATGGCGCGGGAAAATCAACGATCTTGGATGCCATAGAGCTCGTGCTTTCATGTCGGCTGCGTGGACGATCAGCTCGAAATGAGCTTTCACCATACTGGTTCAACAATGACATGGTCGAGGGGTTCTATGACAGCCTGTCTCTAAATGATGCTAGTTCGGTCGCTCCTCCCGAAATACTCATAGAGGCATATCTCGACGAATCCTCATTTGGAGATTTGCAGGGCGTTGACAATTCCCTCGGAGAGGATTCCCCAGGCCTACAGCTCCATATCTGTCCAGATGAGGCTTTGCGGTCGGAGCTGCTATATATCTGTGCTCACGACACGCACGATCTCCATTCACTTCCAGTCGAATACTATAAGATTGAGTGGCATACTTTCAAAGGAGCATCAATACTCAAGACGCCCAGAGGCGTAAGCTGTGCTCGGATTGACTCGCTGCCGCGTACATCCCTGCGCTCTATTGACTCCTACGCGCGCAGCGCAATTGATGAATCCCTCAATGAGGATCAGGTACGACGAGTATCGAACAAATATCGTAGCTTCCGCCATGACATTGATGACCTAATACTGTCAGAAATGAAAAACAACGTTCAACGTCCAGCCCAGCTCAATGACATGGGCTTCAGGATGGATGAATCGCCTCGTTCTGATTGGCGGAACTCTGTCGTCATTGATTTTGATCACGTTCCTCTCCCATTTGCAGGCAAGGGAAATGAGATCAAGGCGCGTGCGCATATTGCAATGGAGAGAAACGCAGACAAAGGTGTTCTCCTAGTTGAAGAGCCTGAGTGTCACCTCTCTCATACCTCTCTCTTTGAGCTTACTGATCTGTTGGAACATGAGCTCAATCAAAGGCAGATGTTTGTGTCTACGCATAGTCCGTTTGTTCTGAATAGGCTGGGTCTTGACAAACTTGCGCTCGTTTCCGATGGCAACTGCCCCGCAAGGATAAGCGGTTTGTCACCTGATACGGTGCAATTCTTCCAGCGCCTAAGCGGCTACGATACTCTTCGTATCGTACTAGCCAAGAAGCTCGTCCTTGTTGAGGGACCCACAGACGAAATGGTCTTCAAGTGGGCGTACTACAAAAGATTTCGCCAGTACCCAGAATCCGACGGCATTGACGTAATGGAGTATGGGACACGGGGAAAACGCGCTCTCGAACTATGCTGTGCGCTTGGCAGAGGGCGGGTTGCCGTTCTTCGGGACAACGACGGACTTCCCGCATCTAAATGGATTGGGGATGCATCTGAGTTCATAAAGGAAGGCGAACGAAAAATGTTCGTGGGAGAACCAGGCGAGGGGAAGACTATTGAGCCACAGTTCGTAAAGGCAAACCTTGAGCATCTCCAGGAACTCGGAGCCATCGTCGGAGCACAATCCTATGAAGAGGACACTTTGACAAAGTACATGGAGAACAATAAAACACTTTGGAGCTTGCGTCTCCTCTCCTCAGGGGCTTCGTCGATGTTTTCTTGTCCCCGATACATCAAGGAAGCCATTGACTTCATCGTCGATGCTGAGTGACGAAGTATGAATAGGGCAATCATTGCCGTCGCCGGAGCGGGGAAGACTCGGACAGTAGTCCAGTCCATGCTGCAGGAGCCGGATCTTGGCAGAACCTTCCTTTTGACCTATATGACACGAAATCAGCTAGAGGGTTCGACCCGATTAGCGAAATATTTGACTTCCGATTCCGCCTTCCCCCACGTAATGGGCTGGTTCAGCTTTCTCCTTAATGAAATAGTAAGGCCATATTCCAGACTTCTCTTCGAGGATGTTGAGGTTGGAGCTCTCTGTACTGATGTTCCAGATGACTTCATGTATCGGAAAGGCACACGGAGGTACTTCACCGCGAACGGTGACGCCTTCTCTGAAAGACTCTCGCTTCTCGCCAACAAGGTGATTGAAGCCAGCGGAGGAGCTGCGATACGACGTCTGGAGAAAGTTGCAAGCTCAGTCTACATCGATGAGGCGCAGGATTTGAGAGGCAACGATCTAGACATAGTAATGCGGCTTATGGCCTCGAAGATTGACGTGACCGTCGTCTGTGATCCGAGGCAATCGGTAGTAAAGACCTCAAGAATCGATACGAAATACAAGAAGTATCGTGACGAGCACATCGTAGATTTTTTCAACGAGATGCGGAGTAAAGGTCTCTGCGAGGTGGAGTGGATTAACGAGACGCATCGATTCATCCCTGAGATTGCAGCGTTGTCGGACGCGATTTTCTCGGGTTCAGGTTTTCCAGCCACGATTTCAAATGTGGAGCCGACGGGTTATTCGGGCCTTTATCTTATCCGCAAGGGAGATGTCGAGAGATATGCGATTAAACACTCTGCCACGATTTTAAGAGTCGATAAGCGCGCGGGTACCTTCGAGGGTATGGAGGTCGCCAACTTCGGTGAATGCAAGGGAATGACCCGAAGAGATGTGGTTGTAATTGCGACTGCGCCTATTCAACAGTTTCTGAGCAAGGGGAAACCACTAAAGAGTGAGGCTGCAAGAAGATTCTATGTAGCAGTTACTCGTGCGAGACAGTCTGTGGCTATTGCTGTAGAGAACCCAATAAAGACTCTAGAAGACATGGCACAATACCATTCTCCATGCGAACAGTTTGGTTTCTGCGTATGGCAATAGAGATATGTTGCGAGTTGTGTAAAAGCGGCAAAGCCAAAGAATCACTGGACTGTTGAGCCAGTGACATAGAGGGGCAACAGGTCGCAAGGTACTTGTCCATACTATTCAAGGGACAAAATTGTCAAAAACGATAAAGACAGCCCGAAAAGATAAGGTTGCTAAGCAGGATTCGCAAGCTTATACGGCACAACAGAGCTTAGCTTGGCAATGCGTTGCGATTGTGACCCAATATGAATCCCATCCCGTTTGAAGGCGGTAAGGTGAAGTCATGTGTGACATCGTAGGACAAGCGCCGGGTTTCGATAACCTATGGAACGCAATAAACGCTTGCGCGCAAAAAGAGCTGCAGGGAATGGCAAAGGGCTCGATGTGCGAGGCGGTGCGAAAACTCTCGATCGATTCACAGATTGGAGGTATTGGAGCAAGCGTGTCATCGGCACTCGCAAGTTCCGGCGCTTTCGAATCGGTGAGGGATGCTGCATCCAGCCTGGTTCCATTAGGTGCTCTCGATGCACCGCGACTTGATTCCTCGGCTTTTGCATCGCCTAACTATCCCATCCCTGACTTGAGCGAATGCGCTGAAGGCTTTCGCACAAATTGGCATCAGCTCATCATCATCGGAAATGGTTTCGATTTGCAATGTGGCCTCAGGTCGAAATTCGGTGACTTCTTCAGGCCACGCTTTGATGCAATTGGCAGTATTTCTGACTGTACGTGCGATACTTGGCAATCGGTCATTGAGGACAATGGGCTCACGCTTTGGGACTTCATCCTCGAGGGAAACGTCGATTCCCCTTGGTGTGACGTTGAAGGCGCCATCGAGCGGTGGGTGCTTTCCGCTGATCAAACAGCTTCCGAGTCCCCTTCTTACTTCACTAGGACGGTCGAGTCTCTCAAGTCCTGCCCTTTTTCTGACCGCGATGTTATCAGTGGAAGAAATGAGGGCAATCAGTACAACGAGAGCCGCTTGTATGGCAACGTGGCGCGATACATCTGGACGCTGTACCCTGAGATTAGGACCAACGCTTGCAACCGCGCGATGCTCTTAGAGTGCCTGCGTCAGGAGCTCCACAAGCTTGAGCGCGCCTTCGCAGCATACTTAGCCAATGAGGTTCGGACCAACGAGGCATATGCCAAGAAATGCAAAGAGCTCTACTGTGCGATAGAGCGTGATGGAAAGAAGTCTGGCGATGACTACTTCACATCGACTTCTGTTCTGAGTTTTAACTACACCGATCTAGTCGAGCGCTATTTTGACGGTGGTGAAGACGGAGCGTTCGTGAACATACACGGCAAACTGGGCGGAGAGATTATCTTTGGCATCGACGGCAAGGACTGCATGGACAATCCTGATGCCGTATCTTTCACAAAGACGTTTCGCCTCATGCAGCGTGGTGGATCGCGAACAGACAAGCTGATATGGACTGCCAACAGCGCCAACCTGCAAGGTGCAACCGATGTCATCAAGGTCTACGGTCATTCGCTAGGCAGGGCAGATTACTCCTACTTCCAATCCATCTTCGATGGCGTTGACCTCTACGAAAGTAAGACTGTCCTTGTGTTTTATTACCCATACGACTCCTCCGATGAGAGCAAGAACGAGAAATGGCGTAATAATCTCGCAAACTCGATCAACGACCTTCTGGTTGGTTACGGCACCACCATGAACAATGGAGATCATGGGAAGAATCTCATGCATAAGCTGTTGCTCGAGGGCCGGCTGATTCTGAGGGGAGTTCCTATCGATTGATTTGCCAAATTTTTGGCTGAGCTTGCCACGAGTCTGGTAGTAGCAATTGTGATGTTTGCTCCGGCGAAAAGTCCAGAGAGAATCAAACTGATAAGGCTAGACTCCAGGGATTACACAAGTTGTTGCTCGTGCACTTTCAGGATTTGAGAGACCGATTAGATTGCTATTCAAGGCGATGGGACCAATACGAGGAATATCGTGTTAGCTGGGAGATTCTTAACCTTTCTCCTGTGGAGAAGATGAGGCATGACGGCAACGCAGTGTACCTAAAGAAGCTAATTATTACTGAGGCACTGGAGCTTGAATGTGATGTGCTGGCGTTTGGATACGCTATCGAACATTATTATTACGACCTGTTTGATGCCATAGCATCCAGCGACAACCCATTCAAGTCGCCAGACGATACCAGCACCAATGCGGCAGGACGTAATTTGCGCAGAATAATTGCTGATGACAGGCATGCATACACGACTGGAACAACTTCTAGGTTCCTCTATTTCCTGCAGCCTGAAATTGGTAAGCACATTAAGAATTCATTGGGGTCAGGAGGTTGTCTGGCATTTCGAGATGGCCGGAACCCTATTGAGTATGAACTGATCGTCGAACCCGGGTCCTACAATGACCCGTCTGCTTTTGCAAACAAAATCGAATCGCTATCAAGAGAGAGCGGCTTGTATGATGAACTAAACAGCCAACGAGTAGCCTTAAAACGCCGAATAGAGGTTCTGGTAAGAAAGCTCATGCGACGAGCGGAGGAACCCATGCCCTTCTGGGAAACGTTTGTTGGTTCCTCCATGGATGTTCTCCGACCTTAGATGCCTTTAGTCTCTATGAGTCCACAAGGTCGAAACGCAAAGTGGCGCTACAGTATTGATTATGAAAAGGTTACATTCGAGAATATTGAGCACATGGTAAAAACGCAGAGCGAATCTCGTATATCTGCTGACTGATGTGCACCCAACACCTTCCGGTAAATTTGAAGATTAAAGATAATGCTGATTATCGCGTGACGCTAACGTATTTCCTTCTCCGCCGTCGTTAGGTGTTCTTGACGACGGGGAGGGTGGTCGTGGGAGGGTTTGGCTGCGGCTGTGCCAGCAGGAAGGTGACCTCCTAGGTTTCCCGAGCGATCACCTTTCTGTCACGGGCGGTTCCCGTGGTCTGACGTTTTGGGTGACTCCTCCCTCTCGCCCACTGCCAGGCACCGATGAGGCAGTGACGCTTCGCCTGGCTCTTCCATCACGGTGATGACGGCCACGTCGCAGTACACGCTGGTAGCGCAACCTAAGTAGGGCAAGGTTCCCGTCATGAGGCAATCAAAGCTCGACGGCTTCGGGCAACGGCAGGTTGCACGCGCCACGCAAATCGAAAGACACAATTCGAAAATAAAAAAAGCCCGGTCACCTACCGCTATGGCGATACGCTCCGGACTCACTGCATCCTACCACGTCGCGGGTTAGAAGTGTGCACGCGAGAAGGCCCCATATCATCTTGGCCACCGTAGGCGTCGAATGCAATCGCGTGAACGCACAGTCTTGCCCAGCATGTACATTTGGGAGTAAAGGTTCTTGCGCCAAGAAGGGAATTGCGGTGGACTCGGCGGGTCTGCTATCGCTCTACGAGAAGAGCGGGGTTAGGTGGCAGAAGGAGATGGTCTGGTTCTTCGAGCACAACGACATGGAGGTGTCGGACGAGTTCGCCGACGCGCTACTTGGGAGAGTGGATCATTAGCCGATGCCAAAGCGAAGGTCCGCGTGGTTCTCCTCGGGGGATGCCCCCACAATCCATTACCGTGGGAGGTGGAGCGGAGCGAGGAGAATTCCACCAAGCCTCGGTGCGAGATTGGCGCGCGAGACCATGAGTACTAAATGGGCTGGCCAAGATCAGTTACTTCAAGCGACTCATCTGTCATAGGGAGGATCTCATTAGATGCTTACGTTTTGGCTCGAGAGCACAAACGGAGATGACTCCGTGTACGTTTACCTCCCCGAGGGGAAGGACACAGACAGGGGCACCGTCATCTGGGATGCCAGGAAGGGTGACGCTAGAGTCGGCAAGGCCGCCGCAAAAGAGCAAGCGATAAGAGCTAGGACATGCTGGCTCGCACGAGCCTGTAAAAAGCGGGGGCCTGGGGGTTGTTCCGGG
>OHAT01002807.1_pt1 | contig 12447 bp, 10 predicted proteins | sample 1577141 | NCBI WGS metagenome assembly OHAT01 (sample SAMEA3541578, study PRJEB24748) | human gut metagenome | biome: human gut; feature: human-associated habitat; material: faeces | place: China | collected 2012
TGCAGTAACGTATCCTTATTTAATCACTTCCTTCAAGGTATTCTGTAAGTCTTCTCCAGTGATATTCTTGGCGATGATCACCCCATTCGGACCCAATAACACATTTGCCGGAATACCCCGTACCCCATAAAGAGCAGGGATCTCAGAATCCCAATATTTCAAGTCGGAAACGTGAGTCCAAGTCAGATGATCGTCTGCGATCGCTTTCTGCCATTTAGCCTTATCCTTGTCCAAGGATATACCTACGATCGTAAAGTTCTTATCCTTATATTGCTGGAAGGCATTTACCACGTTAGGGTTTTCCTTGCGACACGGGGGACACCAAGAGGCCCAAAAATCCAATAACACATATTTTCCCCTAAAGTCCGACAAAGACACAGAAACTCCTGCAGTATCCGGCAAGGAGAACTCCGGAGCGACTTGTCCGATCTGTACGTGTTCTAATTGCTTGATAATACCGTCCAAGTCCTTCACATAAGGACTATTCGCCAATGCCGGGGAAATCTTCGCACGAGTCGCCTTCAAATCATCCAAAGATAATTGGTAGGTAAAATAACGATATAGATAGAACGCCGCCGCCGGAGAATCCGGATATTTCGAGATCAAACTGTCAATATCATACCCTTCCTCAAATACCTTCTCCGCATTTTCTTGAAAGATATCATTCACCGGCGAGTTCTGTACGGTGATGGTCTCCCCGTCATTCCCGATCTTGACATTCATATCCGTATTCTCCAAGAAAAGTTGAACCGGATAGTTCATGCTCTCGGTTGCCAAACCGAATAGTAAAGGCTGATCTACCTCACCCTTAAAGGTGAATTTCCCGTCTTTTACCTCTGCTGTATCCACGTCAAAGAACATTTTATTACGGAATGACTTCAAGTAAATCTTGCCGTCGGGCATATTCTCTACCTCACCATTGATAACATATCCTTTTGGAACTTCTTGGCAACCAACCACCAAAAGGCCGGCAAGCGCCATCATACAAAATTGCTTCATTTCTCTATTCTATTTATTGATTACTTAAACTCTGGGTGATGATAACGTCCCTTTTTCAACGAGATCGTCCCATATTCTATCGCACGCACCGGACAACGATGAATACAGGCAACGCACTGAACGCAAGTATCAGCCCATTCCGGTTTTCCGTCACCCGACAGGGAAATCGTACCGGTCGGACAGACCTTCGCACAAATACCGCAAGAGATACAGGTATCCGTAGCATAAAATCGGTTGCTGCCTATCGCGAAGTGAGCAAATAACGGATAGACCATATAGCTCTTCAAAAGAGGGGCACTTCCCGCACAATACAAAGAAAGATTTTTCTTCTGCCGGATCGCCTCTACGATCTCGTCTACACGTTCCGGTGCTTTTTTCAGTTTTTCAGTCTCTACCTCCTTACTATCCACGTCGAAGCCGGGCATTAAGATATAATTGTTCGGCATTTGTATAGAGAATCCTCCAGTTAATGTAATTCCCCGTCTCGCCAAGGTGCTCCGCATGATCCGATCCGTATATCCACAATCATCACCACAAGTACAGACGAAATAAACCTCTTGCCCTTTATATCCAGACAGGATCAACCGGGAAATAAAACGGGACACCAATACAGCCGGCCCCCAAGAATGGACAGGAAACACAAAAAACACTTTCTCCCTCTCCCTCAATGGATAAACATTCTCATCCTTACCCTCATTCAACGCATCGGCAATGGAAACCAACGGCTCATCGAAAGCCGTTCCTAACGCTTCCGCAACCCAACGGGAGTTTCCTGTCCCTGTAAAGTAGAATATCATGCGCTCATTTTTTAGATGCAAAAATACATAATATCCAAATATATACACTATCTTTGTCTAGTTTAAGAAACCTAAAAAACAAATCTTATGACAACGATGGAATTAAATTTACGGAAAGAATATCTCTATGACTTGATAAAAGGCATGGATGAGATTACCATGACGAGGGTAATAATTCTTATGCTTTTTTATTGTTGCAACGGATCACTCATGCAACGGAACTATTAATAACTAATCCTTATTTAGGATTTATTGAACCATCACTACTCCAACTTAATAAAGAATATCGTTCCTTGATCGAGGGACATTATAAAATCATCTATAGTGTTGAATATGATTGTATCCGTATCTATCAGATATTCGATACTAGGCAATCACCGGATAAACTGATGGATTTATTCAGATAAAATAACAAGGGATAGAAATGTAAGCGTCTTACAATTTATCCCTTGTTACTTTTCTGAATTATAGCGCAAATCAAATCTCAATATCCCAAATACCCGCCGAACGTTCTAATTCGACCAAGGCTGAGCTGTAATTAAACAGCGTCTCAATATACTGAGCTTGTACCTCATCGTAAGTACGCTGGGCGTCCAAGACTTCCAACAAAGAGACTTCCCCCCTATTATAGCTGTAAATCTTGCCATCCATCACCTCACGAGCTTGCCTTAAAAGCCCATCCTCATAATGATTAACTTGCTCGGCGAAAGATTGATAATTACGATATGCCTGCATCACCTCCGTCTGTACTTGCAAAAGAGCCTGCTTATATTGCGCTTCCGCTTGTTGCTCCCGATAACGAGCGGCACGAACCGTCCCCTTATTGAAATTAGAGAATTTCAAAGGAACAGCGATACCTGCCGTCACTCCGGTAAAAGGAGGTGCCGGGGCTTCCTCATTATAAACCCGGGCATTACGGCTTACGGCGATAGACAAATCCACATCCATATTCCGCTCCCGGCGAGCTACTTTCAAGGCTCTAGCGGCCACTTCCTTGTTTTTTAAGGCGGCTACCAAATCCGTACGCCCCTCGCTTGCCGCCGTGATTAAGTCGGCAAGGATAAAATCCCGAGGCTCCGTACGTAACTCAGCGCGTGGGTGAAATAAAGTATCCGTACTGAAAGTCCCCGTCAAGAAGTTTAAGTTCGAGAAAGCATTCTTTAATTCCGCTCCGGCTTGCAGCAACTCGTTTCGTAAGACCCCGGCCTCTACCCGGCTCTGCGTAGCATCCACCTCACGGATTTGCCCCAATGAGAAACGGATACTGTCGCTCTCCGCCAATGTCCGGATATTCTCATAGGCATTCTCCTTTACCTTATACAACTCATGTTGCTTCAAGGCTTCCATATAAGCAATCGTAGCGTCTGCCCGGAGATTCCGGAAATAATCGGCCAACAAAGCCTCGGTCAACTCACTCTCGCTACGTGCCAATGAGATATTCGCACCCCGTTTTCCAAAAGAGAAAGTTTTGCTCAGTTCTACTTCAACACCTTCTCCCATTTGCAAGGAATTATTCTCATTATTGAAATAAGACACGGAAAGGTTCGGATCGTTAAACCCCTTTTCCGCCGTTACCTCAGCCTTAGCGGCCGGCACATTCAATTTCTCCGACGCATACTCAAGGTTGCCTTCCGCAACCCGCTCCATATATTGCCGATACGTAAGCGGAACCATGGTCTGGGCATTCACGGATAAGCATCCGCAGAGTAACGACAGGATTATATATTTCTTCATATCTTCTAATCTAAACATAGTATATCTTTTTAATTCCACCTCCGGATTAAGCGTGCAGCTCTTTTTCCTCCGATACCGGCGTCAAATCCTTCCCCTCATAATGTTTCTCGATCATATAGTATAAAGCGGGAAGTACATAAAGCGTAATAACCGTAGCAAATAAAAGCCCGTAAACGATTACCGTAGCCAAGGGACGCTGCACGTCCGAACCGATACCTGTACTAACAGAGGCAGGAAGCAATCCCAAGACCGCAACCGTAGCCGTCATCAAGATCGGACGGAAACGGTGCTTTGTTCCCGTTATCACCGCATCTTTCAAATCTCGTTCCCTTGTACGTAAGTTATTGATATGGGAAATCATGATCACGCCATTTTGGATAGCGACACCGACCAAGGCAATAAAACCAACCGCCGAGGAAACATTCAATGTCATTCCCCGCACATTCAACGCCAACATACCACCAAACAAAGCCAAGGGAACGACACTCATCATTAAAGCCGCCTGCCAGAATTTACCGCAAGCCGCAAACAACAGAAGCAGCATCAGTCCCAACGCCAAAGGAACCACAGCCCCCAAACGGGCATACGCACGATGCTGGTTCTCGAATTGTCCGGCCCATTTCAAATGCACGGAATCATGATCGTATTTCACCTCTTTATCAATCAACGCATTCGCCTTATTCAAGAACGCCGTCAAGTCCACGCCACGTAAATTAACCCGTACCGTCAAGTGCCGCTTATTCATCTCACGGGTAATCGTACTGGCACCGGTTGTCATCTTAATCTCCGCTACTTGCGAAAGAGGAATCTTCGTACCGGAACCGGTAGTCAACAATAGATTACCAATACGTTCGGGAGAATTGCGGCTAGCGTCATCGAAACGACAAATCACGTCATAACTTTTACTTCCGACAAATATCTGGGAAATAGAAGCTCCACCGATCGCTAACTCAATCAAATCGGCCACATCCGACACGTTCAAGCCATACTGGGCGATACGGGCACGATCTGCGATAATCTGCAATTGCGGCAACGGAGGCTCTTGATCTACCGCTACGTCGGCAGCACCCGGTATTTCCTTCAACACATTAGCGACTTGATCCGCGATATGGCGACTTTCCGTAATATCATCGCTATAAATCTTCAGCGCCAAATCACTATGAGCCCCGGCGATCTGATCCATCACCATATCGATGATCGGCTGTGAAAAACCGACCGAGTAGCCGGGCATAGTCTCCAACTTAGCTGCCATCTCCTCGATCAAATCCGCTTTCGTCTTACCGAACTCCCTTGCCAACCGCCACATTCCTCTGGCTTTCAGGCTCTCGTCCATCGCCTACGAGCTGGCGGGATACGGGGGCAACGAACGCTTCCGCCCCCTCATCATCGCGACCTACTTGGGTCATTACATATGAGACTTCCTTAAACTCTTTCAAAGTCTTCCGAAGCTCCGCCCCCATCTCCTTAGATTTCTCAATGGAAATACCCGGAGGAAGCTGTACCTGTATCCAGATCGCCCCCTCATCCAACGGAGGCAAGAAGTCTTTTCCTACGGTATAACTTAAAATCCCCGCTCCCAGCAATATCGCCAGTAACGGTACAATAACCCGTCTTGGCTTCTCCATCAATCGGACAATTTGTGAATGATAAGCCGTGGAAAGTTTCTCCAACCAACGATTATGGTAAATCTTTCCCGGCTTACGATACGCATAAAAGGCCAATCCCGGAATCAAGAACAAGGCCACGCACAAAGCGCCCAGCAAAGCATACCCTACGGTATAAGCCATCGGCGTAAACAATTTTTTCTCAATATGCTCAAAAGCGAACAAAGGAAGATAGGCCGTTATAATAATTAATGTAGAGAAAAAGATCGGGCGAGCCACCTCAGTCGTACGGCGCAAGATCGAATCCTCCGTCAATACCTCATCCGGATGCCGTTCCCTTTTCTTCAAGACCGTCTCCATCATCACGATCGCTCCGTCTACCAAAATACCGAAGTCTATAGCGCCTAAGGAAAGTAGGTTCGCAGGAATATTCGTAACATGCATCAAGATAAAGGCAATCAATAGAGACAAGGGAATGGTTAAGGCCACCAACAAAGCGCCACGCCAACTCCCCAAGAATAAGATCAGTACTAAGACAACCAATACCATTCCCTCGAACAACGTATGCGATACGGTATGCAAGGTCGTATTAACCAAATCCGTACGATCCATAAACGGATGGATACGGGTTCCCTCGGGAAGTGTCTCGCTATTTAGTTCGTCTACCGCCTTATGCACATCATCCAACACCCGGGACGGATTCTCCCCCCTGAGCATTTGCACGATACCTTCCACGCCATCGGAGTAATTACGGGTATCGTCCGTAAAACCTAAAACGCCCTTACGCTCCAAGTTTCCGTATTTCAGTTTACCGATATCATTCAAGTAGACCGGGACACCATTCACGGTCTTGATCACGATATGTCCCAAGTCTTCCAAGTCCTTAACCAGACCGATTCCACGGATCACATAACTCAAATCCCCACGGCTTAACATACTACCACCGGCGTTCACGTTATTCTTCTCTATCTTTTCCGTAATATCCCCTAAGGTAATGTCGTATTGCTCCATCTTATAAGGGTTCACCTCGATCTGATATTGGGTAGTGATACCGCCGTAATTACTTACATCCGCTACACCCGTAACCTGTTTCAGTCTCGGAATAATTACCCATTTATGCAAATCGGTCAACTCCCTCAAGTCTAAACGGTCACTTTCCACCACATAACGAAAGATCTCTCCCGTCGGCGAAGTCAAAGGATTTAAGCCGGGAACCGCATTATAAGGAAGCTCCACGTCTACCAACCGCTCTTGTACACGTTGCCGGGCCCAATAATCCTCAATACCATCATCAAAAACCAATACGACCGTAGATAAACCAAACGTATTCTTGCTACGCATTACGTTTAATCCCGGCAGACCATTCATAGCCCGCTCGATCGGAATACTGATTTGTTGCTCGATCTCCTCGGCGGCCAATCCGGGAACCTGTGTCACGACTTGCACGGTGGTATCGGCGATATCCGGATAAGCATCTATCGCCAACCGCGTCCAAGAATAATAACCAACGATCGCTAAGAACAGAAATAACACGAACATCAGTCCTCGCCGATGTATCGCCAAGTAAATAATCCTTTTCATAATCCGTTAGCGTGCGTCAAGTAAATAAAACGCTCCCGTAGCTACGATCTCATCACCTACGTTCAAGCCGGATAAAACCACCGTCTTGCCATCTTCAGTAAGGCCGGTCTCGATCTTTTGTTTCCGGTAATCGTTATTCCCCAATTCCACCAATACGTACATATTCTCCTCTTCCTGCAAGATAGCGGAAGTAGGTATACGGATCACCTCCGCCTCACGGTCGCTCAGTTTGACCGTGCCGTACATCTCCGGTTTCATCAAACGGGTACTGTTATCGCACTCGATCAAGACCTCCACCGAACGGGTATCGGGATCCAGCATCTCGCTGATGTGATAAATCTTTCCCGATATCGGTTTATCCGGCATGGCTACCAACCGGATTTCCACCTCATCCAAAGCCTGTATTAAACTCAAATCCTTCTCTTTTACATGGGCGACCACCCATACCTTGCTCAAATCGGCGATGACAGCTACAGGCTCGGCGTCCTCTTTCATATATTGCCCGATTACGATCCGATCTTTCACGACCTCACCGGCTATAGGCGAGCGAACGATCAATGGTTGCCCCAAAGCCATTTCATCCGGATTAATCTGAAAGACTTTCAATGCGGCGACCATATTCTCATAGTCTTTTTTCTTTAACTCGTAATTCACCTCGGCCTCTTCCAATTCCTTTTGGACACCAACCTTGTTTTTCATCAAGTCTTTCTCCCGATTCAAGCTTTTCAAAGCCAGTTCCATCTCTTGGCGAGCTTGGTAATAAGATTTCCCCGCCTCATAAACAGCGGGAGCGCTAATTTCGAAGATCGGACTACCCGGGGCCACTTTCTGCCCTAAGCGAACGAACGATTTCGTAATTCGCCCGCTTACCGGTGAAGCCACCTCCGCGTAATTAGAAGGAATCGCCTGTACGACCCCCGAGGTGGTAAACTCCATACGGTAAGGTTCCCGTTTAACCGTTTCCTTTGTCAACTTGGATAAAACAGGAGATTCGGAACCGATATGTATAATATCCCCTTTGAGTGTTACGGCATGCGCAGACTCATCCTCTTGCTTTTGGGTATGGCAAGAGCATAGTACTATCGCTGGAAGCAATAGTAAAAATATAGATTTCATATAAGATGCGTAAAATGTTTAGTATAAAAAGTGATTCTAATGCTCGATTCAAATTACTATACCAAACGAGGGAGGCGCACGGGATTCGCCACGCCGCACAAGACGCAAGACAACCTCTTTCTTTAGAAAGACGAGCACTACCATCAAAAGCGCCCAAGCCATAACTAAAGGTAAGTACGGAATTAACTCCATACACAATTCGGTCAGCTCTTCAATCGTATTAAACGCTACCGTACTATGCTCATGATGAGGCAAGCCGTCGGCTCCCGGCAGATAGGGATGAGAGTGAGTGATACTATAGTTTAGGAAATGATGCGTATGGGTAAAGGCCGTGCCACCCACGTAGTAACTCATAAAGAGTACTACCAAGAGGGGTCTTAACCACTTCAAGCTACGCATTGTTTTCATTCGCCATCTGTTTACTCCGCAAAGTTATAAAAGAAACTGCCATTTCATTTGCAATAAGTCAAAATTTATTCCTTTATTTGCATACACTGAATAATAAACAGTCATATCAATGAAATAAACACTACTTTATGAGAAAAATCTTACTTGTTTGTGCGGCATTAGCCTGCATGACAGTCTCCCCTGTACCAGCTCAGGACGCTGCCGTAAAAAAAATCATCGAGATGGGTCAGAACGATAATCAAGTGATGCATCAGCTGGATATCCTTACGAACCGCTTTGGCGGACGTTTAATAGGTTCCGACGCTTATGAGAACGCCGCCGAGTGGATGGTGCGTGAGTTTAAGAGTTGGGGACTCGATGTCCAATTAGAAGAGGCCGGTACCGTCCCTGTCGGCTTTAATCGAGGACCTTGGTTCGGACGCTTGTTGAGCGACAACGGAATGATCCTGCATTTCGCCACCCCTTCCTACACTTCCGGAACGAAAGGCGTGCAACGTGGGCATGCGGTGATGGAGCCTCGTAACGACGAGGAGTTCCAGCAAATCAAAGGAAGATTGAATGGTGCTTGGGTTCTTATCTCAGGGAAAAATGTAGGTTGGCCTATCGACCGCTCCGCCTCGGGAGATTCCATCCGTGCGGAGATCAAGAAAGAGAACAACGAGATCATGAAGAAAAACAATGATCTAAGACGCCGCAACTGGGAAAACGGGGAGAAAAACGAGATGTTGCCTTATAAAGAATTCCCCGGATTATATTATAAGGAAATGTGCGAGGCCGGAGCTTTAGGTTTTATCCAATCCTCCACCGTACCTATCCGTGCGTTATACGACCGGAAAATGATGAACGACCCGAATACGAACTTCGACAATCTGCCGGAACTTCCGGATATCAAATTAGACGAGCATCAATTCGCGATCATCGAACAAATGGTGAAAGAGAGACGTACATTCGAACTAGAGTTCGATATTCGTAATCATTTTAAATTAGGCCCGGTTAAATACCATAATGTCGTAGCGTCTATCAAAGGCAGCAAATACCCGGACGAATATGTTATTATCAGCGGTCACCTAGATGCTTTCGACGTGGCTACCGGAGGCATCGATTGCGGTACTGGAATCGGACCGATGATGGAAGCCGCTCGCATGATCGCCAAATCCGGAGCCAAGCCTAAGCGCACGATCTTATTTATCGGATTCGCCGGTGAGGAATTTGGCTTATTAGGAGCACAAGCTTGGGTGAAAGCGCATAAGGATAAATTACCCAAAATCGCTAATTTGTTCAATCGTGACGGTGGCCCGGAACCTCCTGTCGGTATCTCCGTCCCTCAAGCCATGTATGATGATTTCGTGAAGATCAGCGAACCCATCCAAAAAATCCGTCCGGACTATCCTTTCGAGGTAAAAGTTCGTGAACCCCGTAAACGCCCGACACGCATGGGGGGAACAGACGCATCAGTTTTCGCCATCGAAGGTGTCCCCACATTAGGTTTCACCACAGAGGATTTCAAAGGATATGATTTTGATTACGGCGAAATCTGGCATACGGAACGGGATTTATACACAAAGAACATCCCCGAATACCAAGAACATACGGCTACGGTTACCGCTATCATAGCCCTCGGTGTAGCGAATCTGGATAAGCAATTATCAAGAGAAGGTTTATATACCGAAGAGTAGGTCAGCACGATCGCTATTATAAGGAGTTTACAATGCCTATTGTAAGCTCCTTATGATGGGCATCATAAAAGACTTACAATGCCCATTATAAGAAATAGAAAAAGGATATGCCCTAATAGACATATCCTTTTCTCATTCTAGGGTGAAAGATGGGGCTCGAACCCACGACCCTCGGAACCACAATCCGATGCTCTAACCAACTGAGCTACTCTCACCATATCCGCCTTTCAAAGGATTCCCCCTTTAAGACGGCGCAAAGATAGGTATAAATTCTGATTACACAAACCTTTTGCGAACTTTTTTATCCATCCACTTACTTATAGATCGCTTTCTTTCCCGCTAACAATGTGTTACGCATCAAAGAAATGATTGTCATAGGCCCTACGCCACCCGGAACCGGAGTGATATAGGAACATTTAGGAGCGACCTCGTTAAACAAGACATCTCCCGTTAACTTAAATCCGCTCTTGGTTACGCTGCTTGGCATACGGGTTGTTCCCACGTCAACGATCACGGCGCCTTCCTTCACCATATCCCCTTTCAAGAATTCAGGAACACCTAAAGCCACGATAATAATATCAGCAGACAAGCACATCTCCTTCAAGTTCTTAGAACGGCTATGGCATACGGTCACCGTACAATCGCCCGGATAAGATTTCTGCATCATCAAGGTAGCCATCGGCTTGCCGACAATATTGCTGCGTCCCAAAACCACGCAATGCTTTCCTTGCGTCTCGATATGATAACGCTTCAATAATTCCAAGATACCGGCAGGCGTAGCCGATACGAAACAAGGCAAACCGATAGACATACGTCCCACGTTAATCGGATGGAAACCGTCCACGTCTTTACGATAATCGATCGCCTCAATCACCTTCTGCTCGGATATATGTTTCGGAAGCGGAAGCTGTACGATAAAGCCATCCACATCCGGATCATTATTTAACTCATCGACCTTACGAAGCAATTCTTCCTCCGTAACATCCTCCTCAAAGCGAATTAAGGTAGACTTAAAACCAATCTCCTGACAAGTCTTGACTTTACTAGCCACATAAGTCTCGCTACCACCGTCATGGCCCAACAAAATAGCAGCCAAGTGAGGGATCTTACCTCCGGCAGCCTTGATCTGGGCTACCTCCTCAGCCATCTCCTTCTTCATCTGAGCGGAAACGGCCTTACCATCCAGCAATTGATAATGTTGTTCTTCCATATTATTGATTGTCTCCTGTTAATTAACGTCTGAACGAGGGCTTCATCGAAGGTAGCTTCATCTTCCCCGACTTCGCAGAAGTAAGCATACGCATCATCTTACGGGTCTCATCAAATTGCTTGATCAGCTTGTTCACCTCTTGGATGCTCGTACCGCTACCTTTAGCGATACGCTGACGGCGTGAGCCATTCAAGATAGCCGGGTTGCTGCGCTCATCCGGAGTCATCGAATAAATGATAGCCTCGATACTCTTGAACGCGTTATCATCGATATCCACATCTTTCAATGCCTTTCCTACACCCGGGATCATGGATGCCAACTCTTTCAAGTTACCCATCTTCTTGATCTGTTGGATCTGGGAGATAAAGTCGTTAAAATCGAACTGGTTCTTAGCGATCTTCTTCTGCAAACGTTTCGCTTCTTCCTCGTCATATTGCTCTTGCGCACGTTCCACCAAAGACACGATATCACCCATGCCTAAGATTCGATCCGCCATACGTTCAGGGTGGAAAATATCCAAGGCATCCATCTTCTCGCCCGTACCGACAAACTTAATCGGCTTATCAACAACCGTACGGATCGACAAAGCGGCACCACCACGGGTATCACCATCCAACTTCGTAAGTACGACGCCGTCGAAGTTCAGCCGCTCATTAAATTCCCTTGCGGTATTCACGGCATCCTGACCCGTCATGGCATCTACCACGAACAAGGTCTCATCCGGCTGGATAGCGCTCTTGATAGCGGCGATCTCGTTCATCATCTGCTCATCGATAGCCAAACGACCGGCGGTATCCACGATCACGACGTCATTGCCTTTAGCCCGTGCCTCGCGGATAGCGTTCATAGCGATCTCCACCGGATTCTTATTCTCCAATTCCATGTATACCGGAACACCCACCTGTTCTCCGACTACACGCAACTGCTCGATAGCTGCCGGACGATACACGTCGCAAGCGGCTAATAATGGTTTCTTATTTTTCTTGGTCTTTAATAAAGACGCTAGTTTACCAGTGAAAGTAGTCTTACCCGAACCTTGCAAACCGGACATCAATATAATGGCGGGATTTCCCTGCAAATTCACGTCGACTGCCGTACCTCCCATCAAGCTGGCCAACTCATCGTGAACAATCTTAACCATCAACTGACTAGGCTTAACCGATGTAAGCACGTTCTGTCCTAAAGCCTTCTCTTTTACCGTATCCGTAAAACTCTTGGCAACCTTATAATTGACGTCGGCATCCAACAACGCTTTACGCACATCCTTCAATGTTTCCGCCACATTGATCTCGGTAATCTTGCCTTCGACCTTCAACAGTTTA
>OHAT01002809.1_pt1 | contig 12440 bp, 10 predicted proteins | sample 1577141 | NCBI WGS metagenome assembly OHAT01 (sample SAMEA3541578, study PRJEB24748) | human gut metagenome | biome: human gut; feature: human-associated habitat; material: faeces | place: China | collected 2012
CACAGAAGTTGCACCCGCCGAAGCAACCCCGGTTGTGGGTGATGGAAAACTGTACCTCCTCGATGGCGGGGATGCCCTCCCTGTACATGGGGTGAACGGCGCGGGTATAGGGCAGGGCGTACAGCGCGTCCAGCTCCTCCCGCCGCAGAGGACGCGCCGGGGGATTCACCACCAGATACCGCCCCTCGCAGGGCTGCACCACGGCGCAGCCCCGGATGGGGTCGTGCTCGTCGTATTCCACCTTCGTAGCGCGGGCGTAGGCCGTCTTGTCGGCGCACACCGCCTCGTAGGAGGGGCAGTCTGCCCGGTGGAATTTCAGCTCGCCCACCGCGTCGGTGATATAGGCCGTGCCGGGCACGTCGGTGATATCCGCCGGCGGCGTTTTCCGCGCCAGACGCCGGGCGATCTCCACCGTGGCGCTCTCGCCCATGCCGTACACCAGCAGGTCGGCGGGTGCGTCGAACAGGATGCTGCGGCGCACCCTGTCGTCCCAGTAGTCGTAGTGGGCGAAGCGCCGCAGGGACGCTTCCAGCCCACCGATGACGATGGGCGTGTCCGGGAAGGCTTCCCGCGCGCGGTTGGCGTACACGATGGTGGGGCGGTCGGGGCGCTTGCCCATCTGCCCGCCCTCGCTGTACAGGTCACGGGTGCGGCGGCGCTTGGCCACCGTGTAGTGCGCCACCATGGAGTCCAGATTCCCGCCGCCGATGAGCACGCCGTACCGGGGCTTGCCCATGGCGCGGAAGGCCTCCGCCGAGTGCCAGTCCGGTTGGGGCAGGATGGCCACCCGGTAGCCCTTGCTCTCCAGCAGCCGCGCGATCAGCGTGGTGCCGAAGCTGGGATGGTCGATGTATCCGTCCGCCGTCACCACCAGAAAATCGTAGTAGTACCAGCCCCGGTCGATCATGTCCTCCCGGCTGACGGGGAGAAATTCAATTCCTTTTTCCATATCTCACACTTTCCATCCTCTATTCCTCAGTCCTGTCCGGCGCAGCGAAGTATCGGCGGAAAATATCCCTCCGCCTATGGCCGGTACGCCGCCGGCACCGGCGGCAGTATGCGCCTTACATCCTTTTCCATATCCTCTCCGGCGGTGGGAAGGAAGCCCAGCCGCGCGAAGAAGGGGCGCAGCACCTTATCCGGGCAGCTGATCCGCAGGGCGGGACGGCCTTTTTTCAGGCAGGCGTCGATGACCTGTCCCATGGGCGGGATGCCCAGCCCCTTGCCGCGCCACTCCGGGGCAAGGGCGTACTGCGTCAGCCGCAGGGCGTTGCCCTCGTCTGCCAGAGCGAATGCGCCGATCAGCGCATCGCCGTACCACACGCCGGTGGCCTGGCTGCCCGCCGGAATGTGCCATTCCGCCCGCCTGTCCTCCGGCAGCGGCGCGTAGCCCTCGCCGGTTTCCACCATATTCTTGTCCTTCCACCAGCTCTGCCTGGCGAAGGTGGACAGCCCGCGCTCCACCAGATGGCTGTTGTCGTCCCGGTATACCACCCGGAACGACGCGCCGTCCCATTCCAGCAGCGATACCGCCGTGTTGTCCCCGTGGGACGTCTGCCCCACCTGCGCCAGCGTCTGTCCCTGCAGGACGCCCAGCACCGTCCGCAGCGCCATACCGTGGGAAAATACCGCCACGGCGCCGCCCTCGTGCCTCCGCGCCACCCGCTCCAGCGCCGGGATGAACCGATCCACCACCTGCTGCGCCGTCTCCGCACCCGGCACGCGCCACAGATCGGCGCGGCGGTTGAAGTTGTACATCTCCTCCGGGTACTTCACGTTCAGCTCGTGCCAGGTGTGATCCTCCCACGGTCCCATGCAGATCTCCCGGAAGGCCGGCTCCATCTGCAAAGGCAGCGATTTGGGCAGCCAGATCGCCCTGGCGGTGATCTGCGTCCGGTACAGGTCGCTGCTGTACACCGCGTCGATGTCCACATCCCGGAACCGCTCCCGCAGCGCGTCGATCTGCTGATAGCCCCGGTAGTTGGTGATAAGCCCGTTGCAGTGCCCGTGGGCGATGCGGTACAGGTTGCCCTCCGCCTCTGCGTGGCGGATCAGATACAGCTTCGTCATACCACCGTCACCCACTGCTTCAGCTCCTTCACCGCCCGCTCTATGGCGGCGGCGGGGTCGGACTCGTATTGCAGGCAGCTGTCCGTCAGCAGCGCGCCGTGTCCCATGTCGTCAAAGGCCGGCAGCGCGTTCTCGCCATCGCAGTCCGGCAGCAGCAGGAAGGCATTGGGGCAGACCCGCCGCACATCCCGCACGTCAAGGCTGTACCCCGTGGACACCGACAGCGCCGCGCCCCGCCGCGCCATCTGCTCCGCCACGGACAGCCACAGCGCCCGGTCGCCTGCCACCAGCGTCTGTACCTGCCCGCCGGTGCGCACCGCCGCGATAGGCAGCATGCCACCCGCTTCCAGGCAGGCGCTGCCGCCGTAGGGCGACACGGTGACGGCGTCCGCGCCGTATGCCGCCCAGCAGCCGGGCGCCGCCGCCTCCATGTCCAGGATCACATACAGCCCCTTGGCGTGGGCCGCGGAGATCAGATTGGCCAGCACATCCGCGCCCATCATGCCCCGGCTCAGGTACGCGCCGCCCTGTATGACCACGGCGGGCAGCCTGCCCCGAACGGCGGCGGCCGTGTAGGCCAGAGCGTTGGCGATGACCGGAGCGCCCGAAGCGCGGGACACGATGCTCACCACCTTGTCCCATCCTTCCATGCCGTCTGTCACCTCCTGTTGTTGTCTCCATTCTATGCACGCCTGTCCGAACCCTATGCGTTCAAAAACGCCCGCCTTGCCAAAAACGGTTTCCTTCCTTATAATAAGAGGAACACAATGAGAGAAGGAGAGGAATCGCTATGCGCGTCACCATTCTTGTGGACAACCTTGCCGCCCGGGGGCTGGAGGCCGAGTGGGGGCTGTCCATCTATGTGGAATACCAAGGTCACGCCATCCTGCTGGACACCGGGGCCAGTGACCGGTTTGCCCGAAACGCCGATACCCTGGGGATCGACCTGTCCACGGTCTCCTTCGGCGTGCTCTCCCACGCCCACTGGGACCACGGGAACGGGATGGTTACCTTTTTTGCCCGCAACCCCCCCGCCCCCTTCTACCTCCGCCAGGGCTGCGGGGAGACCTGCTATGACAAAACCCCCGAGGGCTGGCGGTACGAAGGCCTTCAGCGGGGCCTTCTGACCACATTTGCCCCCCGTATCCGCTATGTCACCGGGGACTTCTCTCCCCTCCCCGGCGTCACCCTCCTGCCCCACAAGACGCCGGGCCTGGCGCAGCGGGGCCTGGCCGCCAACATGTACCGAAAGGTGGGGGACCAGTGGCTTCCCGATGACTTTTCCCACGAGCAGAGTCTGGTCTTTTCCACCCCCAAGGGCCTGGTGATCTTCAACAGCTGCTGCCACGGGGGCGCGGACAACATCGTCCGGGAAGTGGCGGACCCCTTCCCTGGCCAGCCCATCTCCGCCATTGTGGGGGGCTTCCACCTGTACGACACCCCCGCCCAGGAGGTCCGGGCCTTCGCCCACCGGCTGGGGGAGACCGGGGTAACCCAAGTAATCACCGGACACTGCACCGGGCCAGAGGCCCTGGACATCCTGACCCAGGTCTTGGGCAGCCGGGTGCAGCCCCTCTCCACCGGGTTGGTGCTGACCTTTTAACCGCCGCAGAAACATACATGTATTCACAAAAACACCCCTTATAAGGAGAAAATCCTTTCTCCTTATAAGGGGTGTTTGTTCAACGCAACCAGTTCCATCTGGGGATTTTATCCCCTTAAAAAATAAGATGCTTCCCTCTATACTAAGTGAAACTGTATTGGAGGTATCCCGTCATGGTTCCATTTGCCCCACCGAGAATGCTTTCAGTGCAGGAGAAGGCTTTGACCAGCAAAGGAAGCTCTAAAGATCGCTTTCCGGCGGAATATCGAACAGAGCCATCAGTTTCCGAAAGGTATCCTGCCCGTCCAGGCAGGTGTCTGTCAGATATCCCTGTTCTCCTTCCCATTCAGAGAGTCCCCGGTAATAATACCCTTTCTTGGCGTCCTCGATGATAAAGGGAATCAATCCAAAGCGCAGACACTCCTTTAACACAATCAGCCTGCCGACCCTGCCGTTGCCATCTTGAAATGGGTGGATGCACGCAAACTCGTAATGGAAGCGGATGATATCGTGGATCGTAACCGCAGTCTCAGCTTCGTACCGGGACAGCAGCTCTTTCATGTGCTGTGCTACCTCCTTCGGTTTTGTCGTTTCATGGCCGCCGACCATATTCGCCCGTTTTTTGTAATCCCCAACGGCAAACCATGAAAGGGAGGCATCCTTTGTCCCTTGCTTCAAAATACGGTGCAGTTCTTTGATGATCTCCTCCGTGAGCGGCGCTTCCGCCACATCAATACAAAAGTCAATGGCGCGGAAATGATTGACGGTTTCGATGATATCATCCACAGGGATTCCTTCCCCCGCATCGATGGTGTTCGTTTCAAAGATCCGTCTTGTCTGGTCCTCACTGAGCCTACTGCCCTCTATGTGGTTGGAGTTGTAGGTCATCCGCACTTGCAGTTCATGGTACAGGCCCCCCGGCATGCGAATGGATTTCTCCTCCCTGAGCATCTGCAGCAGCCTGTTGTCTGAAATGATCTGGCATAGTTCCTCAGTGGAACAGCCGAAAAAAGAGGAAACCCTGTCACATGGAGGTTACCATGGCTACAATCAGACGTGTGTTTACCCTTCGTCTTCCCGACGAAGTCTTCGATCAAATCGGCCGGTTGGCAAGCAAAGACCGGCGATCTATGACCAATTACATTGAAGTGATCTTGCGAAACCATCTGGCAGAAGTGGAACGCAGAGAGCAGGAAGCCGCCGGCTCCGGCGCCCACACCGAGTAGCACCCGGCTATCTTTTTAAGAAAGGGCTTGCCGCCTGCTTTTTTCAGACGGTAAGCCCTTTCGGCTGCTTAAACAATTTGTCGTTCCATCGTTGTCTCACCTTTTGGGGGCATCTCTTGCCCTCAAGGATTTTTCAGCCGGATCATCTTACATCTTACCCCTGACATTTGGCCAGGAGCTTTTCCCAGTTCTCGTCCACGTTTCGCTGGGCCTCTTCGATCATCCACTCGTTGCCCGGTTTGAACATGTGACGGAAGCGGCCCTGAAGCCGGAGATACTCCTCCACCGGCCGCTTCTGCTTGGGCTGGTAGCTCAGGTGCCACACCCCGTCAATGACCTCGAACAGCGGCCAGACGCAGGTCTCCACCGCCAGCTTACAGATCTCCGGGAGTTTTTCCGCCGGATATTCCCAGCCACGGGGACAGGGGGCCATGATGTTCAGAAAACTGGGGCCGGGGGTATAGATCGCTTTCTGGGCCTTGGTATAAAGGTCCCGGAAATTGCCAAGGAAGGTGGTCTGGGCCACGTAGGGCACATGGTGGGCGGCGATGATCTCGGTGAGATTCTTCTTGTTCTGCAGCTTCCCGGGGATGGCCGACCCCACCGGAGAGGTGGTGGCCTTGGCAAACCGGGGGGTGGAGGAGGAGCGCTGAATGCCGGTGTTCATATAGGCCTCGTTGTCGTAGCAGACATAGGTCAGGTCGTGGCCCCGCTCCATGGCTCCGGACAGGGACTGAAAGCCGATGTCGTAGGTGCCGCCGTCGCCGCCGATGGTGAGGAATTTGAAGTTGTCCCGGACCTTGCCCCTCTTCTTGAGGGCCTTGTAGGCCGCCTCCACGCCCCCGCAGGTGGCGGCGGCGTTCTCGAAGGCGGAGTGGATGTAGCTGTCCTCCCATGCGGTGTAGGGGTATCTGTCGCTGTCCGTCATCAAGGAGCTGCTGCAGCGCCATGGGTTTTCCTTTTCCCGCGCGCTGGGGCAGAATTTTATCATCAACCCCGGCGTATGCCCCAAAATGGCGGAGCTGGGCGGCGCTGCCCCCGGCGTGGGGGTGCTGGAGATCGGGCCGGGCTTTGGCGTGCTGACGGCAGAGCTGTGCCGCCGGGCGGAAAAGGTGGTGGCGGTGGAGCTGGATGACCGGCTGCCGCCCATCCTGGCGGAAACGCTGGCGGAATTTAAGAATGTGACCATAGTGCAGGGGGATGCGATGGTGCTAGACCTGCCGGCGCTCATTGCGGAGCACTTTGCCGGGATGCCGGTGGTGGTGTGCGCCAACCTGCCCTACTATATCACCTCGCCCATCATCATGCGGCTGCTGGAGGGGCCACTGCCCATTCGCTCGCTGACGGTGATGGTGCAAAAGGAGGCCGCGGTGCGCATTACGGCGGCGCCGGGCACCCGGGAATGCGGGGCTATCAGCGCGGCGGTGTGGTATTACAGCACGCCGAAGCTGCTGTTCCCGGTCTCACGGGGGTCCTTTATGCCGGCCCCGGCGGTGGATAGCGCGGTGATCCGGCTGGACCTGCCGCGGGAGCTGCCAGAGGACCTGCCGCCGCGGGAGGACTTCTTTGCAGTGGTGCGGGCCGGGTTTGGCCAGCGGCGCAAAACGATGCTCAATTCCCTTTCCGCCGGGCTGCGGTGGGAGAAAGACGCCACCCGTGCACTGCTGACGGCGGCGGGTATTGCCGAAAATGCCCGGGCGGAGCAGGTGACGCTGGAGCAGTGGAAGGCGCTGACGCGGGCGTACTTTTCTATGAAGAAAAGCAGGTAAGAGACCTATTTAAGCCAAGATAGTGGTCGCCTGACGGCGGGGCGAGGCCTTTTACAAGGCTTGGTGAGCACCGCTGCCGCGGGGGGCAGGTTGGTAGTCGCCTTCGGCGTCGCGGAGTCACCGGAGGGTGACAGCCTGTACGGCTCGCCGCCGGGGTCCTCCTTTTCTGTGAAGAAAAGGAGCAAAAGTGTTTTTAAGCCAAATTGGTAGTCGCCTTCGGCGTCGCGGAGATTTTGTAGGGTGCAAAGCCAGTACGCCTACCCGGCGGGGGCCTACTTTTGTTCGTGCAAAAGTAGGCAAAACACGCTTGGGGCTGTGCCCCAAGACCCCCTTGCCGCTAAGCTGCGGCTGGATACGAACGATGCTTTAGCATCGTCCGTACGGCGCCGCAGATACGCTCTCAAGGTGCCTGCGGCGCATTTTATTTTGGACCCAGCAGGGACCAAATTAAAAATCAACCTTATAAGCGTCGTCTAGCCCCAGATCCGGGAGGTCGCAGACCTTCCGGGCGGGCGTTCCGGTGCGTCGGGTTTTCAGGGCGAAGCCCTGAATGACTTTTGGTTACTTTTCTTCACAGAAAAGTAACGCCCCGGCGGCGAGCCGTACTAACCAAGTTTTCTAAAAGGCTTGCGCCGCCGTTAGGCGATATCCCGCTATTACCTAACGGGTCGCGGGGGTTGGGGCGCGGGACTGCGATTTGCCGAGGAGGCGTCCCCGCCGGAGGCGGAACCTTATTTTTTCTCCCGGCGGAAGCGGCGGGCCAGATCAGGCTTGACGGTCTGCTCGGCGCGGGCGATGAGCATGGCGTCCTCGGGGACATCCCGGGTGACGGTGGCCCCGGCGGCGGTGTAGGCGCCGGCCCCGATGGTGACGGGGGCGACGAGATTGGTATTGCAGCCGAGGAAAGCGCCATCGCCGATGGTGGTGCGGAACTTTTCCTTGCCGTTAAAATTGGCGATGGCCACGCCGCAGCCGAAATTCACCCCGCTGCCGCAGTCGGTATCGCCGACATAGGTGAGGTGGGCAATGGCGGTCTTTTGGCCAATATGGGAGTTTTTGACCTCCACGAAGTCGCCGATTTTGCACCCCGCGGCGATGTGGCAGCCGGGGCGGACCTGAGAAAACGGCCCGATGGAGACATTCTCCTCCAGGGTGGATTCGGTGATGTAGGTGTTTTTGACGATGCAGTTTTTGCCGATGACGGCATCGGTGAGGACACTGCCGGGGCCGATGACCGAACCGGCAGCGATGGTGGTATTGCCCCGCAGGATGCAGCCCGGCAGGATGGTGGCGCCGGGGGCGACGCGGACGGTTTCCTCGATGAGGATGCCATCCCACAGGGGGATGGAAACGCCGGAGGCCTCCAGCGCGGTGAGCAGCGCCTCGCGGGCGGGGTCGGTTTTGGGCATGGGGATTCTCCTTTTCTGATAAATTAGGAGGGGGAGGGGGCACCGCAAGGCGGCAAGGGCTATGACCCGCCAAGGGCGGCGGCGGGCCGCAGGCCGCACGGGGACATTATCTATTTAATATTATGGGCTGTTTGGCGGGCTTTTGCAAGGGGAGAAGCGGCTAAAGAGGGAGAAAAAATGCCGCCGCCGGGCGGGAAAATTAGGCGTTATCCACAGAGGAAAGGAGAGCTTTGGCCTGGGAAGGGGGGAATAAGGCATTTTTGCAGCAACTTATAGGAGAAATCCTATGAAAACAGACCGAAAATCTATCAAAAAAACTGTGGCATTCGCATGAAAGCGTGTTATAATAATAACAATGGTGCCAATGCGCCAATGTGCCGGACAGGCATTTCCCCCGTAGCCTGACCGGAGAATTTAATTTATCCAAGGAGGACAACGCTAAAATGTTTGGGAAGAAACACGCTGCGGAAAGCGGCAAGAAAAAGTACCTCTATATGTTTGAAGAGGGCAACAAGGACATGCGTGAGCTGCTGGGCGGCAAGGGTGCCAACCTGGCTGAGATGACCAATGCCGGCATGCCCGTGCCCCCCGGATTTACCATTACCACCGAGGCCTGCACCCAGTACTACACCGATGGCCGCCAGATCAATGAGGATATCATGGCTGACATCTTTGTATACCTGGAGAAGCTGGAAAAGAAGGTTGGCAAGAAGTTTGGCGATGTGGAGAGCCCCTTGCTGGTCTCCGTGCGTTCCGGCGCCCGCGCTTCCATGCCCGGCATGATGGATACCATCCTGAATCTGGGCCTGAACGACGAATCCGTACAGGGCCTGGCCAAGCAGACCAACAACCCCCGCTTTGCTTACGACAGCTATCGCCGTTTCATCCAGATGTTCTCCGATGTTGTTATGGAGCTTTCCAAGAAGCGCTTCGAGGAGATCATTGACGAGCTGAAGGAAAAGAAGGGCGTAAAGAACGATGTGGACCTGGACACCGAGGACATGAAGGAGCTGGTGGTCCGCTTTAAGGAGTTCTACAAGAAGGAAAAGGGCGAGGATTTCCCCCAGGATCCCAAGGTACAGCTTATCGAGGCTGTCAAGGCCGTATTCCGCAGCTGGGATAACCCCCGTGCCAATGTTTATCGCCGCATGAATGAGATCCCCTACGACTGGGGCACCGCCGTCAATGTTCAGTCCATGGCATTCGGCAACAGCGGCAACACCAGCGGCACCGGCGTAGCCTTTACCCGCAACCCCGCCACCGGTGAGAAGGCGCTGTTCGGCGAGTACCTCATCAACGCCCAGGGCGAGGACGTGGTAGCTGGTATCCGTACCCCCTCTCCCATCAGCAAGCTGGCCGAGGAGATGCCTGAGGTTTATAAGCAGTTTGTGGACATTGCCTCCCGTTTGGAGAAGCATTACCGCGATATGCAGGATATGGAGTTCACCATTGAGAACGGCAAGCTGTATATGCTGCAGACCCGTAACGGCAAGCGCACCGCTGCCGCCGCCCTGAAGATCGCCGTTGACCTGGTGGACGAGGGCATGATCACCGAGAAAGAGGCAGTGCTGCGCGTAGAGCCCAAGCAGCTGGACAGCCTGCTGCATCCCCAGTTTGACGCTGAGGCGCTGAAGAAGGCCGAGGTCATCGGCAAGGGCCTGGCGGCTTCCCCCGGCGCTGCCTGCGGCCAGGTGGTATTCACCGCTGAGGATGCCAAGAACGCCGTAGAGAGCGGCAAGATGAAGAAGGTCATCCTGGTCCGTCTGGAGACCTCCCCCGAGGATATCGAGGGCATGGTGGTTTCTCAGGGCATCCTGACCGTGCGCGGCGGTATGACCAGCCACGCCGCCGTAGTAGCCCGCGGCATGGGCACCTGCTGTGTTTCCGGCTGCGGCGATATCAATGTAGACTATGACAAGAAGCAGTTCACCCTGGGTGGCAAGACCTACCGCGAGGGCGACTGGATCTCTCTGGACGGCTCCACCGGCTGCATTTACGGCGAGGCTATCCCCACCACCGATGCGACCATTTCCGGCGATTTCGGCCGCTTTATGGGCTGGGCTGACAGCGTCCGCCGCCTGAAGGTCTTTACCAACGCCGATAACCCCCGCGACGCCAAGCACGCTGTTGACTTTGGCGCTGAGGGCATTGGCCTGTGCCGTACCGAGCACATGTTCTTTGAGGGCGACCGCATCAAGGCGGTCCGTGAGATGATCGTGGCCCGCACCGTAGAGGAGCGCCGCGCCGCACTGGCCAAGGTAGAGCCTTATCAGGAGGGCGACTTTGAGGCCATGTACATGGTAATGGGCGAGCGCCCCATGACCATCCGTTACCTGGATCCCCCTCTGCATGAGTTCCTGCCCACCAAGGAAGAGGATATCGTGGAGATCGCCGGTGAGCTGAACATGAGCGTGGACGAGCTGAAGGCCGTTATCGCTTCCCTGCATGAGTTCAACCCGATGATGGGCCACCGCGGCTGCCGTCTGGCGGTTTCCTTCCCTGAGATCGCCGAGATGCAGACCACCGCTGTGATCAAGGCTGCCATCTCCGCCTCCAAGAAGCTGGGCACCATGATCACTCCTCACATCATGATCCCGCTGGTAGGCGAGGTGAAAGAGCTGAAGTTCGTTAAGGATATCGTAGTAGAGACTGCCGATAAGCTGATTGCCGAGGCAGGCGTGGACATGAAGTACGAAGTAGGCACCATGATCGAGATCCCCCGCGCGGCCCTGACCGCCGACGAGATCGCGACCGAGGCGGACTTCTTCTCCTTCGGCACCAACGACCTGACCCAGATGACCTTCGGCTTCAGCCGCGACGACGCGGGTAAGTTCCTCAATTATTACTATGAGAACAAGATCTACGAGAGCGATCCCTTTGCCCATCTGGACCAGAAGGGCGTCGGCAAGCTCATCGAGATGAGCGTGAAGCTGGGCCGCCAGACCCGTCCCAACCTGGGCCTGGGCATCTGCGGCGAGCACGGCGGCGACCCCACCAGCGTGGAGTTCTGCGACCGTGTAGGCCTGGACTATGTTTCCTGCTCTCCCTTCCGTGTACCGATCGCCCGTCTGGCTGCCGCGCAGGCTGCCATCAAGGCCGGGAAATAAGCCGCAACAGAAAAACGACTGCCCCCATCCGGGAGACCGGGTGGGGGTGGTTTTTTGCTTTGCGCTGCGGGGGAGAATTTGCTATAATGAAAAAGCAAGATGCGCAAGAACAGGAGAAACAGGGAGGAGCGGCCCATGGCAGAGCAGACAATGACCAAAAAGAAGGGACTGAAGAAAGGCTGGAGGATCGTGCTGGGGATTCTGGCGGGGTTGATCCTCCTTTACGCGGTGCTGGGGGTACTGCCCCGGCGGGAGAACTATGCCCTGGCGAACCCGATGATGAAGGAGGGCGCGCTGCCGCTGCTGATCGCCCACGGCGGCGGGAATAAGGAGTTCCCGGATAATACACTGGAGGCTTTCTATAATGCATACAGCGTGGATAAAAATGCAATGATGGAGACCGATGTTTCCATTACCAGGGACGGGGTGGTCATCCTTTCTCACGATACGACGCTGGACCGCAAGACCAATGTGACCGGGCGGATCATCGACTGGAATTACAGCGACCTGATGGCGCAGAAGGTGGACTTTGGCTACACCAACCCCACCGAGGAGATGCAGCTGAGCGGGGAGCGGGTACGCTTTACCGATAGGGACGGGCGGCAAAAGACTCCGGCTGATGTGGAGTACCCTGATGGGGTGACGCCGAGGGACGAGGAGGTCTTCTTGGTGACGACGCTGGAGGAGCTGCTGGCGGCCTTCCCGCAGAACCGCATCAATGTGGAGATAAAGCAGAGCGGAGAGACCGGCATGAAGGCCATGAAGGAGGTGCTGCGCCTGCTGGAGCAGTACGATGCCTGGGACCGGGTGGTGCTGGCCAGCTTCCACGATGAGATATACGAGGAGTACCAGCGGCTGCAAAAGGCCGGGGAGGTGCCGGAGAGCTTTATGTGCTCGCCGGGGGTAGGCGGCGTGGCAAAGTTCTACCTTTTGCAGGCAGTGAACGCGGATGTGTTCTTCGGCGACCAGATGTGCGTATTCCAGCTGCCGGTGAAGGCTTCCATCCTAAACCTGGCGACCGAGGCCTTTGTAAAGCGGATGCACAGCCACAACCTGGCGGTACACTACTGGACCATCAACGACCCGGAGGAGATGCGGTATCTCATCGGAATAGGGGCGGACGGCATTATGACCGATTACCCGCACCTTTTGAAAGAGGTTTATGATTCCTACGGGAAATGAGCAAAAGTGGAGAGCCCCCATCCGGGAGACCGGGTGGGGGTGCTTTTGCGGGGTGATGTTGGGGGCGAGAGGGG
>OHAT01002810.1_pt1 | contig 12440 bp, 9 predicted proteins | sample 1577141 | NCBI WGS metagenome assembly OHAT01 (sample SAMEA3541578, study PRJEB24748) | human gut metagenome | biome: human gut; feature: human-associated habitat; material: faeces | place: China | collected 2012
GGTCTATATCCGGTGTAGAAGGATCTTCCTCGGCATCGGGATTTTGGGGAATAGGCTCAGGGATATTCAGCTCGGGAATACTCTTGGTTACGGGGAAGGGTAATACTTCCTTTTGTAAATCGATCGTAAACTGTATGGGTGATAATTCCTCTTGTAGGTCGGGGTTAGGTACTTCCTTTTCCGTTCCATTACAACAACAAAAACAAAGCAGACAGGCGATAGCCACTAATTCATTTTTCTTCATAGTTGATATTTTTGGTAAATGTTTGACGCAAAGGAACGATATATTTTGTGAATTAAAAAATATTAAGCTGTTAAATTGGCGTATGCAGGGTTATTTTTCATAGCTTTGTGAATCAACAATGTAATTACCTTAGTTTAATAAAACGGAATAATACCATGAAACGAAAAATCAGAATGGGAATGGTCGGTGGAGGACAAGGCTCGTTTATCGGGGCCGTTCATCGTATCGCCGCTAATTTAGACGGACAGATCGAGTTGATCTGTGGATGCTTCAGTTCTCGCCCGGAGAATTCATTGGCTACCGGACAATCTTTATTTTTACCGGATAATCGTATTTACGCATCTTATCAGGAAATGATAGAGAAAGAGGCCGCCCTGCCTGAAGGCGAACGGATGGATTTTGTGTCTATTGTTACCCCGAATCATGTGCATTTCGGTCCGGCCATGATGGCGTTGGAACATGGTTTCCATGTCGTACTGGATAAACCGATGACATATACCTTGGATGAGGCGAAGCAATTACGAGACAAAGTGAAGGAAACCGGAAAATTGTTTATGCTGACTCATACTTATACCGCTTACCCGATGGTGAAGGAGGCTAGGGAAAGGGTACGCAGGGGCGATTTAGGTAAGATACGCCGTATTTATGTGGAATATCCTCAAGGCTGGCTATATAATGACTGCGCTGATGTTAATAAGCAAGCGGCTTGGCGGGTGGATCCCAATCGGTCGGGTAAGGCCGGTTGCATGGGGGATATCGGGACTCATGCGTTTAATCTGGCGGAATATATAACAGGGCTGAAGGCCGTGGAATTATGCGGTGAATTGAATACCTTCGTGCCGGATCGTCTTTTGGATGATGATGGGGCGGCATTGATCCGTTATGAGGGAGGCGCGAAAGGGGTGCTGACCGCTAGTCAGATCGCCGTAGGTGTAGAGAATGGCTTGAATATTCGTGTGTATGGAGAGAAAGGTGGGTTGGAATGGCGTCAAGAAGAACCGAATACGATGATTATGCGTTGGCCGGATCGTCCGGTGGAGATCATCCGTACTTCCAATGGATATATGTCGGGTATCGCCGCTTATAATTCCCGTACGCCGGGCGGGCATCCGGAAGGCTATATAGAGGCATTCGCTAATTTGTATCGGAATTTCGCCTTGGCTTTGCGATCGATTCTGGCTGGTGAGGAACCGGCTCCTGAAACCTTGGATTTCCCTTCCGCCGAAGACGGTGTCCGTGGCATGCGGTTTATCGAGACGATTGTAGCTACCGGATCGACAGAGAATAAATGGATAAAAATAATCGACTAAAAATAATACTATATATGGCACGTCCTGTAACATTATATACCCTCCAGTGGGGAGATTTATCACTAGAAACAGTTTGTCAAAAAGCGAAAGAATTCGGATACGACGGTGTGGAATTGGGACTTCCCGATCATGTGGATGTCCGACGTACGGATACGGCTTATTATCAAGGAATCAAGGATCTGTTAAAGAAATATGACTTACGGCTTTATGCGATCTCTACCCATCTGGTTGGACAAGCTGTTTGCGATAATATCGATGAGCGTCATAAGGCAATCTTGCCGGATTACATTTGGGGAGATGGCGATCCGGAAGGGGTTCACCAACGGGCTACCGAGGAGATGATCCGGACCGCCCATGCGGCAAAGATGTTGGGAGTCGATACGGTTGTAGGTTTTACGGGTAGTTCTATTTGGCATTATTTGTATTCTTTCCCTCCGGTAACGGACGCTATGATACAAAAGGGGTATGATGATTTCGCCCGTCGCTTTACGCCCATCTTGGATGAGTTTCAGAAACTGGGTGTACGTTTTGCGTTGGAGGTACATCCTACAGAGATCGCGTTCGATACTTTTTCCGCACGCAGGGCATTGGAGGCGGTAAATAACCATCCTGCTTTCGGTTTTAACTATGATCCGAGTCATCTAGGATATCAAGGGGTGGACTATGTGGATTTCATCTATCAGTTTCCGGAGCGTATCTTCCATGTGCATATGAAGGACGTATATTGGAGTGATACCCCTAAGCAGGTGGGTATATTTGGCGGTCATGTTACTTTCGGCGATCCCCGTCGATATTGGAATTTCCGTAGCTTAGGACGAGGAAAGATTAATTTTGAGGAGATTATCCGTGCTTTGAATTCAATTGGCTATCAAGGTCCGCTTTCCGTGGAATGGGAAGATAGCGCTATGGATCGGGAACATGGGGCACGGGAATCTTGCGAATTGGTGAAGAGAGTGGATTTCCAACCTTCCGCACATGCGTTCGACGCTTGTTTCGGAAAGGAATAAATAATTATTAATTACAAAAAACACGAGATTTGATGAGTGTGAGAAAGTGGATGTTTGCCGGGGCCTTGTTATTGGCCGCCGGCTTGAGTTCTTTGGGATTTGCCCAAAAACCGGGGTTGAAGTTTAATCCGGATAAGAAGTTTAAGATCGTACAGTTTACGGACTTGCATGTGAAATGGCAAGACCCTCGTTCGGACATCGCTTTTGAGCGTATGAACCAAGTGTTGGATGACGAGAAACCGGACTTGGTGATTTTTACGGGAGATATTATCTATAGCAAGCCTGCGTTGGAAAATATGCGGAATGTATTGAAGACAGTCTCCGACCGTAAAATACCATTCTCCATTGTTTTCGGAAATCATGATAATGAGCAGGGGGCGACAAAAGAGGAGTTGCTGAAAGTAGCCGAAAGCCTACCGTATAGTTTAACGGCGGATGAGGTTCCCGAAATCTCAGGCGTGGGTAATTACGCCTTGACCGTACGTTCCTCCGACGGAAAGAAAGATGCTTTCGTCTTGTATTGCATCGATTCGAATACCTATTCAACTATCAAGGGGGTAAAAGGATACGATTATATTAAGCGTGACCAGATCGATTGGTATTGTAAGAAAAGCGCAGAGTTTACCCGGAATAACGGGGGAGAGCCGGTTCCTTCTTTGGCTTTCTTCCATATTGCGTTGCCGGAGTTTAATCAAGCGGCTTCCGATGAGAATGCCCAACTATATGGCATACGTAGAGAAAAGGCATGCGCTCCGGCCTTGAATTCCGGCTTATTTACGGCGATTAAAGAAAACGGGGACGTGATGGGGGTATTTGTCGGCCATGATCATGATGACGATTATGCGGTTTGCTGGTATGATGTTCTATTGGCTTACGGTCGTTTTACCGGAGGTCCGACGGAATACATACATTTGCCTAACGGAGCTCGTATAATCGAATTGAACGAGGGAGCCCGTACCTTCAAGACTTGGATTCGTACGAAAGCCGGTGTAGAGCAACTTACTACCTATCCGGATTCGTTCGTGAAAGAGTGAGGATCTATATCATTCTGAAAATGATATAAAAACTGTATTCCTTATTGTTAAAGCTCTAAATTATATCTAACTTTGCGGTTGGTTGAAAAGTAAAAACTAAAGTATGAAGAAAATTAGAGCCGCCATCGTAGGTTATGGCAACATCGGGAAATATGTGTTAGAGGCCCTTGAAGCTGCCCCGGATTTTGAGGTAGCAGGTATTATTCGTCGTAATCCGAATGATATTCCGGATGAGTTGAAGGCATACACGGTTACTGATAGCATCACCAAGTTAGATAAGGTTGACGTAGCGGTTTTGGCTACTCCTACACGCAGCGTGGAAGAGCATGCGAAAGAGATTCTGGCTTTAGGCATCAATACGGTCGATAGTTTCGATATCCACGGAGGTATCGTGGATTTACGTCGTTCTTTGGACGCTGTAGCGAAGGCTCATAATACGGTAGCTGTAATTTCTGCCGGTTGGGATCCGGGAAGCGACTCAGTGGTACGTGCTTTGTTAGAAGCGATGGTGCCGAAAGGTATTACTTATACGAACTTCGGTCCGGGTATGAGTATGGGGCATACGGTTGCCGTGAAGGCTATCGAAGGCGTGAAAGCGGCTTTAAGTATGACGATTCCTTTGGGAACTGGCGTACACCGTCGTATGGTTTATATCGAGGTGGAAGACGGATACGATTTCAAGCAAGTGTCTGCCGCTATCAAGGCGGATGATTATTTCGCTCATGATGAGACTCATGTAATGCAGGTTGAATGTGTTGATAACCTGTTGGATATGGGACATGGCGTGAACTTGGTTCGTAAAGGTGTATCGGGTAAGACTCAGAACCAGTTGATCGAATTCGATATGAAGATCAATAACCCTGCCTTGACTGCTCAGATCTTGGTTTCTGTCGCCCGTGCGAGCTTGAAGCAACAACCGGGTGCGTATACGATGATCGAATTGCCGATAATCGATATGCTGTACGGCGAGAGAGAGAACTTAATTAGAAGACTCGTTTAATATAAGTTGATGGTTGACAGCTGGCAATTGACAGTTCGGGAAATCCTGACTTGCGATTGTCGACTGTCAATTGTCAATTGCCAACTGAAATAATTATGCTTGATTTTATTACATGGACTGCCGATCCTGCTATCTTTACCATCGGTTCCCGGGAGATTCGTTGGTATGGATTGGCTTTTGCGATCGGTTTCGCTATTGGCTATATGATTGTAGAGCGGATGTGGAAAAAAGAGGGACTGCCGCCCGCATGGATCGATTCCCTTTTGATTTATACGATGCTCGGTACGGTGATTGGTGCCCGTTTGGGGCATTGTTTGTTTTATGCGCCGGAATATTATTTAGCCAACCCGATTGAGATTTTCAAGATTTGGGAGGGAGGATTGGCTAGCCATGGTGGTACGTTAGGTATAATTATCGCCATTTATTTCTACTCGAAGCGAGTAAGCCATAAAAGTATGTTATGGGCTTTCGATAAGTTGGTGGTTCCGACAGGATTGGTTGCTGCTATGATTCGTCTGGGAAACCTGATGAATCATGAGATTTACGGTCATTCCACTGATTTGCCTTGGGGATTTCGTTTTATCGATAATTTACACGCATGGAGAATGGGGGCGGAGCCTATTTTTACAGCTCCGAGCCATCCGACGCAATTGTATGAGGCCGCTTGTTATCTGGTGACGTTCGCTATCTGTATGTGGCTATATTTCAAGAAAGAGGCATGGAAAAAGCAAGGACTTATCTTCGGCGTATTTATGATATGCGTATTCGGGTCTCGTTTCTTCATCGAATTCGTGAAAAATGACCAAGAGCCTTTCGAGGCTGGAATGATGTTGAATATGGGGCAATGGCTAAGTATCCCGTTTGTTTTGGCAGGGTGCTGGTTTGTCTGGAGAGCGCTAAGAAATGGAAAATTAAAAATTGAGAATTGAAAATTAGAGAGCACACGCTTTGTTATTTTCAATTTTTAATTATCAATTATCAATTAAAAAAGATGTACAAGTTAAAAGAAATTGCGGATAAAGTTTATTATGTAGGAGTTAATGACCGTCAAAAGGCCCTCTTCGAGAATATGTGGCCGTTGCCATACGGCGTTTCCTATAACTCGTACTTGATCGTAGACGAGAAAACCGTATTGATCGATACGGTCGATGTTTGTTACTCTGATATTTTCTTGAAAAAAGTAGCGGATGCCTTGGACGGACGTTCTTTGGATTATCTCGTGGTAAATCATATGGAGCCGGATCATGCGGGTAGTATCCGTTTGTTGCGTCAGCAATATCCGGACGTACAGATTGTCGGAAACAATAAGACTTTCGGAATGCTGGAAGGATATCATGGCATCAAGGAAGGCTTGTTTGAGGTGAAAGAGGGTGATACCTTGAATACGGGTCGTCATGAGCTTGTATTTTATATGGCTCCGATGGTGCATTGGCCGGAAGTGATGGTTACTTATGACGTTACGGATAAAATCGTATTCTCCGCGGATGCGTTCGGTACGTATGGCACATTGGATGGTGGTGTGATCGATACGGAGATGAACGTGGAGCATTATTGGGAAGAGATGATTCGCTATTACTCCAACATTGTCGGAAAATATGGAAGTCCAGTACAAAGGGCATTACAGAAGCTTTCGGGCTTGGATATCCAGACGATTTGCTCTACCCATGGACCTGTTTGGCGTGAATACGCGTCGAAAGCGATCGATATCTATGACCGTATGAGCCGCTACGAAGGTGAGGAAGGCGTGGTTATTATTTATGGCAGCATGTATGGTAACACGGAGCAGATGGCAGAGGCGATCGCCGCTTCTTTGGCTGATAATGGCATCAAGAATATTGTGATGCATAATGTTAGCAAAAGCCCTTCTTCTTATATCTTGAAAGATGTGTTCAAATATAAGGGAGTTATCGTAGGTAGCCCGACTTATAGCAATCAATTGTTCCCAGAGGTGGAAGCTGTGTTGAGTAAGATCGAGTTGCGTGAGGTGAAAAATCGTATTTTCGGTTATTTCGGGTCTTTCACATGGGCTGGAGCCGCCGTGAAACGTTTGGCGGCTTTTGGCGAGAAGATGAAGTGGGAGACTGTCGGTACGCCGGTTGAGCAGAAGCAAGGTTTAAGCGCTACTAAATACGAGGAGTGCTTAGCCTTGGGCAAGGAAATGGCTGGGAAATTGAAAACAATTAACGACAAATCTAATTTATAAACAAGAAAGTTGATACAACTTTCAATTAAAAAACATAACGTTATGAGACTAATTATCGAACCTAATTACGAGCAACTCTCAAAATGGGCTGCCAATTATGTAGCAGCGAAGATCAAAGCCGCGAATCCAACCGCTGAAAAACCATTCGTACTGGGCTTGCCTACCGGATCTTCTCCGCTGGGTATGTACAAGAACTTGATTGAATTGAACAAGCAGGGAGTTGTATCGTTCCAGAATGTGATCACTTTCAATATGGATGAATATGTCGGTCTTCCGAAAGATCATCCGGAAAGCTATCATTCTTTCATGTGGAATAATTTCTTCAGTCATATCGATATCAAACCGGAGAACGTAAATATCTTGAATGGTAACGCCGAGGATTTGGAGGCTGAGTGTGCGTCTTATGAGGCTCGCATGAAAGCGGTCGGTGGCGTAGACCTGTTCTTGGGTGGTATCGGTCCTGATGGCCATATCGCGTTCAATGAGCCGGGTTCATCTTTGAGTTCTCGTACTCGTATCAAGACGTTAACTACAGATACGATTATCGCTAACTCCCGTTTCTTTGATAATGACGTGAATAAAGTTCCGAAGACTTCTGTAACGGTTGGTGTAGGTACGGTTCTTGACGCTAAAGAGGTATTGATCATGGTAAATGGTCATAACAAGGCTCGTGCGTTGCAACAAGCCGTTGAGGGTGCCGTGAACCAAATGTGGACAATTACCGCCTTGCAGTTGCATCCGAAGGGAATCATTGTTTGCGATGAGGCGGCTTGTGCGGATCTTAAGGTAGGTACTTATAACTATTTCAAGGATATCGAGAAGGATCATCTTTGTCCTTGTTCATTGCTAAAATAAACGAATCTCAGATAGGGCTTTCTTTGAATGCCCATCATAAGGAGTTAAGAATGCCCATTGTAAGGAGTTTACGATGGGCATTCTTATAACCTTACGATGGGCATCGTTGTTTTAGGGTAATTGGTGGCTGCCGGCTGGCTTCCTCATAGAAGATATACTTCACTGGTTAGAGGAAATATACTTTTCCTGTCAGAGGATATATACTTCATTGACAAAGTCAGTACTACTTACTTTTTTGCGTTCTTGACGTAACGATCCAGCCATAGGTCACATTCATACAATAGATGTAATATGTTCTCTTTGGCGGCGTAGCCATGACTCTCATAGGGCAATACGACATAACGTGCGATCGCCCCGTGGCCTTTTAGGGCACTGAACAGGCGCTCGGATTGGATCGGAAAGGTTCCGGAGTTGTTATCCATCTCACCATGTATGATTAATAAAGCTCCATGTAGTTTATCGGCAGACATGAATGGCGACATGGCATTATATATTTCCGGCACTTCCCAATACGTACGGGTCTCTGTTTGGAAGCCGAATGGGGTAAGCGTACGGTTGTAAGCTCCGCTACGTGCGATGCCGGCTTTGAACAGTTTGGTATGTGTTAATAGATTCGCTGTCATGAAAGCTCCATAGGAATGTCCTCCTACGGCTACACGATTCGGATCACCTACACCCATCTCGGAAATGACTTTTACGGCCGCCTCGGCGTTCATTGTCAATTGCTCAATGAAATCATCGTTTGGCTCCGCTCCCTCGCTCGTGCTTACGATCGGCATCTCGACATTCTCCATTACGCAGTATCCTCTCAATACCCAATAGACTGGTGATCCGTAATTGATGTTCGTGAACATGTATTGGGAACCACGTACCTGGGATGCCTCGGCCTTGCTCTTGTATTCTCTTGGGTAAGCCCACATCAAGACGGGTAGCGGGCCTTCTTTTGACTTATCATATCCGGCAGGGAGATATACCGTTGCGGTTAAGTCCAATCCATCGGCACGTTTATATTTAATCTTTTGTTTACTAACGTTTGCCATGGCCGGATATGGATTGGCGAAATGAGTCAATTGAGCGAATTTTTTCTTTCTCAAGTCACGAGAGCAGAGATTCGCCGGTTCTGTAATGGATTGCCGTGAAGTGATCAATTGCAGCTTTTCCGGATTCGCTACCTTTAGGATGGTCTCATAATATCCGTCCTCGCAGCGCCAAAGTTCCGTGTTCTTTTTTGTTTTTAAATTGTAACGGCTAAGGTAAGGCATATCCCCTTTAGGAGAGGCACCTTGGGCAAGCATCAATAACTCATTGTGGGCTTTATTGATATAAACGATATATTTACCATACGCATTTTTAACCGTAAGTGGATTTCCCGGATTGTTGTAATTATCGTCGGTGGATACATCGAATAATAGAACCGGAGACTCAGAAGAGCAAGGCTTAAAAGTAAATGTCCTGTTTTTTCGAGTCTCCCGGGAAGTCTCGATCAATAAAGCGAAAGCATCGTCATTCCACAGGATGTTGCGGAAACGTTTCTCTGTCTTTGCGACTTCCTGTTTCTCGCTGTTGAACGGATAGCTTATTTGGTAGATAATATCCATGAAATCGGTCTTGTTTTGCTTAGGATCTCCTTTATCTTGCGCTTCCGCCCAGTAAACGGTAGCCGGTTGATCCGATCTCCATCCGAATTGGCGGGGATAAGGCGAGGTCGTGTCATATCCCATCGGTATATTAATGGTTGGATTATCCGCTAACGTATAAATGGAATTACCTTGTAAGTCGATAACCTCGAACTTTTGTGGAAAGTTATATACCGGTACTTGATAGGAATACGGACGATGGACTGTCGCGATAAGTAGCAAAGATTTATCCGGGGATAATGAAAGTGTACTGCCGTAGATTGCCGGTTTTCCGATCTCGTACACAGCACCTTCTTTTATGCGTACCAATTGAGCGGTGAAATAATAGTCGAATAGTTGCTCGTCGTACGGATTTTTGAGTAAGTCTTGATAGGTACGGGCGGGCATCACTTTTCCGGTACTTTCTTGAATGATGGGCCCGGATGGGACTGTGGGTTTCTCTGGTGCCTTCTCCCTGTTTTCCGGAACCATAAGCGTAATAAACTCATTGTCGCTAATCCATAAGATCTCCGCTCCACTTGTCGCGTTGATTTTGCGGGTACTTACTTTCTGTGCTACGGGCTGTTTCGGGGTACAGATATAAAGGTATACGCCATCCGCTTCTTCCACGAATAGAGCTACCTTATTGGATGAAGGAGAGAATGAGGCTTCTGTGATTACCGCGTTGTCAGGAATTCCTTCTATCTTGATTTCTTCTTGAGTAGCGATGTTCATTAAACTGGCACCCGTATATTCGGCTTGCCGGCTCGTATTGAATGTTTCGGGACTGATACGCATTCCCGCTAATTTAAGCTCCGGTTGCGCAAGCTTGGCGATAGACCGGTACGGGGAACGCTCTAACTGGAGTGCCCACTGATTGTTATCACTAATTCGGATGATAGGAGAAAGCTTGGCCAAGGCCACTTCCTCGATAACTGCAGGAGGACGTTGATAATGTGTTTCTTGCGCTATTCCATGACATATAAGCGCTAAAGAGAGCAGAGCTGAAAATAAATGATTTGTTTTCATAAATAGTGATATAAGAAATCCCCAAAGATAACCTGTTAAAGTATACTTTGGGGATTGTGATTAATGTAAGTTAACGTAAAAAGAGTGTTAATAGTTCTTTTCGATCAAGTCGTTGAAATCTGTTTCCTTTTTTGGAATCTCGAAGATCCAGCCATCAGCATTCGGATCCTTGTGCAAGAAACCACAGAAAGTAGCGTCAAAATTAGAACCGGTTCTATCCAATGGCAAACCTAGACGTTTCAAGTCGAACCAACGGAAACCTTCGCCCCAAAGTTCGATACGGCGATGTGTCATGATCTCATCCGCTAGTTTTGCGCCTGTGTTACCCAAATCCTTGTACTCTGGATCACGTTCTTTCAACAAGGCTTGCAAATATTCCTTTGCTTTTGCGTCTTGATTGGAACGAGCGAAAGCCTCGGCTGCTGTCAAGTACATTTCGCTGATACGCATGAAGGCAAAATCACCTACAGCATCAGCTGTAGAGCGTGCCGTGAACTTGCGGTTCTGATAAACACGCTGGTTGTAAGAAGTTGCGGGCACTTCTGCCTTTCCTGTCGGATCCCACCATTGACGGCGAAGATCGGTTGGCGACATTAAGTCGTAAGTACTTTGGCTGATACATTTGATACCTGTGCGGATAGAGCTGGAGTTGAAGTTCCAAGACATATACGCATAGAAAGAGTAGAAATAAACCGTTTGGTCATTCTGCGTCATAGCAGCATACATCGCCTCTTTCGTAGCGGAAGTGATATTAGCGAAACCATTCATCAATTCAGACTGAGACATGATCTTACAGCCATCTTTCTCTGCTTCATTGATAGAATTCACCGCGGCCGTAGCTGCGTCTGCGTATTTCTGTTGAGTCAGAAGAGCACGTGCTTTCAATCCGTAAACCGATGCTAGGCTATAATGATTCTTATCATTTGGCTCATAGTCTGCCAATAAGTTCAACGCTTCGTCTAAGTCTCCGTGAATCTTCGTGTACACCTCTTCTACCGTATTACGTGCCATAGGCTCGATTTCCGGACTCGTACGATAAGGAACTCCCGGTTGAGAGTTGTCCTGTCCGTTACGATATGGTTTCGCATAATATTGTACTAGATTGAAATGACTCCATGCACGAATTGCCAAACACTCGCCCTTGATATGGTTCGCAAGCGCTTTTTCGCTATCTGTGAGTTTTGACTCATCGCTAAAGTTATCATTCAACGCTTTCAAGATGTTGTTTGCATTCAAAATGAACTTATAATAAGTTTCCCACTCACCGGAGTTGTACGAACTTGTTGCGTTCGTTGGATAACTCCAGTTTAAGAAACCTTGATGCCAAGTCTGCGTGTCCCATGTCAAATCATCAGCCAACGCTTCTCGACCGATGATGAAACCGGGCTCACCTCCCAAACCTTGGTTGCCTAAGTCTTGAGATACCATCTTACGATGAATACCGTTCAGTGCAAGATAAAGATTGTCGAGCGAAGTGGATACTGTCGTGAATGAAACGTTCTCGGTTGGGATTGTATCCATATAATCGCTGGAACAGCTTGTGCCGATAAGCGAGCCACTTAGAAGCAGTCCTGCTGCGATGTGTTTGAATAATTGTATATTTTTCATATCTTTTCCTTTGTTTGATGTATTATGAATTTAGAACGATACATTTAAACCGATCGTAAAGTTCTTAGCCGGCATATATTCATTGTAAGATACTCCGGCATAGTTAGCTTGCGGATTCAGACCTTGACGGGCTTTCAACATGAATAAGTTCTCTGCGCTGACATTGACGCGTGCACTCTTGATGTTGATAACGTTTAGGATAGACTTAGGCAAGTTGTAAGCCAAAGTGACAGTACGCAAGTTCAAGTAATTTGCGTTTGTCAACCAACGTGTAGAATAGGATTGTCCAATGCTAGTCGCATGATCTGAGTTATTGTCCAAACGAGGTACATCTGTGATCTGGCCCGGAGTTGTCCATGCGTTATGTAGATCCGGTGACATCGCATAACCGAACTCACCTACATCCATCAATCCTCTATAACTCGAGTCAAGCACCTTACCTCCTAATGAATAAGAGAATACGGTAGAAAGGTCGAATGCCTTATAGCTCAAATTGATATTGAAACCACCATATACTTTCGGAACGGCAGAACC
>OHAT01002818.1_pt1 | contig 12408 bp, 9 predicted proteins | sample 1577141 | NCBI WGS metagenome assembly OHAT01 (sample SAMEA3541578, study PRJEB24748) | human gut metagenome | biome: human gut; feature: human-associated habitat; material: faeces | place: China | collected 2012
GTATAGGGAGAGCAGATTCTTCGCTACGCTCTGAATGACAGAATGTTTTGCCTCATAAATAAAATGTTTTGCCTCATAAAAAGAGAAAGACTCTGTGAGTCTCTGTGCCCTCTGTGGTGAAAAAGCTCAAATCCGTATAATAATGAACTATAAATTCAACTACTGATTCGCATTAATTGTGAAGGATTACCTTGCAATTGCGAATTGTTACTTTGTTCTCCCCCCTCACACAGGGAGAGGGGGGAGAACCGGATAGCTTTCCTTGCGGGACTTATCCCAGCGGATCTTCTTCTTCTCCGTCGTCACCGCTGCCGCTGCCACCGCCACCGGAGGGACCGTCCTCTTTGGGGTTGTAGAGGCTGAACGCCACGTTGTTGGGGCTGCCTTTGGTGGTGGCTCCGGAGTCGTTGACAAGGCGCAGACCGCTGTCGGTGAGGAAGCGGATGTTCACTTTGTCGATGTTCTTTACGGTGCATTCTTCCGAGCTGGCGGTTCCTTTGCTGTGGAAAGTGGTGTAGAACACACCGAGGCCGTCCAGTTTTACGCTGTCGCCGTCTGTCAGTTTGCGTTTGATGTTGCGTACGAGGGCGGTGACCACGTGTTCCACGTCTTCGGCGGACATGCCGCCCAGTTCTTCAATCTCTTGCGCGATGCGCTTGGTGTTGTACAGGCGGGAGTTGTTGGCTTTCCGCTTCAGGTAGTACAGTTGCGGGGAAGTCTTGTCACCGACCTTCTGATAGCGTTGCACAGGTTCTACGATGATTGCCATAATGAAGTTAGTTTTTTTAGAATGTCGTTAATACTGATTGATTGTCTCTGACGGTTGGAGGAGAAGAAGTCTCCGCGGCGATATTCCTTACCTCGTTTCGTTGAAACAAAGATACGGCAGAGGCAAGGCGGAAAATACGATTCGGTAAGGTTGGGTAAGGTTTAGTAACGATAAGTACGCTTTAGTAACGATAAGTATGCCTTAACAGTGCTGTGCATGCCTTAACAATGCTGTGCATGCCTTAACGATACTGTGCATGCCTTAACAATGCTGTGCATGCCTTAACAATGCTGTGCATGCCTTAACAGTGCTGTGTATGCCTTAACGATATTGTGCATGCCTTAACAATACTGTGCATACCTTAACAAATGCTGTGCATGCTTAGTAATAATATATAGGTTGTTTCCTTTTATTTCTCCGGTAGTCGTATTTTTTTTGCTCCGATATTGTATTAATTTATAATAATCATGCAAATAATAACCAAAAAGTGTTATCTTTGAGCATCTTTCTTTCTGAAAGGGGAGTGAGGTATGTGTTTTTTGAGGGGTTTTCCCTTAGGTGTTTTTGTGTAAAGTTGATAAGATATTTCCTCACATAAACTAAAAAAATATAACAGATCAATGGATAAATGTCCTGTATGTGCCTGCCTCATGAAGCGGGATTTGGAAGAGGCCGCCGATCCTTATGAATTTCTCGATGAGAACTTTTCTATTTCCGGTATTCTTGACAATTTGGATAAACTCTCCCCGAAAGAACTGAAATGTGCCTGTTGCCTGTTTGGGACGGCATTGCAGCAAGCCCGCAAGAAGAAAAAAAGAAAGTGGTATCGGAGATGAATTTCTCCGGGTTTGATTGCTTATCTCGCTGAAAATCACTATCTTTATGTCTCCAATCTGAATGAAAATTACACTAATGGAGACTCTGTATGGGAAAGCCCGATGAAGATATTGTAGAGAAAGCCTTTGTGGTGCGCAGCTACGGCAAGGGCGAATTGGCAAGCATGTATATAGACGGTGTGCAGCAGACAGCCGTCAAGCAGTTCAACGAATGGATACGTACCGCGCCCGGACTGGAGCAGCAGTTGCAGGAAACGGGCATGGCGCCTACCGCACGACGGTACACGCCCGCACAAGTGCGGCTCATCATAGGGGTGCTGGGAACACCATGACCCCATGTTTCGCAGAATGAATGTTTTCCGCTTCGCAGGACAAAACTTTCCATTTCGCAGGACAAAACTTTTCATCCCGTAGGACGAAACTTCCCGTCTTACGGGATGAAATTATTTATCCCGCAAGGGGAAATTATCTGTCTCACAGGAAGAAATAGGATGTTATACAGGCTGTCGAGTGCTAATTCCTTGTCATACATAGATGCTTTCTTTTAGAATTCGTTGTTTCGGGCGGCTGTTCATGCGTTCGCATATTCTTATCAGGTTCATTTTTGTCCTTATTTTTCCAAAGAGCCCCCGCCCGTCGAATTGTCGGGGCGAGGGTTCATTTAGGGTTCATTTCCTTATAGCCCCTGTTTACCTTGCCTTTTTCTGCGTTTTCGGTACTTATCTTTCTGTTTCACAACGAGTTCTTGTTCAACGGCCTTTCTCAGGTAACGTTTGGCTGTGGACACAGATATGCCGAGTTCTTTGGCAGCATTGATGAAGTCGATGTAAGAAAAAATCCTCGGTAATTTCTTGAGAACGTCTTCAAACTGGTGGAATTTACGCATGGCTACCGGCGGGTGTCCGGTGTCGGGCAGCGAAGTGCCCAGCAGCAGGCTGTGCTCGATGACGGTGGCTATAATCTGCATGGCGGTGTCGAAGTCGGCATCGGTGCAGCAGTATTCCTTGGCATAGCGGTAGTCGTCCCACTTGCGGAAGATGGTGAGGATGGACGCGAGGCGCATGGCAAGCAGTCCATGACGGAAGACGATGCTGGTGGGGAACTCCTTTCCTTCCACCAGGGCCGACTTGAGCCACACGCCGAACTGTTGCGTATGGCGTTCCCACTGTCCGGGGGTGAAGGTGACGAGGGTGGGGGATTCCAGCAGCAACTTGTGCATCTCGAAGAGTTTCTTTCCCAGCGTATGGAAGTGCTCGCGCAGATCCACGCGTCCTTCGCCGGGGGCACACGTCTCCCAATGGGGGTTGAGCTGGCGGGTGTAGATGAGGAAACGACTGTACAGACCGTTTTCGTGGCTGCGGAAGAAGCCGGTGAACTGCTCCGGTGTGCCGGACATGATGAGTGCCAGGTGGGGGCGGGGAACGACTATCGGGTCGCCGTCTATCTTGTACGACTGTGAGATTTCCTCGTGGTGGGCAGCCTTGCAGAGGATGTCCTCATACTTGCCGTAGTCCTGTGCGAGCGAGGAGATGAGGGTGTTGATTTCGGTGGACGACATGTGGCAGCCGAGTTCGCCGTTGGTGGCGAGCTGCTCCAGCAGACGGCTCTTGCTGGTGGTGGAGGAGGTCTTCAGGTATTTGGCTTTGGGTTCTTCGGGCTTCTTGTCGGAGTCGGGAGAACGGTGTTCGCGCAGTGCCTGATGCACTTCGGCTTCCCATGCCATTTGGGCTTTCTCGAAGGCTTTCTTCTGATCGCGACGCTGGCGGTCGTAATATTCCTGGGTGGCATCGAGCAGGCTGAGGATGAATGCCACGACGCCCTTTCCGGCTGCTGCGTTTGCCACGAGGGCATGGTAGAAGTGGGAAGAGTAGAGGGCGTTCTTGTAGAAGAAGCTGACACCGGGGAAGAGGGCGCTGCAACAGTTAAGGCTGCCAAGCAGCGTGATGTCGCGTTCGCGCGGGTCGGAAGCGTATTGCACACAGTCTTTCAGGAATTGGGGCAGACCGCTGTATGCGCTGTCGGGAATGTAGGGAGACTGGGCACGAAGTTCGTTGTTTTTTTCCAACAAATCTTCTTCGTCGGAGCCCGCATCGGGCGGCTCGGCGGGGTCATAAGGGAAATGAACCCTATTTGAACCCTCGCCGGGAATTTCCGTTTTTTGCGGAAGGGAGTCAATGAATTGATAACCAGCGGTTATGCGTTGACGGATGTCTTCGGCTGTGAAATCGGTTGCAGCATAGCGGCGGATGAAGAGGCTGATAACTTCTTCCAACTCCTTTTTTGAAAAACCTTTACTGCGAGACACACGACCCAGCTTCAACGCAAGGTCGTTTCGCTCACCACGACGGAAGGGGTTGCGGTGCTCAAAGTCGTTGAGAAACTGAGTCAGAAATCCCGGAGCTGCCGCCCTTGCCGAGGAGGCTGATGCTCCTGCTGTTCCTTCTGAATTTGCTGTCTCTCCTGAATTTGCTGCTGCTCCTGCTGTTGCTCCTGAAGCTGAAACTGAAGTTGTTCCTGAAGCTGCTCCTGCTGCTTCTGAGTCTGTTGCTGCATCCGCTTCCTTTCCCGTCTCTTCTCCCCACTGCATCCTGAAAGTCTCCGCATCGGGATTGTAATACGCATCTGCGTCCCACGAATAGAAGCTGGGCTGTGTCAGGATCTTGCATTTGGAGTCGTAGTTGTGTGCGGCATGCCGGCTGACGGCTTCTCCTACGGCGGCATAAAGCTGCTCATAGTTCCGCATCACATCTTCGGCTGCCACGCGTACAAACGCCCGTACGCCGTTCTGCGAGAAACTCTTGTGCACCACTGTCACGTAGGGCAGTTCGCAGAGCAGCCGGCACACTTCGGCGGTGCGCAGCAGGGTGTGATCCATGTCTATCTGGAGCAGTCCGCTGTGTTTGACGAGGTTCTTCACCGCGTGTCCGCCGCTGCACACTCCGGCGGGTACGATGCAGGGCATCCTGTCCTTCACCGCTTGCGCTTCGGCTTCATGCCCCGGTTGGTCGGCAAGGCGGCGGTATTCCTCCACCTGTGCCTTGAATGTGTCGCTGCGCACTTTGTTTACATACTCTTGCAGGCTGATAGTCTGTGATTGTTTACTTCGGACTGACCCGAACTCGGAGATTTTCACGTCTCCTTCCGTACATGTAATTGCCATGTCTTGTTTTTATAAAATGAATACTTATTGAAGCAGACTTCTGTTCCCGGCGCTTGCAATTTTATGGCGGAGGGAGAGAAAGTGTCCGTTCAATGTTTATTACCGCAAATGTACTGAAAATAAGATAGATGCTTTGTCCTGTTTATACACTTTGTAACACCTATAACGGTGTGTGACAACACTTTGCCTTTGTAAAAATGTATAAACATGGTTTTGGCGTTTATTTGTGCTTTGTTAACGGTTCAGGGCCTTTTCACGTTCTTTTTCCCTTTGTGCCAGCTTTTTTTCGTAGGCCTTAATCAGCTTCTCACATTTTTTCACTATACGTTTCAATGTGTGGTAGGCTTCGTCGCTCACCTCATAGTTCGCCTCGGTAACGGTTTTGATGCACTCCATGGCTTTTCTGATGTGGTTCAGATATACCCAGCCTTCTTTTTTTTATTTTCCATCATAATAAATTGTTTTTAGAATAAAGGCGGCAAAGGTATTTAATTTTTTTTTCATTGCAGCGAACTTCTGCTTCCGCTTTTCCGTCATGCCTTGCATACGGTGCACTTCTCTTTCTGCTCTTCCCTCATGCCTTGCATACAGTGAACTTCTGCTTCTGCTCTTACATACGGTGCACTTCTCTTCCGCTGCTTTTCCGTTACACCTTATTATATAATACATCTTTCTGCTTCAGAATAATTTCTTAAAAAATGTAGCAGAATTGTAATGCTTTTACATATATTTTTGCGTACCTTTGCAAGTGTTTTAAGAAATATAACATTTTTCAAAAACCAATTAGAAACAATTATGTTAAAAAGAATGAGAGTTATTTTTACGCTGATGCTGGTCTTGGCGGCTATGGGCGTAAATGCGCAGGTCACTACCTCGGCCATTAGCGGCAAGGTGACCGACGAACAGAATGAGACTGTAATCGGAGCGACGGTTATAGCTATTCATGAACCTTCGGGTACACAGTATGGCGCTGTCACCAACGTGGACGGACGCTATACGATGCAAGGTATGCGTACCGGCGGCCCGTACAAACTTACAGTGTCCTACGTGGGCTATCAGAGTGCCGCCTTTACAGGCATCATGCTTGAACTGGGTAACACTTATACACAGAATGTGAAACTGACTCCCAGCTCGGAGCTGCTGGACGAAGTAGTGGTTGTGGCTGAAGCCAAAGCTGCTGCCGGAGCCGGACAGAACTTCTCCCTGGGAAAGATTGAGAACACACCGACCGTAGACCGCAACGTCTACGACATCGTGAAGAACATGCCTTTCGCCATGCCTTCCAAAATCGGCGGTATGACGTTTGCAGGCTCCAACAACCGCTACAACAGCTTCCAAATTGACGGTACGGTGAGCAACGACGTATTCGGCCTTGCCTCTTCCGGAACCAACGGCGGACAGACCGGAGCCAACCCCATCTCAATGGATGCTATTCAGGAAATACAGGTGGTCGTAGCACCCTTCGACGTTCGCCAGAGCGGATTCACAGGCGGTGGCATCAACGCCATCACCAAGCAGGGTACGAACACCACGAAAGGTTCTGCTTATACCTACTTCAACAACCAGTTCATGTACGGCAAGTACAGCGCCGTACGCGACTATGCCAAGAGCGAACTCGGACAGCAATACACACGCACCTTCGGCGGTACGCTGGGAGGCGCAATCGTGAAGGACAAACTGTTCTACTTCGTGAGCGCCGAAGCACAGAAAGAGTCTTATCCCGCCAGCATCTATCCGGGATACATCAACTCCTACCTCACTTCTGCCACTGCCAAGCAGATTGCCGACAAATACAAGGAATATACAGGCATCGACGAAGCCTACTCACAGCGCGACGTAGACCGTAAGTCTTTCGGCTTGCTGGCACGTGTGGACTGGAACATCAATCAGGACCACAAACTGGCACTGCGCTACCAGCACAACAACTCCTTCGATGACAACTACTCTCCCGGAGCATACTCCTACGTGTTCAACAACAGCGGCTACCGCATGAACAACAAGACCAACTCCATCGTTGCCGAACTGAACTCACGCCTCGGACAGAACCTCTACAACGAGTTCCGCGCCTCGGCCAGCTTCGTTCGCGACAACCGCGAAGTGGCCTATCAGGGACCTACCGTACAGATTGAAAACGTGAAAGGCAACGACGGCAAAACCAACATCACCGCCAACATCGGTACGGAATTCTCCTCCGGAGCCAACAAACTGGATCAGGACATCTATACCTTCGAGGACAACCTCTCATGGTATTTGGGAAGCCATACGATGACCTTCGGTACGCACAACGAAATCTACCGCATGAGCAACCTCTTCATTCAGGCCGTAAACGGTTCATGGTACTTCAACTCTTTGGACAACTTCCTGAACGATGCACCTTATAAATATACGTATAAGTACACCAACCCCGAACTGACAGGCGGTGACCTCCGCTATGCCCCCATCATGAAGTCGGGACAGTTCGGCTTCTATGCACAGGACAAGTGGAACATCAACACCAACCTTGAGTTGACCTACGGTATCCGCTTTGACATCCCGTTGCTCTTCAACGACCCCACAACGAACGAAACGTTCAATACATTCGCTGCCGAGAACGACATCACATCGCGCGTAGGCGAAATGCCGGGCGCCAAAGTGCTGGTTTCTCCGCGCGTAGGCTTCCGCTGGTATACGGACGACTCTCATAAGACACTGATCCGCGGTGGTGTGGGCATCTTCACCGGACGTGTGCCTTTTGTATGGCTGTCCAATGCCTACAACAATACGGGTATGGAGTCCATGGGTACTACCATCGAACCCAAACAAGGCAACAACCACACCAATACGGCTCCTTCACTGGCACAATATGCCAAAGATCCTATGGGTGCAGCCACATCGGTGGAAACCGGAGCTTTGAGACCGGACATCGTTACCGTAGACAAGGACTTCAAGTATCCGCAAGTGTTGCGTGCTAACCTTGCACTGGAACAACGCCTGCCGGGTGACGTGAAACTGACTCTGGAGGGTATCTACTCCAAGACCATGAACAACGTGTTCTTTGAGAATCTCGCACTGAACAACGACGGCGAGAAGGTATATGCCATCCCCGGTGTGGAAGCGTCTGCCGCTCCTTTCTACTCCAAGACCAGGAGTAATTACTACTCCATCGTGAACCTGAGAAATACGAACAAGGGTTATACCTACGCTTTCTCCGCTTCATTGGCGAAGAGCTTTGACTTCGGTCTGGACATGTCGGCATCTTATACCTTCGGACGTTCCAAGTCTGTGAATGACGGTACAAGCTCGGTGGCTTACTCCAACTGGAAGTATAACTACTCCCGCGACACCAACTCCGAAAACGAACTCGGCTTCTCCAAGTTCGATGTTCCTCACCGCCTCATGGCACAGCTCTCTTACACCACTCCGAAGTATCTGAACGGCTGGACAAGCACCACCATTTCCGTTATCTACAACGGTTTCTCCGGTAGCCGTTACAGCCTGACGATGAACGAAGTCAGCGACTTCAACGGTGACGGCCAGAAAGGTAACTCATTGCTTTACATCCCTACCGAAGCCGAACTGGACAACATGAACTTCGTGGATAATACGGATAAGAATGGCAAACTGATTATGAGCGCAGCAGACAGCCGTAAAGCCTTCACCGAATGGGTGAACAACGACGACTATGCCAAGAACCACCGCGGACAGTATGCCGAACGCAACTCCAACCTGAGTAACTGGGAACATGAGATAGACCTGCACTTGGCGCAGACCATCTACAACGCTCAAGGACTGGGCAAACTGGAATTTACATTCGACATCATCAACTTTGCCAACATGCTGAACAAGAAGTGGGGTGCAAGTTACAGCTCTGCCTACAACTTGTCACCGCTGACAGTGGTAAGCCTGAGTACGGATGAAAATGGTAACAGAAACCCGGGTTATGCATTTAATAATGCCAAAATCAACAAGAGTGACATCTCTTCACGCTGGCATGCACAAGTGGGCATCCGCTTGACTTTCTAAAGCCATATTTTTTGTTTTTATATATTTTTGTAAAGGCTATTCCGGGAAACCGGGATAGCCTTTTTTAGCATTAATATGTTATTGAAATAATTCGTTATTTACTTGTATAGATATAATAAATCCGTTACTTTTGTTTCATCCTATCTGACGGACAGAAGAATAAATGACTAAAAACAGAATGATATGGATGATACATTGAAAGTGACCGATACATATTGGGAAATGCTGAAATCGTTGAGCGATGATATAAAGTTGCGTTTGGCTACACGCCTTACGGCTTCTGTCGTAGCCGGAAAAGTCACACATAAGGATAGGACGCAGGATATGATAGAGAAACATATGGGCAAATGGAAAGATGAACGGAGTACGGAGAAAATCATAAAAGATATGTATGAAGGCCGGAAAAGTATAAAAGCTCCCCTGAACTTTGATTGAAATGAATAAATTGCCTAAATACCTGCTTGATAGTAATATCTGCATTTATATCCTTAGAGGGCAAAAGGGAATGTGTGAGCAGTTGAAAAAAATAGGCTGGCATAATTGCTGTATCTCAGAAATGACCGTTGCCGAACTTTTGTATGGTGCGGAATGCAGTAATTCCGTATCGGAAAATATAGGAGAAGTGCTGTCCTTTTGTGCTGATATGGAAGTCATACCTGTTGGTATAGCTCTGTCTGAATATGCTTCGCAGAAAGCTAAATTGAGAAGAAAAGGCACCTTGATAGATGATATAGACCTTTTTATCGGTGCAACAGCCGTTGCTATTGATGCCGTTATGGTGACAGAAAACGTGAAGCATCTCAATAGGATGGAGAATATCCGGATTGAGAACTGGGCTTCTGAAAAGTAATTCTTGTGAGTTTCTTTCTTTTCTTTTTTCTTTCTTTTATAAGCAATCTTTTTCTTAGTATTTCACCGTAAATATCACCGGATTGTGGTCGCTGCACAGATCCAGATCGGGAGAGTAATAGTCGGTGCAGTCCAGCTTGGACGAATGGAAAGCATAGTCGATGCGCAGCATGTGCTTGGCGTAGCGGTAGGTGTACATATATCCATGTCCGCCTGTCTTGAAACCGTCTTGGAGGATTCCGGACAGTTGGCGATAGGTGTAGGACGAGGGCAGAGAGTTGAAGTCTCCGCACACCAGTACGGGGTGCGGACTGGCGATGACAAGGCGGACGATGCTGTCGGTTTGGGCGGCACGCTTCACGAAGTTCTCGTGCAGGGTTTCCGCAGCATCCTGTACGGCTTGCGCTTCGCGGCGGGTGTCGTTGGTAGCGAGTTCGCGTTCCCACTTCCTGCGGTTCTGACTGACGCTGGTGGTCTGCAAGTGATTGTTCAGCAGGCGGAGGGTGTCTGCACCCAGAACAATGTCGCACGCCATGCTGCAATTGGAGCTTCGTGGGTAGGTGATGAAACGTCCTTCCGCAAGCGGGTAGCGGCTGAATACGGCAACGGGGAGAATGCCGCGAATGGAGTCGTCCGCAGGAATAAGGGCGTAGGGCCAGTGCGAAAGGGCGCGGCGCAGACTGTCTGTCGTGAAGTGGGGATTGTCGCCGAACTCTTGGAAGCAAAGCACATCGACATGACGCTGCTGCATGTAACGGGCTATTTCCTTGCAGGAGTATCCGGTGATTTCGTTGCCGAAATGATGTACGTTGTAGGTGGCTACGGTGAGGCAGCCGCCGGACTTGCCTTTCCGGTTCGGCGCCGGAGCAGTGGCAGGCACATCATCATCGGTGGAACCGAACCGGACGACTGCCGTCAGATATTCCCAGTTGAAGAAGAAGGCTGCCAAAGGAACGATAGCCCACTTCTTGCGTGCCAGCGCCCAGCAAAGGGCTGTTATCAGGCAGGACACCAGTAATATCGGTACGGCAAGTCCCAGCAGGGGCATCACCACAGAGCTGTCCGGATGATAATGTCCGGAACGGGATGCTGCAATGGTAACGGCAGCCAGCATCCACGTGGCACCTACCGGCATCCAACGCAAGAGTCCTTTGACAGCGGATTTTCCCATAAACGAGATTTTAGGGGTTAGCGATTAGTGGTTAGTGGTTAGCGATTAGGGTTTAGTGATTAGTTTTTACTTTGTCACTGCATTAATCACTTTCCCGTCCAGAAACGCTTTCACATTGTCCAGCATGATCTGCATGAGGCGTTCGCGTGCTGCGGCGCTTGCCCATGCGATGTGTGGGGTGATGTAGCAGTTCTTGGCGGTGAGCAGCGGGTTGTCGGGGCGGGGCGGCTCTTGTGAGAGCACATCCAGTCCGGCGGCAAGGATAGTGCCGTTGTTCAGGGCGTCGGCAAGGTCTTGTTCGTTGATGAGCGGGCCTCGTCCGGTGTTGATGAGGATGGCGTTGGGCTTCATCTGCTTCAGGCGGGCGGCATTAACCAGTTCGCGGGTGGAGTCGGTGAGGGGACAGTGCAGACTGATGATGTCGCAGTTGGCAAAGAGTTCGTCGAGCTCCGTCTTTCTGATTTCGGGGGGAAGCTGGAAGGTGGATTTGGAAGTGTAGGCATGCACTTCCATGCCGAAACCGATGGCAATGCGGGCGGTGTTGTAGCCGGTTTGTCCCAAGCCGATGATACCGATCTTCTTGCCGCGCAGTTCAATGAGCGGAGTGTCCCAGAAGCAGAAGTCGGGATTGCTGCTCCAACGGCCCTTGCGCACTTCGTCGGTGTAGTGCTGCACTTGCTGGGCTATGTTGAGGATGTGCGCAAAGACCATCTGGGCTACGGAAGGGGTGCTGTATGCCGGGATGTTGGTGACGACAATGCCCCGTTCTTTGGCAGCGGCAATATCGACAACGTTGTATCCGGTGGCAAGGACGCCGATGTATTTCAGATGGGGCAGCGCAGCTATGGTATCTGCGTTGAGCACAACTTTATTCGTCAGCAGAATATCCGCTCCGGCAGCGCGTTCCGTAACTTCCGAAGGTGCAGTGCGGTCGTAAACAATGCACTCTCCCAAACTTTTCAATTCGTCCCAGGAAAGATCTCCGGGATTGGCGGCATAACCGTCGAGAACTACTATTTTCATGATTATCGGTGATTTGGTGTTAATACTTACAGTTTAATCTTATGCTAAGTGCCTCCTGTCCCTAATCATTCCCTTTCTTTCCCCATAGGGCTTGCATCCTTTCTTTGTGCTTTTGTTCGGCGGGATTGTCCTGCGGTTGCCAGATGCGGTGGTCTTTCAGGTCGTCGGGCAGGAACTGCTGGCGGACAAAGTTGCCGGGATAGTCGTGGGCATATTTATAGTTGTCGCCATAGCCAAGCTGTTTCATCAGTTTGGTGGGGGCGTTGCGCAGGTGCAGGGGAACGGGCAGGTTGCCGGTTTGCCGCACCAGTTCGAGTGCATCGTTGATGGCCATATAGGCCGAGTTGCTCTTGGGACTGGTGGCGAGGTAGATGGTCGTCTCCGCCAGCGGGATGCGTCCTTCGGGCCAGCCCACTTTCATGATGGTATCGAAACAGGCGTTGGCCAGCAGCAGTGCGTTGGGGTTTGCCAGCCCGATATCCTCGGAGGCGGAGATAACGAGACGGCGGGCTATGAAAGCAGGGTCTTCACCGCCCTCTACCATGCGTGCCAGCCAGTAGATGGCTCCGTCCGGGTCGCTGCCGCGGATGGACTTGAT
>OHAT01002822.1_pt1 | contig 12396 bp, 11 predicted proteins | sample 1577141 | NCBI WGS metagenome assembly OHAT01 (sample SAMEA3541578, study PRJEB24748) | human gut metagenome | biome: human gut; feature: human-associated habitat; material: faeces | place: China | collected 2012
CGCAGGGTCGCTACACGCTATGATAAGCTTGCTGTGTCCTTTCTCGCGTTTGTCCATCTCGCTTCCATTTGGATTTTGTTGAAATAGTACAAGAATATTGTGTTTTCAGATACGCTCTAATGAAACGAGGAATGAAAACGATTGCATTTTAATGTAATCGTTTTCGTACAATTGACATCAGCGATTGTCTTTTTTATAATATGTCCAAAAGGAAAACATACATATTTTTGTAAATAATTCCCAAATAGAAAAAACGATACGAGCAGTTGCAATTCCCTCGTGTACAGCAAACGATTGAAAACAGGAGAAGAAGATGACGAAGAGTGAAATCAAATATGTAAACCAGGATGTAACAATCCGTGATGTTGCAAGGTGTGCAAAGGTATCCACGGCAACAGTTTCCCGAACCCTGAACAACCCTGAGATGGTACAGAAGGAAACGCTGATAAAGGTGCGCGAAGCGATTCAGAAATTGAATTACGCTCCTAATCAAATGGGAAGCCGTCTGCGCAAGCTGCACACAAGGATCGTTTTGATCATTATGCCAAACATCTCTAATCCCTTCTACTCTGACATTGTGGAGGGAATGATAGACGTTGCCAGAGATGAACGGTACGAGGCGAGCATCTGTTTAACACAGCTCCATGCAGACCAAGAAATGAAGTATATGGATATGCTGATCGGCAACCATGCAGACGGAGCCATTACCTTGGGCTGTGAGCTGACTGACCCAAGGGTCATTGAGCGGATGAAAAAGTGCCAGGTCGTTCAGTGCTGTGAGTACTGCAAGGATGCTGGCGCTCCCCATATTTCCATTGATAATTATGCCGCAGCTTTTCAGGCAGTAAAGTATCTGATAGACATCGGTCATAAGCGGATCGGTTTCATCGGCAGTACTAATACCTGTGTATCCTCCATCGAACGCTTCGAGGGTTACAAAAAATCCTTGGAAAATGCATCGCTGGAGTACAGTGAGGACATTGTGATGTACGCAGATGCTAACTACAGCTTCAGTAGCGCACATTCCGTTTCTTTAAAGATGTTGTCTCCCCCTAATCGACCCACGGCGATTTTCGCCATTTCAGACATGATGGCGCTTGCGGCTATCGCTGCCGCTCGATCTATTGGTATCAAGGTCCCAGATCAGCTGTCCGTGTTCGGCTGTGACAATATTGAGGTCTCCCGCAGTTCAACCCCTCCAATATCAACCATCGATCAATCAGGATACATTATGGGAAAAAGAGCAATGAAAATGCTTATTGATATTCTGGAAAATCGTTATGTTCCCGAAACGGAGATTTTTGTGGAGCACAAAATACTAATCAGAGAATCTACCGGCGCATTAGCAAATTTACACAACGCGGAGGTTATAACATGATGAATGTAGGCATTATTGGATGCGGTAAGATCACTCAGGTACGACACGCCCCGGAATACGCCGCGCACCCCGGGTGCAGGATCAGAAAACTTTTCGACGTGAACAAGGAGCGGGCCGCACAGGTTGCAGCGCAGTACGGCGCTGAGATGTGCGAGTCCTACGAAGAGATTCTGCAGGATGATCAGATTGATGCGGTAAGTATCTGCGTAATCAATAAGGAACACGCACGCTTCACCATTGAGGCTCTGAATGCAGGAAAGCATGTTATTTGTGAGAAGCCCATGGCAGTGACCTTGGAAGAATGCCGTCAGATGGTGGAGGCGGCAGAAAGAAACAACCGCGTCTTGCTGATTGCCCAGAATCAGAGACTTCTGAAATCCCATCAGCTGGTCAGAAACATGATCCGGGAGGGTCAGATTGGCAATGTGTTGACCTTCCGTCTTACCTTTGGTCATTCCGGTCCGGATAACTGGTCCGTGGACAAAGGAAACGGCACATGGTTCTTCAAAAAGGATGTGGCAGCCTTTGGTGTCATGAATGATTTGGGCATTCACAAGCTGGATCTGCTGCAGTACATGCTGGATGACGTAGCGGACTCGGTAATGGCTTGCACCCAGACCCTGGACAAACGCTTTGACGATGGCTCTTTCATTGAGGTTGAGGATAACGCCATTTGCCTACTCAAGATGAAAAACCGGGCTTTGGGCACGGTGGTAGCCAGCTGGACGCACTACGGAGGAGAGGACAATAGCTCTGTAATCTGTGGTACAAAGGGCAGAATTCTGGTGTATGCAGATCCAGAGTATTCCGTTATTTTGGAGAAGGACACCGGCGAGCGAATCTATATGAAGATAGATGAGATTCAGACAAACAAGGTGCAGAATTCCTCGGGTGTTATCAATGAATTTTACGAAGCAGTCGTGGAGGGCAAAGAATCTGTGCTAGATTGCAAGAAAGTCATTCTCTCTATGGAAACCACCTTTGCCTGCATCGAGTCCGCCAACAAAGGGCATTGGGTAGTAATTACGAGGTGAAATATTATGAAGCAAAGTCTGATAAAAAAGAAGCATCTGGGGGACTTTGCAAAGAAGAATGCCCTGCTTTGGATGCTGATCTGCATGGTGGCAGTATTTTCAATGTCCGCACAGAATTTCTTTACATCGGCAAACGGAATCTCAATTCTGCGACAGGTTGCGGTACTGGGCATCATGTCCTGCGGTATGTCCTTTGTGTTGATCGGCGGTAACTTCGATTTGACAGCAGGCTCCATCGTCTCTCTGAGCTGTGTGATAATGGTGCGAGTGTTCAATCTAACAAACAGCGAATTCATAGCTATTTTTGTGGCACTATTTGTCGGTATGGCCTGTGGCACGTTAACGGGTCTGATCGTCAGTTATAGCAAACTTAATTCCATGATTGCAGGTCTTGGTCTGCAGAGTGCCTACTTTGGTTTCGCGCTAATCTGTTCAGAAGGTAAATTCTACTACATCGATGACACAAAGACTTGGCTGGATGTTTTGGGAAGATCCAGCATCCTTCACATCCCGGTTCAGGTTTGGATCTATGCTGTGATGGTGGTGATCTTCCAGTATATTCTGGTCAAGACGAAGTTCGGTAAGTATGTGTTTATTGCCGGCTCCAATAAGAAAGCAGCGGTATTCTCCGGCATTGACGAACGTGCTGTAATCGCCAAGACCTACATTCTTTCCGGCTTCTGTGCAGCCTTTGCCGGCGTGATCACGGCAGCACGATCCATGGCTGCCCAGGCCAATGTGGGCGACGGTTATGAGTTTGAAGTCATTACAGCCTGTATTCTCAGCGGTACCAGTATCATGGGCGGTGAGGGTAGCGTGCTGAAGGCCATGCTGGGAATCATTATCATGGGCGTACTAAAAAATGGTTTCGTCATGTTGAGTCTCCCCTATTATGTGCAGTGGCTGGCACAATGTGTCATCATCATAACCATTGTGGGTATTGACATCAAGTCCAGAAAGAAGGTGAATGCGGCATGAAAGAAAAAATCAGTCGCATTGATGGACATGATATCTCCCGGTTTGTCCAAAAAAATATTGTCTTCTTCATTCTTCTAACGCTGTGTGTGTGCTTCTCCATCATAAATCCCTCCTTCCTGAGCTTAACCAATTTCAGGAACATCATCAACCAGAATGCCATCTACCTGATTATGTGTGTCGGCGGCACTTTCGTGATTTTGAATGGCTATAGAGACATGTCTGTGGGCATGGTAATGGGCTTATCTGCGGCGCTGACCATCTATTTTCAGGAGATCCATCCCTTGTTGGGCATTGCCCTTGCTCTTGCAATGAGCATTGCTGTTGGCTTCCTGAACGGCTACCTGGTTGCAAATATTGGTATCAACTCCTTCATTGTCACATTGGCAACACAGCGCGGTGTGCGCAGTCTGATTTACATAGTCACCAAGGAAAAAACTCTCCAAGGAAAAGTGGAATGGTTTGAAAACATTGCTAGGACAGAATTCTTGGGTTTCTCCCTGCTGGTGTATATCAGTATTGTTGTGCTGGCCATCGGCGCTTTCGTATTGAAAAAAACCATCCACGGACGCAATACCTACGCCAGCGGCGGTAGCCCGGATGCCGCAAAAAATGCCGGTATCAACGTAGAAAGAACCACCATTCTTAACTTTATCATTTGCTCATTGACGGGTGCTCTTGGTGGTATCCTGATGGCATCGAGAATGAATTCTGCAATGCCGGAGTTGGGCTGGCCCGACACTCACTTTAACATCATCGTCATGGTCGTTATCGGCGGCACTAAACTGGCCGGTGGCTATGGCGGACTCCTTTACACCATTGGCGGTGTGCTCACCATCGGTGTTCTGAAGAACTTCCTGGATATGATGCACATCAACGCATACTGGAATTACGTTGTAACTGGTGCTCTGTTGGTTATTGTCCTGTATATGGACAAATTTATAAATCCTGTTACCGCAGGTTCAAAAACCAAAAATAAACAAAGAAAGAGGTTAAACACATGAAGAAAATCATCTCCTTAGTCATGACGGCCATTTTTATGCTGTCTCTCATGAGCGTATTGACAGCATGCTCCGGCAATGATGCTGGCGCTGAAACGACTCCTCCTGCTGCAGAAACCCCCACCGTAGCAGCAACCACAGAGAGCAATACCGATGATGATAAGATTACCCTTGGTGTTACTTTCAACAATGTCAGTGGCGACTCCTATCAGACCGCATTCTATGAAGCTCTGCTGGAAGAAGCAGGAACCAGAGGTTATGAGCTTGTAGTTCTGGATGCTGCAGGTGATGCTGATCTGCAGATCAACCAGGTCGATAACCTGATGGAAATGAATGTTGACGTTATGATGGTATTCCCCTGTAATGGTACCTCTATCATTCCTGCACTGAAGAAAGCCGATGAGGCTGGCTTCAAGACCCTGATCATCAACAACGACATCGACATTTCCGGCAAGGATTACGTTTGCGGTTTCGTCGGCCCCGACTGCGTGCAGCAGGGCCGGGACGCAGCACAGTGCATTCTGGACTACTATGCTGACTCCGGTAAGGAAGAAATCAAGATCATTCAGATTGAGCACGTTCCTGGCAACATGACCGCTGTCCAGAGGGGCCAGGGCTTTGCTGAAGGTATCGAAGGCACTAATGCGACCATTATTGAATCCCAGACTGCAAACAACAGCCGCGAGGAAGCCATGCAGATTACCGAAAACTACCTGATCAAGTACCCCAACCCTGGTGACATTGACGCAATTTTCATCCAGGGCGACAATATGGCCCACGGCGTTATGGCTGCAGTGGACGCTGCTGGCCGTAAGGGCGAATTCCCCATTGTCGGCGTTGCTATTACCGCAGAAAGCTGGACTAAGATGGAGAGCGGCTTGATGTGGGGCTCCTCCCTCCAGTCCCCCTACCTACTGGCCGGCACGGTTATGGACACTGTTGAGAAGATCCTGGCCGATGAAGAGATCGAATACTACAACGCAATGCCCAACCCCATTATTACTCCCGATAACATGGACGAGTACAGCTGCCCCGACTGGTAAACAACTTTTGAGGGGGACAGACACTTCGTCTGTTCCCCCTCTGGAATGCAATAGAATTCAAGCTTTGGAGGAATCGTCTTGAGCAATTTGAATACAAATGACAGAACTCTTTTGGAGATGAAATCCATTGCGAAGTTCTTTCCCGGTGTAAAAGCACTGAATGGCGTAGACTTTACTCTTAACCGAGGAGAAGTGGTTGCCCTTGTTGGTGAAAACGGTGCGGGGAAATCTACTCTGATGAAGATCTTGTGCGGTCTTTACCAAGCAGACGAGGGAACGATTTTGATTGATGGAGAACCGGTTCGATTTCTCAATCCCAGTGATGCAAAGCAGGCTGGTGTTGTGATGATCCATCAGGAGATTTCTCTTGTGCTGGATATGTCAGTTGCAGAGAATATTTACCTGGGAAGTCTTCCTACGAAAAAGAATTTAGTGGACTGGAAGGCTTTGAATACCATGGTAGAACTGCAATTGAAGCTGCTTGGCTATGACATTGACCCTAAAACTCCCGTCAGAATGCTTTCGATCGCTCAGCAGCAGATGGTGGAAATCTGCAGAGGCATTACTCTGGGCGCACGGATTCTGGTTCTTGATGAGCCGACGTCATCTATTACTGAGAAAGAAACCGAAATCCTGTTTGCAAATATTGAACGACTGAAAAAGCAGGGAATCGGAATTGTATATATCAGCCATAAAATGGACGAGATTAAGCAGATCACTGACCGGATCATAGTCTTGCGCGATGGTCAGAACAGCGGATCGTTTGTTACGGAGAATACCGAGATTACAGAAGTGATCTCCACAATGATTGGCCGGAAGCTGGACAATTATTATTTCAAGAGCAAAAGAACATCCGATGAAAAAATGCTTGAGGTGGAAAACCTGTCCGTGGATGGGGTTTTCCAGGATATCAGCTTTTCTGTAAATGCCGGTGAAGTGGTGGGTCTGTACGGACTTGTAGGTGCCGGAAGAACAGAGATCGTGGAGACCATTTTTGGTGTGCGTAAGAGGACCGGCGGAACGATCAAGATAGCAGGTCAAAAGCAAGATATCAAAACCACAGAGGATGCTGTGAGGGCAAATATTGGTCTTGTTCCAGAAAACAGAAAAGAACAGGGTCTTGTTCTCAGAATGTCCTGCAAGGATAATATCGTTGCCGCAAAAATACCCCAGTTGTTAAACAAACTGAAAATGTTTGATGAGAAAAAGGCTATGGAGATCTATGACGAGTATCAGGAAAAACTCAGCATTGCATCTCCCAGCCCGAATCAGTGGACGTTAAACCTCTCCGGTGGAAACCAGCAGAAGATTGTCCTGGGCAAATGGCTGTGTATGACACCCCGAGTTCTGATTCTGGATGAACCCACCCGAGGCATCGATGTGGGAACCAAGTCTGAAATCTACCGTCTGATCGACAAGTTGGCCAATGATGGTATGGCGATCATTGTAATTTCCTCCGAAATGCCGGAAATTCTTGGCGTGTGTGATCGGGTCATTACCATTGTGTCGGGTAGAATCACAGGAGAGTTCCATGACGAACATCTTACCGAAGAAAATATAATGCACGCAATTGCATTATAAATATGTGAATCCGATGAGGAGGATAGAAATGAAGCAAAAGAAAGTAATTCGAATTGGCGGCGGTGGCGGTTTTGCCGACGACAGAATCGATGCAGCTGTAGAGTTGGTCGAAAAGGGTAACATTGATTATTTATCCTTTGATTCACTGTCTGAAAACGAGCTGTCTCAGGTCGCTATGAAAAAGCTGAGGGATGCGACGCATCCTGGATATGACCGCATGCTAGAGTACAGAATGAACGCCCTGCTCCCTGCCGCTCTGAAAAACAATGTTAAGATTGTCAGCAACTGCGGAAGTACCAACCCTCTGGCTGCTGCCCGCTATCTCTACGAGAAAGCAAAGGAACTGGGCTACCCCAACATCAAGATTGCTGCGGTGACTGGTGATAATGTCGTGGAATTTCTGAAGACCTCTGAGCAGGACTTCTACACCGTTGAGAGTGGAAAGAATGTCAAGGATTTTGGTGATGACTTGATCGCCGCCAATGTATACATTCCTAGCTACAGCCTAGTAGAAGCTCTGGACAACGGTGCACAAATCGTGGTTACGGGCCGTATCGGTGACTCTGCCGTGTTCATGGCTGCGCTGCGGCATGAATTCGGCTGGGCTGTGGATGATTGGGACAACCTGGCCATTGGCATCATGGTTGGCCATGAAATGGAGTGTGCAGGCCAGCTGACTGGCGGCTACTTTGCAGATCCTCCCTATAAGAGAGTAGAAGAGGCCTTTAAGCTGGGCTTCCCCATTGCGGAAGTGGACGAGGACGGCAATGTGGTATTCTGCAAGATTCCCGGCACCGGCGGTATGATCACAGAAGATACCTGTAAGGAACAGGCACTGTACGAAGTGCACGATCCTGCAAATTATTACCACGCAGACGTGGTTGTTGACCTGTCCAATGCAGAATTCACCCAACTGGGAAAGGATCGGGTCCTGATGACCGGCATTAAGGGCAAGCCCGCACCTAAGCAGCTCAAGGTAGCTCTGGGCGTCAAGGAAGGCTATTTCTCCACCGCTACTGTCTGGTTTGCCGGTCCCGGCGCCAGAGCAAGAGGCGAATGGGCACGGGATATGCTGTATGCTCGCTTCGACCATCTCGGTCTGAAACCCGAAGCTGTGAAGATCTTCCTGATGGGCGTTGACGGTGTTTACGGTGAAGCACCCGGTGTGCCCAAGAATCTGGAGCCTTGGGAGGTCGGCCTGCGTGTTGCCTGCAGAGATCGGGACAAGGGTGTTGTAGAAGACATCATGATGGAAACCGCCTGCAGAATGTCCACCAACGGCCCTGCCTCCGGCACCTGTGAGCATGCAACCTGGTTTGTCCGGGAAGTTGTGGGATATTACCATGTCATGATGGATCGGGATCTGGTGAAAACAGAAGTTACTTATTTGGGAGGCTGATACTATGGCTAAAATCATGTTACGCGAAATTGCGCATTCCCGTGCCGGCGATAAGGGAAATATCAGCAATATTTCCGTGATCCCTTACAAGAAAGACGACTACGAGCTGATCAAGCGGGAAGTCACAGCAGAAAAGGTAAAAGAGTATTTTAAGGGAATTTGCTACGGCAAAGTGACCCGCTATGAATGTCCCAAGATGTGTGCATTAAACTTCGTGCTGGAAGATGCACTTGATGGCGGTAACACTCGCTCCCTGCGTGTAGACGGCTACGGCAAGAGTCTTAGCGGCTATATGATGAGTATGTATATCAATGCTGAATAATCGGGTCAATCCCAAATTCTGTGTAAACGCTGAATTGTGGTGTAAATAGAGCAAAATAATTTTAAGGCGGGAGCGGCGCAAGCTGCTGCCCGCCTTGTCTATAAAATAACAGCACTTCGAGGGGATGTTTCACCCCGTCATAACGGATTGCTGGGGCTGAAGATATAATTTAAATGCTTATCGACTTAACACAGCAAGCCACAATATCTCGAAAAAGTCCGATTTGTTGGACAGATAGGATGCTACAATGTTCCCAAAAGCAACGTTGAATGAAAAAGTGAGCGTCAGGTTTGAGACGATTTTTTAGAGAAATACCTGAAGTTCACTTTTGCAATAGCAACATGATAATATGAATTCGGTTACGTCCTGCGGAAAGCAGGTGCAATATGACTCGAATTACATTATCAGATCAAACTGCCATTGAAGCCGGCATCTACGCAAGACAGTCCCTGACCGAGATCGCAGCAAAAATCGGTAAAACTACAATCGCTGTATCCCGGGAGATCCGCAAGAACTGCACCCAAGTTCGTGGTATCCACCCTCACGGAAACGACTGCCATTTTGCTTTCAATTGCAAGCGAAAGCATCTGTGCGGCGAACAGAACTGCGAAAGAAATTGTGTCCACTGCAAAACGGTTGACTGTCGTACCCTCTGCAAAAGGTTTAGCAACAGCCCGTGTAAGCAGCTGAGCAAGCCGCCATATGTGTGCAATGTGTGTACTTCCCGCAGAGTCTGCAAAGCAGACCGGGCATACTATATTGCTGCACAGGCAGACGCGGTTGCAAAACGGCGGTACTCCGACAGCCGCAGAGGTCCACAGCTGGACAAAGAAGAAATCGCAGCCCTGGATGCGCTTGTTTCGCCTCTCATCCTGAAAGGTCAGCCGTTAACCCACATCTTTTCCTCCCACAGCACGGAGATTCCCATTTCTCAGCGTACTTTGTACAACTACATTGAAAATGGACATCTGTCTGTAGGAAATCTGGATTTACGGCGAAAGGTTGGATACCGGCCCAGAAAGAAAAAGAAGGAACCTACAGAAGCATTCGAGAATCTCCAGTTCCGCAAAGAACGAATATAATGGTCCCCTTGTCAAGACCACTCTTGAGGAAATAATCGTGAACACACTCTGACTTTGGCCGTGCCCGAGCCAGGATGTTTTGAGCTTGGCAGCTCCAGCCGCCTGCGTCAGCAGGTTGCCTTGACAGGATGTGACCGGTCTGTTATACTGCCCGGCGCGAGGTGGCAGCTGTGGATCCTGACTCCGTCGCACCCTCGCCGCTGAGGACTGCAACAGGCCGGGCGCGTCCTGTCAAGGTCGGCGGTCAGGCTACGCGAAAACTTGCGTAATAGACCGCATCCGGCGTGGCATAGTCCAAGGCCTCATGAGGACGCAGACGGTTGTAATCATCGATGTAGCTTCGGATCGACTGCCGCAGTTCCCGGGGGGAGCGGAATTCATTGATGTAAATCAGCTCCGTTTTCAGGCTGCGGAACCAGCGTTCGATCATAATATTGTCTGCCCAGCGGGATTTACCGTCCATGCTCTGGCGGATATGCAGTCCTTTCAAAAGCTGTTTATACTCGTTGCTTGTAAACTGGCTTCCCTGATCAGAGTTGAGAATTGCCGGGGTTCCGAACCTGTCCACAGCGCTGCGGACGGCTTCCAGGACGGACTGTACGCCCAGAGTGTCGGAGAGATTCCATCCCACAATCTTTCTGCTGCACCAGTCGATGATGGCAGTGAGATACATGTGACTGCGGTTCAATTTGATGTAAGTGATGTCAATAGACCAGACCTGATTTGGGAAGGAAACCACCTTGTTCCGAAGCAAATAGGGTACAATTGCCTCCTGAAAGTTGCGCTTTGACAGGTTCGGCTTTGGATAGACCACCCAGATTCCCATTTCCCGCATCAGGCGGCGCACCAGCTTTCTGCCCACACTGTAGCCTTCTTCCTGGAGCTTGACCGTCAGTTTACAGCTGCCCAGGGCCGGGAGCATGGTATGCCAATAGTCCAGCCGTGCCATGAGCATTTCCAGCAGCAGACGTGTTTCCTCATCTGGTGCTGCAGGCTTGGTGTAAAGGGAGGAATGGCTGATCCCCAGCAGCTCGCACTGCCGGCGCACAGACAGCTCAGCGTTGTTTTTCCGGATCAAGCTCCGGGACGGGTTTCCCGACTGCGCGAAAGCAGTCCTGCAGGAAGTTGCGTTCAACAGTCAGCTGACCAATGGTTTTCAGCATCTTGTCCCGTTCCCTCGTTGCAGCAGCCTCCTTCCTCTTTACTTCCCGATCCGCCTTTCCGTGCTCCTCAAATATGCTGGACGCGTTTTCCACAAACTCAGCTTTCCAGTTGCGCACCATGTTGGGATTCAGGTTGTTCTCCGCAGCAATGGCTCCCAGCTCCCGCTCTCCCTGGAGTACCTCCAGAACGATCTTGGCCTTAAATTCCGGTGTGTATTTCCCTCGTGACATAGTATGGACTCCTTTCGTTTCCTTTGGTTTATCTTACCACGTTCACGATTCATTTGGAAGAGGTGGTCTATTTCTTGGGGACCATTATAGAACCTACCAGCATTTTGAGCAGCATCTGGCTGAAAGCCCCAACCTTCCCTATGTGGAAATGGATACCGTCAAAGGTGCCCGGGAACAGGGGAAGCGTATGCTGACCATGATCTTCACGCAGAATGATCTTATGCTGCTGTTCCTTATGCCGGATGGGACTGCGGACTCGGTATTGGATGTTTTTGACTGGCTTACCAGTGCACTGGGACTCGAAACTTTCCGGGCGCTGTTCCCGGCCATTCTGACTGACAACGGTTCTGAATTCAAGCGGGTTCAGGATTTGGAACAGACCTGGGATGGCCAGCACAGGACGCAGATTTTCTACTGCGACCCTCAGGCTTCATGGCAGAAACCACATATCGAAAAGAACCATGAGTTCATTCGGTATGTAATCCGAAAGGGAAAATCTCTCAATCCCTACAACCAGAAGGATATGGCGGTATTAATGAGTCATATCAACAGTACGAAGCGGAGCAAACATAATGGGAAGTCGCCCTTCGAGCTGGCTTCCGGTCCCGAATTTGAGAAACTGAAACAGGTTTTGGGGATTGAAGGAATTCCGGCAGACGACATTGTACTTGATCCCAGGCTGCTGCACAGGCAGGAATTCTGAAACCACAGCTGTTCCTAGATTCTGAGCCAGAGGCAGCGCCAGCCATCCCGAAGGGACTTGCCCTTGACGGGTTCTGGAAGAAACGCTACGCTTAAAATGCTGGCGGCACCGAGGGAACTGTTCCTGAGTTCCTCGCCGTCGGCAACACTCCAACAGCGTTTCTTTCAGGTTCAGTCAAGGGTGGCGACCAGGTTACAGACAACATAACAGAGCAGAACGTAACCCATTTCATACAATTGGCGAGGTGACGTTCACTTTTGCAAAGAACTGTGTTGTCTCGTCTGCTTTGCTATGCAGAAATCTAGGCCCAACAATAAGAAAACGGGCCTTTTGAGTGAATATACGTTGCTCTGACGGCCCAGTTCTGGCTGTGAGACGTGAATGAAGCTGTGCTGTGCTACTTATCTTACCTTCACTTTTTCATTCAACGTTCCCAAAAGCAAAAAGGGGAACATCATCATGGCACGTACAGCTGAGATTACTT
>OHAT01002824.1_pt1 | contig 12383 bp, 8 predicted proteins | sample 1577141 | NCBI WGS metagenome assembly OHAT01 (sample SAMEA3541578, study PRJEB24748) | human gut metagenome | biome: human gut; feature: human-associated habitat; material: faeces | place: China | collected 2012
AACGGAATAGCTGTGGATAATTTTATTTATCCGAAGAATGGTGAGACTGTTACGTTCATGGATAACTCCGTGAATACCGAGTCTTTCCTGAATGGCTTGAAGGACGAGAATCAGGTAAACATGGATTTTGGTACGCAGGTTCTATCCGGTGGCTGGTACGCCGGCAAGGGATTCTGGACGGTTGATGTTTCTATCAAGGGATTGGCGAATATTCGTGCTCCGAAGACATTGTTCGAGTTCATGAAAAAGGGTAATGGATCTCAGAGCACGTATGATATCCGTAATATCAGGGCGTATGCCGAGGCTTATTTGGAGACAGGTGTAGGATATTCTCGTCCTATCACGGATAAGTTGACAGTCGGAGGTAAGGTTAAATTGTTATGGGGCGTAGGTTCTATGGACGCTACGATCGATCAGATGCATGCAGAGATGGGAGAGACTAGCTGGAAAGTTACCTCTACCGGCACCTTGCAGACGAATATGAAAGGCTTGGTCCCGGAAATGGAAGTAGACGAGCAAGGCCGTGATTATTATAATAGCTTTGATTTCGATTCTCCGGGTCTTAGCGGTTTCGGTATGGGAGTGGACTTGGGTGCTACGTACCAATTGACCGAGAATATCATGTTATCCGCCGCTGTCCTTGATTTAGGTTTTATCAGCTGGAGCAAGGGAGGTAGCACGCTAGGTAAGTTGGATGGAACTTTCGACTTTAACGGCTTTGATCTGGCTATTGGCGAGAATAACGGTGATATACCGAGCATGGGCGATCAGTTTGACGCTATCAAGGAAGATTTCGAGAACTTGCTTCATTTCAAGAAAGAGGGTGAGTCCGGAAGCACTACCCGTCTTCGTTCGACAATCAATATCGGTGGCGAGTACCGTTTGCTGGAAAACAAGTTAGGTATCGGTTTATTGTCGAGCACTCGTCTTTATTCCCCGAAAGCCTATACGGAACTGACATTGTCCGGTAATTACCGTCCGGTGAAATGGTTTGAGGCTACGCTGAGCTACTCATTTATCCATAGTAAGTTCAAGACGTATGGTATCGCCTTGAATTTCTCACCGTCTTGGATCAATTTCTTTATCGGATCGGATTATATGTTGACAAAGGTAACTCCACAATGCTTACCGGTCAGCGGTAACGCCATGAATCTTTACATGGGAGTAAGTGTTCCTTTGAAATCATTCGCTAATTAATAGGGAATACTCAGAATAGAGTCTGTATCATAAAGGAAAAGGCTGTCCGGGTTATATACCCAGACAGTCTTTTCTTTTTTATTAGGCTCGTTTTAAACTACTTTTTATCGATCTCTTTCAGCAATTCATTTACCGCTGTTCTCAATTGCGTATCTTCCCCTTTGACAACAGTTTCCGGAGAATTAGCGACTTTAACATCCGGTTCCAGCTGTGTGTTCTCTAAGTAACTACCGTCCGACAGGCGATAACCGGTAATAGGTGTGCCGAATACCAGCGTCGGATCTTGCAGGGTTTCCCAAGAGACGGTAGTCATTGTTCCCGGTACGGGCATACCAACTAAACGTCCGATGTGTTGATGCTTATAAACCCACGGGGTTCCATGTGCGTTACTATAATTAGCCTCGCATTGGAGCATGATGGAAGGTTTATTCCAGCGGCGGCTAGGCATATCGCAAGCCTCCCGGCCACGTGTCACTTGGGTGAGGTATTTCTCTCCGCTGAACAAGATCTCGATATCCTCATGCAAACGTCCACCACCATTAAAGCGGGTATCAATGACGATGCCCTCCCGGTCGTTATATTTACCTAGGATATCGGAGTAGACAGAGCGGAAACTAGGGTCTCCCATGGATTGGATATGGACGTATCCCAATCGTCCGTTCGACCATTTATCCACGTCGGCGGCACGTTGCTTCACCCAGCGGGTATAAAGCAAGTTATTTAACTCACCGTTACTGATAGGCAAGACTACCTCTTCCCAACGTTCTTTGGTTTGTGGATCGTAGAGGGAAACCAAGGTCTTCTTTTTGGCCTTATTGTTTAATAGCTTGGAGTAATCCATATCCGGGGTTATTTCTTGCCCGTCTATTTTCTCCATGACGGTACCGGCTTTTACCTTGGAACGTGCGTGATCGAACGGGCCTTTTTCCACTACCTCAGCGATTAATAAACCTTTGCCGCTATGGTTCCAATCGAAAAGTAGGCCTAGGTTGGCGGTAATATTGCCGCTTGTTTGCGGACGGAAGCGTCCTCCGGTGTGGGAGACGTTGAGTTCTCCCAGATATTCGCTTAGCAACTCTGCGAAGTCATAGTTGTTATTGATATGTGGCAAGAACTTACGGTAGGCGGCGGTCATAACGTCCCAATTTACGCCGTGCATGTTCACGTTGTAGAACCGTTTTTGCTCTTGTTTATAGACATGGTCGAACATATACTCACGCTCGGCGGCCAAGTCCATTTTTAAGTTCGCTTGGTAATGAATCGGTGTTAGTTTCTCCGATCCCATATCCATCTTTTGCATGGAATTGCTACCCAATAAGAACAGGTTCTTACCTTCCTTATCCATTTCCATGTTCGCCCATCCGGTATTCATCTTGTGGAGTAGCTTGGTCTCTTTCTTGCGCAAGTCCATTTTCCACAGGTCGTATTTGTCTTCGAAAGCCGAGAAATAATATAAGGTCTCGCCATTCTTCGAGATGACGGCACTACCCATTTCGGAGGAATTAGGAGTAAGGCGTAGGATACGATCTTGGATGCCTTTCAGTTCCACTACGATATCCTTGGGCTTTTCGTCTTTCTTTTCATCGGCTTTATCTTCTTTTTTCTTTTCGTCGGTTTTGTCCCCGGTTACCTCTTTCTGCTCCTTTTCCAGTTCCTTTTGCAACTCATAATCCTCTTTGCTCAAGCGGAATTTATCATAAGCGTCTTGATTCATGAATACCAGCATGGCATCATTCAAGGAGCCCCATGAGGCATGCGCACGCATTCCATAACGCTCGGTGGTGAATAAGATGGCGTTTCCATCCAGTACCCATTGTGGGGAGGTGCTGGTGTAACCGCTATTGGTCAGGTTGGTAATCTCCCCGCCTTGCGCGCTAACCAAGCCGATATCCGAATAAGGATCGTGCTTGTTTCCGATAAACCGGAGCGTGAACCATTTACCGTCCGGCGACCATGAGTAATCGAAACCGCCGGCTGTACTATACCATGTGGAGCCATCCGTGACTTGGCGTACTTTCTTCGTCTCAAGGTTGACTACCATCAGCCGCATACGATCTTCTATGAAAGCGAGTTCCTTAGCATCCGGCGAGAATTGAGGATAATTACGCTCTACGGTCTTAGAAGGCAGGAGAACTTCCTCTTCGATAATCGTCGCGTTCGGGAAATTAGCTTCTTCCTTACGGGCGATCTTAGCCAAGTAAAGTTGCCAATTACCACCACGCTCGCTGGCGTAAGCCAAGGTACGGTTATCCGGCGAGAAGCATACGCCTGTTTCGGCGGCCGGGGTATTGGTGATTTGTTTGGTCGTGTTGTAATCGGCCGAGGTGACGAATACCTCGCCTCTTAGGGTTAAGGCGATCTGCTTGCCATCGGGGGATACGGTGGCTGAGGTAGCTCCTTTGTTGGAATTCAGATCGCTGATTTGCTCTTGATCGTCACGGATCAAATCAATCCGCACTTTCTGCGGATTGACTCCCGGACGTTGTGTATAGATCTCGCCATCGTATGTGTAGCATAATGTATTGTCGCTACTTGTAGAGAGGAAACGTACGGGATGCGTCTTGAACTTAGTAACCGCCGTTATAGATTGTGGGGTGTTGAGAGGGAATGAATATACATTGAAAGACCCTCCGTTGCGTTCGCTCAGAAAGTAAACCGTCTGTCCATCCGGGGTAAATACGGCGTTGCGGTCTTCTCCCGCATGGTCGGTCAAATTGGTATGTTTTCCAGTTTGCGTATCGTACATCCATATATCCCGGGTGACGGACGAGGTATGATGTTTACGCCATTCATCCTCGAAGCCCTTACGGTCTTGGTATAAGAATGTCTTTCCGGATTTATCGAAGCAAACCATCTCGGCGGGTGTTCCCAATACTTGCTCCGTACGTCCGCCACCGATCGGCACTTTATAAAGTTCCGTCATGGCCGAGGTCGGGAATAAGGCACTCTGGGCGGGATCTTGTATGGATGCGGAGAAGAGTACGTATTTGCCGTCGGGAGTAAAGGCCGATGGAATCTCGGAGGCGGAATGAGTGGTGAGGCACTGTGCCGTTCCACCGTTGGAGGGCATTACGAATAAATCGAAATTGCCGTTACGATCGCTGGCGAAAGCGATTTGTTTTCCGTCCGGAGACCAGATTGGCGTGCATTCATACGATGCTTGGGTGGTAAGTTGTGTCGCTGTTCCTCCTTTGGCCGGTACTTTATAGATATCTCCTTTGTAACAAAATGCGATCTCTGTTCCATCAGGAGAAATTTGTACATCACGCATCCACAAAGGGGTTACAGCGTAGCTGGTAGTCGCAAAGCCCAAGGCAATGCAGGTTAAAAGTTTTTTCATGTACTTAATGCTTTTTTAGAATGGTACGAAGATACATATTATTTTGTACCCATCAGTCTGCTCTCTATTGAAATATTAACTGGATTTACCCTTTCAATTTCACGATAAATAACACGAGGCTTTCCCCTTGGGCCTGTGCGGGGAAAGTATTTCGCAGATCCTCTCCGGATTTGCTGAAACAATAGGAATGGCAATAGGGATCGATAGGGTCCATTCGTCGCACATTACCGGTTTGATAAAAATTATCTTTTAATCCTTCTTTTACCTGCCAGCATTCTTCCTTCTCCGTATCATAACAGAAGGTGTAATTTCTGGACTCATCCTCTGCGTTATAGTAAGTAGATACCCAGAAACGGCTACCCATGCGGATCGGTAGCAAAGGAAGTGTATTCTTTCCGGCAAGGTTCTCCAAGGCTTGGCTTTGCCGCTTTTGCTTAATATATAAAGTGTCCCGTAATAAGTTCCCGGGTTGATAGGAGGGGGCGTAGGCATAAACCGTTCCGCTTCCGGGCTCCACGGCTATTTCCGGGGCGAGACAACCGATCGGGCATGCGGAACGTTCCAGATCGACCGGACGGATCGTATGAGATTGTAATTTATGGAAAGAGGAATCGTATTCAACGATTTGTTTCTCAATCGTGGCGGTTTTCCCTGCCGTATCCCCATGAACACATTCCTCGGTGGTAAATATCCGGTTATTGTGCATGGATATGGATAGCATATGCCTATTCTCCGGAAGGTCGCATTTCAGTTTCTTACGGGTAAGGAGATCACCATTGAATGAGTAATAGAAAATATCGTCCGTGTTTCCAAGTACGATCAGCTGCTGGTTGGCCGGGTTCACTACATACCCCGCTACCCGTATGTCATCCGGATGGGTGATGCGACAGATAAATTCTCCCTTGCGATTGAAACGGTAAAGCGTCTCATTGCTGATAAGGAATAGGTTATCTCCCTCTTGACGGATATACTTGGCCTCCCTGATCGAATGCGTCCCTGAGTCCTGTAATGGAATGGCGACTACCTCATCCGCGATGTCAGACAAGGCTCCGGTAGGGTTGCTCCGGATCGATTCATTCGAGATTAACAGGTTATAGGCTTGCTTTCCGCAAACCAATAGAACAAGTAGTAATAAATATGTAAAGGTTCTTTTCATATCACCGCTAAATTAAAGAAGGATAAACCTTTTTATGATTTTTACGAATTGTTCTTATAAAACGTAGATCATCTGATTTTATTGGATAAGCCTAGAATTATTCTTGTAGAAATACCCAATTATCCCCCTCGGACATGGATTCTTTATAGGAAAAGCCTTCCCATGTGAATGCTTTTAATGCCTCCGGGTCAGAAATCCGGTTCTTTATGAGATAGCGGCTCATTTGTCCCCGGCACATCTTGGCATAGATCACGATCGTCTCCGCTTTGCCGTTCTTCCAGATCTTGAATTCGGGTGTGATGATCTGGACGGATCGCTCCACCTCCTTCCACTGGAAAGAGGGTTGGATATCCAAGCTGGCTAGATTCAGTAGGATTCCGTCTCCCTGTCGGACGTCATGGATTAATATATTTGTTTGCCTGTCCTTCCAGAAGGTGTACATATTCCCGTCGCCTAGTTCCGGGATTTTTACGTCGAACTCCATCCGGTAAGGCTTGATAAGGTCTAATGGGCGAAGTAACCCGTAGCATCCCGATACGAAACGCATATGTTCTTGCGAGAAAAGAAAATCCTCCTCCGTGAAGTCTTTCGGGCTGATATTCTTGAATACGACACCGGTATAGGCGAGTATCGCTTGTAAGGGCTGGTTGTCTTCCGCATGAAAATCTTGGTATCTGCGGTAACATTCCGCCGCCAGTTTCGGGCTGAGCTTGAGGATACGACTTAATTCGTCAATGGGAAATTGGGTCATATGCAGGGCGATCTCGTTCGCCTCTTGCTGGAAACGTGGAGTCGTGCCTTGCGGCGCTTTTATCTTGGATGTCCCGGTCATTGTCTTAGCCGGAGATAATAATATCAACATATCTATATTGGATTTGGATTGATCGCATAAAGGTAATCCATATTAAGATTCAAATAGGGTATAAGCATACCAATAAATCTTAAAGTATCTCGACTCGAATGGGGGATTTAATGGAGGAATGAGTCTTGGTGATAGAAATGTAATGAGGATTATGAAGATGAGAGACGTGAAGATGCGACCTATATTCCTTTTGATAGTATTCATCCTACCTACGATGGCCCATGCGCAGTGGACGGAACAGGATTCTTTGCGCCTGCAAGAATTTTTATCCGGCAAGGAGGAGATACGTTTGAATCCTGAGTTTCAGAAGGCGATAGAAAGCGGGACTTTTCTACGACCCGATCAACCGGGAACCCATATGTTATCCTCGCCAAGTGAGTTGCCGATTACGAAAGACTTCTCGGAATATGTACAGTTAGATACTTTACGTAGGTTGACTAATTATGATTCGATTACCCCAGTCCTATTCATGCTGCTGAATTTTAAGTCACCTTCCCGTTCATTGGCCATACAGAAGCAAGCGCACACGATTAGGCTCCCTAAGAATCAGGATTGGAAAGAGTTTAAGGTAGGTAAGGTTCCTATGGCTGCCAACGTAAAACTGACTAATATATACTCGGATGTCGTGAAGGATGGCCAGCGAAGGGGAGGGGTACTTGCTACCATAAGAGTCTATTTCGACGCAGAGGATTTACTTGAGACTATTTTCTGGAAAAGTGCCCGTGACAAGAAGAGAAACAAGAAACGGGAGAATACGTGGAAGTATTATAATGACTATCCGTAAATTGTTGGATTTATAGGATATAACCACTCGAAAAAAACACGTACGTGAATTTCAAAAAACATGTACGTGTTTCCGGAAAAACTCGTACGTGTTTTTTTGAGAACATTGACTGTTTTTACCTAGATACTGTGCGTTTACTATCAAAACCTTTTTCTCTCTCTTTTGTTCTTTCTGAAAAGATACGTCCTAATGACATCCGAAATGGACGGTTTGACGGGGAGTTCTCTATTCTGTTTTATAATATTAAGACAAAATGTCATATTTTCGTTTTGGTATTTCTTTTGTAAGGATATAAGTGTAAAATAAATTAGAAAAGAATATAAGAAAGGAGCTTAAATATATGAATTTAAACAATTTTACAATCAAGGCGCAGGAGGCTGTTCAACAAGCCGTACAGTTGGTTACCAAAAATAACCAACAGGTTATCGAACCTGTTCACTTGTTGAAAGCTGTCATTATGACGGGTGAGAGTGTTACTAATTTTATCTTTCAGAAATTAGGGGTAAACGCTCAAAACCTGAATATGGTACTGGATCGCCAAATCGAATCTTATCCTAAGGTTTCGGGAGGCGAACCCTATCTCTCTAGCGAGTCGAACGCTGTCTTACAGAAGGCGATCGATTATTCCTCTAAGATGGGGGATCAATATGTATCGTTGGAGCCGATCATCTTGGCGTTGTTCACGGAAAAGAGCACCGCTTCACAGATATTGAAAGACGCCGGCGTGACAGAGAAAGAGTTACGCCAAGCGATCGAGGAATTGCGTAAAGGAAATAAGGTGACAAGCCAATCCGCCGAGGAGACGTACGATGCCTTAGGAAAATACGCCATCAATTTGAACGAGCGTGCCCGTAGCGGTAAGCTAGACCCCGTGATCGGACGTGACGAGGAGATCCGCCGTGTCTTGCAGATCTTGAGCCGCCGTACGAAGAAAAATCCGATCTTGATCGGTGAGCCGGGTGTAGGTAAGACTGCTATCGCTGAGGGGTTGGCCCATCGTATCGTTCGGGGTGACGTTCCCGAGAACTTGAAGTCTAAACAGATCTTCTCGTTGGATATGGGCGCGTTGATCGCCGGAGCTAAATATAAAGGCGAGTTCGAGGAACGTTTGAAAGCGGTGGTGAACGAGGTTACGAAATCCGAGGGTGAGATCATCCTCTTTATCGATGAGATCCATACCTTGGTAGGAGCCGGTAAAGGCGAAGGCGCCATGGATGCAGCTAACATCTTGAAACCGGCCTTGGCTCGTGGTGAGCTACGTTCGATCGGTGCCACGACGTTGGATGAGTATCAGAAGTATTTTGAGAAGGATAAGGCGCTTGAGCGTCGGTTCCAGACCGTTATCGTAGACGAGCCGAGTGAGTTGGATACGATCTCCATCCTTCGTGGTCTGAAGGAGAAATACGAGAATCACCATAAGGTACGTATCAAGGATGATGCGATTATCTCTTCCGTGCAGTTGTCTACCCGTTATATCACGGATCGTTTCTTGCCGGATAAGGCGATCGATTTGATGGATGAGGCCGCCGCCCGTCTGCGTTTGCAGATCGATTCCGTACCGGAGTCGTTGGATGAGGTTTCCCGGCGTATCAAACAGTTGGAGATCGAGCGTGAGGCGATCAAGCGTGAGAACGACAAGTCGAAATTAGAGCAACTGAACAAGGAGATCGCCGACTTGAAGGAGGAGGAGACTAAGCAAAAGGCTCAGTGGCAGAGCGAGAAGGAGCAGATCAATAAGATCCAGCAAAATAAGATCGATATCGAGAACCTAAAGTTTGAGGCTGATAAGGCGGAGCGTGAGGGGGATTACGGCAAGGTCGCTGAGATCCGTTACGGTAAGATCAAGCAAAAGGAAGAGGAGATCAGGGAGGTACAGGCTAAGTTGAAGACGATGCAAGGTGCCGCAGCTATGATCAAGGAGGAAGTGGATAGCGACGATATCGCCGATGTGGTATCCCGTTGGACTGGAATTCCAGTCAGCAAGATGATGCAGAGCGAGAAAGATAAGTTATTACGTCTGGAGTCCGAGCTTCATACCCGTGTGATTGGTCAGGAAGAGGCGATCAACGCTATCGCCGATGCGGTTCGTCGTAGTCGTGCCGGCTTACAGGATCCGAAACGACCGATCGGTTCTTTCATCTTCCTCGGTACTACCGGTGTGGGTAAGACGGAGTTGGCCAAGGCGTTGGCCGAGTATCTGTTCGATGACGAGAATATGATGACCCGTATCGATATGAGTGAGTATCAAGAGAAATTCAGCGCGACTCGTTTGATCGGTGCGCCTCCGGGATATGTGGGTTACGATGAGGGTGGACAGTTGACGGAGGCGATTCGCCGGAAACCTTACTCGGTTGTCTTGTTTGATGAGATCGAAAAGGCGCATCCGGATGTATTCAACATCTTGTTGCAAGTCTTGGATGATGGAAGGCTGACGGATAACAAAGGCCGCGTTGTCAACTTCAAGAACACGATCATTATCATGACAAGTAACCTAGGTTCTTCCTTGATCCGTGAGAACTTCGAGAAGATGACACCCGCCACGCATGACAAGGTGGTAGACGAGACGAAGATCCAAGTACTGGAACTGTTGAAGAAGACGATCCGTCCGGAGTTCTTGAACCGTATCGACGATATCATCATGTTTACTCCGCTGAACGAGGAGGAGATTCGCAAGATCGTATCCTTGCAGTTGAACAGCGTGAAGAAGATGTTGGCTACGAACGGTGTCGCCTTGGACTTCACGAACGAGGCCTTGGACTTTATCGCCGACAAGGGCTTCGATCCTCAATTCGGTGCCCGTCCGGTAAAACGTGTCATTCAGAAGTATGTCTTGAACGAGTTGTCAAAGGCTTTGCTGGGTGGAACGGTAGACCGTAACCGCCCGATCGTGATCGATAGGAAAGACGATGGTCTGGAATTTAAGAACTAAAGTAAACTTGAACGCTTGACGTTAAGCGTGGTGTTTCTATAAAATAATGAAGGTGGAATGATCCTATGTGAATCATTCCGCCTTTTTATTTTTCACTAATAGGTAGATACGGCTTGGTGCGATTATTTCCGGGTGGGAACCGTGCACCAAAATGTAGATCCTTTTCCAACGCTTGACTCCACGCCGATCTCTCCACCTAAATGTTTAATGATTAATTCACAGATAGACAGCCCGAGCCCCGTACCTTGGGTGAAGGAATCTAATTTAGCGAATCGATCGAAAACACGGGAGATATTTTCTTCCGCTATCCCTTTTCCCGTATCGGTAACAAAGAAATAAATATCGTCTTTCCTTATTTCATATCCGATCGTTATCATTCCCTCGAAAGTGTATTTGCAAGCATTATTGATGAAATTAGCCAGTACTTGGGATAAACGGTTTCTCTCAGTATGGATAATGTAGCTTTCCGCAGGCAGTTCCGTGCGGAATTCTACTCCTTCCTTGATCTTGAATCGGTAACTCCGCCATAGGGTTTGCATAAGCTCGTTAATCTCTACTTCCGTATAAAGGAAATCCAATATACCGGCTTCTATTTTTGACATATCGAGTATGTCATTGATTAAATTAAGGAGTAGCTCATTGTTTGCGTGAATGATTTTAGCGAATTCTTTGATCTCCTCTTTATCCTCACTTTCGCTGATAAGGGTCGAGAAACCTACGATCGCATTCAATGGGGTCCGTATCTCATGGCTCATATTGGCGAGGAAAGCACTTGTCAACCGGTTTGATTCTTCCGCCTTCTCACGTAAGCGGATCACTTCTTCGGCCATATTTCGTTCGGTGTCAAGAATGTCTTTCTTATGCCGATGTTCCCTCATCGAAAGGAGGATAAGTAGAAAGGCGATAAGAGCTATCGCCACTACCTCGAATGGGGACTCTATCATGAAACTCGGGACTACTACGAGGCTCATTTGCTTAAAGGTAGAAATAGGGTAAAGTTTGGGGTTGATTGTTGACGTGGAATGGCCGTATGCTTGATCGGTTTTAGACAGGAATGATTTGTAGGCACCTTTCATGGAATGTTTAAGATCGCTTGGCGTGATTGGACTGATTACATATGAGGTCTTGAATAAGTAAGCCTTGATAGGCCCGATTTTGCTCCTGAGAGCTCGGGTACTTGTGGTACTTTGTATTTTAGGTTCCATTGTAATCATAATTTAATACATTTACTGAGTTCTAAAAGAACTTGAGTATCAAATGACTATATGTAAATAAATGATGGGGTGTATTTTGATTTTAACACAAATAAGACTGGCTTTAGTGTTTTTTGTGATCCATAAAGATATTGGAAGTCTCTTTGGGGTACTCGGTTGGAAATATATTCTTTCAAAGAAAATATCATGCGGAACAGTAAATTGCCCGGAAGCTATAAAAAATAATAGGTCTATATGATAATCAAGTATTTTTATTACCTTTGCTTCCTATAAAACCTAAGCTCTTTTAGAACTATGTTCAAGTAGGGGCATTTGCTTTTGTTAAGTCACGTCCGTAAATAAGCTTAATTGTTTTTGGGATATAAAATCAAAATATTTCCGTACATTTGCCGCTATTCAAACCAATTAAACAAGATTAATTATGAGCACGAACAATGACGAGCTACTTTATGACGAGGATGATTCCGTAAAATTTATCCAGAATTATCTTCCCCAAGAACTGAAAGGAAAGTTCAGTAATGACGATATCAACTATATCGTAGACTTGATCTACGACTTCTATGAATCTAATGGCATGCTGGATGATGATGGTGACGATGAGATCGAGATCGATGAGGAAGAGGTTGTAAATTATGTAATTAAGAACGCCCAGAAAGACGGCGTAGGCAAATTCGAACCGGAGGAAATCACTTTTATAGTACAAGGAGAACTTGAATATTGCGATTCGATCAACATGTTTGATTGATATTTGTTATATATATAAAGTTGTTTAAGTGAAATTGTAGAAGATGATGAGGAACATTAAATTATTATCTGTTTTACTGCTATGTATGGCAGTGGTGTTTACGAGTTGCGGAACGTGGAATAACACGGCGAAGGGTACGGCGATCGGTGTAGGCGG
>OHAT01002825.1_pt1 | contig 12380 bp, 14 predicted proteins | sample 1577141 | NCBI WGS metagenome assembly OHAT01 (sample SAMEA3541578, study PRJEB24748) | human gut metagenome | biome: human gut; feature: human-associated habitat; material: faeces | place: China | collected 2012
GCAAAATCTATGACTATGCCCTTGACGGGCTGGGCTGCATGAGGATTTCCAAACGTCTGATGGAAGAAAAAATCCCAATCACCCATGTCAAAGCCAACACGGAGTTTGACGCCAACTATTATTTCTGGGGCGGAGCCAGAATCAGTCACATCCTGAGAAATCCATTCTATAAGGGCGCACATTTGGTCTTTCGGACGCATCAGAAAGGCATCCGCTCCAACACCTATGACATTATTCCCCGTGACCAGTGGGAAGTGATCGAGGGCTGCCATGAGGCCATTGTGACGCCGGAGGAATGGGAACAGGTGCAGGAACTCATTGACCGCAGGCCGACCATTCAGGGGAATTCCTGCCCCTTTTATAATCTGTTCCACGGTCTGGTCTACTGCGCCACCTGCGGGAAGTCCATGCAGGTGCGGTATGAGAAAGTGGGCCGAACCGGGAAGAACCGCTTCACCGGCGAAATGCGGGAGCCGATTGACAAGGCGTACTATATCTGCCAGACCTACAACCGCATGGGCTGCAAGGTCTGTTCCAGCCACAAGATAGAGGCCAGGGATTTATACAATCTGGTGCTGAAAGACATTCAGGAACTGGCGGCGCAGGCTATGAAGGATGCCGATGCGTTCTACCAGCGGCTCAGCCGCCGGATGGAGCACCGGTATCTGGTGGACGCCTCCCAGACAGAAAAGGAACGCCTGCGGCTGGAAGCCCGAAATCAGGAAATTGACGGGATGTTCCTGAGCCTGTACACCGATAAGGCCAAAGGCATCCTGACCGAGCAGCGGTTTGTGAAGCTGACGGCGGCGCTGGAACAGGAGCAGGAATCCAACCAGAAACGCCTGCATGACCTGGCAATGATGCAAGGTCGTGCCGATGCGCAAGAAAGCGAAGTCCGCACTTTTATCAAGGAAATCCGGCGCTATGCCGCCATCGAGGAACTGGACGAGGCGGTGCTGAACCGGCTCATTAGCCGGATTCTGATTGGAGAAATCAAGAAGATTGATGGTCAGAGGACACAGGAGGTTAAGATTATTTACAATTTTGTTGGGGAAATGTCAAGGTAGAATTTAGACGCTAAATACTTTTAATTTATATCAAAAGTGATACAACAATTTTCTTTTAATGCTATCAGGCAATAAAGTTATTCCTTTGGCCAGAGTAAAAGGGATAACTTTATTTTGCTAAAGCATACTAAAAAGGGCGCGTTGCAGAAAATTATCCGCAACACGCCCTCTTCTATAAGTCCTTATGTCAAAATCAAATTATTGGTAATCTTGAATATTGGGATAAGCGGCACCGTTATTATGCGCGTAAGCTGCTTCAAAGTAGTCGAGGCTTTCAAAAGTAATGCCCTGATAGTTTCCGACATTCAACACATCAAAAGTTAGATTCAGAACATCACCAGCGGAATATTGGTCAAGAAGATTTCCTGCAAATTTCCATCCTATGTTTTCCTCATAAGTATCCTCGGTAAAATAAAATGTAGTCGCATCCTCAGTCGCATCATAACTAATGTCAATAATTATATCAGAGAAATGAACTTGATCTCCAGCATTAAAGTCTTTGAGATAATCTACAGTTTTTCCATCAGCAGGATTAATAAATTGAGCATTAAGTTGTGTCATATCAACAACCTCTGGAGGAAGAGAATTAAGTCTGTAAGATTCTGCAACAGAGAATTGATAAACTCTGTTATTATCCCCAAAGTAAAATCCATCTTCCGTCATAGGAACACTTGAACGAGCATTGGCATTGTAATAATGGGCATAATACAACTGCCATTTGTATGTCTCAGTTGAAACAAACTGTGCTTTCCATGTACCAGAACTGTCTCCTGCTTTCTTTGTATAAAACATATACTGATTTGTACCAGTAGTTGCTTGACTTACCGTATCACCAGAGGCATCTGACAAGATGAGTGCAATCTGTGTAAAAATATCGACAAAGATAATCCTATGTCCATGCATACGGATAGAACCAACGCTGTTATCTACTTCTGGACGAAAATAAACCTCAGGCCCCATATCACCCGTGTTATATTCTATGCTAGGTGAAACAAGATAGGCCCAACTACTATCCTTTTCACTCTGTCCATCGAGATCGATAAGCTTTTCCACATAATCTGAAAGGATAATCCAGCCAATCTTCCACCAATTCACTTTGCTTGCTTCAGCAGAAGAACTGATATTCTCGTTGTCGGCATAAGCAAAAGTAGTGTTAGAAAAACTTATGCACATAACCAAGGAAAGAGTAAGTGCAACAATCTTACGTGTTAGCTTTTTCATTAAAAGCCCCCCTTCTCTTATAAAACCAAAACAATAATGCAAATGATGGATGCAATAAAAAAGAATACTCCAGCAACCCGCATCAAACCAAGATATAAATCTGTAGGTTCACCGCCTTTTACAGAAAAGAAGTGTTCAATTTTCCATAAAAGTTCCGGCTTAAAAATCATAAAAAAACTTAATAGAAGCAAAAGGATAAGCCATATGTTATCTATGTATAACACTTCCTTTCTGCTAATACTGAAAATTCAAATAAAAAAGCGCATAAGTAGACAAATAATCATGCCTAACTTATGCGCAAATAGAAACAATTTTAATTCTAAGCCTCCAAAGCTGGCAGCGTCGGTAAAAATGCTCCATTATTAAGTTAGGCAACTTAACCTTAAAACAAATCATCGGTCTTACCTCCCAACAATATAAATTTCGACTTTTCACTTTTATTTTATCACCTAAAGCAGAACTTGTCAATGAATTTGTCTAAAATAAGTCGATTTTCTTTTTTGATTATGTGCATTTTTAACTAATAGAAAGAAAGTTGTATTGAGGGCGATTGGTGTTCCTTATTCCATATGTCGGAACTGTATGAAGTGAAAATAGTTTATCCGTTGAAGAGTCACTCCACAGGTTATGCTTGATTCTTTCAAAGTTATGTTTCTATAATATGCATCCGTACTGTCATATTATAATTCACATTATTGGATAATATAAATTGACAAGTATAAGATAAACAGACAAGGAGTCGCTGCCACCCGTAAAACGGGTGGCTCGGGACGCAGGCTTTAAGCCCACTCTACTTGGCCGCGCCTCAAGGCGCTAGCTTTCTCTTTTAGGCTATACTAAAGTTTTTATTTCCCTGGTACAACCGGGGATTTTTTTGCTTCAAGCCGCCAATTAGAACGGCAGCCACAAAGATTTTTCTTTGCGGCTGCCGTTTTCTTGAATTCATCACTTGACAATGTGGCAAAGAGCTTATGAGCCAGGACGAAATTGCCGTGATGGACGGCGGGAAATGTATCTTGCAGCTACGGGGCGTTCGCCCGTTCTTCTCCGACAAGTACGACATCACGAGGCACCCGAAATACAAATATCTTTCGGACTATGACAAGAAAAACACCTTTGACATCGAGAAGTTTTTGAAGCGGCAGCGACGCCCGGTAATCATCAAGCCGGATACCGTCTTTGACTATTACGAAATTGACGCAGCGGATTTACAGGAGGTTACGGAATGAACAGACGCATCCGAAAGAAGCGGGAAAAGCAGCAGCTTGCGCGGGCGATCCGGGAGCTGGTCGCCCTTGCGGAGAAGCGGCAGCAAAAGCGGCAGGAAGCCATCGACCGCTTTCTGACCGCATACAGCGCCTACCTTGCCAAGCAGGGCGGCGCGGAAAGGAGGACGCCGTGACGAACGCCTGCAAAACGCCGGAAGCAGTCATGCAGACGCTTATCACCGCTCTTGCCGCAGGGCTTGCTGTATGGGGTACCGTGCAGCTTTTGGAGAGCTTTCAAAGCGGCGGCGAACGCCAGCGGGCGCAAGCTCTCGATCTCATTGAAGCGGGCGGCAAGCTCGTCCGCACCGCCACTTGGGAGGTGATACCGCCATCAAGACCGTAAGCATCGGCTACATGGTACGCGCTCCCACCTCTGCACTTCCTATTCCCTTGCGGGCATTGCCCGCGCAGCCGCCTTTTTTGATGAGGGCGGCTTTTTTCATGCACAAAAATACAAATACAAAAATTCAAGAGCCGCAAAGCGGCAGAAAGTGAGGTCAATCTATGACATTTTTCAATTCGGCAGTAGACGTATTGCAGACCCTTGTGATTGCACTGGGCGCAGGTCTTGGCATCTGGGGCGTTATCAACCTCTTGGAGGGCTATGGTAACGACAATCCGGGGGCAAATGCCCATGACTGATAAAGAAGCAGACCACAAAACATCACATAAAGACAGCCTCCGCCCCGCTATTCCGAGATATTGAGAAAAGACATGAACGGAGCCAGTGATGGTTATAGAGGAAACCAGTATGAGCTAAGTCCTCAAAATGAGGACTTAGCAACTGAGCACAAAAAGACAGCCCAGCGGCTTGCGGAGGAACACAGTATCAGCCGTGCCTCTGTTGAACGCTGCGCTCGTAGCGGGCGGCCTGCGTCAGTGACTCCGCCTCTTGTTCCAACAGCTCGTTCAGCGTTTCCTCCACGCTGCCCCGAACCAATTCCTTGATTTGACCCTTGATTACTTCCTCGTTTAGCTGTACAATTTTCTCGGACATAGTTTGCTGTCTCCTTTCGAATGTTTGTGTGGTAACTTCATTCTACCAGAGCCTGCAAGCTATGTCTTCTTTTATGCTTTTTTCAATTTGCGCAAGTTATTTTACATTATCATTATCACAGCACATTTAATTTCGTGCAATTTGCAAGTTCGTATAATGACATGAAATGTGCCGCAGCCCATATCGACTGCGGCACAAAACTTTCCGAACACTTTTGACTTTGATTTAATTCTTTGTAATTACACCGTTATGGTCGCAATAAATGACAATGGTATCGGTGTTGTTAATGTTTCCATTGTAATATAGAGAATAATCACCTCGTCCGGCACCTAATGCAGAAGTAACATTATCTACACAACTTGCCCCAGAAACCGTCCACTTATTTACAACAGAATTTGCAGTATACGATGTTGAACGACACTCTGCTAACTCATTATCCTTATCATATCTAAAGTTTGCGGTTAGAGTATATTCAGCAACTTTCTCTCCAGAGGAGATAATATAAAAATATTTGGAATGAGTGGCACTTTTATATACATATCCACTACCTCTAACCCTAACATCCAGCACAGATACTTCTAACACTGAAACAGAGTATATCCCTGATTCATAGTCGTAATCAACTTCGGTCACGCAAGATTCCGTCTGCCATAATGGAGATTTGCTATTTTCTATGCTTTCAATATCAAGAGCACTTGCATTTGTAACAGGTGCTATTACCAGCAATAGCATGACCATAGTTAGTATAAACGCAGAAAGCTTTTTCATAATTTTATCCTTTCGTTATTTATCAATCATCAACTCCAAGGATAGTGCTTTGTGATATTTCCATTTTTATCACAACTCATATCCATATAACCATTTGCATTTTGATTGCCATTGTAATAGAGAACATAAGTAGCTGACACATACATATCACCACTGGAATCTCTTGAATGAGAAGCATCAGCAGTACAAGTCCAGTCGGGTATAGCATCGGCTGTTGCACGATAATCAGAAGATGAAATAGATACGGTAGACCCATTATAAGTAAATGTACAAGCTAACCGAAGTGTAGCAACAGTTTGGCCATTACTTGTTTTTTTGAAAATACTGGTCATAGTGTCACTTACAACAGAACGGGTAGCACTACGCTCATTGATATAAACATAGGCCAAATCATTTCCTATATTTACGGTTTGAGTTCCGTATTGATTAAAGTCAATAGAACTATTTATAAGCTTATTCGTTTCTTCGGAAAAGATAAAGTCATACATTTTTTGCATTTCTGTATCTGTCATTGTGCCTGTTGTGGCAGATGCTTCTACGACCAAAACAGTAGAAAAAAGTACAGTTATGCAAAGCAATAACGAAAAAAGTCTTTTTTTCATAACAACCTCCCTCAATTTTCAATATATTCAAGCATATCAGCAAGCATAAATGTTTCGGGACCAAAACCAAGTCGATTTTGACGCTCATATTGTATTGCATCAGTAGACTTCGTTACGCTCTTAAAATATGCGCCTTGGTTGACACCAGCAATGTAGTATGAGCCATGATCATTTGCGACTAAGAATAAAAGAACTGAATCATTTGATGAAAAGGTAGGGGGCAATGGCTCATGTTCTGCAATGACACCATTTACACCAAGATAGGTATTTATTTCAACAGTGACAGAATCCCCAGTTAGTATACCGCCCTTATATACATCGCTGACATCAATACTAACGGTTGAAGTTTTATAAGTTGAATCCGCAGACATAACATATTTGCTTGAATCTGAAACTTTACCTGCTACGATAATATCAGCATGATTGATAAGTGTTTCCATGCTATGCTCCGCTACGGAATTCGCAACATGAAGTGTGTTCTCGTTGGATGGATTAGAAACATTCGGAGATCCACACCCGGAAAGAATACACAGGATTAAGATTGCTGAAACCATAATGGCAAATATTTTTTTCATAATGCTGCACAGCCTCCTTCTCTAAATTAGTAAATATCCTCGATGCCTAAAATATCATCATTGCTTATCGTTCGTCTTTTTACTCCATCACCAATAGTTGCCTGCATTACAGCAGAGCTATTAGATGAATGCCCAAGTCCAAGAGCATGTCCAAGTTCATGCGTAAAAACACTTTGAATATCATACTGACCACTGGTTGGATTTGAAGACCACGAATAGGCAGGATTAAAGTTAATATCTGCTTCTGTTATTTCATTGTTGCTCGTCCACCATGAGCATTGCGCTAAATAGTCAGCCGTTGTTGAGATCATCGTAATATTATTGTATCCGTCAGATTTTGGATATGTGGTTAAAGCATTCGTATAGGTGCTTTTTTGAGCTAATACGCCTTTACCAGCAGATTCCCACGCCTTTGCCCCATTTCCCATAGCATCCTTAAATGTCGTACTAAAAGAATAATGTGGCCTAAAAGAATAAGGGCAACTCGCGTAACCGCCAGTTACATTGACCTCGTATGCAAGCGCCGGAATAGACATTGAAAAAAGTAAGATCAATGCTAATAAAAAAGTTGCAAGTTTTGTTCTCATCATTTGCCTCCTTAAAACATAGTTTCAATCAAAAACGTATGTGGCAGTTGAGTTATAACGACTTGGACAAATCAGTTTTAATTATGCCATCTTCTGCGGTGTCATTTGAGATTCGGTTTTCAGCATAACCGTGAGAAAGTAAAAAGCGCACAAGCCGACTAATCACCAGTCCGGCCTATGCGCCAACAGAAACGATTTTGATACGACCTCTCCATAATCGGGAGCCGCACCAATACCACCAACACGCAAAACCGAACCGGGCATCATTGGGACGATACATGGCGTTACCTCCAATCATAGTTTGTCAGATAGGTATTCTATCCGCATAATAAGTTTACCATATAATGACCATCTTTTTCAATATGGCGGCAGCAATCTGTTTGTGAATTTTCTATGAACGGGCGGCTGTGAGAGGCACTTTGAAAATGGTAAAGGGGAACGGTGCGAATTGCCCTTATGAGCATTGTCTCCCATAAGTTCATTCATGACGAAAGATAGCAAAACAGGCTGCACCCGTCAACGGTCGAGATAAACGCTTACGCGCCATTGACAGCCGCAGCCTGTTTCGCTTTTCGGCAGACAAGGAGGGCAAGCACAAACTGTGCCTGCCCTCCCTAATCTCAGGTTGATTTCTCATAAGTCAAGTATATGTTTTTTTGAGCGGTTTGCATGGCAAGCCGTTTTTTCACGCCCATTTTTTCAAAAAAATTATCCACATTCTTTGGCAAAATGCCTTTCCTGTCGTTGTAGGCAGCAGAGGGAGAAATACGCAGTTTTACGGCAGGGGCAGAGCGTGAGTTGTCAGAGCAAGATTCTACCGAGGTGCCATAATTCGCTGTCCGCTCATTCTGCCCCATCGGAATCTTGTTGGGGAGTGCCTTCCCCAAACCCTGCTGTTGCGGCTTACGCCGGAGAGAGCGCCGAAGATCAAACCATTAAGAATTTGTGAACATTGAAAAACAGCCCCGTACTTTTTGCCGTTTTTTCTTTAGGTATTTGAGGAGATGTTTTCCTGTTTACAAACGATACCGCAGAAAGGAGTTGAAACCTATGCACCGCAAAAGATACAACACGCCGCACCGCAGCCGAGTAGTCAAGACCCGCATGACCGAGGAGGAATACGCCGACTTTGCCGCCCGCCTTGCGCCCTACGGCATCAGTCAATCCGAGTTTATCCGCAGAGCCATTCGAGGCGCAAGCATCCGCCCCGTTGTCACCGTTTCCCCGGTGAATGACGAGCTGCTGTCCGCCATCGGGAAGCTGACCGCCGAATACGGGCGCATCGGAAACAACCTCAATCAGATAGCCCGGATGCTGAACGAGTGGCACAGCCCCTATCCCCAGCTTGCGGCAGAGCTGCGGACGGCAGCTTCCGACCTTGCCGCTTTGAAGTTTGACGTTCTGGAAAAGGTAGGTGAAGCTGTTGGCAACGTTCAAACATATCAGCTCTAAAAATGCCAACTACGGCGACGCAGAAAAGTATCTGACCTTTGCGCACGACGAGTTCACCATGAAGCCCACGCTGGACGAGCAGGGGCGGCTTGTGCCGAGAGAGGACTGCCGCATTTCCACCCTGAACTGCGGCGAGGAAGATTTTGCCGTTGCCTGTATGCGCTCCAATCTCCGCTATGGCAAGAATCAAAAGCGCGAGGACGTGAAAAGCCACCACTACATCATCAGCTTTGACCCACGGGACGGCCCGGACAATGGGCTGACCGTTGACCGTGCGCAGGAGCTGGGCGAGAGGTTTTGTAAAGAGCAGTTTCCCGGACACCAAGCCCTTGTCTGCACCCACCCGGACGGGCATAACCACAGCGGAAATATCCATGTGCATATCGTCATCAACAGCCTGCGAATTGAGGAAGTGCCGCTGCTGCCCTACATGGACAGACCCGCAGACACGAAAGCCGGGTGCAAGCACCGCTGCACCGACGCGGCTATGGAACATTTCAGAGCCGAGGTCATGGAGCTGTGCCACCGGGAAAACCTCTATCAAATCGACTTGCTCCACGGCAGCGCAAACCGCGTCACCGAGCGCGAGTATTGGGCGAAGAAAAAGGGGCAGTTTGCCATTGACCGGGAGAACGAAAAACGGCTGGAAAACCACGAGCCGCTGATCCACAGCAAGTTTGAAACCGACAAGGAGAAGCTGCGCAAGACCATACGAAAAGCCCTTGACCGGGCAAGCGGCTTTGACGAGTTTTCTTCTCTGCTGCTGCAAGAGGGCGTGACCGTCAAGGAGAGCCGGGGACGGTATTCCTACCTGACCCCTGACCGGACGAAGCCCATCACCGCCCGGAAGCTGGGCGACGATTTTGACCGTGCCGCTGTGCTTGCCGCATTGGAGCAGAACGCCCTGCGCCCGGTGAATACCGCAGCGAAACGCGACGCTATTCCGGCAGAGAGCACCCTATCTTCCATCAAGGGTACTTCCGGCAGGCACGCCCCGAAGCAGGGCGCACCGCAAGCCCCCGCCATTGGCCGCATGGTGGATATTGAAGCCAAACGCGCCGCAGGAAAAGGCATCGGCTATGAGAAATGGGCGAAAATCCATAACCTCAAACAGATGGCGGCTACCCACAATTTCCTGACGGACAACGGCCTGATCGACCTTGACCGCCTGAATGAAACTGTGCATGAGAGCCACAGCAGAATGTACGCCCTGCGCCGGCAGCTCCACGCCGTGGAGGATGAGATCGCCGAAAAGAAGGAGCTGCAAAAGACCATCAACGACTACCGCCGCACGAAACCCGCAGTGGAAGCGGGCAGGAAACTGAAAGGCAAAAAAACGGAGATGCACCGTCAAGCCTACGAAGTGGACTATATCATCTGTGAGGCCGCCGTGCGTAGGCTGAAAGAGATGCTGAACGGCGGGAAGATACCCGCAGCCGCCAGACTGAAAGACGAGATCGAGGCCCTCATTTCCGAGAAAAACGGCATTTACAACGAATACCGCCGCGCAAAGGACGAGTATGACGAGCTTGCCAATGTGAAGTACAACGCCCAAAGGCTGATAGAGGCCGGACAGACGCAGAAGCACAAGAAACGCAGCCACGAGCAGGAGCGGTAACGCCCTAAGCTGAACTTAGCTCGTTTGCCGGGGTAAATATCCCGTCCCGAAACGCCGCAGAACGCACGAAAGGAGCTTACCCATACCCGCATACCACCCATCTTGTAAAAAGAGCGTACAGGGCAAAAAATCGCCGAAATTGATACCGAGATTTACATTTTTGCCTACCATACCATGACACCCGATAGACGAAAGATAGGAGCGTGAAAGATATGCCGAGAATGAGCAGAGAAAAACGCCTGGAATGGTCGTTTTTCCTCAACCACAGAAACCGCATCGCCTACAACGCGCTTTGCCGGAGCTGCACCCACGACTGCAAGCAGAGCTTCCGGGCAATCGTTGTCCTTTGCCCCCGCTACTGGTCCAAACGGTGGAAGCCGCCGGATGGGGGTCCAAAACAGCCCCCCATCCACGGAAAAGGGCCGCCCTGTTTCAGCGTACCCCCGTGCAGAGGAAAGGGGTATCGTGTTTCACGACAGCCCCGACGCATACCGAGAAACCCGCACAAAGGAGCGTGAGCCAATGGCAGATAACCGCAAATATTACTACCTCAAGCTGAAAGAGAGCTTTTTCGACGGGGATTCCATCGTGCTGCTGGAAAGTATGCCGGACGGGATATTGTTCTCGAATATCCTGATGAAGCTGTACCTGAAATCCCTGAAAAACGGCGGCAAATTGCAGCTTGACGAGCATATCCCCTACACGGCGCAGATGATCGCCACCCTCACCCGCCACCAGATCGGCACGGTGGAACGGGCGATCAAGGTCTTTCTGCAACTGGGGCTTGTGGAGCAGCTTGACGGCGGATTGCTCTACATGACCGATATTGAGCTGATGATCGGCCAGTCCTCTACCGAGGGGGAGCGGAAGCGGGCGGCAAGGCGGGAAAACCGGGCTTTGCTGCCGCAGCGGACAAACGTCGGACATTTGTCCGACATTCGTCCACCAGAGATAGAGAAAGAGATAGAGATAGAGTTAGAGAAAGAGAGAGAGCGAGAGGAAGGACAGTCCGCGCCCGCCGTGTTCGGAAAGTATCAGAATGTTTTCCTGACGGATTCCGAGCTTGCGGAGCTGAAAGAGGAAATCCCCGAAAAATGGGAGTATTACATCGACCGTCTTTCCGGCTATATCGCGTCCACCGGGAAGAAATACCGGAACCACGCCGCCACCATCCTGCGCTGGGCGGCAGACGATACCGCGAAGGCTGCCCCGAAGCAGGGCATACCGGACTACACCTACAAGGAGGGAGAGAGCTTATGAAAAACGAATTGGAAGCTGTTTTTACGAAACTGGCGACGGTCACGCCGGAGCAGGAGGACTACACCGGAGAGGACGGGCTGCTGTACTGCGGCAAGTGCCGTACCCCGAAGGAAGCCTACCACACGGAGAAAACGAGGGCATTGACCGGGCATGACAAGCGCCCGTCGGAGTGCGACTGCCAGCGGGCGAAGCGTTTGGAGCGTGAAGCCGCCGAGCAGCACAGAAAGCACCTTCAAACCGTGGACGAGTTGAAGCAGAAGGGCTTTACCGACCCGAAAATGCGGAAATGGACGTTTGAAAACGACAACGGCAGGAATCCGCAGATGGACAAGGCTCGCTTCTATGCGGACAACTGGGAAGCCATGCGGGATGAGAATATCGGCTACCTGTTCTGGGGCAGCGTCGGCACGGGCAAGAGCTACCTTGCCGCCTGTATCGCCAACGCACTTATGGAACAGGAGATCCCCGTCCGTATGACCAACTTTGCCGCCGTGCTGAACGACCTGAACAGCCGCATTGAGGGAAGAAACGAGTACATTTCCCGCCTTTGCCGCTACCCGCTGCTGATCATTGACGACTTCGGCATGGAGCGCGGCACGGAATTCGGGCTGGAACAGGTTTACAACGTCATTGACAGCCGCTGCCGCAGCGGCAAGCCTTTGATCGTGACCACCAATTTGAGCCTTGCCGAGCTGCAAAACCCGCAGGACACGCCCCACGCCCGCATCTATGACAGGCTGCTGGAAATGTGCTGCCCCGTTTGCGTATCGGGCGAGAACTTCCGCAGGGAAAACGCCGCGCAGAAAATGGACAAGCTGAAAACGCTGATGGAAGGAAAGGAGCGCCGATGAACGAGAGCAGGAACAACGAACCCCGCCGCCCGGACTGCGTGACCGAGGTGCGCATGGGAAACACCGTCCTTGTGGTTTCCGGCTATTTCAAACAGGACACTACCGCCACCGCCA
>OHAT01002831.1_pt1 | contig 12359 bp, 8 predicted proteins | sample 1577141 | NCBI WGS metagenome assembly OHAT01 (sample SAMEA3541578, study PRJEB24748) | human gut metagenome | biome: human gut; feature: human-associated habitat; material: faeces | place: China | collected 2012
CGGGACGAGGACAGCTTCGAGCAGCTGTTCAAGAACGCCTCCCTGGCGTTGGAGATGGCCCTCTCCCGCGGCGGCGATCAGGCCGTGGTCAAGGACCGTGTGAACTTCGAGTTCTACGGCGGCCGCAGCAAGTCTACCGAAAAACGTACCAAGGTCAAGTCCCGCGTCATGGCCAACGCTCTGGGTGAGCTGATCGACGATGCCAAGCAGGTGTACGTCATGGGTCACAAATACGCGGATATGGACTCCCTGGGCGCTGCCGTGGGCATCTGCTGTATCGCCCGCAAGCGCGGCAAGCCCTGCCAGATCATCATCGACACCGAGAACAACGCCGCCCACCCCATCCTGCGGCGTCTCTCCGAGCAGCCGGAATACGCCAATACCGCCATTTCCGGCCAGGATGCCTTTATCAAGTGCCAGCCCGGCTCCCTGCTGGTGGTGGTAGACACCAACCGCCCCGAGAGCGTGGAGTCCGAGGAAATGCTGGAGACGTGCAACCGTGTGGCCGTCATCGACCACCACCGCCGCGGCAGCAGCTACATTGAGAAGATGGCCCTGAACTACCATGAGCCCTACGCCTCCTCCGCCAGCGAGTTGGTGGCGGAGCTGATGCAGTATCTGGTGGAGCCGTCTGACGTGCTGAAATGCGAGGCCGAGGCCCTGCTCTCCGGCATCGTGCTGGATACCAAGAATTTTACCAACCGCACCGGCGGCCGTACCTTCGAGGCGGCGGCCTACCTCCGCCGTCTGGGGGCCGACACCCAGGATGTCCAGCGGATGTTCCAGGGGGACCTGAACTCCATGATCGCCCGCTATGACATTATCCGTCAGGCAGAGCTGTACCGCGACGATATCGCCGTGGTGGCCCTGGATGAGGAGTGCGACCGCGTCACCGCCGCCAAGGCGGCCGATGAGCTGCTGACCCTCAAGGGCATCCGTGCCAGCTTTGTGCTGTATAAAAAAGGTGACGGCGTGTATATGTCTGCCCGTTCTCTGGGCGAGGTCAACGTCCAGGTGATCCTGGAGGCCCTGGGCGGCGGCGGCAACTCCACCACCGCCGGCGGCCAGGCGGACAACATCACCGTGGCCGAGGCCAAGGCAAAGCTGCTGGAGGCCATCGACAAGTATTTTGAAAATTAAGGTAAAGGAGATACAGATATGAAAGTCATTCTCAAGCAGGACGTCAAAGGCAAGGGCAAGAAGGGCCAGATGATCGAGGCCGCCGAGGGCTATGCCCGCAACTTTCTGATCCCCAAGGGCATGGCTGTGGAGGCCACTGCCGACGCCGTCAACACCATGAACCTCCAGGCCAAGGCCAAGGCCAAAGCCGACGCCGAGGCCAAGGCCGAGGCACTGGCCATCGCCGAAAAGCTGAAGGCCTGCCAGGTGAAGATCGCCGCCAAGGGCGGCGAGGGCGGCAAGCTGTTCGGCGCCATCACCGGCGCCGCCATCGCCGATGCCCTTCAGGCCCAGCACGGCCTGACCATCGACGGCAAGAAGCTGGTGCTGGACCAGCCCATCAAGAGCTTCGGCAGCTATGAGGTCAAGGCCAGGCTGGGCTACGAGGTCTCCGGCACCGTGTACGTCCACGTCATCGAAGAGAAATAAGCGGGGAAAGCACCGCGCCGCAGGCGCGGCTATTACCGTAATTTTGAAAGGAGGTCTTCCTATGGCCAACAACACCGACGCCCTGCTGACGCCGTCCATGCCCCATTCCCCTCAGGCGGAGCAGGCGGTGCTGGGCTCCATGCTCATCGACGCCGACTGCGTCAAGGACGTGATGGACAAGCTGCAGGCCCAGGATTTCTATCTGCGGACCAACCGGGAGATCTTCGAGACGATCTACCATATGTTCGTCTACTCCCAGCCCATCGACGGTGTCACCGTGGCCGGCGAGCTGGAGAAGAACGGACTGTATAACGACAATACCCGTTCCTATCTGCTGCAGCTGATGGAGGTCACCCCCACCAGCGCTAACGTCATGGAGTACGTCCGCATCGTGCAGGACAAGTCCCTCATGCGCCAGGTGGCCCAGGCCGCCGGCAGCATCACCGCCATGGTGCAGGAGGGCGGCGGCGCCGCCGGCGATATGCTGGAAGCCGCCGAGCAGCAGATCTACGCCATCCGCCGGGGCCGCAGCGCCCAGGGCATGGTGACGGTGGGCATGGTGCTGGGCGACGTGATGAGCCAGTTGGCCGAGCTGTCCGCTAACGGAGGCCGGACCGTGCCGGGCCTGTCCACAGGACTCTCCGCTGTGGATGCCAAGATCAACGGCATGAACAAGTCCGACCTGCTCTTGCTGGCCGCCCGTCCCGGTATGGGCAAGACCAGTATGGCCCTGAATGTGGCCCTGTCCGCCGCCCGCGAGTCCGGCAAGACCGTGGCCATCTTTTCCCTGGAAATGTCCAAGGAGCAGCTGGTCACCCGCCTCATCGCCAGCGAGGGCCTGGTGGAGAACCAGCGCTTGATCACCGGCAACCTGCGGGAGAGCGACTGGCAGCGCATCGCCGAGGCCGCCTCCGCCCTCAGCCGCATGGACATCCGTATCGATGATAACCCGCTGCTGACCGTGGCGGATATGAACGCCAAGTGCCGCCGCCTGGAAAATCTGGGCCTGGTGGTCATCGACTATCTTCAGCTGATGACCTCCGCCGGCGGTAAGGGCTATTCCGGCGAAAACCGCCAGCAGGCGGTGTCCGATATCAGCCGTATGCTGAAGATCATGGCCAAGGAGCTGCAGGTGCCCGTGCTGTGCCTGAGCCAGCTGAGCCGTGCCAATGAAAAGCGCGAGGATAAGCGCCCTATGCTGTCCGACCTGCGCGAATCCGGTGCCATCGAGCAGGACGCCGACATCGTCATGTTTCTCTACCGGGACGACTACTATAACAGCGATGCCGAGAAGCGCAACGTGGCCGAGTGCATCGTAGCCAAGAACCGCCACGGCGAGACCGGCAAGGTAGAGCTCCGCTGGATGCCCGAGTACACCGCCTTCGGCACGCTGGAGACTCGCTATGACGAGGATGAGTGAGCCCCTGGACCTGACCGCGTGGATGACGCGCTGGCGGATGCTCCCGCCCCCCGGCGGGCTGATCCTCTGCGCCGTGTCCGGCGGCCGCGACTCCGTCTGCCTGCTGGACTGCCTGTGGAAGCTGGGTCGGGCCCGCGATTTCCGCGTGGCTGCCGCCCACCTGAACCACGGTATGCGTCCCACGGCCCAGCGTGACGAGGACCTGGTCCGCGCCCTCTGCGCCGAACGGAACATCCCCTTCTGCACCGAAGCGGTGGACGTCTACGCCCTGTGCGCCGTCTGGCACCTGACGGTGGAGGAGACGGGCCGCCGCGCCCGCTACGACTTCCTCCGCCGCACGGCGGACGCCCTCGGCGCGGACTTTATCGCCACCGCCCACCACCGCGACGATCAGGCCGAAACGGTCCTGCTGCAATTGCTTCGCGGCACCGGCCCCCAGGGTCTTACCGGCATTCCCCCGGTCCGTGACGGCATCATCCGCCCCCTGCTGGATACGCCCCGTGCCGCCATCGATGACTACATCGCGGCGCATGGCCTTCCCTACGTCACTGACGAGACGAACCTGGACACCCACTACGCCCGTAACCGCCTCCGGCTGGACATCATGCCCCAGCTGCGGGCGATCAACCCCGCCGCCGCGGCGCACATCGCCCGCACGGCGGACATCCTGCGTGCCGAGAACGACCTCCTGGACGCCCAGGCCGCCGCCCTCCTGCCGCCGGAGGACACGACGCTTCCCTGCGCCGCGCTCCTCTCCGCGCCGGAGGCGCTGCGCCCCCGTATGCTTCGTCTGCTGACGGACCGCCTCGGCGCGGGCAAAAAGGACTTCACCGCCGCCCACTACCGGGCGCTGGAGGACCTCTGCCGCACCGGCGGCGCCCTTTCTCTGCCCGGCGGCGCGTCCGCTGTCTGCCGTGACGGCGCCCTGACCCTCTCCGACGCGCCCGTCCCACTGGACGAGGCGGCGCTCCGCCCCGGCGATAACCTCACCGGCCCCTGGCGCATCACCCTCTCCGATGCGCCCGCCCCCGACGCCCTGGCACTGCGGTCCGGCCCCTGGACCGTTCGACCCTGGCGCCGCGATGACCGCCTGACCCTGCCCGGCAGCCGCGGCAGCCGCAGCCTCAAGCGCCTGTTCGCCGAGCGCGGCATCGCCCCGCCGGAGCGCGATACCTGGCCCGTCCTCTGTCTGGCGGGCCGCCCCGCCGCCGTCTGGCGTGTGGGCATTGACCAGAAAGCCCTGCCGGAGCGTTCCGGCGACACCATATACATCACCATCACAAAAAACAACGGAGGATAACAAGCAATGGCAAAGAGTAATATGGATCAGGATATCCTGAAGGTCCTGCTGTCTGAAGAGGAGATCAAGGCCCGCGTCCAGGAGCTGGGTGACCGGCTGTACGACAGATTTAAGGACAAGAACCCCATGTTTGTGGGCGTCCTCAACGGCTGCTTCATTTTCATGGCGGACCTGGTCCGCGCCGCCCAGCTGAAAAGCGAAGTGGAGTTCATCGGCCTCTCGTCCTATAAGAACGCCACCAAGTCCTCCGGTGTGGTGCAGATCACCCGCGACCTCCAGCGCGACATCAGCGGCCGTGACATCATCATCGTCGAGGATATTCTGGACTCCGGCAATACCCTGTATTTCCTGACGGAGTACCTGAAGACCAAGGGCGCCGCCTCCGTCACCATTGCCACCCTGCTGGATAAGCCCGCCCGCCGCGAAAAGCCCATTAGCGCCGACTATGCCGGCTTCGAGGTCCCCGACGAGTTCGTGGTGGGCTACGGCCTGGACTACTGCCAGCAGTACCGGAATATGCCCTATATTGGGGTCCTCAAGCCCGAGGTCTACAGCAAGTAAAACCGCGTCTCTTCCGTTCTGCCATCGCCGGGTCGGCTTGCTGTACACAAAGTACAGCGGCACCGCCCCGTCATCGGCAGAACGAAAGATCCGGCGGTTTTAGGGGGGGAGAGGTGTCTTTTCCGCCAATACTTCGTTACGGCTCCTCGACGTACACACGGTACGCCGTCGTCGCCGCGCCTCGTCTTGGCGAAAAATCCGGTTTCTCCCCGCGCCGCAGGCGGAAGAAGAGCACGCGCCGGGAGGGCGCGGAACATCCCTCTTAGCATTTGAGAATAGGAAGTGAAGTATATGGAAAACAAAGGCGGAAAGCGCCTGGCCCCCACCGGCGAGCCGGTGAAAACCACACCTCCGGCCACCGCGGCCGACGAGGTAAAGACCCCCGCGGAGCAGCCCGCCCCCGCGGAGAGCGCCGCACCCGCCCCGGCGGAGACGGCGGCCCCTGCGGCCAAGCCCGCCAAAAGCCGCGGCCGCAGACTGTGGGATGACTACGGCTACCTGCTGGTGACGCTGGCGGCGGTATTCGTGCTGTTCAAGGTGCTGCTGCAGCTGGCCTATGTGCCCAGCGGCTCCATGGAGACCACCATCCCCACCAAGTGCCTGCTGGTGGGCTGGCGGCTGCCCTACCTGGTGTCCGACCCGGTGCCGGACCGGGGCGACATCGTCACCTTCTGGGACGAGGAGCTGAACAAGGTCCTGGTGAAGCGCGTCGTCGGCCTGCCCGGCGAGACGCTCTCCTTCAAGAACGGCTATACCTACGTCAACGGCGAGAAGCTGGACGAGAGCTATTTGCCCACCCAGGGCATCACCACCCTGCCGGACAGCATGGCCGAAAAGACCTTCACCGTGCCGGAGGGCTGTATGTTCGTCATGGGCGACAACCGCACCGGCTCTAATGACAGCCGTCTGCTGGGCGAGCCCTATATTCCGATAGAGGCCGTCCAGGCGCGGATGCTGGTGGCCATCTCCGTGGGCAGTGACCAGAGCTGGCAGGGCATCCGCTGGATCGGCTGAGAAGGGAGACGGGGAGAAATGGAAAGAAGACGTTTCAGCGGCGTCATGCTGCTGTTCATCGTGCTGGCGGTGGTGCTCATCACCCAGGTGGTGGGCAACCTCGGCCGTTCCGGCGACGTGAGCTACAGCGATATGCGCGCCTATTTCACGGCGGAGAAGGTCAAGTCCTTCACCGCCACCGACACGCGCCTGGTGGCTAAGCTGCAGGATGGCTCCAGCGTCAGCTGCACCCTCCACAGCTTCGACACGTTTTATAATGACATGAACGATCTGGTGGTGTCCCAGGCGGAAAAGGGCGTCATCACCAGCTATGACTACGCCGCCGGCAACGAGAACAGCTGGCTGCGTACCCTGCTGCCCTATGTGCTGGCGGCCATGGCCTTCATCCTGCTGATGAACCTGATCGCCCGTATGGGCGGCATGGGCGGCGGCGCCGTCAACGATAAAATGGCCCGCTTCGGCGAGGCCCGTATCCAGGATATCCCCTCTGACGGCAAGAAGGTCACGTTCAAGGACGTGGCCGGTGCCGACGAGGAGAAGGAGGAGCTGGAGGAGATCGTCCAGTTCCTGCGCGATCCCCAGCGCTATACCGAGCTGGGTGCGCACATTCCCAAGGGCGTGCTGCTGGTGGGCCCTCCGGGCACCGGCAAGACGCTGCTGGCCAAGGCCGTGGCCGGCGAGGCGGATACCGCCTTCCTGTCCATCTCCGGCTCCGACTTTGTGGAGATGTATGTGGGCGTGGGTGCCAGCCGCGTCCGTGACCTGTTCGAGCAGGCCAAGAAGCAGGCCCCGGCCATCGTTTTCATCGACGAGATCGACGCCGTGGGCCGCCAGCGCGGCAGCGGCCTGGGCGGCGGCCATGACGAACGCGAGCAGACCCTGAACCAGCTGCTGGTGGAGATGGACGGCTTCGCCGCCAACGAGGGCGTGGTGGTCCTGGCGGCTACCAACCGCGTGGACATTCTGGACCCGGCGCTGCTGCGCCCCGGCCGGTTCGACCGCCAGGTGTTCGTGGGCCTGCCGGATATCAAGGGCCGCGAGGAGATACTGAAGATACACGCCAAGGGCAAGCCCCTGGCGGAGGATGTGGACCTGGGCTCCGTGGCCCGTGCCACCTCCGGCTTCACCGGTGCGGATCTGGAGAACCTGCTGAACGAGGCGGCGCTGCTGACCGGCCGCCGCGGCAAGCGCTTCATCACCGAGGAGGCCATCCACCAGTCTGTCATCAAGGTCATCGCCGGCCCGGAGAAGCACAGCCGCGTGGTGCCCGAGGCCGAGCGTCGGCTCACCGCCTATCACGAGGCCGGTCACGCCGTGGTCATGCAGGCCCTGCCGGATCTGGACCCCGTACATCAGATCACCATCGTTCCCCGCGGTCAGGCCGGCGGCATGACCATCTATCTGCCGGAGGAGGACCGTTCCTACCTGTCCCGCCGTTATATGCTGGACCGGGTGGCCGGTCTGCTGGGCGGCCGCGCCGCCGAGGAGATGATGCTGGGCGATATCTCCACCGGTGCTTCCAGCGACATCCAGCGGGCCACAGCCATCGCCCGCAAGATGGTAGGCACCTACGGTATGTCGTCCAGGCTGGGCAACGTGGCCTTTGACGCCGGCACCGACGAGGTGTTCATCGGCAAGTCCATGGCCCACACCCGCCCCTACTCCGAAAAGACGGCGGCGGAGATGGACGCGGAGATCCGCGCCATCATCGACGAGGCCTACGAAAAATGCCGTGAGATATTGGCCCGGTACAAGACGGAGCTGACGGCGGTGGCGGAGTACCTGCTGGAGCATGAGACCATGGACGGCGAGGTATTCAAAAGCTACTTTACCGATCATGAATAGCGCATCTGTACGCACAAAAGTGAACACAAAGAGTACAATAAACATACAGAAAAGTGAAGCAAATGTTCGAAAAATCAAGTGGAAAATCCGGGCTCACTTGTGCAAAACAGCGCTTTACTTATGGAAAACCGGAAAAGGCGGGCGCTGTGGCGCCCGTCTTTTGTGCATAATAACGAAGAAATGCGTCCGCCACCGGGGGACAATTCCCGTGTTCGCCTCGCCGGAAATTTCCAGAAAACGTTACCGGGAAAAATCAGGTGGATTTCAAACGGATGTGTACAAAAAATACATAAAACAGGCGCGTTTTACACAAAAATGAAACCGGTCTCCTGCCAAAAAGTCATAAATCCAAAACCGACACGCCGCGCGCAAAATGGAACAGTATGCCGCAAAAAGTCGTTTGTCCGCCGAGAGAGGACAAAAACGCGTAGCAGACCTGTGTGCGCTGTCCACGGGAGAACGAGAAAGCCGGTATTTTTAGAGGTTGTTACAATTGTCTTTGCCGCATTTTTCCGTTAAAATACACATATTCTGTGGGCGGTCGGCAAGAGCCTGGCCGTCCCAAGGGAAATTTAGGAGGAACTACCATGAAAAAGTTTTTAGCAATGATGCTGGCGCTGGTCATGGCTCTGTCTCTGGTCGCCTGCGGCGGCAAGACGGACGATGGCAGCAGTGATGCCAGCGGCGACAAGGTCGTTAAGATCGGCGTGTTTGAGCCCACTTCCGGTCAGAACGGCGGCGGCGGCAAGAAGGAGATCCTGGGTATTGAGTATGCCCACTCCCTGAAGCCCACCGTTACCATCAACGGCGAGGAGTACAGTGTGCAGTTGGTCTATGCGGACAATGCTTCCGACCAGGCTAAGGCACCCACTGCCGCGCAGACCCTGATTTCCCAGGGTGTGTCTGTGGTGATCGGTACATATGGTTCTGCTTGCGCGATTGCGGCCGGCCCTCTGTTCAAGAGCGCTAAGATCCCTGCCATCGGCACTTCCTGCACCAACCCCCAGGTGACTGCGGGCAATGACTACTACTTCCGTGTCGGCTACATTGATCCGTTCCAGGGCGCTGTGATGGCCAACTTTGCGTTCAATGAGAAGGGTAGCAGCAACTGTGCCCTGATCATCGAGTCCGGCGATGACTACTCCGCTGGTTTCGGCAACTACTTCCGTCAGGAGATGGAGCGTCTGGGCGGCAAGGCTACCACTCTGGAGTTCCAGAAGGGCGAGGCTGACTTCTCCACTATCATGGCTTCCATCAAGTCCGAGGGTTACGACGGCATCTTTGCTCCTGTTTCCATCGAGACCGCGGCTATGATTATCTCTCAGGCCCGCGATGCCGGCATCACCTGCCCCATCATGGCTGGCGACACCTGGGATGACATCTCCATCGCCCAGCGTACCGGCAGCAAGGCTACCGATATTTACTTCTCCGCTTTCTTCGATGCCGCCGATACCACCAATGAGGCCGGTAAGGCTTTCGTGGACGGTTTCACCAAGTGGGTGGCTGAGGATGCGACCCGCGTGGAGAACAACGGCGGTGTGTCCGACGTTATCTCCAGCGTGACCCCCTGCGGCTATGACGCTTACATGGCAGCTGTGGGCGCGATCGAGGCGGCCCAGTCCACTGACGGCGCCACCATCCGCGATGCGCTGGCAACTCTGGAGATCTCCGGCCTCATCACCGGTGACCTGAAGTTCGACGAGAACGGCGACGCTATCAAGAACTACGCGGTTATCAAGACCATCGAGAACGGTGAGATTGTGTACTTCAGCACCTTCAACGGTTTGGAGTAAAAGACGGCATACGTCGAGTCTGAGACGAACCTCATTGTAGGATAACAGCCATTGTGGGGGGAGCGTGCGCTCCCCTCACAATGCAACTTTCATGACTCTTGCGTTTTTGGATGCCGATGGCATCGCCCCCGGTCTCCGAAAGCGCAAGATTCATATAAGGAGGATGCTTTACTTATGCATGACGCAGCGTATTATATCGACTTGCTGCTCTCCGGCGTAACGGTGGGCAGCCTGTATGCGCTGATCGCTATCGGCTATACGATGGTGTATGGCATACTGCGTCTGATCAACTTCGCACACGGTGACATCTTTATGATGGCGGGCTTCTTTATGGTGTATGCCGCCACCTGGATGCCGATGGCAGTGTGTATTCCCCTGGTACTTATTGCCACAGTGGCGTTGGGTGTTCTGATCGAAAAGGCGGCATACAGCCCCCTGCGTACCGCGCCCCGCATGTCAGTGATGATATCGGCCATCGGCGTCAGCTATCTGCTGCAGAATCTGGCCACCTATATCACCGGCGGTATCGCCCGTGCGTATCCCGACATCCCGTTCCTGACTCAGGTGATGCAGGTGGGCAGTCTGAATGTCAAGCGTATCACCATTATCACCCCCATTTTGACTATCTTGCTGGTGGTGGTGCTGGTCATTCTTATCCAGAAGACTAAGATCGGCATGGCCATGCGTGCGGTATCCCGCGACTTTGAGACGGCGCAGCTCATGGGCATCAAGATCAACAGCGTTATTTCCGTGACCTTTGTTATCGGTTCACTGCTGGCGGGCGTGGCCTCTATTCTGTACTTCTCCAACTATGGTCAGGTCAGCCCCATGATTGGCGCTATGCCTGGCCTGAAAGCCTTTGTAGCAGCGGTGTTCGGCGGTATCGGCTCGATCCCAGGTGCGGTGATCGGTGCGTTTATCATCGGTATTTGCGAGTCGCTTATCAAGTCCAACGCCGATATGGCCGTGTTCAGCAATGCCTTTACGTTTGCACTGTTGATCGTGATCCTGCTGTGCAAGCCCAACGGCTTGTTCGGCGAAAAACTGACGGAGAAGGTGTGAGATATGAAGAACAATAAGAAAAGAAATCTGTTGCTGTCTCTGATCCTCGCCGCCGTCTGCCTTGCTTTCCTGCTGTATGTGGACAAGTTCCAGCACTATTCCATGTTGGCGACCGTGCTGAAGAAGGGCGCGATCTACTCCCTGGTGGCAGTGTCGTTGAACTTGCTGAACGGCTTTACGGGTCTGTTCTCTTTGGGACAGGCGGGCTTTATGATGATCGGTGCGTATACTTATGCAATCCTGACTATTCCCGTGGCTTCCCGCGCTGCCGTGTATCAATATTTTGACGGCGGTATCGTGCAGTTCTGCCTGCCCATGGTAGTGGGTCTGATCCTGGCCGGCGTGGTGCCGACGCTGTTTGCGTGGCTTATCGGCCTGCCAGTGCTGAAGCTGAAGTCCGATTATCTGGCCATTGCCACGCTGGGCTTTGCTGAGATCATGCGCGCTATCATTCAGTGGAACAAGGTGGGCCCGCTGACCAACTCCTCTAACCTGCTGCGGCAGTTCGCCAACTTCGACAGCGTGCTGTTCCCGTTCATTGTTTCCGGCATCTGCATCGCTATTATCGTGCTGATCATCAACTCTACCTACGGTCGTGCCTTCAAGGCGATTCGCGATGATGAGGTGGCGGCAGAAGCTATGGGTATCAATCTGGCCAAGCATAAGATGCAGGCGTTCCTGATCAGCTCCTTCTTTGCCGGTATCAGCGGCGCGCTGCTGGCCATGTTCCAGGCCAGTATCCAGGCCAACGCCTTCACCTCCACCATGACCTATGAGATACTGCTGATTGTGGTCATTGGCGGTATTGGCTCCGTGACCGGCTCCATTCTGGGCTCTTTCCTGTACATCGCCTGCTCCGAATGGTGGCTGCGTTTCCTGGATGACCCCATGCCCTATCTGGGTGTGAACATCCCATTCATGCGCGGCGGCTTCCGTATGCTGGTGTTCTCGGTAATCATTATGATCGTGGTGCTGTTCTTCCGCAAGGGCATCATGGGCGACAGGGAGTTCTCGTGGGATGCCATCATCAACTTCTTCGGAAAGCTGTTCAAAAAGAAGGATAAAGCGGCGAAGGAGGTGGCGTCTAAATGAGCAAGAGCGTTCTATCTGTTGAAAATGTCACTATGCAGTTTGGCGGCGTGGTAGCCGTGGACAATCTGAATCTGGAGGTCAACGAGGGCGAGATCGTGGCGTTGATTGGCCCCAACGGCGCTGGCAAGACCACAGCGTTCAATGTCATCACCGGTGTGTATGCGCCCAGCAACGGCCGCGTTTCCTTCAAGGGGAACTGCATCGTGCGGAACCATCCCTCCGGAAAGATGAAGAAGCAGTATAAGGGTGAGCACGCGGATATGTACACCGCCCAGTTCGCCCCGGAGGAGGCGCTGGACGACGAGGCGCTGAAGGCCTGGAAAAAGGGCCAGAAGGCGTTGGACAGCTACGCATTTACTGACCATGTGCTGGCCCCTACGCCGGATAAGATCACGGCGCTGGGTATGGCCCGTACCTTCCAGAATATCCGTCTGTGGAAGACCCAGACGGTGTTTGACAATGTGCTTATCGCCAAGCATATGCGGCGCACCAGCAATCTGTTTACCGCGGCGTTCCACCTGAACGCCAAGGAGGAGATGCAGCAGCGCGCTGAGGTGCTGGAGCTTCTGAAGGTGGTGGGTCTGGAGGATGTGCAGAACGAGCTGGCCACCAGCCTGCCCTACGGCAAGCAGCGCCGGCTGGAGATCGCCCGCGCGCTGGCCAC
>OHAT01002846.1_pt1 | contig 12314 bp, 4 predicted proteins | sample 1577141 | NCBI WGS metagenome assembly OHAT01 (sample SAMEA3541578, study PRJEB24748) | human gut metagenome | biome: human gut; feature: human-associated habitat; material: faeces | place: China | collected 2012
GCTGGCGCTGTACGACAAGGAACTCGTTCTGTCAGCGACCAAGTATTCACCACTGACCTTCGACCTGAACCAGCTGATAGCGCTGGCGCGCTACGCGGCGGGCATCACCACGGACAAGGCCGACTACTTCGATGTGAACAACGACGGAATCATCAGCGCCGCCGACCTGACGGCTATGGCGCAGAGCCTCGTCTCATAACTGGGATGAATCAATTGGCGTTTAGCGGTACATTTTGCGCCGCTGTTGACGCATTTGCGGCAGTTGCGGTTGACACGGCTGCCGCAATGGGATATGATGTGAGGAAAGAAAGGGGGATGTGTGTGCGCAAGCTGATTTGCGCCATTCTGAGCGTGATACTGCTGCTGGGCACTGCGGTCACGGCGTGGGCAGAGGATACGGCCACGCTGACCATCACACCGGACAAGACCGAGGTGACGGCCAACGGCAGCGCTGTGCAGGTGAAGTTCACCATAACGGTGACGCCGCCGGAGGGCAGGGAGCTGGGCGTGTTCAGCTTCCGGCTGAAGCCGTCCGGTGGCATGACGCTGCCAGGGAGCTTCAAGGAAAACGGCGAAGCGGTCATCGCCTATGCGGTCAACGACCTGCCATACGACGTGACCACCGGCAAGGGTGTGTTCCGGACGTATGAGTACACGCCGGGCAGTTGCTTCTTCGCCGCCGTCGGCTCCACGGAGGGCAACCGCATGACGGCCAGCGCGGAGATCCTGACCATCACCGCCACGATCCCGGCGGGCAGCACCGGAACCTTCACGCTGGACGCGGAATTTGTGGCCGCGCCCGACGGCTCCGGAACGACCTACACACCCAAGGTGGACAGCACGCCGGTGACGGTGAAGGGAACCGGCGGCACGGGTACCTCCGGCAGCTCCGGCGACACGGAGAAGCCGGAAACCGGCGGCACCGCATCCGGCGAAACGCCGGATGTGACCGACAAGCCGGACGTGCCGCAGGGGAATTTGCCTGCGGCGGCGGGCGACCCGCAGCCGGTCATCAGCCCGGCGCCCGGCGCGGCAGACGCGCCTGTGCCGGATACGGTGCAGACGGGCGGCGCCGGTACGAAGCTCGCGGCCATCGCGCTGGGCGCGCTGGCGGCAGCGTGCGCTGTGTGCCAGCTGGCTATACCCGGCGGGCTGGGACGGCTGTTCCGCAGGGAAGGGCACAGTAAATGAGTGTTTATAACAGTACACATAGGAGAGTAAGGAGGAGTTGCATGAAAAAAGTACTGTCACTGGTTTTGTCACTGGTGATGCTGCTGAGCCTGGTGGTGCCCGTTTCCGCAGAGGACACCATATTCGAAGGCAACGGCACGCTGAAAGACAAGACCGTCGCCTTTACCATAGAGGCGGACAAGACGACCCTCTATGGCGGGGGAGAGCAGATCGTCAAGTTCCACATCTATGCGGAGAGCAAGGCCAACGTGCCCATCCGGGCGTTCCAGTTTACGCTGGTGCCGTCGGCAAACCTGACGCTGGCCACGGAGCTGGCGGCGGATAATGCCGGGTTCAACTATGCGTACCAGAATGCAGGCAAGCTCATCAAGATTCCGGCCAGCAATCCGAACGGCATGTATGAGCTGTTCGAGTACAAGCCTGATCCCGGCAGCCGTTACTTCGGCGCTGCGGGCACGGATGAGGGCAAAGGCATCACCACTAAGACCGAGATCATGACCATCATGGGCAAGGTCAACGGCGTGGGCGACTACACGCTGTCCATGTCCGGCGTGGTGGCTGGCAACGGCGACGCACCGAACAATATCGCAGAAAAGTTCACCAGCACGGTGGCGGGCGCCACGGTGACGGTGAAGCACGAGAACGAGCGGCCGCAGCCGAACCTGTCTCTGACGCTGAGCACAGACAAGGTCAAGGTGGGCGACACGTTCACCGCCATACTGTCCAATAAAGGCATGACGGTGAGCAGCTTCATTGCCCGGCTGAAGTTCGACAAGGAAATGCTGGCGGTCACAAAAATCGAGCAGCTCGGAGGTTTTGCAAAGCTGGCTGCTGACACAACCATAGACCCGGTTCTTTCGACGCCTGACGAGGCGAACGATAGAAGCTTGGTTGGTGTGGGCTTTGTTCGCGGGAGCGATAAGACGCACGAGGAGGGCGAGTTCCTACGGGTGACGTTCCAGGCCAAGGCTGCCGGCAACACGGCAATCAGCCTGTATGAGGATTCTGACGGCACAAACGGTTATCGCGGCGATGCCAAGAGCGGTACCGTGACGGTGGAAGCGGCGACCTACCTGTATGGTGACATTGACGGAAACGGAGAAGTGGATCTGTACGATGCTACGCTGATTATGCGGTACGCTGTTGGCCTGATAACGCTGGATGATGCGGCGGTTGCCCGCGGAAATGTTAGCGGAGATACTTTGACGGATTTGTATGATGCAACACTTATCCAGCGTTATGCGGTTGGAATTATCACTGAGTTCCCGGTAGAAACCGCTGAATAAACTTTAATGGAGGCAGAAGTATGAAGAGAAGAATTTCCGCAATTCTTTTGGTAATTGCGTTGTTGGTTTCTTTGATTCCGACAGTCGTAATTGCCGCGGATACGTTCAAACTCAACCCGGTTGCAAGTGTTGAGTCGGTATCTGTGGATAATCCTATCGCTAAAGGCAAAACGGTTACTATTACGCTCAACTATGTAAACTGGCCAGAAAAAGTCGATGCGCTTCAGATTGATATGACTTACGACCAGACAAAGTTTTCTTGCAAGCCTGCGGGGGTAAAGGCGGGGAGTGTCCCTGCTGACCCCTACACGGAAGAGGCTCCAAGCTTTACAAAGAATGCCGCTAATGGTAAGGTCAGTGCCGGATATACCTATTATATAGCTGGTGAAGCAACTGCGAGCGGAACGATTATGACGGTAACGTTCACTGCATTGGAAGATATTACATCTTCTTGTGAGTTCGGAATTGTTGTGAAGACGCTTGTGATTGGTGGAGTTTCGTCTACTGATGCACTGGAAACCCCGGAGAAGTTGACTATTGCCGGGGCGGTGACACCTCCCGCGCACACCCACAATCTGACCAAGGTTCCCGCCAAGGATGCTACCTGCACCGAGGACGGCAACATTGAGTACTACCAGTGCAGCGATCCTACCTGCGGCAAGCTGTATAAGGATGCCGCTGGTACAAAGGAGATCACCAAGGACGATACCGTTATCAAGGCCGGGCATACTGGTCTGAAGCTCTATCCCGCCAAGGAGCCTACCTGCGACAAAGACGGTTGTGTTGCCTACTGGTTTTGTACCGGTTGCAATAATTATTATTTCGACAACAATGGTGCTGTTGGTGAAAAGGCGACGGTCGAAAAAGTAGCGATCCCTGCCACCGGGCATAAGTGGGTATTGGTCGTTGGCGGCTATACGGATGGCGCAACGCAGCATACCGTCAAGTGCAGCGTCTGCGGCCAGAAAAAGGACGAGGCGCATGCTGACCGCCCTGGCGATGTGAGCGACGTGTGGCAGCACGATGGGACTAACCACTGGAACGTGTATGGCTGCGGCACTATTATGAACAAGGCTGCACATACGTGGAATGCGGGCGTTGTGACCAAGGAAGCTACCTGCACTGAACCCGGTGAAAAGACCTTCACCTGCGATGTGTGCCATGCGACCAAGACCGAGCCGATCAACGCGACCGGCCACAAGTATGAGTGGAAGCATGACGAAACCAACCACTGGCAGGAATGCTCCGTGTGCGGTAATACCATCGACAAGGCCGAGCACACCTATGCCGCCCACAAGTGCGAAGATCCTGCCACCTGTACCAAAGCCGAGTGCGGCTATGTGAAGCCCGCCGGGCAGCACAGCTGGAACGACGGTGAAGTGACTACGCCCGCCACCTGCACCACGGATGGCGTGAAGACCTACACCTGCAAGGTGTGCAGTGAGACAAAGACCGAGACGATCAAGGCATCGGGGCATACGGTGGTAGAGGATGCGGCCAAGGAGCCTACCTGCACCGAAACCGGCCTGACGGCGGGCAAGCACTGCTCTGTGTGTAACGAGGTACTGGAAGCCCAGACGGTTATTCCCGCAAAGGGTCACAGCATGACCAAGACCGAGGCCAAGGCTGCCACCTGCACCGAGGCCGGCAACAGCGAGTACTACACCTGCGGTAACTGCGGCAAGTTCTTCTCCGACGCGGACGGCAAGAACGAGATCGCCAAGGATAGTTGGGTGATCAAGGCTTTGGATCACGACTTCACGGGCGCGTGGGTCAATACGGACGCCGCCGGTCACTACCACAAGTGCTCTCGCTGCGACGCGACTGACACGGTGATCAAGCACACATTCAACGGCAAGCCCTGCAATGAGGAAGACAAGTGCACCGTTTGCGGCTATGTGAAGGCTGCCGGTGTCCATGCCTGGGGCACGGCTGAGTATAAGTGGAGTGACGACTACAAGAGCTGCACAGCCACTGTCAAGTGCACCAATTGCGAAGCGGTGGAGACGGATGTCGCTTTTATCGGTATAAGCACTACCCCCGCCACCTGCACAGTGGATGGCAAGACCGTCTACACGGCGACCTTCAGCAGCAATCTGTTCACCACCCAGACCAAGGAAGTGACCATCGACAAGCTGGGTCACACCTATGGCGCACCTGTGTGGAGCTGGAGCGAGGACGGCAAGACCGCCACGGCGACCTTCACCTGCACCCGCGAGGGCTGCACGGCTGAGACGACCGGCCATGCCCAGACCGTGACCGCCACGGTCAGCGGCAAGCAGAATGTTGCGCCCACCTGCACCGACAAGGGCACCACCACCTACACCGCTAAGGTGACCTTTGAGAAGAAGGATTACACCGACACCAAGGACGTGCAGGACATCAAGGCTCTGGGTCACAAGCTGACCAAGACTGCGGCGAAGGCTGCCACCTGCACCGAGCCCGGCAACAACGAGTATTGGACTTGCAGCGTCTGCAAGAAGGTATTCAAGGCTGACAAGACCACCGAGACTACCGCGGCCGCTGAAACGCTGGCCGCTCTGGGTCACAAGCTGACCCAGACCCCGGCCGTGACGCCTACCTGCGAAGCGGGCGGCAACAACGAGTATTGGACCTGCAGCGTCTGCCATAAGGTGTTCAAGGCTGACAAGACCACCGAGACAACCGTGGCCAAGGAGGCGCTGGCCAAGGATCCCACCAACCACACCGGCGGCACCGAGCTGCGCGGCGCTGTGGCGGCGTCCTGCATGACCGCTGGCCGCACGGCTGACACCTACTGCAAGGGCTGCGGCGTGCGGCTGAGCGTGGGTGCGCTCATCGATCCTACCGGCAATCACAACTATGTGGACGGCGTCTGCACCACCTGCGGCAACAAGAAGCCTGTGGATAACGCCACCATCGAGGCCGCGATCAAGGAAATCGTTGCGGATGCGAAAGCGGATGTCGAGAATGCCCTGAATGAGGCGATCAAGGGTGTCGATGAGAATACCAAGAAGATCCTGGTGAAGCTGAAGGAGCTTTTCGGCAGCAAGCTGCAGGCGGTGTACAACGTGACCATGAGCGTGAACCACGAGGCTCTTAACGAGAAGGGTGGAACGCTGGCCGACGGTCAGAACGTGACCATCGCCATCAACGTGGAGACGTACAACGCGCTGAAGTCCGGCGCGAAGATCGTGGAGAGCTATCTGGACAAGGACGGCAACGCCCAGACCAGAGAGATCAATGCCACGTTGAAGAAGGTGGGCGACGGTTACACCGTCACCTTCGCCTCCGACAAGACGGCGGCCTACGGCCTGATGACCAAGACCAGCAGCAGCGGCAGCTCCGGCTCCGGCAGCTCCTACACCTCCGGGCAGTCCTTCACCACCGATCTGCCCGCCGACAGCATCAACAGGGTGACTGTTAATGGCAAGAAGCTGGACAGCAAGTACTACACCGTCAGCAGCAATGGCAGCGGCAGCATCGTGACGCTGACCGATGCGTATCTGGCCACCCTGAAGGCCGGCAAGTACACGGTGAAGATCGAGAACAAGACCCATGTGAGCACGGGTACGTTCACCATCAAGGCGGATGGCACCCTGTCCTCCCCCAAGACGGCGGACGCCGGTATCGCGCTGTACGCGATGTTGGCCGTCAGCTCCCTGATGGGCACCGCTGTGGTCAGCAAGAAGCGCCGCAAGGCATAAAGCAATAACGCGCAATACCAAACCTTGAGTAGAGGGACGGTTCGGGTCAGTCCCGAACCGTCCCTTTTTTGACAATTTCCAGATTCTGCCTGATTTTCGCCCCGTGGGGCGCTGAACGGCAGAGCGACTGAAACGAGAGCATGGAGAGCATGGGCAAACGAACAGAAAAAAGCGGTGGCCAGCGCCACTGGGTCTATTACGCGGCGCTGGCCGCGGCGGTCATCGTGCTGGCGGTGGCCGCAGTCATGCTGCTGCGCGGTCGGGGTTCCCCCAAGGAGCTGCGCGGCACGTGGATCTACGACAGCACCACGGAGTACACGTTCGATGGCGAAAAGAGCGGCGCCATGCGCGTGCAGGGCACGGATTACGCATTTACCTACCGTGTCCGCGGCAGCGTGGTGACGCTGACCTTTGAGCACGACGCCATTGAAACGGCCAACTACCGGTTCAAGGTCGATGGCGACACATTGGTGCTGGCCGGAGAGGAGGGCACCAGCGGCGGCGTGTATCAGCTGCTGCGGCTGCCGGAGGAGTGAGCCGCAGGGCGGAAAGCCCGGCGGGAGACAGAGAAAATAAAAACAAGGGGAGAAGTGCTTGATGAAAAAATGGCGGATAAAAAGCCGGAAGATTCTGGCGACACTGCTGGCAGCGGTCATGCTGCTGGTGATGATCCCCACCACGCTGGTGGATACGGCCGCAGCTGACATGACCTATGTGGAGCAGGACGGCTGGTTTTACTTCTGGGATGAACAGGGCTTAAAGGATATTCTGACTGCAAACGCGGACAGCGACTGGATTCCGATGCGCTTTGCTGCCAGTCAGAGCGAGTTGGATAACAGTGCGGGGACGATGACGCTCAATTCGAGTGTGACCATCCCGGCAAGTGCCTATGTCCACATGCGCGACGGCCAGCTAAAAGTGGCGGCACTGAGAAAGCTGACGGTGCAGGGCACGCTGGTGACACGGGTCGATAGAGCCGTAACCGGAAGCGTGTCTGTTGAGGGCGATGGCGTGTACTGCAAGTACAGTGACGTGACTGACGGTGCGAGCCTTGTGTCTGAGCTGAAGAAGCTGGGCGATATGGCCGCAGCCGGTGATGTTGCAAAGGATCTTGAGGTAAACGTCATGGCGGATGTGACCGTTAACGGCGACCTGACAGTTCCTGCCGGCGTATACATGTATCTGGATGAAGGGAAAACTCTGCAGGTAAGCGGAGCGCTGACGGTCAAGAAAGATGCAGCGGTGGGCGATTACGGTGTGTTGAAAGCCGCCTCTGTGAATATCGAGCAGGGCGGTTCCATGTCTTATGGGGAAGGCGCGGAACTGGACTACGGAAGCCAGCTCACAGTGAATGGTGGATTCTATGGATTTGGCACAGTGCGCGGAACGGGCAGCCAGCCCAGCATCGTTATTGGCGGTACCGCTGAGATCAGCAACTATGGAGCGGGCAGTATTTTCGCTGACGTGTGGTCGGTGGATGCCACCGCCACTATCAACAATTATGGCGTGCTGGTGGTTCCGCTGGCGCAGAGAGCCAGTTTGGTCAGTGGTACAAATATCAGCTACAACGCAAAAGATGGGGATAACGGCACCGGCTCTGTGCAGTACGCGGTGCGGCTGACGGATACAGAAGCAGGCAAAGCCGGCGTATTGCAGAATGCCATCAACACTTTTGATACCATTACTGGTAAGAAGGACTATGAATTGTTTGCGGTGTCGGTGAGCAATGCGGTAAAGGATCAGCCGATGCAGCTGACACTGAACGAGAATGTGACAGTGGACGGCGCGGTGGACTGCCTGTTCCTTACCCAAAACGATTGGCCGGAGGATGAAACGGGCTTTGCCCCCCAAGTGACTATTGGCGAGGGTGCAGCGCTGACTGTGGCGGCAGGGCGAACCTTGTCCGTCAATGTGCCGGTGACGGTCAATGGTACGCTGGATATACGAAACGAGGGGGGCTTTACCTTTGGAACTCCCGGCATAGTCGTGCTTCAGGACGGTATGACCCTTAATGGCACAGTGCTGACGGCGGGACTGCTGGAGGTGTATGGCGATGTCGCTGTGGCTGAGGGCGGCGTACTGCATCAGACCATGGGCAGCGTGCGGATCGAAGGAAGCCTGACAGTGAACGGTACGATGATCGTGGATATGGTGGATTTCCAAATCAAGGGAAGTTACACCAAGGGTGCTAATGCCACGGTTACTATTGGAGAGAATGCAAATTTCAACTATCAGGTTAAGACGGAGTTCAACAGGGACGCGATCCTGGCGGCGTTCGCGCAGGAGAACGTCAGCACCGTTACCGTTGAGGTAAACGAGGATGTGACGCTGACGGAGGATCTGACGATCCCCAAGGGCAAGACGTTAGGTATTGACGGATATGGCACTCTGACCATCGCGCCCGGCGTGACGCTGGCACTGGAGGGAACGGTCGAAGCCGATTGGGAGCAGAACATCAGCGGTGGTCGACTGGAGTGTGGGGCGCCGATGGTGATCCGGGGAACCTTCAGCGTAGGAACAAGAGCCTACGCAAATCCGTATACCACTATTACGGTGGAAAATGGCGGCAGCCTGGTTATGAATGGCAGTTCCTATTTCGCTGGGCACAGCTTCACTGTAAAATCCGGCGGACGGGTGATCAACAATAGCCGGATGGCCTTCGGAACTGGCAATACCATTACGGTGGAGGACGGCTGGGACAGTGCATGGACACAGGGCCCAAATGCAACGGCCGAGGTGAATAGAGGTATCTACCTGTATTCGAATGATAACGCTGCGGCGGCTATCCAGACCGCTATAGCGGAAGTGACCGGTTCGCTGCCCGAATTTTTCTCCTATGTGGTGTATGTATACCGCGAGGATGGTGGGGAGCGTATCGAGCTGACGCAGGATCTGACCATTCCGGCCGGTGTGGAGCTGGCATTTTATGACGAGGGTGTGACGACCTATATTGCGGAGGGGACTGCGCTGACAATACAGGGCGGCCTGTACAGTGAGGCGCCGTTCACCGTTGACGGCAAGCTGACCGTCAGCAAAAACGGAGAGGCCAATGTACACAAAAGCCTTCTGGTGGGCGGCACGCTGACCATTGACGAGGGCGGCCGGATGTATTGCCAGTATCTGACCGATGAAAACGAGCAGGGCAAGGCCGGTACGATCGTCAATAACGGCTCCCTGGCCGCCGAGCAGTTCGACCTGAAGCACAACGAAGTGGACATCGGCGGCGGCGGGGACGATGGAAGCAAGGTGGTTTACAGTCTTGAAGCGCTGAAATCGGCGCTGGCAGAAGGCGGACAGATCGACTATCGCGGCACCGAGCTGACCATCAGCGAGGATCTGACCATTCCGGAGAACGTTAATCTGACCATTGACGTGACCACCTTTACTGTCAACAAGGGCGTGACCCTGACCAACAAGGGCAACGTGTGGCTGTACGGCGATGCGTACCTGTACGGAAAACTGGATGTCAGTAATGAAAGTGGCTACTTCGGGGGCTACGGCGTTGTCAAAGCAGGCGGCGAGGACAACCTCGTCGGGGACGAAAATGGCAACCGGCAATTCAACTGGACGACACGTATTTCCAAAGAGGGCACAAGCGAAACGCTGACGCAGGAGGAGCTGACGGCGGCGGGAGCCAGTACATTGACGAACAGGATTGAAATAGATCTTGGCAGCCAGACCACGCTGACGCTGGCAGACGGTCTGGAGATCAGGGACAAGAATGTGTACATCTGGGGCGCCAATGCCGCGAAGGTCGTGGTGAACGGCACTCTGTCGGTTTGGAATTACCTGAATCTGGATGCGCCCATGACGGTGAACGGCACGGTGAATGTATACGACAGCGTATACGCGAGTAGAGATATCACCGTGAATACCGGCGGCAAGCTGCATGTGCGCAATTATTACAATGAAAGCGAGCACCGCCAGTGGACAGGCAGCGTAGAATTCGGGGATGCTGCATGGATCGCGCTTCCGGAGGGCGCCGCTTGGGACGATTATGTGACCGTGGACGATGGCTGCCGGTTGGGCGCCAATAGAACTGTCAATGCAGATAATTTGGAGAGCTTCCTGCAAAGCTGCGACGACGGACGGAATTACATAGTCACGCTGCACATGAATCGGCATGAGGGCGAGAGCGTGCCGCTGTATATCGCCACCGGCACCACGCTGACCATTCCTGAAAATGTGGAGCTGACGATATATGATCTGACCGGTAACGGGTATAACACAATTATCATCGGCGCCGCTGATGAAAGCGGAAACAAGGGCGAGGTCATTGTCAAGGGTTCGCTGCGGATCAGCATGCCCGCACAGGTGGACGGAACTCTGACGATCAACGGCGAAATGCGGGCGGTTAGCGGCGATACGACCACTGTTAATGGCGCGATGACCGTTAACGAGGGCGGCACTGTACAGTTCAGCAGACTTGCCGGCACGGGAACCATCACCAACAACGGCACGCTGACGGCCAATGAGAAGGCGGTGGGTACGGTGATCGGTGGCAGCGGCAAGACCATGATCGACAACACCCGGCTTGAGGCATCCAATATGGCGGAGCTGAAGGCGGCGCTGAGCAGTCTGAGTGGTTCTGCGGAGCGGCAGACCATCTTCCTGTGCCGCAGCGCTATGGATGACGCGAATCCCTATTTCGTTATTGACGAGGATATCACCGTTCCGTCCGGCGTGGAGCTGCGTATGGACGAGATGCAATCCAGCAACTTCCGCGGCCTGACCGTGGCGGAAAACGCGAAGCTGACAATCGCCGGGGATGTCTATTGCTGGGCGGAGGACGGCGTGACCGTGAATGGTACACTGAAGACATTGCACGGCGGACAGGATGAGGATGGCAATGGGATATCTAACGGCCAGGTAGTCGCTTATTCCGTCACCGTGGCGTCCACAGGACGTCTTGTCAACGGTGGTGGCTTGGACGTGAATGACCGCGATGAACAGACCGGCGGAATGCTGGCGGTGGAGGGTGTGCTGGAAAATAGCAACACCGTCAATTGCCGTGATCTGCGGTATAGCGGCACAGCGCTGACCAACAAGGGCAACATCTATGTGCGGCAGCAGCTGAAGATCGCCGAGGGCTGTGTCATTGAAAATGCCGGACAGGTCACCTATACCGACTGCGATGCGCTGGACAAGATCAACAACAGCGAGAACGCTACTATCTGCTGGAGCAAGATAGTGAACACCGTGGAGGATCTGCGGGCGCTGCTGACGCGGACGGAGAACGGAACGGCCACTCTGGCCTTGAGGGAAGACTGTGCTCTCAACGAAGATCTGGCGATTCCGGAGAACATGGAGCTGGTATTCGCGGCAGATCATGGACAGACTTCCGCGCTCACCGTATCGGAAGGTGTGACGCTGTCTGTGGGCGGCCAGCTGAACATTCAGAAGTCTGCGACCCTTGCTGTCAACGGTACGCTGGCGACGTGCAATAACGTGCAGGTGTACGGTACGCTCATCATCAGCGAAAGCGGTGTGTGGGAACAGAGGAACAGCGCGAGTGTCAACAACGACAGCGCCAGCATTACCATCGACGGCGCACTCAAGCAGAGCGAGGCCGGGGTCGAGCTGACGAGCTGGTGGAATGGTAAGATCATCTTCGGCGCCAACGCCCGTTGGAACGAGGTGGGTGCGATATGCAGCCGCGAAAGCAGCACGGCCATCACCGGCTTTGATACCGGCAAATACGAGCTGCGCTCGGACGGTGAGTACTACTACCTGAAGCGCGTGTCCAGCGGCGGCGGTTCCGGCGGCGGTGAGACGAGCATTACTGGCGATGTGAACGGCGACGGCGTGGTGGATCAGGCCGATCTGGTGGCGCTGGCGCGCTTCATGGCGGGCATTGACGATCTGGAGGATACTACCAGAGCGGACATCAATGGCGACGGCATCTATTCTGCTGCCGACCTGACGGCGCTGGCGCGTATGTTGGAAGCGCAGCAGGGCACGCAGACGGCTGACGCGGACGAGAACGGCGCACCGGTGGACACCGGCGCGGAGCTGAACGCAGATGCGCAGGACACCGTCCAGACGGAGGACGGCGGCGCGCCCGTGGAGCCTGCGCCTGCGGTGGACGATGTGCCGGAGACCGTTGAGGAGTCTGTCACCGGTGAAGTCCCTCAAACGGAAGCGGGGGAGC
>OHAT01002848.1_pt1 | contig 12303 bp, 8 predicted proteins | sample 1577141 | NCBI WGS metagenome assembly OHAT01 (sample SAMEA3541578, study PRJEB24748) | human gut metagenome | biome: human gut; feature: human-associated habitat; material: faeces | place: China | collected 2012
CCGCCTTTTTCTCCGTTCAAAGTACGCAAAATATGTTTTTCCGCCGCGCGGTTTTTTGTCAAAGCGCAAATTTCTTTTTCCCTGCTTGACAAAGCGGGGGCGGGCGATTATAGTAGCATCATTAAATCTCATAGTTCACAAATACCATGACGGGGAAAAATTCGTCCTACAGACGCTTCAGAGAGTTGCCGGTCGCTGCGAGGCAATGCAGAGCGGGATAATGTCACTGGCCCCTGAGTAGCTCCGCTGAGACGATTTTCGTTTAGGCGCAGCCGGATCTCCTCACCGTTACCAACGAGGCGCATTCGCTTGATTTTAAGCCGATGCAGAAAGCGGGCATATTTTATGCCAACAAGAGTGGTACCGCGGAAGTTTTGAGCTTTCGTCTCTTCAAGGGAAGAGACGAAGGCTTTTTTTGTTGCTATGCGAGAGAAAAAAGAGCAGGAGGAACACACCATGAAACGCATTAAAATTTTTGACACGACCCTGAGAGACGGCGAGCAGTCCCCCGGCTGCAGCATGAATCTGACGGAAAAGATCGAAATGGCCCGCCAGCTTGAAAAGCTGGGCGTCGACGTGATCGAGGCGGGCTTCGCCATCGCGTCTCCCATGGACCACAAGAGCGTGCAGGCCATCTCCGCCGCGGTGACGAACTGCACCGTCGCCTCGCTCGCGCGCTGCGCCAAGGGCGATATCGACGCGGCGTGGGACGCCGTGAAGGAAGCGAACCACCCCCGCATCCATGTCTTCCTTGCGACGAGCGACATCCACATGGAGTACAAGCTCAAGATGACGCGCGAGCAGGTCATCGACCGCATCCGCGAGATGGTCGCCTACGCCAAGAGCTATTGCGATGACATCGAGTTTTCCGCCGAGGATGCCTCCCGCTCCGACTGGTCGTTTCTGGCCCAGTGCTACTCCACTGCCGTCGCCGCGGGCGCGACGACGCTGAATGTGCCCGACACCGTCGGCTACTCCACGCCGCAGGAGATGTATGACCTTATCACCTACCTGCGTGAAAACATTGAGGGAGTCGAGCATGTCGACATCTCCGTCCACTGCCACAACGACCTCGGCATGGCGGTCGCGAATTCGCTCGAATGCGTCCGCGCGGGCGCGACGCAGGTCGAATGCACGGTCAACGGCATCGGCGAGCGCGCGGGCAACGCGAGCCTTGAAGAGATCGTCATGGCGCTGCGCACGAGAAAGGACTTCTACGACGCCGAGACCGGCGTGAACACCAGGCAGATCTACCGCTCGAGCAAGCTGCTGAGCAACATCACGGGCGTGCCCATCCCGCCGAGCAAGGCCATCGTCGGCGCGAACGCCTTCGCGCACGAGTCGGGCATCCATCAGCACGGCGTCATTGCCAATGCAAGAACGTACGAGATCATGAACTCCACCGACGTCGGCATCCCGCAGAACACGATGGTGCTCGGCAAGCACTCCGGCAAGCACGCGCTGCGTGAAAAGCTCGAATCCATGGGCTACGAATTGAGCGACGAGGAGCTTGAAAGTGTGTTCACCCGCTTCAAGGATCTCGCCGACAAGAAAAAGAGCATCACCAGCAGCGATATTGAGGCGCTCGTGCTCCACCGTCAGGCCGCGGCGCAGGGCAGCTGCCAGCTCGTGAGTCATGTGGTCAACACGGGCCACGGCGTGCCGAACATCTCGTGCATCAAGCTCCAGCGCGGCGACGAGCAGATCGAAGACGTCGCCATCGGCACAGGCCCGCTGGACGCCTCGTTCAAGGCCATCAACCGCATGCTCCAAATGGACGTGAAGCTCGAGAGCTTCAGCCTGAACGCCGTCACGGACGGCGAGGACGCCATCGGCGAGGCCGTGGTCAAGGTCTCCGGCCCCGACGGGCGCTCGTACACCGGCTCGGGCCTCTCGACCGATATCATCGAATCGTCGATCCGCGCCTACGTCAACGGCATCAACAAGATCATGGAATCCGGCAACTGAAAGGAGAAACGCGACATGGGCATGACAATGACGCAGAAAATTCTCGCCAAGCACGCAGGACTTGAGAGCGTGCACGCGGGCCAGCTCATCCAGGCAAAGCTCGACCTCGTCCTCGGCAACGACATCACGACCCCCGTGGCCATCAACGAGTTTGAGTCCGCGGGCTTTGAAAAGGTCTTCGACAAGAGCCGCATCGCGATGGTGATGGATCACTTCGCGCCGAACAAGGACATCAAGTCCGCCACGCAGTGCAAGCAGTGCCGCACCTTTGCCCGCCGCTTCGACATCGACCACTTCTACGATGTCGGCACGATGGGCATCGAGCACGCGCTGCTGCCCGAGCAGGGGCTTGTCGCCCCGGGCGAGGCCGTGATCGGCGCGGACTCGCACACCTGCACCTACGGCGCGCTCGGTGCATTCTCCACCGGCGTCGGCTCGACCGACATGGGCGCAGCCATGGCCGCGGGCGAGACGTGGTTCAAGGTCCCGTCCGCCATCAAGGTGAATCTCACCGGCAAGCTCCGCCCGTTTGTCTCCGGCAAGGACGTCATCCTGACGCTCATCGGCATGATCGGCGTGGACGGCGCACGCTACCAGTCCATCGAATTTTCCGGCGAGGGCGTCAAGAACCTCACGATTTACGACCGCCTGACGATCTGCAACATGGCCATCGAGGCGGGCGGCAAAAACGGCATCTTCCCCGTCGACGACGTGACGCGCGCCTATGTTGAGGGCCGCGTGGACCGCCCCTGGACAGCGTTCGAGGCCGACCCCGATGCAGAATACGAGCGCGTCATCGACATCGACCTTGGCAAGGTCGACTGCACGGTCGCCTGGCCGCACCTGCCCGAAAACGCGCACAGCGCGCGCGAGGGCAGCGACATCGCCATCGACCAGATCGTCATCGGCTCGTGCACGAACGGCCAGCTCCCTGACATGGCCGCCGCTGCCGCGATCTTAAAGGGGCATCACCTGGCCCCGAACGTCCGCGGCATCATCATCCCCGCCACGCAGGAAGTTTACCGCGCCTGCATGCACGAGGGCTACACCGATATTTTCCTCGACGCGGGCTGCATCGTCTCCACGCCCACATGCGGGCCGTGCCTCGGCGGCTATATGGGCATTCTCGCCGCCGGCGAGCGCTGCGTTTCCACCACCAACCGCAACTTTGTCGGCCGCATGGGCCACGTCGACAGCGAGGTCTACCTCGCCTCTCCAGCTGTCGCCGCGGCGTCTGGTATTACCGGCCACATTTCTCATCCGGAGGAGGTCATGAACAAATGAATGCACACGGCATTGTCCATAAGTATGGGGATCACGTCGATACGGACGTCATCATCCCCGCGCGCTATCTGAACACCCAGAGCCACAAGGAGCTCGCCTCCCACTGCATGGAGGACATCGACAAGGACTTCATCCACCGCGTCAAAGACGGCGACATCATGGTCGCGGGCGTAAACTTCGGCTGCGGCTCGTCGCGCGAGCACGCGCCCGTCGCCATCAAGGCGAGCGGCATCTCCTGCGTCATCGCGGCGAATTTCGCCCGCATCTTCTACCGCAACGCTATCAACATCGGCCTCGCCATTTTGGAGTGCCCCGCCGCGAGCGCGGAGATCGAAAACGGCGACGAGGTAACAGTCGACTTCGACACCGGCGTCATCACAGACGTGACAAAGGGCACGACGTATCAGGCCGAGCCCTTCCCGCCGTTTATCAAGGACATGATCGCGCACGGCGGCCTGATGGCCTCGCTCAAGGCAAAGGAGGCGGCGAAATGAACAAGACCATTGCCATCATCAAGGGCGACGGCATCGGCCCCGAGATCGTCACCGAGGCCATGGGCGTTTTAGACGCCGTGGCCGCGAAGTTTGGCCACACCTTCACCTACGTCGACGCGCCGATGGGCGGCACCGCCATCGATAAATTCGGCGTGCCGCTGCCGGATTCGAGTTTAGCGACCTGCCGCAACGCGGACAGCGTGCTGCTCGGTGCGGTCGGCGGCCCGAAGTGGGACGATCAGCCCGCCGCCAACCGTCCCGAGCGCGGTCTGCTCAAGCTGCGCGAGGGCATGGGTCTCTACACGAACGTGCGCCCTGCGAAGATGTTCTCCGAGCTCTCCGCCGCCTGCCCGCTGCGCGCCGACATCGCGGAAGGCGGCATCGACCTCGTCGTTGTGCGCGAGCTCATCGGCGGCGTGTACTTCGGCGAGCACCGCACGGAAGAGGCGAACGGCGAGCAGAAAGCCACCGACATCATGGCCTACTCCGAGCACGAGATCAAGCGTGTCGCGCGCGTCGCGTTCGAGACCGCGCGCAAGCGCCGCAAGCGCGTCACCTCCATCGACAAGGCCAACGTGCTCGACACCTCGCGTCTCTGGCGCAAGACGGTCACAGAGGTCGCGAAGGACTACCCCGATGTCGAGCTTCGCCACATGTATGTCGACAACGCGGCGATGCAGCTCGTGCGTGACCCGAGCCAGTTCGACGTCATCGTGACCGAAAATCTCTTTGGCGACATCCTCTCCGACGAGGCGAGCCAGATCACGGGCTCGATCGGCATGATCCCGTCCTCCAGCATGGGCGACGGCACGAACGGACTCTACGAGCCCATCCACGGCTCCGCGCCGGACATTGCGGGACAGGACAAGGCGAACCCCATCGGCACGATCCTGGCCGCCGCAATGATGCTGCGCTACAGCTTCGACATGGCCGCCGAGGCCGACGCCATCGAGCGCGCGGTGGATAAAACGCTGCGCTCGGGCTTCCGCTGCGGCGACATCATGCAGGAAAACTGCCAACTCGTCGGCTGCAAGGCCATGGGTGCGGAGATCCGCAGCCGTATCTGAAACGATCTCTTCCAAACTTCTTTATGAACCTCTCCTTTGATCCTCTGTATCACGCGGCGATGCGAAAAAGGTTCCCAAGCCAATGGCTTGGGAACCTTTTTTCTTCCGCTGTCAAATTTTGCCGATCAGCACAACGATCCCGCCGACCGCGGCCGCGACAAGAAGCTTACCCTCATCGTTCAGGAGCAGGTCTACGCCTTCTTCCGCGCCGACCAACTGGATCAGGTGATGGTAGTCCTTCACTCCACTGCTCACGGCTTCTTGCAGAGCCGACCACTCATTTTCAGGGTGACTACCTCCGGTTTCTTATGAGGACTGACCTTGAGCACAGTGGTTTCCTTCTCTTTGCACATAAACCATACCTCCGTTTTCAAAATTGGGATGGCATCATACACGAGATTTTCTTGAATTGCAAGCCTTTTTTTGCTCAAAATTCTTGCAGAAGCAGTGCCTTGGTTATTGACTATTTCCCCTTAAAATGCCTTTGCCAGTCGTTGAAAATTTCACCCCTATCACTCTTTCCACAGGTTTTCGCGGCAAATACCGTGGGCACCCCTTAGAATTGCAAATGAACACTCTTTTCCAATCACCAATATCACAGTTACTTTAAGCCTCAATGTGTATAAAAAATAAGATGACCATTCGCCCTTTTGTTTTAGGGTTTGTTTTGCTCATCTCTAAGAAAATCCGGGTTGAGATCATGCGGAGAGGGGGACTTATCATGAACGATATTCTAAAGCGGTTTTGTTGGTTGGACGACAAAATGACCGCCGGTATCGTCCGGCGGTCATTTTATCGTCTTGGCGTTATCTTGGCCTTCTGCGATCGTGCTCGGCGTAGTAGGCGCGCTTGCTCCCGAGCATCTTCTCGTCCGCCTCGCGGACCAGCTCTCTTAGCCCGTTTGCCGCCTCGCAGACGGCGATGCCGTAGGAGATGCTGTAGTCCTGTGCGGCAAGCGCCGATGATACCGCCTGCATACGCGCTTCACATACGGCTGCATCTGCCTTTGAAAAGACGACGAACTCGTCGCCGCCGACGCGGTAGAGATCGTCCTTCGGAAACTGCTCCCGCAGATGCTCTGCGACCGCGTGCAGCAGCTGATCGCCCGCCTCGTGACCGCGCTCGTTGTTGATCTCGTGCAGGCCGTTCGCGTCGATATAAATGCAGGCGGCCGGAGCGATGACGCGCTGGTCGCTCTTGCGCAGACACTTCTCATAGGCGACACGGTTCATCAGGCCCGTGCCCTGGTCCGTAATGCTCATACGGTAAACGCCGCGTCGCGCCGAGGCGAGATACCAGACCATAAAGCCAAGATAGCTCAGCAGCAGCGCGGTGACGATGATCGCCATCATCGAAAGCGTCTCCACCACGCCGCGCGTGCCCGCCAGCGCCTCCGCCTCGCTCACGCCGAGCACGACGCTCCAGTTGTTGATGCCGACCGGCTCGTAGTGCAGGTAGAGCGTCAGCCCCGTGGAGCGGGAGACGGTGCACATATCGCCGCCGATGCCGTTGGGGATTTTTTCCATCGCCTCCTCGTAGGTGTAGCCCTTGAGCATTTTGCGGCCACGCAGCTCCGAGATGTTGCCGAGCGAGTCATGCCAGGTATCCAGCAGGATGTCGCCGTTGTTGCCGTCCACAAGAAGGAGGAAGGCATTGCCGTTGTAGAGGTCGATCTGATAGTTTCGGGAAAGCTCCTGCAGGAGGACGACGCCGTAGAGGATGGCGACGGTCTCGCCGTCGCGCACCACCGGCACGACGTTGCGCACCACCAGCTTTTCCGGCGCAAAGTAGCTTGTCACGCGGTCTGAGATGTACGCGCCCCGCGCCGCCTCTGTTTCAAAATCGAATGTGTCGGAAACGTCGTAGCGGGTGCCGTCGGTCAGCAGCAGCGTGCCGTCGGGCCGCAGCAGCGCGACGGTGGAGACAAAGGTCTCACTGAGGCTGAAGGATTTCATGATGCGCAGCACCGCGTCATTGTCACGCTCGTCATGCCCCGCGATCAGCTCCGCCATGGCGGAGAGGATGGTCTGGTCCGCGTTCGCCGCGTCGGCAAGATCCTTTGCGATCTGGCGCGTCGCGGTAGCCAATTCGTCAAAGGAGCGCTGTGTGATCTCACGATTCGCCCGCCGGACGAGGAAAAAGACCGAACAAAAGAGCAGCACGCCGATCAGGAGCGTGACCGCCATCATCATGCCTACTCGTTTTTTGTTGACCATGTTCATTTCTCCTTTATCCTTCCTCCCTGTCGCGCGCCGCCAGGCTGCGCAGGAAGGATTCCGCTTCGCGCCCGGGCAGGACGCGCGAGAAATAAAAGCCCTGAATGAAGTCGCAGCCCGCCGCAAGCACGGCGTCGCACGTTGCCTTGTCCTCCACGCCCTCGCACAGCACGCGGATGCCCATGTCGTGCGAAAGACGGATCATGCCCTCCAGCAGCGCGCGGGCACGCGGCAAGGCGGACTCGATCACGATGCTGCGGTCGATCTTCACGCCGTCGATTGGGTAGGTGCTCAGGTCGGAGAGCGAGGAATAGCCCGCGCCGATATCGTCCAGCACGATGTGAAGCCCCATCGCGTGCAGCCCCTCGATCGTCCGCAGCGCCGCCTCGCGGTCGCGCGCGTAGGAGTCCTCCGTCAGCTCCACCGCAAGGCGGTCGCGCGTAAAGTCGTACTGCTCGACGATCTCGCGCACGCGCGCGAGGATCTTTTCGTCTGCGATGGACTGGCGCGTGAAGTTGCACGAGAGCCACAGCGTCCCGCGCCCCTCCCGCTTCCACGTCTGGAGCTGCACGCACGCGCAGCGGAGCATATAGAGATCCAGCTCGGTGATCGTGCCGGCGCGGATCATCAGGTCGATGTATTTTGAGGGCTTGAGCAGTCCCTCCTCCGGGTTTTGCCAGCGCGAGACGGCCTCCGCGCCGACGACCGTGCCGGCGCGATCGACGACGAACTGGAGGTACGGCTCAAATTCGCCCTTTTCCACCGCCTTGCTCATGCTGCCGCGCAGACGCTCGAGCTGCTCGCTCTCGTCGATCATGCCGCGCGTGCTGAACGCGCAGGGCGTTTCCGTGCGGAACGCGTGGGCACAGCCCTGGCGCGCGTTGTAGAGCGCAGCCTCGGCGCTGCAGTCGGGGTTTTCCGACAGCGAGCAGATGCCCGCGCGGAACGCGCCGGCATATTCGGCGCGGAAGCCCGCAAGGTAGCCGTCCAGCTCGCGGATAAGCCCCTCGGCGCGCTGCTGTGCCGCCTCGCGGCTGCCGCACTGACACACGAGCGCGAACATCCCGCGCCCCACGCAGGCGAGGTATTCCTCGCGTCCGCAGTCAAGGCGCAGATACTCCGCCGCGCGGGAGAAGATCTCCTCGCGCTCCGCCTCGCCAAAGCGCCGTTCGAGCGAGGGCATATCGCAGCCGATGCAGAAGACATAGACGATGCTTCTGAGCGGGGCGGGGATGAGCGTTTCCATGCAGTTCAGATAATACCCGTCGTTGCCGATGCCGTAGCGCGGGTCGATGAGGGCGTTGGTCTTTTGCTCGGCACGCTTTTTTCGCGCAAAGACTATCAGCGCGACCGCCGCGGCAAGCATCGCCGCGATCAATGCGGCGAGCGTAATGAGCCACCTGGTACGGTAGGCTTCCGCGCCGCTGCTATTCATATAGTCTGCCAGGACGCCGATGCTCTCCGCGCCGGAGAGGTCCTCCAGCGCTTGTGAAAGCGCGCCGGCCAGTTCCGGCGTGAGTGCGTTGGTAAAGCCAACATATATCGCGCGCTCTGCGCCGTCATGTTCTATCGTGCAGAGCAGCACTTGACGGCGCATCGCGCCGCTGTCGACCGTGCCGGAGGGATAGGCGGAAATAATGTCCGCCTGCCGGTTCTCCGCCTGCTGCGCCTGCGTTGTGTTCTTGCTGTACGGAAGATAGACAAGATCGTACCCTGTCTGCTCACTCAGGCGCTCGTACAGCTCCGGCAGCAATCCGACATAGCATTCTCTGCCGCGGTCATAGGACTCGATGGGATAGAGATCGGCGTTTCCCGAGATCAGAAGCGTCTCCCTCGCGCTTGCATCCTGCATACAGCACAGCAGCGCTCCGATCGTCAGCACGGCGCAGAGCGTGATTTCCAAGAGTTTTTTTCGGCGCACAGGCGACACCCCCCTTTATTTCAAATCGATCTTGCGGCGCTCGATGCGCCCCCAGCTGAGTTTTTTCTTCCTATAGCCGATAAAGGCCGTGCAGCGCACCCATGCGAGAATAAAGCGCAGGAACACCAGCTCAAAGAGACACAGACAGACGGCCTTGAGGCCGTCGCCGAACGAGAGCGTGAGGTCCGCCGTGTAGATGCGCGAGAAAAAGGCGGTAAGCGTCAGGACCCCGCCGAAGACGGCGTAGATGAGGAAGAAGAGCAGCATGAACGGCACGTTGATGAGGTCGCACCACCATGCGAGCACCATCGTGAACACGCCGAAGACCTCGATAAACGGCGAGAGCAACTCATAGATGAGGAAATAGAGATAGGATACAAAGCTCACCGCGCCGAACCTGTGATTGGAAAACATGACGCGATGCTTGTACATGCTCTGGAACAGGCCCAGATGCCAGCGCTTGCGCTGCTTGCACAGATCGCGCAGCCGCTCGGGCGCCTGCGTCCAGCAGATCGCGTCGGATGCGTAGCGAATGGCATAGTCGATGTTGTTGACCGTGCAGTATTCGTGCAGCTTGACCACAAGCTCCATATCCTCGCCCATCGTTCCGCTGTCATAGCCCCCTGCCGCGATGACGGTATCCTTTTTGAACAGCCCGAAGGCGCCGGAAATGATGAGCGAGCCGTTGAAGCGGTCAAAGAGAATGCGGGAGGCAAGAAACGAACGGTCATATTCCAGCACCTGCATGAAAGCGAGGATGCTGCGCGGCAGGCGGTAGCGTTTGACGCGCCCGTTTTCCAGCTCCACGTCGTTGGAGATGCGGACGATGCCGCCAACCGCCACCACATTGCCGTTTTCCAATATCGGCTGGGCGATGCGGCGCAGAGAGTCGTACTGCAGAACGGAGTCCGCGTCCATGCAGATAAAGTACGGGAAATTTGCGGCGTTGATGCCCATGTTCAGCGCGTCTGCCTTGCCGCCGTTCTTTTTTCGGATGAGCGTCACCGGTACCTTCTGTGCGCGTGTCTCATAGACGTATTCCTCGCGCTGACAGTTGATCTGCCGGCGAATGGGCCGGTGAACAAGGTGCATATCAAATGTCTCGGCCAACACCTCCGAGGTGCGGTCCTTCGATCCGTCGTCCACCACAATGATCTCATAGGCGCGGTATTCCAGCGTCAGCAGCGAGCGCACGGTGTCTGCCACGGTGACCTCCTCATTGTAGGCGGGAACGATGATACTGATGGGCAGGTAGTAATCCGAGGGCAGAATGCTTTTGAACATTTCCTGCCGGCGGTGCTTGTACAGCTCAAGTGAGCCGACGACGACCGACAGAAACAGAAAGGTCGAGTAGCCGATCAGATAAGCGATAAAGAAATAGCCCACCCACTCAAGAAACAGCTTTATACCGTCGTACATACTGCGTCCTCCTTTCGCTCCTCCAGCTCCCGCACATCAAAGCGATAGCGCAGGATCTCGGAGGCGTAGCGGTCGTGCCCCTCGATCACGTCGATCAGATCGCGGTAGCCGAAGCCGAGCTGCTCCAGACTTTTTGACGCGTTGAAGCGGATATACCAGTTGGGATGATAGAGGTTCCTCTCCAGCACCGCCGCAGTCTCCGCCCCGGGATAGCTCGCCAGCACCGACGAGGCGATGGCTGCATACTCCCAGCGCGCGTTTTCCGAGGGCGTCGCATAGCGCAGCAGATCGGCGTAGGCGGGGGGATAGGGGTAGTGTCCGAGGTAGCGCAGGCAGGAAAAGCGCACCTCGTCGTCCCGCGCGCCGTCGTTGAGGAGCGCGTGTATTTTCTCGCAGTATGCGCCGGAGGAAAAGCGGAAATAGTTGAGCAGCGTCACCTGCATCCACGGCTGAAACGCATCAAACGCCTCCCAAAGCGCGTCGGCAAGCTCCCATGTGTCGCCCGTGTAGTTCAGCAAGCCGTCGGAGAGGAGCTTGCTGTGATAATAGAGGCTGCTTGCGTCGATGATCCGCAGCGCACGCACAAGGACGGCGGGATCGCCCGCCGTGTAGAGCGCCTGCATGGCATTCTCGCGGCAGTAGATGCTCGGCTCGTGCAGCAGTTCGAGCAGCACCTCCTTGAGCGGCGCGTCGTCCGCGCCGCCGAGCAGCCGGTATTTCTTGATGATGTAGGGGAAGTACGCCGCCTCGATCTCCTCGCGGCGGCAGTAATCCTCTGCCAGCGCGATCATTACACCGTTAAGCGCCGTCAGATAGGAGCGGGTCAGCTCTGGCCGCCTCACGCACAGGCGCTCCAGCGCGGCGTCAAAGGCCGGCATGCCGTTCACGCGGCGCAGTCTGCGCTCCATGAAGCGCAGATGCCTCTCGCTGACCGCTCCGGTCTCCGCGAGACGGTCAAGCTCCTGCGAGACCGTCAGCTCAAGGCGGATGCCGTCGCAGAAGGACCGATGCTCCCTGCGCCGCGAAAGGAGCGCCGTTACAATGTTAAAGAGGATCATGCCGGCGCAGATGCCGAGATAGACGTAGATCAGGATTTGAACAAACACCGGCGTTCTTCCTTTCTTGTGTGTTTTACTGCCAGAGCTTTTGCAGAATGTAGTACGAGGGCTTGAGCCGCTCGTGATAGCTGACCGTATTGCCCCAGCCCTTGAGCGCCGCGGGATAGAGCGGCGTGCGCTCCTGCGCCGCGCCGTCGGTAAGGCCAAGGTACATCGTGTCGATGGTGATGTAGTCCACACCGTAGTTTTCATAGTAATCGTCGTGGATGGTCATGCGCGAGGGGTCTGAAAAGTTCAGAAGCTGCCAGGGGAGCTTCAGCTCCACATAGTCGCCCGCGAAGATGAAGTCCGCGAGGGAATCGTAGTCCGGCGCGGCGGGGTTCGCGTTGCCGTAGGCAAGATCGCCCGTCTCGTAGGTCTCAGAGCTTGCCTGCCAGTTGCCCGTGAGCAGCGGCGTCGCCGTCTGGAGCATCAGGCTGATGGGCTTGAAAAGCGGCGTGTCCGCGTCGGGCGGGTCAAGGTAGGCGTCCGCGTCGTGCGTTTCGTGGTAGAACATGGCGCGCAGCACCTCGTAGCGCTCCTGCACTAGGAGGCGGCTGTTGTCCCTGCCGTCGATGGCGAGGACGAAGTCCACCGGGTCCTCAAAGCGCAGGCCGAAGTTTTCGCAGTAGGTGCTGCCCGTCTTGGGCGTGGTGTCGATGGGGATGTAGAGCGTTTTCTGTCCGTTCGCAAAGCCCTTTTCATAGGCGAGCAGATAGATGAACTTCTCGTCGTATTTCATCGAAAGGGCGCGCGTGCCGGTATCGAAGAGTTTATCCTCCTCCGTCCACTCGCTGAGGTCGCCGTCCACATAGCAGACGCTTTCCTCCTCGCCGG
>OHAT01002858.1_pt1 | contig 12245 bp, 9 predicted proteins | sample 1577141 | NCBI WGS metagenome assembly OHAT01 (sample SAMEA3541578, study PRJEB24748) | human gut metagenome | biome: human gut; feature: human-associated habitat; material: faeces | place: China | collected 2012
AGTGGCGAAGAAATATAAGGTAGCCACCCAAATGGGTAACCAAGGTAACTCATTCGACTGGTGCCGGCAGATCGCGGAGTGGATACAGTCTGGCGTAATCGGCGATGTATATGAGGTACATTGTTGGACAGACCGCCCCATCTGGCCCCAAGGCTTGATGAAGCCGAACGATACCCCGAAGTGCCCGAAGACACTGGATTGGGATTTATGGATCGGCCCGGCTCAAAAGCGGCCTTATAATCCGGTCTATACCCCTTGGAACTGGCGTGGATGGTGGGACTTCGGAACCGGGGCCTTGGGCGATATGGCTTGCCATATCATGGACCCGTTGTATTGGGCACTCGACTTAAAATATCCGACCAGCGTAATCGGCAGCTCTACTTTGAGTAACCTGTACTCCCCTCCTCACGCACAGATCGTAACCTATACATTCCCCGCACGTCCGCCCAAAGGAAATGTCAAGATGCCGGAAGTGAAGGTCTATTGGTACGATGGTGGTCTGATGCCTCCCCGTCCGGAAGAATTGAAAGACGGGCAGATGATGGGCGACGAGAACGGCGGTATCATCTTCATCGGAACGAAAGGAAAGATCATGACAGGCTGTTATGGAATGAACCCGACCTTATTACCGGTTTCCGACATGGAGCATTTCAACCAGCCCAAACCTACGATCCCGAGAGTGAAAGGCGGCAATGGAGACATATGGTCTACCAACGCCCATGAGCAAGACTGGATCCGTGCATGTAAGGAATCCCCGGAAAATCGTACGGAAGCCTCATCCAACTTCCAGTTCTCCGGTCCGTTCAACGAGATGGTCGTGATGGGAGTCTTGGCCGTTCGCCTCTCCGGACTGCAAGGTTTGCATCGTGAGTTGCAATGGGATGGAGAGAACATGCGGTTTACGAACATCTCCCCGAACGATAAGATCAAGATCGTCACGGTGGATGATTTCAAGGTAATTGACGGAGATCCGCGTTTCGACCGTCGCTTCGCCGAGTTTAACGCTGCGGAAATGGCCAACGAATGGATCAAGCATACGTATAACAACGGTTTCTCTTTGCCCGATATTCCAAGATAAACCTTTTAATAACAACCGAATATGATAAGACATATCTATAAAATAATGATAGCGATCGTTTGCTGCCTATTGGCTATTCCAACCGAAGCGCAAACGAAGGCCGAGAAGAACGGATGGCGTCTAGGGATGCAATCCTATAGTTTCCATCTATTTCCTTTGACGGAAGCTCTCGACAAGACGCAAGAACTCGGATTGCAATACATTGAGATTTATCCCGGTCATAAGCTTGGCGGTAAATGGGGGGATAAAGTCTTCGATTTTAACCTCGATGCACAAACTCAGAAAGAGATCAAGGAACTTGCGGCATCCAAAGGTATCAAGATCGTAGGAACCGGGGTGTATGTCGCCGAAAAGTCATCCGATTGGGAAAAGATGTTCAAGTTCGCAAAAGCGATGGGCCTAGAATTCATTACTTGCGAACCGGCTTTAAGTGACTGGGACTTGGTAGAAAAATTGTCCAAGCAATACAACATTAAGATCTCCGTCCATAATCACCCGCAGCCTTCCGACTACTGGAAACCTGAGAACCTGTTGAAAGCCATCTCCGGACGCAGTCAATCGCTTGGTTCTTGTTCCGACGTAGGCCATTGGCGCCGGGAGGGATTAAACCAGATCGATTGCTTAAAACAGCTCAAAGGCCGGATCATCTCTTTGCATTTCAAGGATATCGCCCCGAAAAAAGCAGGAGAGAATGAGCAGCACGACGTGATCTGGGGCACAGGCATCCTAGATGTAAAGGGAATGTTGAAAGAACTCAAATCCCAGAATTTCAAGGGAGTATTCTCTATCGAGTATGAATACAACTGGGAAAACTCAGTACCGGATATTAAAGAATGTATCCAATATTTCAATAAAACCGCAAACGAAATCTTATAATAGGGATTAGCATTAATTGACAGGTAGTAAGCGTATAGGCCCAAGGGACGTTCTCCTAGCCTATACGCTCCACCTTTCTAATAATACACGGGAATAAAATGGCATCTGACAACAAAATAATCGAATTGATCAAACAAGGAGATATAGCCGCCTTTAATACCCTGTTCAAGTCTGTTTATCTCCAACTTTATATACATTGCCGAAAATTTATCCCCGACCCGGAAGACGCAAAAGACATCTTACAAAACGTCTTCCTCCGCTTCTGGGAAAAGCGTGAGAACATCGATATTCACACGTCTTTAAACGCTTATTTATACAGGGCTATACAGAACGAATGCCTCAATTACCTTCGTTCTACCGGAACTCCCTATCTGATTAGCCATAATTAATAAATTTAAGATTAATAATAAGATCTAACAATGTTACGTTTTTATCCGTATTACACTAAAAATCATCCATTTCTCATAAGCAAGACTGTTTTTAAGATTAATAATTCAATGATTTATTATTTGATTACTATAGTATCTTTCAGTATTTGATAGCGAATGCCCGTATTCGTCTTTATCACATTGAGAATCTCCGATAAATCTTCGTTGTTACGGAAACTTCCGCTAAACCTTAATTTTTTTATCCCTTGATTTTCATAACGAAATACAACGTTATAGTTCCTTTCCAACAACTTTGTTATATCTTGCAGATACATCATTTCAAAAGACAAGAAACCTCCTCTCCATTGAGCGAATAGTTTCTTATCGTAAGGCACTACTTCTATCTTATTTCTACTTTTATCATAAACCGCCACTTGGTTAGGCTCAAGTAAGACCTCTTGTTTAGTCAACGTAGGTTGTACGGCGACCTTGCCATTGAACAAGGTTGTGGTTAGTTGCGAGTCTTCCATATAAGCGGAAACATTAAAGGCCGTACCAATCGCTTTCACATCGATACCGTTTGCCTTTACAACAAATGGTAAGTCTTTATTCTTTGCGACTTCAAAATAAGCTTCTCCATCCAAATAAATGCTACGATTGGAATGGCCGTAGTTCTCCGCATATTCTAGAGTTGTACAAGAGTTAAGCCAAACCCTCGTACCATCCGGTAATTGCAAATAGCTCTTCTCACCTTTGCTCGTTACTAATTTATAATTTCCAACTGTCGATAAGTTCTCTTGATTCGTAAGATACAACGTTGATAGTGAAATACCTATACCCAAAAGCACGGCAGCGGCATATTTCATGTATTGAAGGAATAGCCTTCTTGTTTTCATTTTGGAAATAGTTTTTTTCTCTATGGATGAAAACAAACGCTCCCACTCCCTATCAACATCTACTTCGTCTTTGAGACTTTCCGCAATTATATTTTTTATATATTCTTTCATTGTTTTTTCTCGATTCTATATGTATGACACTTCAAAACGATGTGCTACTTACAAGATTGATAGATTTTTGTATTATATTTTTTCAAGAAACCAGATAGTCTTTCAATCTACTTTTCAAAATCTTAAGGGCTCTATATATCTGTGTTTCCACTGTACGGACGGAGATATCCAATTTATCTGCGATCTCTTGGTTCTTGAGTCCATTTATACGACTCAATTTAAAAATGGATTTACATTGATCTGGTAATTCCTCTATCGTATTTTCCGTGATTCGTTCTATTTCAAAAATACTAAGTATCGAATAAGGATCATTATCTTCCACAGCCTCTTGTTTATCCATCTCTGATATTTCATATCGGGGAATGTCAATGGTTCCGGTAGAACTAATTACAGAACCCTGAAAAAATCATTATTTTTAGGTTTGTGCTTAACCTTTTTCCAGCCGTACACAGTAGCGGCATCAGCACAAATTATATCCTTAAATATCACAAAAGGAACTATCACTGAAGTTTTTAAGGCGATTGAAGACCAAAGTGAATATAAATTCTTTTATAATGACAATCAAATCAATTTGAATAAACGGGTTGATGTCAATATCCATGAAGAATCCATAGAACAAGTATTAAACAATGTCTTTAGAGGTACGGATATTACGTATAAGATCGTCAAGAATCACGTAGTACTTACCAACAAGACCATGAAAGATACGGAGTTGCCATCCACCAACCAAAATCGCAAACGGCTAACCGGACAAGTAGTAGGACAAGATGGGGAGCCTCTGATCGGAGTAAACGTTGTAGTGAAAGGTACGACAATCGGATCTATGACCGATATGGACGGAAACTACATTCTAGAGAATGTTCCCTCCAACGCTACCGTTGAATTCTCGTACATCGGCTATCTCCAACAAAGTATCAACATAGGCAATAAAAGTAACCTCAACGTCACTTTAGCGGAAGACACTCAAAAGTTGGATGAGGTAGTAGTTGTTGGTTACGGTTCCTTCAAGAAAAGAGATTTAACCGGAGCTGTTTCTCAAGTAAAAGGAGATGAGATCTCGAACCTACCGCTTCGCAGCGCTGCCGACGCCTTGCAAGGAAAAGCAGCCGGTGTAACCATAACATCTAGTTCCGGTAGCCCAGGTTCACTCGGTAATGTCCGTATCCGTGGTGTCGGTACTATCAATAATAATGATCCGTTGTATGTAGTAGATGGTCTACCTCAAGGTGATATCGGTTGGTTAAATGCCCGTGATATCGAGAGCATAGAGGTATTGAAAGACGCTTCCGCACAAGCGATCTATGGTGCCCGTGCCGCCAACGGTGTGATCCTAGTATCCACAAAGCGAGGAGCTTCCGGCGAGAGTTACCGAAGCAACATCGAGTTTGATATGAACATTGGTTTCCAAGATGTAGTGAAAACGTATGACATGCTAGACGCCGAAGGTTTCATGGAATATAAGAACCGGGCTTACGCCGCATCCGGGAAAGCCTTGATCGATGATTTCGCCACATCAGAGAAGCGAGAGCAGATCCTTACTTTCCTAGGGAAAAACGGAGGACGATCCGGTACGGATTGGTGGAAAGAGAGTACCCGTAAACCCAAGGAAGCTATCAGTCAGAATTACAACCTAGCTTTCTCTGGAGGTATGAAGAAACTCAGATACCGTGCTAGCTTTGGCTATATGGATCAACAAGGAATCTTGAAAGGTTCCGACTATGAACGCCTCTCCGGTCGATTGAACGTAGACTCTGAGGTAACCAAGTGGTTGAACCTCTCCGCAAATGTGAACGTCACGTACGAATCCAGGCGCAACCTAGATGAGAATAACTCTTACACAGCAACCGTGTTCAGTACCCTTGCGGCAGACCCAATCACTCCGGTATATCGCGACAACCTAGTGGATATCCCAGATTTCTTGCAAAACCGGATTATGGGTGGTTATGAGCCGACCAATCCTTGGTCTCGCTATACAGGCGTGATTTACTCAAACAAACCGAACACGGTTGGACAGGTAGACCGCTCCGCATTAAATCAATGGCACGGGATCGCCACGAAAAGTAATATCTCCGGCGAAGTCAAGTTGTTACCCTTCTTGACCTTCAAATCCAGTATCGCTCTTGACTTAGTCCGTAACCAAAGCGACTCTTTCCGTCCTTCTTACTATCTGGATGGAGATGAGTACTCCACTTATGCGGGCGCCAGTCGGAGCGTAGCGAATAAAGATTACTGGGTATTCGACAATTACCTAACTTACAATCAAAAATTCGACAAACATGCGGTAACAGCCATGGTCGGTACCTCCGCAGAGAAAGAACGCTACGAGGAGATCTACGCCTATAAAGAAGGACAGGTCAACAACAACCCGAACCAGCAGATCATCAACGCCGGTACCATGAATCCCGCCGCATCAGGCTACTACGCCACAAGTACGCTGAATTCTTATTTCGGTCGTGTATTTTATTCCTTTGACAACCGTTATATGATCACAGCCAATATCCGTTGGGATGGCTCCTCTAAATTTGCGGATGGTAATCGCTGGGGTTGCTTCCCCTCTGTATCCGCCGGTTGGAATTTCTCGGAAGAGAGCTTCATGAATAACCTTGAGTGGCTGTCACAAGGTAAGTTAAGAGCAGCTTGGGGTGAGATCGGTAACCAGACTATCTCCTCCGGAGCCTATATGAATACATTCGGAAATGGTAGCTACTACCTCTTCGGTAATCCGTATCAGACGAACTTGTATGCCGGACGTACGCAGGTGGGTAATCCGGATCTGAAATGGGAGACTACTCGCCAACTGGACTTCGGATTGGATTTGGCCTTTTTCCAAGGTTCCTTGAGAGCAACCTTCGACTACTTTGACCGTCAGACAAGTGATATGTTGGTGCAAGTACCCGTGCCCAGTTCACTAGGATTCCCCAACACGCCGTGGATGAATGCCGGTAGCGTAAGCAATAAAGGTTTTGAAGTAACGCTAGGATACGACGGTAAGATCGGGAACGACTTCCAATATCATATCAACGGAAACGTATCCACCTATAAAAATAAGGTAAAAAGCCTAGGCAGTGGAGCGAATATTCCGGGTAAAGGCATCCATCTAGGATACTTCTCCTATACGATGACAGAGCCAGGACAACCGATCGGTTATTTCTACGGATATAAAACCGATGGTGTCTTCCAGACCCAAGAAGAGATCGACAACTACAAGAACAACGGTCAAATGGTAATGCCAAACGCAAAGCCGGGCGACTTAAAGTTCCAAGATTTAAACAAAGATGGTAAACTAGACGACGAAGACCGCACGATGACAGGAAATCCTCATCCAGACTTCACCTTTGGTTTGACCTTAGGCGCAGAATGGAAAGGATTCGACATTTCCGCCTTCTTCCAAGGATCAGTCGGCAACGACATCTTAAACATATTGAAATATGACATCTATTCAGGTACCGGTTGGTACAATGCTCCGAAGGATATATTAACAACCTACTGGAACGGACCAGGTAGTACAAACGAGAACTTCGCAATCGATGCGGATAGCCGCATGAACTTGGAGATGTCCGATTGGTATGTGGAAAACGGTTCTTATGTTCGTTTGAAGAACCTGACAATCGGTTATACGCTTCCGTCCGAATGGACTAAGAAGATCACGATCAACAACCTTCGTTTCTTTGTTGCCGCACAGAACTTATTCACGATCACCGGTTATTCCGGACTAGATCCTGAGATCGGAGAGATCAATAACTCGCCTCTTTACAAAGGCTGTGATATGGGATTCTATCCGCAACCGCGTACATTCATGTTCGGTCTTAGTTTGAAATTATAATCTTAAAATGAATTATTATGAAATCTATAGTTAACATAGGGAAATTACTTGTATCGATCGCATGCGTCGGTGCCCTTACGACAAGCTGCAACAGCGACTTTCTAGACCGCCCGCCATTGGGAACATTGGATGAGGTAACTTATCTGAGTACCAAGGATGCCGGCTACAAACTTTTGGTCAATTGCTATCAGCCCTTACAGGATAGCTGGAACTATCAGGACATGAAATTTGTCTTGGGAGATCAATTGAGCGACGACTGCTCCAAAGGCGGCTCTGATGCAGGAGACCGCGTTCGTATCACGGAAATCGCCCGCGGAACACCAATGGCGACTAATCAAGTCTTGTCCGACCTTTGGACTCATCGCTACCAAACAGCGATCTCAGCCTGCAACGTATTCCTATCGCTAATCACACCTGAATCAGAATTGATCGATGATGCCGGAGGCTTGGTCAGCACAGAAACCAAACAGCGATGGATCGCAGAGGCTCAATTCATGCGTGCGTTCTATTACTACGACCTAGCTACAATCTTCCAGAATATTCCACTACTTGACAAGCCCTTGGAAGTCGTCGACAAAAGTACGATCACGAAATCCAGCAAAGAGGAGGTCATGAACTTTATCCTGAAAGACCTGAACACCGCAATCGCCGAACCTAATCTACCTAATGCAAAAAGCCTTCCGACCAGCGAGATTGGGCGAATCACCAAAGAGGCCGCCATGGCTTTCCGTGCTAGGGTATTGATGTTCTACGGCAACTACGGAGAGGCTCTGAAAGACCTGAAGGCAGTTGTCGAATCCGGAAGCTATGAATTAGTAGATGACTACGAGAAGCTATTCAATAGCGCTACAGAGGGCTATATGTCAAAAGAGTCCGTCTTCATCACCCTGCGCTCTTACATTCCTAGCTACACTGGCGGTAGCGTTTGTCCACAAATGAATGTCGGTCGCGGTATTGCCGGCGGATGGGGCGGCGAGTGTCCGACGAAGGATTTGGTAGACGAATATGAGGTAGGCGATCCACGCTTGGTACACACGGTATTGTCATCCGGCGATATATTCGTCAAGAACGATGGTTCCGAAGAGGTACACGACTATTCCGGCTACGACAATTTCCCACAGCAACACAGCCGCAAGCAGTATCCAGACTTCTCCAGACGGCCACTAAACGATTTGTTGAACACGGATTGGACCCACTATCACATCCGCTATGCCGATGTATTGCTGATGTACGCTGAGTGCCTGATCGAGACGGGTGGCGACAAACAACTGGCGGCCGACCTGATCAACCAAGTACGTTACCGTGCCTTCGTGACAACCTCCTTGACAGATAGCTACGCTAAATACCGTAAGTTCAATCTCAAGGAGAGCGATCGAGTGACCGAGGATACTTTCAACGCTAAGTATAAAGTGAAAGCTTCCGATGATCTGCGTGCCGCAGTTCGCCACGAACGCCGTATCGAACTTGCAGGCGAGGGATTACGCTTCTATGACTTAATTCGCTGGGGCACCTTCGTATCTACGATGCAGAAATTCGGCAAGACTGATGAGGGCAAGTATTCCGGTGCCGGGACACTCGTCACCGATAAGACATACCCCTACCCGATTCCACAAAGCGAGATCGACTATGTAGGAGGCGCATTAACACAGAACGATAATTATTAATCTTCAATTTTTATAACTGTAGCCCCCCGCAGACAGTCCTTTCTTGTTGTCTGCGGGGGTTTCTATTCACGAAATACCTTAGAAATCCATGAAACGAATCTTATTTCTCCTAACCATCGCCCTCCTAAATTTGGGAAGTGGCCTATGCAAGACACGACAATCGTTAAGAATCATGAGCTACAACATCCGCATCGGGATCGGTATGGACCAACAGACCAATTTGAAGCGAATCGCTGAAGTGATCAACAAGATCCAGCCGGACTATGTCGGGCTACAAGAGGTGGACAGTGTATGCGAACGCTCTGGATGGATCAACCAATATGCAGAATTGGCACGGTTGACCGGCATGTATCCAATCTTCGCACCTGCCACAGAACGTTCTAAGGGATTATACGGAATCGCCGCACTCTCCCGCAAGAAACCTCGCAGCTACCAATACATACCTCTGCCGGGAAAGGAAGAGCCACGTACCTTCCTTTGTCTCGAATATCCGAACTATACCTTGTGTAACACACATTTCTCGCTCGACCCAGACTCTCGCCTGGCCTCTATACGACTTATCAATGAGACGATGAAAAGCGAAAACAAACCAATCCTGATCACCGGAGACTTCAACATGGAGCCAGACTCTAAAGAATTCAAGGCGATGAAACAAACGTGGAGGCTCTTATCCGACCCTACGTTAGAGACCTACCCCTCGGATCATCCCCGCTTGCGTTTAGATTATATCTTCGGCGACCTAAAGCATGAATTTAGGATTATCAACGACCAAGTGATCGATATCCAGTCGTCCGATCACCTGCCGATCTATATAGACGTGCTATTTTAAGCTTTCTCCCCGGACATCCTCAGAATCCCGAACAATACGAATCTAGAAATTCTTAACGTTGTCCGGGATTTTCATGCAATAAGAATGCTTCCAATTGGTTTTAAGCAAAATATTTCCTAGTTTTGCGCAATAATATTACAGAATTAAAATAAACTGGGATATGAAGAATATAATCATTATAGCTAGTTTACTCCTCGGAATGCCGCTTATGGCACAAACCAAGGTGGTAAAAAAGAACGCCGTAAAAGCAAATAATTTCGGAATCACCTACTCGTTGCCCAAGACCTCGCTAGTCGTAGACGCCGAAGTGACGAAAGTAACTTGCAAAGCCGGGCCTTACTACCAATATGCAGAGAAGTATCTAGGCGTAAAGGATGCAGTCACGGAAGACAAGGTTTATTTCGACCTCGGAAAAATCAGTCTGATCAACCGGGGATTACCCGATGCGGATAATACCTATATCGAAGAATTCAAGCAAGGTACGGTCGCCCCTTACGCTTATCTTACCGAAGATGGATTATTATGCTCGATAAACGCAGAATACACGCCTGTTGAATCCGAGCTAGATGCTGTAAAGAAAAATAAAGGTCCTCAGCAAAAAGTGACAGACACTTCCGTTTTCTCGGAGGAATTACTAATGGCAGGCTCCACCGCCAAACAAGCGGAGGTGGCCGCTAAACAAATTTACCGTATTCGGGAAAGCCGTTTGAACATCTTGACCGGCGAGGCGGATAATTTACCCCCCGATGGTGAAGCCATGAAACTGGTGATCCAGCAATTGGAGGAGCAAGAAAAAGCATTAACAAACCTATTCACCGGAATCTTGACCAAAGAAACCGAGCATTATGAGGTAAGCATTATCCCTCACGACAACCTAGACAAAGAAGTATTGTTCCGTTTCTCCAAGCAGCTAGGTATCGTAGACGCTGACGATTTGGGCGGTACCCCTGTCTATATGAACTTGAAAGCGACAGAAAGAGCTCCGATCCTTGATGCCAAGGAAGCCGAGAAGAAAGACAAATCATTGAAAGGAATCGTCTACAATGTTCCGGGAAAAGCCAGCATAGAAATACTAATGAACAAAAAAACACTATACAAAGGAGAGGCCCAAATCACTCAATTCGGAACACGGGAAGGATTAGCCCCTGTTATGTTTGAGGATAAGAAAGCCCCTGTCAAGGTTCTTTTCTATCCGGAAACCGGCGCCATAAAGCAAATTATTCAATAAGTATAAACTAATATTATCTAAAACACATGTTACAAGGACAACCTAAAGGTCTCTATGCCCTAGCACTCGCAAACACGGGCGAACGCTTCGGTTATTACACGATGCTTGCGATTTTCACACTATTCTTGCAAGCGAAATTCGGCTATACGGCCGCTGAGACATCAACGATTTTCGCTAGCTTCTTAGCGTTCGTGTATTTTATGCCATTGATTGGCGGTATGATGGCCGATAAGTTCGGTTATGGAAAGATGGTTACCTCGGGTATCATCATCATGTTTGTCGGTTATCTTTTATTAGCCATCCCAACAGATGCCGCCTCGGGAAAAATCATGATGTTCGGCTCGCTAGCGCTAATCGCTTGTGGTACCGGATTATTTAAAGGTAACTTACAAGTGATGGTAGGTAATCTTTATGATGCCCCGGAATATAGAAGTAAACGTGACCAAGCCTTTAGTTTGTTTTATATGGCGATCAATATCGGTGCCATGTACGCACCTACGGCTGCCACTAAAATGACAGACTGGATGTTGGGTAAGTACAACCTTTTCTACGAGTCACAAATTCCGGCACTCGCTCACCAATTCTTAAACGGAACCATCTCCGCAGAGAACAAAGAGGCACTCGCCGCTCTGCAAAGCGCACAAGGTTTCACCGGCGATATGGCTACGTTCTGTTCCACGTATATCGAGAAGTTGTCCGAGGCATACAACTATGGATTCGGCGTAGCTTGTATCTCATTGATCATATCGATGGCTATCTATATGGGATTCCGCTCTACCTTTAAGCATGCGGATGTCAACACCAAACAGGCACAGGCTTCCCACGCTCCGCAAGAGGAATTGTCACCCGCCGAGACGAAACAACGTATCACCGCCTTGCTGCTGGTATTCGCCGTGGTATTGTTCTTCTGGATGGCTTTCCATCAGAATGGTCTGACGATGACGTTCTTCGCTCGCGACTATACGGCCAACCAAGTGACCGGGTTGGATCGTATCGGTTTTGACGTGATTAACTTAACGTTATTGGTTATCGCCGTGTATGGGGGATTCGCTATCGCACAATCCACAACGAGCAAAGGTAAGACGATCGCCAGCATCGTGACCGTGGGCGCATTAGCCGCTCTAGGTATCAAATATATGGCTCTGCCGGAAACCGTAACGATCCTTCCGCAGACCTTCCAGCAATTTAACCCGTTCTTCGTGGTTGTATTGACTCCGGTATCGTTGGCGATCTTTGGTTATCTGGCTAATAAGAAGAAAGAGCCGTCCGCTCCTCGTAAGATCGGATTGGGTATGATGATCGCCGCTTGCGGTTTCTTGATCTTAGCGATCGGTTCTATGGGCTTGCCTACACCGGACGCTTTAGCGGCGGA
>OHAT01002863.1_pt1 | contig 12236 bp, 15 predicted proteins | sample 1577141 | NCBI WGS metagenome assembly OHAT01 (sample SAMEA3541578, study PRJEB24748) | human gut metagenome | biome: human gut; feature: human-associated habitat; material: faeces | place: China | collected 2012
CGGGTGTAAGAAAAGTGATATCTATCATGAATGTGATAACCATGTAAATTATGATAGTACTCAGCGTTATCCACGAAGCGTGATCAAATTCAAAAGTGACAAACAAACATGTGCGTTACACCCGACTCAAAAACCCGTTGCTCTGTTAGAATACCTGATCAGAACATACACGAATGAAAATGATACGGTACTAGATTTTACTATGGGTAGTGGAAGTACCGGGGTTGCTTGTAGTAGATCAAACCGAAAATTTATCGGAATCGATAATGATATTGTTTCGTTTAACGTGGCTAAAAATAGGTTGTTGACATGCAAGTGCTAAACGTTCGGTTGAAAAAAGCCCAAGAAGAAATACAAGTAATTGATCTCTTCGTTGGAAAAGGATTGAGGGTAGGCGGTCATGCTGCATTGCCAGACGTAGATATTGACTTCCAATCAGATCGCAGACTGGAAATGAAGGATTATCTCGAAGAGCGGTATAATTTGAACGGTAAACAGCGGGTATTTTCTGCCGGCACGTTTACCACGTTAAAATTGAAAGCGGTATTAAAGGACGTGGGAAGGGTTCATGGCGTCCCCCACTCTATCGTGAATTATATAACGGCGATGATAGATGATGACGCGACAGATTGGAGCGGGTTGTTTAAATTGGCTTTCAAGAACAAAAAGGTTGCCAAGTTTATTAATGATTATCCACAAATGATAGAGGATATTCGGACGATCATGGGACAACCTAAGGCAACATCCATACACGCTTCTGCCGTGATTGTAGTTCCGGATCACAAGGACGGGGAAGACATGGAGTGCTTTGATTTCGTGCCTATCCGGAAGATGGATGGGTTGCTCGTGAGCGAGTTTGACGGGTATTCGGTGGACGAGATCGGGTTACTGAAGAATGATATGCTGGCGACCAAGGAATTGACGAAGTTGAGCAGAACGATTGATATCGTGAACCGAGTGTATGGTAAGAGTTACACGATAGAGCATATTGCCACGCATGAGTTGAATGACGATAAGACGTACAATTTGTTCACGAAGGGGTTCACGCAGAATATCTTCCAGTTTAGTTCGGCGGGGATGACGAAGTTCATGATGGATATGCAACCGACGGGGATAAATGATTTGATAGCGGGGAATGCGTTGTATAGACCTGCCACAATTGAGGTTGGGGCGACGGATGATTACGTGAGGTACAAGAAAGGGGAATCGGTTCCTGTCTATGATTATGGGACTTACGAGGCAACAAAGGAAACGTATGGGCTATATTGTTATCAAGAGGAGTTCATGAATATTGCACAACAAGTGGCTGGTTTTGATGCTAGTAAAGTGGATTTGCTGAGAAAGGCCATAGGAAAGAAGAAACGGGACCTAATGGCTACCTTAAAAGATGATTTTATAAAGGGGGCTATGGATAATGGTTGCCCGGAAGAGGATGCGAAGAATATATGGCACAAGATTGAGGTAGCTGGCGGTTATTCTTTTAACAAGTCGCACGCCGCCGCATATGCTCTTACCGCTTATGTCGGGGCATGGTTGAAAGCGAATTATCCAACGGCATTTTACACGACAGCCTTGGAGTTCGCGGATGATGACGAGATCCCCAGCTTGATGAGTGAGATGGAACAAGTTTCTTCAGCCAAAATCGTATCGCCAGACATTAACGTTTCTAGGGGGAGTTTTTTCACAGATTACGAGACGAACAAGATTTATTGGTCGCTAACCCGTATTAAATTTCTGGGAGACAAGGCTGTTGAATATATTTTAAACGAGCGAGGAAACGGGCAATTCCTGTCTATCGAGGATTTCATTTACAGGGTATTCAAAAAGAAACTGGCAGCCAAGCCAAAACGCAAGAAAGGAGATCCGGAACCAGATAATGACGAGACAGAAGATGACCGTTGCCCAGTTAATTCTAGGCACATTAAACAACTAATCGTGACCGGGTGTTTTGATGCTATCGAACGTGTAGGGAACGTGACAGAACGATACGCTATTTTGAAGAAAGCTAATGAGATATTGAAATTCGGAATCGCGGGCGAAGATTTTCCGGAAACGTCAATTGTTCACGAGTATTTCTGGGCAACCATGCAGATTGCAGCAAGCGGAATCGGTAGCATAGATTACAAACGAGTGTTTGACAATTCTGAAGCCAAGAAACTGGTAAAAGGGCGGGTAAGCTATATGGCTCTCAAGGACGTACTTAACAGAGACAATGAAAATAATCGTGTGGCAGTTTGTGCAACCGTTGCTGATGTGACGGATATGCAATATAAGGACAAAGAAACCGGCGAGGGTAAGGTTTTTGGAAAAGTTATACTACAACAAAACAACTCCACGGTAGAACTTGTTGTTTGGCCTGATCATTACATGAATCACCGGGGTACGCTTGTATCGTCCAAAGGTAAAATGATCGTGGTTTCTGCATCAATCAGGTATAGTGCCTTTTCTGGTCAGAACACGTTGCAGATGTTTAATAACTCAATTGTAGAGAAAGTAGAATAATGACGAAAGAGAGAATGCGCTTGACAGAGCAAGAAGTCAGAATAATCATTGAATCAAGAGGATTAACAGAGAACCCGTTTCATATTGCCGATAGCCAAACAACTTACAGGGTGTATGTTACGCCAGAAGAGAAAGAGAAAATTATTGAAAAGCGAAAACCAAACGACGGGGCATCTCCAGCGTTCAAGGATTGTATTGATAAAGGGAATTATTACACGATTTTGACAGCAAACGGGGAACTGAACGTGCAAAAGGATAAGATCAGGGAAATGCAAGAGGTGTACGCTCAAAAGGGAACCACCATTGACGAGGCTTGTCTTAAATTGCGCATGACACGAGGTGATTTCATGTTGTGCAAAAGGACTTTTAATATCACCAAAACGGGAGAGCTGTTTCCAGAATTTGACTTTACTAATAGCAGATCAACCGAACGGATGGCTGAATATTCCAGAATGAGAACCAAATTACAATACAGGAATCAACTGGAAGACAAGCGAAAACGAGAGTTCAATAATAAAATTAACTTGATTGACAAGGCGGATTATTGGATTGAACAAATCTCTAACGGACTTCAAGGTGTGCAAAGACAAGCCCCCTACCCTCTCGCCCAAATCGAAACCAAGCCGGTTAGGGCAGTGTTGGTAATCTCGGACGCTCATGTCGGGCTGAAGACGGAAAATACTTACAACAAGTACAACATTGATATTTTCAAGAGCAGGATTAATTCATTAATCACGAAAGTTCCGGAGTTGTTGAGAGTGTTCGCCCCCATGTCGTTGGATATAGTTGATCTGGGAGACTCTATATCAGGAGATATACACGCCTCTTTGAGAACACATAATGAAGCAGCACCGGTAGAACAATTGCAAATCTACTTGGAAAATATAGAGCGTTTAATCAGAACGTTATCGGAATTATACCCGATATCATTCCGGTATTGCCAAGGAAATCACGAGCGAGTTGACGCTATCAAGGACGCGGCTTCAAACGCCAATAATTTCGGGAATTTGATTCCCATGTTTTTGGATGGTGTGTTCAGAGACGTAGAACAAGTGGATATAGTCACCAAACAGACTGTCTACGGTACACACGAGATTAGTATGTTCGGGTATTTTATAGGGTGTGAACACGGGCATAACACGAAGATTGACACGGCAGCAACGGACTGGGTGCAACTTCACGGGAAACCGTACAAAGAAGTATTTTTGGGACATTATCATCACAGGAGAATGTTGGATTGTAACGGCATTTTAGTTGAACAATTCCCGTCCATTTGCGGGGTTGACGAATACGCCTTGAATAACCGTAAAATTTCAGCTCCGGGGGCAGCCCTGATTATTTATGACCGTACCGGAAGAGTGGCTGAAATTCCTATCTCGCTGTAAAAATATGTGCAATAAACCGGTAATAATTGCCATAGTTGGTCCTTCGGGCTCAGGCAAAACTTATTTGACTCAATTTTTAAATGATAAACTAGGGATTCCTTTTATCGTGTCCCTAACAACAAGACAAAAAAGAGATAACGAGATTGATGGGATTGACCATGTTTTCGTTGATGAATGGGAGATACAAAGGCAATTCGATAAACGCAATATATTAGCGTACACTCGTTTTGGTAATCACGAGTACTGTGCTTTGAAAAGCGATATTCCAAAATCAGGCATATGCACTTACGTGATAGACGAGATCGGGTTGTTGGAATTGGTGAAACGACACGGAAGAAATTACCATATCGTGTCGGTATATATCAAGAGAAGCAAGGAAAACCGTATTCAAGCAGGTATAGATTCGCGAAGAATGAAACGAGACGGATGTAGAAGAAAGTTACCAATGGATTATTATGACTGTATCATCACGAATAACGGTACAATTGAAGATTTTGAAAAACAAATTTTAAACAGTATCAATGGCTGCACCGAAAGAAGAACTTAAAGTATACACCGGCATAGGATTAGATTTCGAGACCGGGGATCTTGATTGTAAAAGAGGGGGTGTCACGCAAATATCCGCCCACGCGGTTAGATTTGACACTTTCGAGACAATGGATAAAATAGCACTTTACGTGTACCCTTATCACCAGAAAAATCTGGGAGGGGTACGCAAAAAGGTGTTGAAGACCAAACGAGAACTAGAGGCTGAAGAACAACAACTAATGGCTTACGAGGACAAGGCATTAACCTACTCCGGACTATCTATGGAATTATTATACAGTCAAGGCGTTCAACTGGAAGACGTCGTAAACAAGTTTGTTGCGTTCGTCAAATCCAACACCATGTCAAAAGCGAAAGACGCGAAACCCGTGTTAATTGGACAAAACATCACCTTTGATATTGGTTTCTTGCAGCAAATATTTAATTACACGGGTAATATGAAGGAGTTTGAATCAATATTAGCCGGAAAGAAAGATTTTTACGGTAACTTCCAGCCAGAGTACATAGATACCTTGTTGCTAGGTAGACTGGCTTTCAGTAACGAGAGAATGCCAAATTTCAAACTTGAAACGCTATCGAAGAAACTGGGTATTGAACTGGATGACGCTCATGACGCCGACGCGGATGTTACCGCTAGCGTGAACGTGGCTTTCACGCTGGGAAACCGTATGAGATATCCCGGCGGAGAAGCGCTAAATTCAATCATAAAACCAAAAGAAAAAACAAGAGAACATTTTAAAATCTAGCTTATGGAAGGTACAAAAACTTTTAATATCCACTCGGACAAGCAAGTATACACGATCATGGACGAGGATAATGTTACCCCCGTTTTAGAAATATGCGGGTATGATTTGGATTTCAAGTTTAACATGGATAAAATAAACAGTCTTGAAGACGCGGAAAACGTGACAGCATCATTAGCCCAGATCATGTTCAAGTTGCTTACCGAACAATTAATTCTCGAACGAAATCAAGGATAGCAAACCACACTACTAAATCATGTCTATTCTTAAACGAGAACTTATAGCCCAGTCTCACAACTGGGCTTTTTAATTATCTAAAAGTATGTCAGCACGAGAAGAAAAAAATAAGAATTTACTACCCGTTGCACGAGAAGAACCGGAAACGGGTTTGTCTACCGGTGAATCATTGTCTCCAGCAGAAGCCAAGTTTTGTGACTTGTATTGTAATGGAGGGAAAGAGTATATCGGCAAAGGAGGAAAATGTTTCATAGAAGCGTTTGGAGTCGAACGAACACTACACAGCGCTCACCTAAGTGCCAAACGTTTACTGAAAAAACAGCATGTTATAGAAAGAATTAAGGAGTTGGTAAACCTGACAACCGAAGAGAATCTGGCTATGAAAAAAAGATTGACAGAATCTCTATTCTCAATACTGGAGGAAACAAGAGATGCTTTGTATAAAGACAGGAGAGGAACTCTGTTGTCCCCCGCTCCTCTCCGCGCCGTGGCTGTAAACGCCGCGAAAGCTATCGCGGATTTGAATAATATCGGCGGAACTTCAGAGGCTAAATTTACCATAGATGCTTCAAATGGCGGGGGCGTAACCTTCAACGTGGTTGTACCCCAGCCTGTACTTCAAGCAAACACGGGAGAGCATGAAGATTAAAGAAATAAAAATCAAGCACGTGATTACCGTTTCGTATGTTGCCCTGATTCTTGTTGCTTTGTTGTGCTGCATGAAAGATCCCGGCGCAATTGTCGAGATCATCAAATCTTTTTCAACCTCTATCACCTCTATAATCAGCACGCTATGAAAGAATTTATCTCGAATAACTTGAAAGTCATAATAACATGTATGTGCTTCATTGTCACGATGTACGTGCAACATGTTTCAAACACCAGCAATATCCAGAACTTATCACAACGGTGCGATATTCTCGAGCAAAGGATACACGACCAGTATGACCGCATTGATGCAATAAAATTGGATAAAAGCGTTTTTGAAGCGACGATGAAACAAGTTGTAACGCTTAAAGAGGACGTTAGAGAAATCCGGAATGACGTGAAGGAACTACTTAAAGCTAAATAGTTGATTTTTTTGTCAAAAGAACTACCATTTTATTTGGTGGTTCTTTTTTATTTACTAACTTTGCAGTCATCAATTGAGCGGATATTCTTCCGCGTAATATTAACCCGAATATAAATTTAAATAACGCGATAGCGTATGCAGAATTATTTACAGACGTGAAACAAGCGTTTATTATCGCTGTTTTATTAACATGGTTTTGCTCCCGGACAAACGATCACGCCGTTATCCATGAAACAAGACCACGGGCAACGATAGAAACCGATTTATTTGACGAGGCTGTAGAATGTATCAAGCAATCTGAAGGATGGCATGAAGAGAGACATCATCCTTATGTTGGGTACGGTCACAGGATTCTTCCAGACGAGAGGGGAAAATTGACATTCCGGATTACCAAACAACAGGCGGACAGTCTTTTGAGGCTAGACCTTAAAAAGAAGTGTGCCATGTTCAGGAAATATGGTAAAGACTCTCTCCTACTTGGGACTCTTGCTTACAACGTGGGCGAATACACGTTACTGGGTTGCAAGAGTAAGCCCAAAAGTAAACTGATTACAAAATTAGATTCAGGTGATAGAGACATTCGAGAAGAATACATCTCTTTCAGGAAGTATCGTGGTCGTGTCATCCCGTCTATCCAAAAAAGACGGGAGCGTGAGTTCGACCTGTTGTTTAACAAGACTAAAACAATTCATGAATGAACGTAACAGAAGAAGGAAGTAAGGTCATTATCGTGGCGTCCGGGCAATTACTGGAGTGGCGCCTAGGGGGATTGATCGGGAGAATAGGCATGGTAGTGGAAGACAAGAGCGGACCGGAAAGAAAAGTGAAAGGGTGTACAGTGAGGCTGGCTGAAGGTGTTTTCATGGACGAACTGGAATGGTTTGTTCCGGAAGAATCGCTCAAACCGTATGTAACTCCCGATTAACATGAAAAGAGTTGCGATAGTATTTATTGCTCTGTGGATTAATATTCTGGCATTTTGGTTCTTGATCTCGAAGGTTCAACGGCTAACAAGAGAAAGAGATCGCCTAGGGCATAACGTTGAAGCCTTGATGACCGAAAACAAAAAGTACAAGTTGGACTCGACTACAACGGTAAACGAGTCCAACACTCTCCGGTTGACAATCCAAGAGCTAAAAAGGTACAGGAAAGAGGACTCTGAATTGATTAAAAGATTGGAAGTTAAGAACCGACAACTTGAAGCGATATCAAAGCAGGTGGTGTCCGTGGAAACGAAATTTGAGGCTCCGGTTAAGGATACCGTGATTGTACGAGACTCTATACCCGTGATGGCTCAGAATATTCGATTTAAAGACCAATTTGTCGATATTGAGGCAACGATACTGGAAAACAGGTTACATGGCTCTATAAAGCTAAAAACAACGTTAAAACAGGTATTGTATCACGAGTACAAGAGGAAATTTTTGTTCTTCAGGTGGGGACGCGGCAAGGTGAGACAAGTTATCGTGTGCGATAACCCGTATATTGAAGTAGAATACCAAGAGTATATAGAGATTAAAAGAAAGTAAAACTGACAACCATTGGGTTTTATATGCAATTCAAAAAATCAATTATCTATGCTTTTATTTATAACAAAATTTTTCAAGACAACACCGAATTCACTGGTTAAAGAACTGGATTCAGCTAATAACGTGTTTAACAAGGCTATCGAGAGGCTGAAGAAAATCAAGTTGAAGGCGACGACGAGGATGGTTAAGAATAACAATAGGATTAACCGGTTCAAGAGCGAGAACGATAAGCTTGAGTACTTTAATTCAAGGGTGGATTCGCAGATTGAAAAGTATCGGGATTTTGTGGAGTAAATGTTGATAAACAAGGCTTTATCCATGCGAAATTGTGATAAAGCCTTGTTCAACAAAAAAATTGGCTAAAAATTATCAATATCTAGTTTAACTTGATATAGTACTGGCACTAATACACCATTATTTTTAATTATTTCAATAGGATCAGAAATTACATGCACATTACCTAATAACTTTTTCTCATCAATTATTTTAACTAAATACAAGTAAGCGGATTGTCCTAGAGAAGACAATGTATCCATTTCATTTTCTGTTAAATAGAACTTGTTTTCGTTATTTACGGATGACTTTACTTCTATGAATCTTTCTTCATTACCAGCTTTGCTGTAAATATCAAATCCAGATGAAGCGTTACGTAAAGATTCGTGTTTTACATTAGGAGATCTAATTCCCATTTCTTTTAACCGTTTAATCTCAAAATCATACGCAATTTTCTCCCCAATTTCACCAATTCTTTTTTGCCTTTCCAACACTTTGGTCAAATCATCTGGAGAGATAGGCTTTGTCTTTTTTATTGTTACAGTCAAGTCAGGCTGTATCGTGATAAAATTTGCGTTTTTGATATTATAATTTGGATAAAAATCATGAATCCATGACTCAAAAGCCTGCATTGTGTTTACATCTAATTTATCATATTCAATATAATCCAATCCTAATAAATTAGGCATATGATTACGGGCTTGACCTCCATGAAACTTTCCCTTTATTGTAGTAAGATATTTTTTTATAGAAATATTCTTAAGTGCGCAAAATTTCGCTAATCCAAAATAATGTTTTTGACCAACCACCCCATGAATAAAATATTTTGGATTACTGCCCAATAGACGGTGCCAATATTCTGGACTTTTATTAAATTCCATAATGGACTTGTAAATATCCGACGTATTTTCAACAAACATGACTATATTTTTTTAATCATCAAATATAGTTACAAACGAATATAATTCAAAATACAAAATAGACCTGCTAAAACCAAATAGATAAACCCCCACCCTTGTTTCGTGCTATTCTTACATGTAAACTACTAACATCATGTATTATGGCAAAAAAAAGAAAAAGGAAAATAAAAAAGGAATGTATTGAAAGAATTAGAACATCCCAACCGGCTAGAAAAGTAGTTGAGGCGTACACGTTTACCGGAAAGTTGAAAGGTAGATGGTGTTCCATTCGACTAATGTGTATTGATTTGGAATTGGATAGAAGAGCCGTGTTAAGAGCGATCAAAAAAGATTCTGTAATGGCAAGAGTCAAAGGATTCTCGTTCAAAATAATCGAATAAAAGGGACTATATGGGCGCTAGAAAGCTAGTTCCGCCACGTAACCTTAGCATTGATTTCAAGCCTTCGGCTAAACAATATGAACTATGGCAATTACTGGAACCGGACAGGTGTGACAAATGTGGCGGACACATACACCAAGTGATGATCGGTTATGATGAAAAAGGAAATGAAAAATATGTTCCAGAGTGCGAGAGATGCCATAACCAAGATTTGCCTGAAATAATCCTCGGTGGAGGGGCTGCAGGAGGCGGAAAAAGCTACATTGGAGCCAGTTGGTTAGCAATATCTTGCTTGCAGTTCGAAGGCATACGAGCCGTTCTATGCCGTAAAACCTTAAAATCGTTACGTGAATCAACATGGAATACTTTATTGACCGTGTTAAGAAGCTGGGGATTGAAAGAGAACGAGAATTACGCTATCAATAATATCTACGGTACCCTTGAGTTTTATAATGGTAGCGTGATTATCATGAAGGATTTGGCAGAATCACCGTCTGATCCTGATTTTAACTCGCTAGGTTCAAGCGAATACACGATAGCTTTCGTGGACGAGGTAAGTGAAATAAGCGCAAAGGCAATAGAAGTTTTATCGTCACGTCTACGGTGGAAGATTCACGAGACATTCAAGGTTCCAAAACTCTTGATGACCACTAACCCATGTTTGGGTTGGGTTCGTGATCGATTTGTGTTGGACGAAAACCTAGAGCCGGTAGTTCTCGCACAGTATCACAGGTATGTTCCCTTTAGCGTGTATGATAATCCGAATATCGCTTTCAGGCAAATTTACGAGGCTTCACTCAACAAGATCAAAGATCAGGCAACTAAAGCACGTTTATTATACGGTAACTGGTGTTTTGTCAAAAACAATGACGTGGCTGCTTACCAGTCTTTCAACGGTGAAAAACATTTGGTTACAGGATTAAAAGAAAACGTGTATGATCCATTCAGACCAGTTATATTGTCATTTGACTTTAACGTTTTTCCCCACATGACTTGTATGGTTATCCAAATTGATTATGTCGGGAAGAATGTGTATTTTCTGGAAGAAATTCTAGGCAAACCCAAGGAAAAGATGAATAACTCCCCTCAATTAGCAAAATATATCAAGGAAAAGTTGTTGGAAGAGAAGCATATTGGTGGGATTGTTATTACCGGGGACCCGGCAGGTACGGCAAGAAGCACTCAAACGGAAGAGGGTGTAAATAATTTTACTATAATCGAGAATACCTTAAATGAAGGGGCGCTAAGTGCAACTACTAAATTACTGTCCAAACAGCCTCCACAAAAAACGAGACTGGAATGGATCAATAAATTATTTGCTGGCGACGAAGAATGGACCATTTACATTGATATGCGTTGTAGAAAGCTGACAGAAGATTTAATATACCAAACAACGAACGAGGATGGGACTAAAAATAAAGCAAAAGTGACAGACCCGGAAACCCTTGTAAAATACGAGAAATACGGTCACTGCTCGGATACTTTAGACTATGTTTTATGCACTTTCTTGAGCGATAGCTGGGGCAAATATCAACGGAGGGGCGCATCCGCTATTCCTACCATAACAACTGCAATTATAACACCTAATTTTATGTACTAATGCAAAACAACAGGTTTTTAAAAAACGACGATTATTACGGGATTATCACGGAAGAGGCTTTTTTATCTATCACCAGAGGAAGATTGGGTGACGTGATTAACGCCGAGAATTCGGCAGAGATAACAATTCTGGAACACCTGACAGAAATGTACGATATAGAGAATGAGTTTAACGTGGGGAAAGCCATTTGGGAATATGACAGACGAATCTGTTACCCGATTGGCGCTCATGTATTGTTAGATAATGACATTTACAAGATAACACGCTCTATACATGGGAACAAGGTGCCAACAAGTAAAATTTATTGGCAAGAATCTGACATAACCGCAACTGATCTACCAAGATACTCCCAGTTTAAAACATATTATCCTGAAGAAATTGTCATACATAACGAGAAACCCTACGAGTGCGTGATTGAAAACGGGTACGAGTTGAACGATATTCGGATGCCGGGTATTTTTGGCTGGCAAGTGGTCAACGTGGAAGAATGGGTTCCTATGGAATATGAACTCCACACTGTGGTGAAGTACAATGAAGTTTTTTACACGTTGTTTAACACGGAAGGATACGCGGCGTTTCAAACACCGGATATCTCAAAAAATAACTGGGGAGAGATTGCTGATTATGATCCGATGTATAACTCTTACGAGTTATCTGATCATGAGTACGTGGTTCACGAGGGAGAGGTGTTTTATCCGGTAATGAACGTGAATGCGGACGAGATAATTATTGGGACAAATCTAGTAAAGAATGATCCGAGGCACACGAATCTAAAGAAGCATATGACTCAAATAGCGTTGTTCGAGCTATGCAAGAAAGTCGCCCCAAAGAACGTGGCGAACACGAGAATTATTGATTACGAGAACTCTATTAAATGGTTGAATGATGCAGCCAAATTCAAGATTAATCCACGGATACCAAGGAAGGTGGACAATAATAACAAGGAGGTAACTGATTGGCAGATGGCAACCTTCCAGACGAGTTATGATCCATACACGAATCCTTGGTTGACGTAATATCAAAGAGCACGGGACTAAGGATTCGTGTAT
>OHAT01002873.1_pt1 | contig 12196 bp, 10 predicted proteins | sample 1577141 | NCBI WGS metagenome assembly OHAT01 (sample SAMEA3541578, study PRJEB24748) | human gut metagenome | biome: human gut; feature: human-associated habitat; material: faeces | place: China | collected 2012
TGTCTTAGATTCTTGTTGGGACTCTGCCTTTGGCTCAAAGAAAACGGGAGATGCGTTGTGCATCCCCCGTTTTTGTTGCGGTTAGTCCAAGTCAATAAACTTAGTGGTCAGTATCTTGCCGTCTTTGACGAGCATTCTGGCCATGGTGGGGCCTCGGCTGCCTCTGGGGTAGCTGGCGCTGCCCGGGTTGAGGACTAAGCAGCGGCCCACCTGGGCTTCTTTGGTTACGTGGGTGTGGCCGTTGATGGCTACGTCTACGGATCCCACCGGAAGGTCTTCGCGGTAGTGGGCTACGGCGAATTTGAGGCCTTCGTAGGTAAAGAGCGCAAGACGGTCTACATCGGGGCCGTAGTCGCGGTAGTAATCGTTGTTGCCCAATACGGCCCGCACAGGGGCGATGGTGCACAGGTGCTCGTAGTCCATCTCTGACGTGAGGTCGCCGGCGTGGATGATCAGGTCTGCGCCCTCAAGCTCATCCAAGAGCGCAGGCGATAAATAGCCGTGGGTGTCCGAGATGATGTCGATACGCTTGGCGCTTGCACTGTTCATGGGATCCCTTCCGCAAAAAACGATTCGGCAGATACATACAAAAAAGGCCCCACGGCTCCGCAGACGATGGGTCTACAGGGCTGCGGGGCCAGTGTGCTAGAGGCTCAGGGCCTTCTTGAGCGGCACGACGCGGCGGCGCGAAACCGGCACGCGTTCGTCGACGCCCGTAATGCCCAGCTGGATGGCGCCCGAGGGCACCGTCTCAACGTCCGTGACGCACGCCAAGTTGACGATATAGCGGCGGTGAACACGGAAGAAGCCAAAATCGCAGAGCTTGGCCTCAAACTGCGCCAGCGAGGTCGTCGACAAAAAGCGATCATCGACGGTATAGATGCAGGAGTAATCGTCCTTGGCCATGATAAAGCGAATGTCGTCCACGGGAATGAGCACCTTGCGGCCGCCCTTTTCCACCGGGATACGCTCGATGGTCACTTTGCTGTCCGTAACCGGCTTGGCGCGTTGCATGACCTTCTCGATCGCGCGATCCAAGCGAGCTTCCTCGACAGGCTTCATCAGATAATCGACGGCATCGACGTCGAATGCCTCGACCGCATGGTCGCTATACGCAGTCACAAACACGATCGCCGGCGGATTTTTGAGCTTATGCAGCGCCTCGGCAAGTTGCAGGCCCGAGGCACCGGGCATCGAGATATCGAGAAACACGACATCCACGCGACTTTCCATAAGCATCTCGATGGCGGAGCGGACGCTCGACGCCTCCGTGATCGTGCCGATCTTGCCCGTTTGCTCGAGCAAGAAGCGAAGCTCCGAGCGAGCCGGCGCTTCATCATCCACAATCATCGCACGCAGCATAGGGATAAAACCTTTCGTCAACTAACTACGCCGGGCATCCGTCGCATGACGTTGAGCCCGTAGCCTTTTATTTTACTCTTGAATGTCAAAGATGCTCTCTGACAAATCAAGATGAAGAAGCACTTTGGTGCCCTTGCCCGGCGCCGATTCGACACGCGTATAGGAGTGCGGCCCAAAAAAGCGATGGATGCGCTCCGAAATATTGTGCATGGCCACACCGGCGCCGCCACCCTGGGGAGAGCTGGCGTCGGGACGGGCAGAGCGCTCGTCAAACAGTCTGGCGGCGGTACCCTCATCCATGCCCACGCCATTATCGGCCACGGCAATCAAGATTGCATCCTCGCCGTCTTGGTGAACGGTCACGTCGATCCTCAGGGCGTCGTCATCGCCCATACCATGACGCACGGCGTTCTCGACAATCGGCTGGATCACGAACGCCGGCACCAGCGTATCTTCCACGTCCTCGGACACATCGAACGTCGCAAGCACGCGGTCCTCGCCAAAGCGGGCCTTCTCAAAGGTAAGGTAGCGCTTGGTCTGTGCGACCTCGCGCGAGACCGGAATAAGCGATCCCGAGTTGTCGAGCGTGGCACGATAGAACGATGAGAACTCACGAAGCAGTTCGCGGGCCCGCAGCGGGTCGGTGCGCGTAAACGATGCAATGGTGTTCAGCGTGTTGAACAGGAAGTGCGGGTTAATCTGCGCCTGCAGCGCACGCACCTCGGCGCGCGCTGTGAGTTCCTTTTGCACCTCGAGCTCGTGGATGGCGAGCTGCGTGGACAAGATCTCGGCAAAGCCCGAGGCAAGCGCGTACTGGGTACGGTCGACGGCGCGCGGGGTCTTGTAGTAGAACTTGAGCGTGCCGACGGTACGATCTCCCACCTTGATGGGGGCGATAATGCCGGCGGGGACTTGGTTGTGCGAGCCGTCCGAGCCTACAACATCCACCATACGGTTGAACGACTGCACGATGCCATGTTCGATAACGTAGCGTGTGGCAAGCGTGTGGATGGGAGTATCTGGCAGTAGTTTTTCCTCAAACTCGCCCGTGCAGGCAAGCACGTTGTCCTCGTCGGTGATGGCCACCGTCATGGCGCGCGTCTCGGGCAAAATGCGCTGGCACACCAAACGCGCCGATTCCTGTGTCAAACCGCCCTTAATGTCCTCGAGCATGGCCGAGGCCACCGAGAGCGTCTCCTCGGTGTACTGGGAGCGCACCGAATCGGGATTGAGCGTCAAAAAGATAAAGATGCACAGAAAGATGCACAGCAGCGCGCAGGCAATCACCGTGGCGATCGGCTCGATACCGGTCACCAGGGCAAAAATAAAGTACACCAGCACGCAAATGGCGCAGGCAACGGCAATGATGCGAAAGATTGATATTGAACTATCGCGCTGGGCGCGGCGGTCGATCATTCGGCCCCCTCCAGGATACTGATCAGTTGTGCGTCACGCCAAAGCCCGTCCATGATCTTGGGCCAAAAGCTCTGGAAACGCAGATAGCTTGCAGCGTTTTGGCGCGCATAGGCCTTTGCCTCGTCGATACCATGGCGCCAGATGCGCAGGTAGCCCTCATGCTCGCGGGTAAACACGCTGCGGACCATAGCGGTCTTGCGCACGCGGTCGTCGAGCTCGCGCGAAATCCACGGGCCCGGGTAGGGCATGAGCGATGCCGCCGTAACGGGAATGAGCTCCTTTTGATGCGCGGCGAATGTCAACTTGGCCCGTTCGTAGTACCAACGGTATACATCCTGCATAAAGCGCGGTGAGCGCTTTTCGGACTCCGGAGGCAGATGGCGCACGGTCCACTCGTTATCGAACCACACGTCGTAGCCAAACATGCGCATGTTAAAGAGGTAATCCAAGTCCTCGCCGCGGGTGATAAACGGGTCAAAGGCCACACGCGTAAAGGCGCGGGCGTGCAGGGCCATCAGGCCGCCGCACACGTAGTTGGAGCGCGAGATGCGGGTGCCCGAGAGCGCCTTTTTCATCCAACGGTTGAACTCGATGCGCTTGGTCCACCAACGATGGCAGATGCCTGCCTTGTCCGTGGGAGCCAGCGGCGAGCCGTCGCGATCGTAGAAATAGCCGCTCTTGACCAAGATAGGCAAGCCCTGACGCGTCTGCTGCCCCAACGCATAGGTCGCGCGCTTCATAAAGTCGGCGTCGATGACAGTCTCATCGTCATCCAAAAAGATAACCGCGTCATGCCCCAGCACAGCGGCACAGGCTAGCCCCATGTTGCGGATGGCACCGTAGCCTCGCAGGCTCACGCACTCGCCCGAACCCTTGGGCGCGATCTGAGCAACCCGGTCTGCGATGCGCGAGGCCTGGGTGTTGGTGACAACGGTGACCTTGAGCGTGGGATGCGCGTCGACAATCTCGTGCACGCGCAGCGACACATCGGCTGTGGCAGAAACAGGACAGACCACCAAAAGGATGATGCGCGGGATGTCGCACACCTGCTCAAGCGAGGCCAGGCAGCGGTCGAGTTCGGGATTGTCGGCGTTGAGTCGCGTCGAATGGTCATAGGTGCCAGGGGCGTTTGCGCAAGCGTCATCGCCCGCCCAATACGTTGGAATCACGACCGTGGCGTTCATGCCTTACCCTCCCTGCAACACAAAAACGGGACGCCGCCAAACACAGGCGACGCCCCGCGACCTAGCTGATTCCATCATACCCACTTGGGCAAATCATTGCTCGCAAGTCGCAATGTTTATTGCGGATAACCCCAAAAGAGTACCGTGGACAGGCACAATAGCCGCTCGCTCCTATGCGGCATGCTCTGCCGCCCGAGTCATGCGGGACAGGCGGACCAGTAGCATAAAGCCAACGACCAGCAGCACGCCAATGGAAAGGACGCCCAGCGACGGGTTGCCGGTCAGCGAGGTGACGACCGACACCAGGAAGGTGCCCATAACGCTTGCATAACGACCAAAGATGTCAAAGAAGCCGTAGTACTCGTTGGACTTTTCCTTGGGGATAATGCGGCCAAAGTAGCTACGGCTGAGCGCCTGCACACCGCCCTGGAACAGGCCGACCATAATGGCAAGCACCCAGAATTCAAAGGCGGTCTTTAGGAAGAACGCAGCGAACAGCACAATCCCCATGTAGGCGGCGACCGCCACCAGGATCATGTTGAGCGTGCCCACGCGTCCGGCGAGCTTGCCGTAGATGATGGCGGACGGAAAGGCCACGAACTGCGTAACGAGCAGCGCCAGCACCAGCTGCGTCGAATCGATGCCCAAGGCCGATCCGTAACTGGTGGCCATGGAAATGACCGTGTGCACACCGTCGATATAGAAGAAGAACGCGATCATGTAGACCAGCACGGTCTTATTATGGGCAATCTCGCGCATGGTGTGTCCGACCTCGGAGAACACACCGCCCACGATGTGGCCGATGGTGTCCTCGGGACCGCGCTCGCGACCGTACTTTTGCTTATAGGTGCGAATGAGCGGCAGGGTAAAGATGAGCCACCAGGCACCAGTGATGATAAACGACAGACGCGTTGCCAGCATGGTGGGGATGCCAAGAGCGGGGCCACCCATGATGAGCGCCAGGCAGATGACGAACGGCACGGTGGAACCGATGTAGCCCCAGGCATAACCCGAGCTGGACACGGCGTCCATGCGCTCGTCGGTGGTAATGTCGGGCAGCATGGCGTCGTAGAACGTCATAGAAGAGTTAAGGCCGATGGTGCACAGCACGTACACGGTCAAAAATGCCATGGCGGACATTGGGATAGCCTGCGTCAGGCAAAGCACCAGGCCCGTGAGGAAGAAGCCCAAGAAGAACTTGATCTTGTTGCCGGCGTAGTCGGCAAGTGCGCCCAGAATGGGCATGAGCATGGCGATGACCAGCGAGGCGATCGTCTGCGCATTGCCCCAAGCGACCACCAGGTCGGCCGAGGAAGCGCCGGTATTGATGGCGTTAAAGTAAATGGGCACCACCGAGGTATTGAGCAGCACGAGGGCCGAATTGCCCACATCGTACATAACCCAGTTACGCTCGAGCTTGGTGTATTTCATGGACAGGGACCCTTCGTATTTGCCCGACATGCAGTTAGTTCATCGTACCCCAATTGTCCAGAAGCACCGGTAAGGATTCGGCAAAGGGGCACGCATGAGCCCTATTCCTCGCGGTCGAACTCCTCATCGGCATTGAGCACGCGACCGCTGTAATTGACATGGTTGGTCACGGCTTCCATATCGCCGGTCTCGATAAAGCGGGCAACCGTGCACTCGTAATCGAGCAGCGCGCGGTCAAAGACCTCGGGGAAGCTCTCGGTCGAGACTTCATCGGTAAAGGGGTTCTTCCATGCCAAGTGGCCCAGGTTGCCGGTACGCTCGGGCAGCTCGGTCGTCACGCGGTGCGCAAGGCCGTCGAGCAGCGAGTAGTCGTGCACCAAGCCCTCAACCAGCGAGATCGCGCGCGTCTTTGCGGAGCCGGCCGGCTCAATCGCACGGTAAAGTCGCTGCATATTGGCAACGGCAGTACCGTACTCCCCAGCCGGAATGTCAATGCCGTACACGCGTCCGGCAACATAGCTCATCAGCACGCCGGCCACGCGATTGATGCGATCGGTGGTGACGATCTCGCCCGCCGGCGGGTAATCGTCGACCGTAGCGCCATCGCGCTTAAGCTGCAGCATCAGCACGTCCAGGTCGCTTTCGAGCACGGCGTGAACTTGGCTGCCCGAAGCCTCGAGCTCGGGATCGGAGTCCACAATGCCAAACTGCTGCTCATAGACAAAGGGATGGGCGTTGCGGTCGAGCACGTAATGAGACAGCAGGCCCAGCGCAAAGGCGCGACCCAAGTTGGCGTCGCGCGGCAGCAGATGCGACACGCCGTCGCGCAGGCACGCGAACTGGCGAGACATGCGCGAGCGATGCATGACCTGCGCCAGCAGCGTGCAGTCGGAAACCCGCGGTGTCAGAATGTGAAAGAAAAACGGGTCGGGGCCTTGGTTGCCCAAGATAAAGGCAATGCGCTCTTCATCGGACGTGATGACGCCCTGCGGAAGACGGTCGATGCTTTCCTCGCCAAACAGATGATGGGTGATAAGCGCGGGCATAATGATCCTTTCGATTTCATTCGATGCCACCCATTATGCCCACCGCGCGCCCATGCCAAACCTGCGATGGTAAACGACAGCATGCAGACCGTCTACGCAAGCCCCAAGTGCGCTTTAACCTCGGCAGCGCGACGGCGGGACACGGGCACCGTCGAGCTCACTCGGTCGAGCCTGAGCTCCATCAGCCCCGTGGAGCCAATCTCAACATTGTGCACGTCTTCCAAATTGACCAGGTAGCTGCGATGAACGCGAATAAAGCCCTCGGAGTCCAAGCGACGCTCGAGCGAAGAGATCGACTCATTGATCAGGTACGTTCCCTCGGCGCAGATGGCGTTGCAAAAATCGGCGCGCGCCTCAAAGTAGCAGACGTCTGCGACGGGAATGAACACCTTTTTGCCCCCGCGGTCCACCGTCAGACGCAAAGGCTGGCGCGGAGCGTGGATAACACGACGGACACCCAAGGCCGCCTCGATCTTGTCGAGTGCCTTTGACAGGCGTGCGTCCTCAACCGGCTTGACGACATAATCGACGGCATCGAGGTTATAGGCATCAGCCGCATACTCGGCAAATGCCGTCACAAACACCACGACCGGCGGCGTCTTTAGGTTCTGCAGCGTCTCGGCAAGCTCAATTCCCGAGCGACCGGGCATGGTAATGTCTAAAAACAACACGTCGGGCTTGTTCGACAGAATCGACTCCACGGCTTCGGTGACATTGCCCGCCTCGGCAATCTGACCCACACGCGTATCCTTTTCCAACAGATAGCGTAGCTCAGCCCTAATTGGGGGCTCGTCATCAACCACCAAGATGTTCCAGCCTTCGAACATATGTGCTTCCCCTCTTTTTCTCTCAATCCAACCGCGTGCTACGCCGTCAACGGCGCCGGCTCATGCGGCTCGCCGTTCAGCTCGACGATGACCTGCGTTCCCACGCCCTCCTGGGACTTCACGCGCATGCCGGAATCTTCTCCGTAAAAGAAATGGATGCGCTGAAGCACGTTGAAGAGCGCCAGGCCGCAACCTCGCTTGACGGAGCCGTCGGCGGTAATGCTCTCGGGCTCCTCTCGGCGATGTTGCTCAAACAGATGCGCGCAGACCTCTTCGCTCATACCGATGCCGTCGTCCTCGACGATGATCTCCAAACCGTCATCGGTCTCGAAAGCCCTAACATGAATAGAAAGCGGCTCGGTCTCGCGCTGCGCGTGCTTGATGCAGTTTTCGAGCAACGGCTGCAAGATAAACGGCGGCACCATGCAATCGCGCACCTCAAAGTCGATATCGACCGAGACGCGCAGACGGCCGTCGCCATAACGAGCCTGCATAAGATTGATATAGCGAGTGCCCTGTTCCACCTCGTGCTCGAGCGTTGTGAGGGTATCGGAATCAGAAAGCGTCTGACGGTAGTAATTGGAAAAGTCGATCAGCAGCGACCTGGCCTTGTCCGGCTCGGTACGTACGAGCGACACAATGGTGCTGATGGTGTTAAACAGAAAATGAGGATCGACCTGCGATTGCAAGGCGCGCAGCTCCACGCGGGCCGTAAGCTCGTCCTGGCGCTCGAGCTCAAAGCTCGCAAGCTGCGTGGAAATGAGGTCGGCAAAGCCCGAGGCAAGCGCCGTCTGGCGCATATCGATGCTGCTCAGACGGGGATAATACAGCTCGAGCGTGCCCACGCAATGCCCGCGCACAGTAAGCGGTGCGACAATACCGGCGCGCAGGCGCGGAAAGTAGCCACCTGTCTCGGTCGAGGCATCGCGCGAGAAAACGCTTTGCTCACCGCTGTTGATCACGTTGAGCGTAGTCCGCAGTACCACCGGGGTGCCCGCGGGGCATTTTGCCGAGTCCTCGCCCCAGCTTGCCAACACCTGCTTGCCGTCGGTAAAGCAGATGGCAGAGGCGATAGTTTCGGACAGGATGATCTTAGAGGCGCCCAGGGCAGCTTCGGGCGTAAGGCCGCGCGACGTGTAGGCGAATATTTTTGAAGCGATGGCGAGCGTGCGGTCGGTAGCGCTCGATGTGAGGTCGTCGGGAACGACAAAGACGTACGAGAAGAAGAAGCACAGCATGACCAAGCCGGCAATGACGACAACGGCCGGAACAGGATTGGGATTATCGGTTAGATCCCAGATGAGCAGCAGGATAAGCAGCGGAACGACAATACCGAGCAAGATGGCTTGAACCACATGCTGAGCGGTACGAAAGACCTTGGTAGAGTTGTAGCTCTTGCCCAGAATCAGCCTATTGAGATCCACCGTCATCTCCTTCTTACTGACGCACCCCATAGCAATAAAGAGGGCCGCAAGCGACCCTCTCCATTGCATTATGCAATCAAATACTGTGTTTTACATCAAGCCATCGATGAACGGTAGCTTAGGCGCTGTACTTGTTTGCCTCGCCGAAGGTGCCAGCCTCGACAATCCAGCCGTCCTTCATGATGACGTCCATGTTGTCGGTGTTGAGCACGTGGATGTCGGCGGCGACGTCACCGTTGACGACCAGCAGGTCGGCGCACTTGCCGGCCTCGATGGAACCGGTCTCGTCCTCGATGTGGCACATCTTGGCACCGTTAAGGGTGGCACAGGTGATGGTCTCGACCGGGGTGAAGCCGATCTTGTCGACGAACTCGTACATCTCCTCGATGGAGCAGGTGCCGTACGGGGTGACGAAGGAGAAGGAGTCGGAGCCGATCGTCATGACGACGCCGCGCTTCTTGGCCTCGCGCAGGCAGTCGTAGTTGCGCTGCAGCTCCTTCTCGACCAGGGTGCCCTCGTACTTGTCGTGCAGCTCGGGGACGTAGACGGGCGGATAGGTGGCGTACCAGGTGGGCAGGAAGGCGATCGTCGGGGTGAAGAAGGTGCCCTGCTCGGCCATGAGGTCCATGGTGCGCTCATCGATATCGAAACCGTGGATCAGCTGCTCGCAGCCAAAGCGGACGGAATCGTAGGCAGCGGCGTGGTTGTTGTAGCAGTGGCTCCACACGGGGATGCCGACCATCTTTGCCTCTTCGATCACGGCCTGGATCTCCTCGGAGCAGTAGTGCTGGTCGCGACCGGAGTCCCAGCGCCAGATGCCGCCACCGGTAGCCCAGATCTTGATGGCATCGGGGTTCTCGCGCAGGCGACGACGGACGGCCTTGCGCAGATCCCAAGGACCGTCGACCTGATCGCCCCAGGGATGCGATTCCTTGTTGAGCTCCTGGCTGCAGTGATGAGAATCACCGTGGCCGGCAACGCGGCAGAAGCCGAGGCCGGTTGCCAGAACGCGCGGGCCCTTGAAGACGCCCTTGTCGATGCAGTCGCGAATCTGGATACCAAAGCGGCCGATCTCGCAGACGGTGGTGAGGCCGTGGGTGAGGCAGTCGTAGGCCTGCTTGACGGCGACGGCCTGCTTCTCGAGGAGCGGCTGCATAACCCAGTCGGTGTCATCGTCGGTCAGGTTGCCCGAGAAGTGCAGGTGGGTGTCGATCAGGCCGGGAAGGACGGTCTTGCCGGCGGCGTCGATAACCTCAACGCCCTCGGGAAGGTCCTGCATAGCACCGGCATACTCGATCTTGCCGTTGTCGTCGACGAGAACGAGGGAGTTCTCGACCGGCTCGGCACCGGTACCGTCGATGAGCTTGCCGCCAACGATTGCGTACTTAGTGGACATGGTTCCTCCTTATGGATCCATATAGTGGGCGAGGCCATGTTGGGTTATGGCCTCACAAAGCTACCCAAGTGGTGCCGGGTTCGGTGCGCGGGAGAGAGGGCCCCGCGCACCCGATCCGCCCCGGCTAGGCGTTATTTTTTGCGGGAATTGGTGAAGGCCATGAGGGCCAGGCCAACAGCCAGCCAGCCGATCACGATGCTCCACTCCACCATGTTGAGGGAGGCGGGAGAGAACGGGATCACGAGCAGGCCAATGATGGTGCCGCAGGCAACGATAGCGAGGCTGATGCCAAACTTGCCACCGGGCACCTCGTAGGGACGAGGCAGGTCGGGCTCGGTGAAGCGCATGCGCAGGCAAGCGAGGGCGACCATGCCGCAGGAGAAGATGAAGGCGAGAGCCGACACGTTGGTCAGAGGGATGAGCATGTTCTTGCCCAGGAACGGACCGACGACGGTGATGACGCCCAGAACGACGCAGGCGAGCTTGGGAGCGCCGGACTTGGGATCGACCTCGGCGAACTTCTCGGGCAGCTGGCCCTTGCGGCCCATGGCGAGCATGATGCGGCTCGTGGCGCCGTAGAAGGAGTTCATCGGGCCCATGGGTCCAAGCGTGGCGATGACGAGCATGGCCAGGTACAGGAGCATGTTGATGCCCTTGAGGCAGGCAAGCGCGGGAACCGGGCTCTTAACAAACTCATGCCAGTCGAGGATGGTGCCGAACGAGTAGATGCAGACCATGTAGAAGCCGCCGGCGGCCAGCAGGGCCAGGGAGATGATCTTACCGAACTTGTTCCAGTTGAGGCCCTCGGCTGCTTCCTCAGCCTGCTGAGGAATGGTGTCGAAGCCGGCGTAGAAGAACGGGGTCAGAACCAGGACCGACACGATACCGGCGAACAGGCTGGTGCCCTCGGTAGCGGGCTTGCCGCCGCCAGCACCGGTGACCTGGGAGAACACGGGCATGGCGTTGTCCGGCGAACCGGTGAACAGCGAGACGCCCATGGCGAGCAGCATGCCGCAGAGCAGGGCCTTGGTCAGGAAGGCCTGCAGCTTGGCGGCCGAGCTGGCACCGCGGAAGTTGAGGAAGATGACGTAGGTTGCAAAGCCGAGCGCGATCAGCGTCGGGAACAGGTAAACGTCGGCACCCAGGATGGTGTAGAGCTTGACGGCGCGCAGCCACTCAAGGCCTGGCAGGCTGCCGAACATCTCGGACACGAGAGTCGAGATGGCGATGGCCTCCCACGGGCACAGGATGCCGTTGCCCAGGGCCAGGAGCCAGCCGGTGATGTAGCTCATCGTACGGCCAAAGCTACGATCGACATACTCGACGATGCCGCCCGAAATGGGGATAGCAGCCGTGAGCTCACCGAAAACAGCTCCGACGGGCACGAGGAAGATTGCGCCCAAGAGGAATGCAATCATAGCGGGAACGGGACCGCCGCCCACGACCATCCAGTCGCCGACCTGCAGGACCCAACCAGTACCGATGATGGCACCGAAACCGATGGTGAAGAAGTTCCAGAGCGAAAGCGTTTTCTTCATGCCGCCGTTACCTTCGACTGCAACTTCTGCGTTCTTGTCCGCCATTGTTCCCCTCCTTTCCTTTTTGACGCCCCCTGGCGTCACCCCTTGCGCGGTCCGTTTTGCCGCGCGCTTTTATTCCATGGCTTTAAGATACGGCCTTGGCGCAGCAGCGCCGCTCGCAGCTCGACCGAAGGCAGAACTGCAAAACGAGCGGCACCGTTTTTGGGACGAACGGCGGGAGACGTCATTCGTCTTGGACGCTTTCATCTTGTCTGCTTTTGAATACCTGTTGCCGTGACGCTTGGCGCGCGGCGCGGCAACGTTCATACCATTTGTCAGGCTTTTGGCGCACATACCCATGTGTCGCGCATCTTTTTATGTAGGATAGACAAGTTACACACGAGGCAAGGTGATTCGAATGGCATACGGATACAATGACGGCGACCAACGGCCACAAAGCGTGCGCCTTGCCGGCCGCACCACGCCAACGCCCAGAAGCACCTCCGACAACGGCAACCAGCAGCGCCCCCAAGAGTGAACTGCGCCCCAATTCTTGGACGGGCTAATAAGCGGCCTACGCCGCACATAGG